>Ga0194051_1001480_pt1 | contig 12371 bp, 14 predicted proteins | sample SepL2320m_MetaG_FD_161275 | JGI IMG/M metagenome (GOLD analysis project Ga0194051, IMG submission 161275) | Anoxic zone freshwater microbial communities from boreal shield lake in IISD Experimental Lakes Area, Ontario, Canada - Sep2016-L239-20m | ecosystem: Environmental > Aquatic > Freshwater >... | reverse complement strand
AAGCAGGACCACGTGTGGCACGCTCATTTTTTGAACACAATCTCGTCAACGAATACATCTTTCATATTGCTCCGATTGTGTGTGGTGATAGCAACACACTGCCGGTATTTGATGGTCTCCCGGCAACAACGGCATCTCAGATGTGGCGTGGCACGTTGTCATCAGTTGGCGTCTTTGGAAGCGATCTAGAAATTATTCTCTTCCCACAACAACAGAAAGTTGGAGCGTCATGACTGACACCCCATTATCCCCTATCGAAGATGTCATTGCGGCAATTGCTCGCGGAGAAATCGTTGTCATGGTTGACGACGAAGACCGTGAGAACGAGGGCGACTTCATCATGGCAGCGGAGTTCGCTACGCCCGAAAAGTTGGCATTCATTGTTCGCTACTCCACTGGAGTGGTGTGTGTTCCGCTCACAGAAGAGCGCTGCAATGACCTGCGCTTGCCGTTGATGGTTGATCAAAACACAGAGAGCCAACGCACAGCGTTCACCGACACTGTGGATGTTATTCATGGCACGACAACCGGAATCAGTGCTGCAGATCGCGCAGCCACGGCGCGCGGCTTGGCAAATCAGCTCGTCGGGTTCGCTGAGTTCGCACGACCAGGGCACATCTTTCCGTTGCGTGCGCGCCAAGGTGGAGTTCTGAAGCGTGCTGGTCATACCGAAGCAGCAGTCGACTTAGCGCGCCTGGCTGGCTGCGAACCTGCTGGCGTAATCTGTGAAATACAAAACGATGATGGCACGATGATGCGCTTGCCAGACTTACGAAAGTTTTGTGCAGAGCATGATTTATTGTTGTCATCAATTGCCCAGTTGATTGAATACCGCCGTCATCATGAACGTCTTGTTGAGCGCATGGGTGAGGCTTCAGTACCAACAGTCTTTGGAACATTCAACTGCGTCGCATACCGCAGCACTATTGACCAAGTCGAACATTTGGCATTTGTCAAAGGCACTGTTTCTAGTAACACGCCAGTTTTAGTGCGCGTTCACAGCGAGTGTCTCACGGGCGATGTCTTTGCTTCTCGTCGTTGCGACTGTGGTCCACAACTCGCCGCCGCCATGCAACTTATCGGAGACACCGGTCATGGAGTTGTGGTGTACTTGCGCGGACACGAAGGTCGCGGCATCGGAATCGGACACAAGATTCGGGCGTATTCATTGCAGGACCAAGGATTTGACACTGTGGATGCCAATCTGGAGTTGGGCTTGCCGATTGATAGTCGCGAATACGGAATAGGTGCACAGATTTTGGCTGATCTAGGCGTACAAAAGATTCGCCTGATGACAAATAATCCAGCCAAATACGGCGGTCTAGGTGGCTATGGTTTGTCCGTTGTCGAACGCGTACCGCTGCACACAGAACCAACGCCCGAGAACGAGGCATACTTGCGTACGAAGCGTGAGCGGATGGGACACACGATCGATCTCAAAGACGGAGAGGGAGAAAAATGACTCGTACTGGAGCAAGCGCATCCCCACCAGACGTCAACGGTGCCGGCATCCGCGTTGGCATTATTGCAGCACGCTTCAATGATCACATTGTGGTTGCCTTGCGAGATGGTGCATTGCGCGCACTTGCCCGCGTAGGCGTTGCTGACTCTGACATCATCGAGATTTGGGTTCCGGGTGCTTTTGAAGTACCACTCGCCGCGCTCACATTGGCCGAGAGCGCAAAAGTTGATGCGGTGATTTGCTTGGGAGCAGTCATCCGCGGAGACACTGCCCACTTTGATTTTGTTGCAGGTCAAGCCGCACGCGGAATCCAAGATGCTCAATTGACCACAGGAATCCCCATCATGTTTGGAGTGCTCACTGTGGAGAACGAACAACAAGCAATCGATCGCAGCGGACCAGGTCTTGATAATAAAGGCGACGAAGCAGCCCTCGGAGCCGTCGAAATGGTTCACATCTTGCGTCGCCTCCTGGACTGACCTCTTGCACACATACCCCTGACAAAAGGGGGTCGCATGTTCAATGTATTGCGTGCACTCGTCGTGACCACGGGCGTACTGGTCTCTCCGTTGATTCCATTTACTCCATCTCCGCCATTGGCATCGCCCAAAGCAATCGTTGACACGCTGGTCTTTGCCACGCCGCTGAAACGCTTTATTGATATCGCATCATCACCTGCTCGCAATCGAACACTCGACTGGAAATCAGATGGTTGTTCTGCGCCAGTGATTCGGTCCACGGGCCGCACATTTGATTTTACGTCGTCATGTCGTCGCCATGATTTTGCATATCGCAACTACAAGCGCATCGATAGTGGTATCTACTGGAGCGAACCATTGCGGCGACGCATAGACGACAGGTTCAGTGTTGACATGCACGATGCATGTCGAACGCGACCGCGATTAGATCATCTGACATGCACAGCATGGGCCAATATTTTCTACAGAACGGTGCGCAGTTACGCAGGAATCTGATCACTACTCACGCGTAATAATGTCGAGCAATTGCGTCAGCATGCGACCAGTTGCACCCCACACTGTTTCGTCGTCAAGTTCAAAGAAGTGGATATTGATTTCTCCGCGCGGCGTGAGCCACCACTCGTTTCGGTATGTATCAGGGCGAACAAGATCTTGCAATGACACAGTGAAGATGCGCGCAACTTCACCCGAGTCAGGCACAAGCGTCAGAGATGGAGGAATAAACCCAACGATGGGAGAAATAATACTTTTGCTGACAAATGTCGAGATGGTGTCGAGAGATCCCACAACAGTGACAGCACTTGGCGTCAGCGACACTTCTTCGTGGGCTTCGCGCAAGGCAGCCTGTTGGGGTGTCTCTCCGCGCTCAAGACGTCCGCCCGGAAACGAGACTTCGCCTTTGTGATTATTTAAATGCTGAGCACGACGCGTGAGCAATACATGCACATCTGATTCGTGGGGCAAAAGTGCCACCAAGACGGCCGATGGTTTGGCATCTGCCGCATTAATATATTCGTCATATATTGCGGGCTCGTATGCAGCAAGCGCACGAGTCAGACGCGCAGTTACTTCATCAAAATCTGAGAGCACGCCGAGATCGCGATTTTCCCACGGTGTCGAAGTACCCAGACGCCACGTCTCTGGTCGGGGAATAATTTGGTTGCCGCCAGCGCGACGACTCATGCAGTGGGGACTGTTGGAACCCAACCAGTTGCAACGAGTTCTTTGAACACTTCTGCAAGACCAGCAGTTTTCATATTTGTGAGCACACGACCAGGAGTTTCTTCACCTTTTTCCCAGGCCTCCCATGCGGCAATTACTTTGGCAAGGTCAGGAGCAGGTCGATCAAAAGGCATAGCTTGAGCGTACCGACGATCAACCACTGATACCCGTTGTTGGCGTCAACACTTAAGCCAAGATAAACCGATGGCTCGAACCTTGCGGTCCGAGCCATCGTCGAGGGGTACATCAGAGTGGGAAACGATGTATTACATCATCCCCATGCCGGGCATTCCGCCGCCACCGCCGCCACCCATTGGTGCTGCGTTCTTTTCTGGCTTGTCGGCCACGAGACACTCGGTAGTGAGCACCAAGGCTGCAATCGACGCAGCGTTTTGCAACGCTGCACGAGTGACTTTGGCTGGGTCGATGATTCCGGCCTTGACCAGATCAACATATTCACCAGTTGCTGCATTGAGGCCCATTGAACCTTTTTCGTTTTCGACGTGCTGCACAACGACAGCACCTTCGAGACCGGCATTGTCGGCAATTGCTTTGGCTGGCGCTGTGAGTGCGTCATACACAGTGCGAGCACCAGTTGCTTCGTCGCCAGAAAGGCTCTCAACAACTTTTGCAACGGCTGGACGGGCACGCAACAATGCGGTTCCGCCACCAGCAACAACACCTTCTTCGATGGCTGCACGAGTCGCTGAAACAGCGTCTTCAATACGGTGCTTCTTTTCTTTGAGTTCTACCTCAGTTGCTGCGCCGACCTTGATAACTGCAACACCGCCAGCCAATTTGGCAAGACGCTCTTGGAGTTTTTCACGGTCCCAGTCACTGTCGGTGTTGTCGATTTCGGTCTTGATCTGATTGATGCGACCTTCGACTTCTGACTTGTCACCAGCGCCATCAACGATGGTGGTGTTGTCCTTAGTGATAATGATGCGCTTTGCACGTCCCAAGAGATCGAGTGTTGCGTTTTCGAGCTTTAGACCAACTTCTTCGCTGATGACTTGACCACCAGTGAGAACTGCCATGTCTTGCATCATCGCTTTGCGACGATCGCCAAACCCTGGTGCCTTCACTGCTGCTGCATTGAAGGTTCCGCGGATTTTATTGACAACCAAAGTAGCAAGTGCTTCACCTTCGACGTCTTCGGCAATGATCAACAGCGAACGACCAGTCTTCATGACTGCTTCGAGCACTGGCAACATCTGCTGAACAGAAGAGATTTTTCCGGCGTTGTACAAGATGTATGGATCTTCAAGAACTGCTTCTTGACGCTCTGGATCTGTAACGAAGTAAGGAGACGAGTAGCCCTTATCGAATTGCATTCCCTCGGTGAACTCAAGTTCGATACCAAAGGTGTTGCTCTCTTCGACAGTAACAACGCCATCTTTGCCCACTTTGTCGATGGCATCAGCAATGACTCCACCGATTGAGGCATCAGCGGCAGAAATAGTTGCAACGTTGGCGATATCGCTCTTGTCGTCTACTTCTTTGGCTTGTCCCTTGATTGATTCAACGGCTGCAGCAACGGCTTTTTCGATTCCGCGCTTGAGGCCCATTGGGTTTGCACCAGCGGCCACGTTGCGCATGCCTTGCAGCACGATTGCTTGGGCCAACACAGTTGCAGTCGTTGTTCCGTCACCGGCGACATCGTTTGTCTTGGTAGCAACTTCTTTAACCAACTGCGCACCCATGTTTTCGAATGGATCGTCAAGTTCTACTTCTTTAGCGATTGACACACCGTCGTTTGTAATGGTTGGTGCACCAAACTTTTTGTCGAGCACAACATTTCGACCCTTAGGTCCGAGTGTGACTTTGACTGTGTCGGCGAGTTTGTTGACGCCTGCTTCGAGTGCGCGACGTGCTTCGTCGCCAAATTTCAGTTGCTTTGCCATGTGTGTTCTTTCTTGGTACTAAATGGACTACTTGCCAACAATGGCAAGAACGTCGCGGCTTGTGAGAATAAGAAGGTCATCGCCACCATCGGTGACTTCGGTGCCGCCGTACTTGCTGTACAGGACAACGTCGCCAACTTTGATTGACAATGCGAAATGCTTGCCCTCTGAGTCGCTCCAGCGACCAGGACCAACTGCGAGCACTGTGCCCTGCTGTGGCTTTTCTTTTGCAGTGTCGGGAATAACAAGACCCGAAGCAGTGGTCTGCTCGGCCTCATTTGGCTTCACGACAATACGGTCATCAAGTGGCTTCCAATTCATGGTGTTCCTCCGAAAAGAGCGGTTTTCCCCTGATCGGGGTTCGACCCGGGGATTAGCACTCGGCGAGTGCGATTGCTAATGATACCGACCACGGGCCCGTTAGCAACCGCCCCGAGGGCTTCTCACGGGCGATATTTTGCCCTGGCGCCCTTGAGATGAAGCATGTCTGCGACTTCACGAAGTGGCAGACCCACCACGTTGCTGAGTGAGCCTTGAACATCCTTCACCAAAACTCCCCCTGCCCCCTGCACCGCATAGGCGCCTGCCTTGCCCCGGGGTTCGCCGGTGGCTACATACCATTCGATGAGATGTGAGTTGAGGGCCACAAACGTGATGTGTGAGGTCACCACCACCGTGCGCATGACAGTCCCTGGACGCAGCACACTGACGGCAGTATGCACACGATGTGTGTTGGCACTTAAAGCACGCAGCATGCGTCGGGCATCGTTGTCGTCGACAGGTTGACCAAAGATCACGCCGTCGAGTTCGACTGTGGTGTCTGCTGCCAAAACAGTCTCGTTGACAAATTGACGCGCAACTGTCTCTGCTTTGCACTTGGAAACACGACTGACATACGCAATCGGAACTTCGTTGAAAAATGGTGACTCATCAATATCGGCAGGGCACACGATGGGCTCGATGCCAATACGGCGTAATAACTCAAGGCGGCGCGGCGACCGCGATGCCAACACCAATGTCCGTGGCGAAGAAGTCATCCACCGCTCAATGTGGTGACATGAGCGTCAGCAGGCGGAACAAGGTCGTCTGCAGTATCAAGAAATCCTTCGGGTAACACAACTCGAATCGGACCGTTGGTGTGTCCACGGGCAATGCGTTCGCCGCCTGCAACAATCTCGAGTGTCGGATCAAGTTCAGAACTGAGTGTTGTTAGCTCAGCGATTGACGACACCATTGACATACGCCGACGAATATCTGAACCAACTGGATACCCCGTGAGATACCAGCCCGTGTGCTTTCGAAAACTACGAATACCAGATTCGACTCCTTGATGAATACATAATGCGTCTGCGTGCTGCAGCATCACATCAGTAACAAAACCCAAGTGTGGAGTTGGCTGAATCTCACGTCCTGAAAAAACATCGACAAGGTCTCTGAATAACCACGGCTTTCCTAAACAACCCCGCCCGATCACCACACCATCACATTGTGTTTGACGCATCATCTCAATTGCATCAGTTGCTTCCCAGATGTCTCCGTTTCCCAAAACAGGTATACGAGTGACCTCACGTTTGAGGTTGGCGATTGCGCCCCATCGTGCGTGACCTGCATAATGCTGTTCGGCAGTGCGTGCATGCAGGGCGATAGCGGCGATGCCTTCGTCTTGGGCGATCAATCCTGTATCAATATATGTCGTGATCTCATCGTTGATTCCGATTCGAAATTTACAGGTGACTGGAATATTAAATCGAGATGCTTCATGCACGGCTGCAGCCATGATTGCTCGCAATAGATTTTTCTTCACTGGAACTGCCGCACCACCACCTTTGCGAGTGACTTTTTGAGCAGGACAACCAAAGTTCATATCAATATGATCAACTTCGTCGTTTTCACAGAGACGACGCACTGCCTTTGCGACAAAATCTGGGTCGCTACCGTAAATCTGCAAACTACGAAAATCTTCATCGGCTGAAAATGTGACCATGCGTTTTGTTTTGGCATTGCCATGGATCAGCGCAGCCGCCATCACCATCTCATTGACATAAACAAGGCCGGGTCCAAACGAGCGACACAAACTACGAAATGGTGCGTTAGTGACCCCAGCCATTGGAGCAAGCACGATTGGCGGAGACACCACATGCGTGCCAAGGACAAGTGGTATTTGTAGCGGAGCTGGGACTGTCATGCCACCACCGGAAGTGCAAGATTGGGATTCGCCCCAACAGACATATCTGTTGGGCCGTCCGAACCGAGGCGATGCCATCCGGCTGCCGCAATCATGGCTGCATTGTCTGTGCACATTGCTCGACTTGGTACTGCTACCCGAAAACCATTGAGTTGTCCCTGACTTTGCAACTGCGCGCGCAAACGAGAATTGGCGGCAACTCCGCCACCGAGAACAACACCCACTGCGCCTACTTGTTGAGCAGCCATGATTGTCTTAGCGACCAATACATCAACAACAGCGGCTTGAAATGATGCAGCAACATCGATATTAGAGACATCAGGATTCTTGCGTACGTAGTTGATGACCGAAGTTTTGAGTCCACTGAAAGAAAAGTTGAGACCGTCATGCATCATTGCCCGCGGAAAGTTAATTGCTTCTGGGTTTCCGAGTTCTGCTGCTGCATCAATTGCTGGTCCACCCGGATATCCAAGATCTAAGTACCGAGCCACCTTGTCATACGCTTCACCCGCAGCATCATCGATTGTTCGACCTAATAAACGGTACGTTCCGTGACCAATCATTTCGACCAACATTGTGTGACCACCCGATACCAACAACACAACGAGAGGAAACTCCAGTGTTGGGTCGTCAAGAAGTCCGGCGTATAAATGCGCCTCCATGTGATTGACACCAACGAACGGTTTGTCCCACACCAAAGCAAGTGCCTTGGCGGCGGACACGCCGACAAGTAATGCGCCAATTAATCCGGGCCCCACCGTGGCGGCGACGGCATCGATTCGGGATGGATCAATGCCTGCTGAGTGCACTGCTTCTTGTATGACAGGAATAATTGATTCGAGATGAGCGCGACTTGCAACCTCTGGCACCACACCACCAAAACGGGCGTGGATGTCGATTTGACTGCTCACTACTGACGACAAGACATCGTTGCCACCCAGCACAACAGCGGCAGCCGTCTCATCACAGCTTGTCTCGATTCCGAGAATGACTGTGTCTGGAGTAGCGAGCGTGGTCATGATCGACCTGCTTGAATAAACCGCAATCGTTGTTCGAATTCTTCTGTTTGAACACCGTGTCGCCACATAATCAGAGCATCATCACGATTCTCATAATATTTTTTGCGAATACCTGCTGGCACAAAACCGAAACGCCGATACAGCTCTTGTGCCGCCGTGTTGGTGTGGCGCACCTCAAGTGTGAGCGCATCGCATTGACGATCACGGGCGATAAAACCAACATCGAGCATCAGTTCGGTGGCAACACCTCGCTGTTGCCACTCTGGATCAACGGCGATATTGGTGACGTGTGCATCTTGGTCGCTAAATAACATGCCGGCGTATCCGACCAGGGTGTCACCGACATAGGCTGTCATGTAGTAACGAGCACCACTGCGCATTTGCGCGATCTCGGTTACAAATGTGTTGTGTGACCAGGGGCGCGGATAGACCTGCTCTTCTATTTGCATGACTCGCCGCAAGTGGCGCCGACGCATTTGTTCAATCGTGAGTTCATTAATTGCGGAATTGCGCATCACTCTCATGTCAGTGATCCTGCGCTGACTGTCTAGTCGCCCAATTAATTTCAGCGTCTGGCACTCGCAGATACATTGCTTCAATCTCGCTTGCTGACACCCATTCTTCTCGAATTGCCCGTTGGGTTGCAATCGTTAATAATTCTTGTGCACGCGGTTGGGCATAGGCGGGGCCAGCGCATTGAGCAGATGAAACACTCTCGATCATTTCTTTGTATCGCTCAATGCCTGAACCCACACACACCACCATTTGGGCACGCTCGTGCAGAAGCGCGACAAGGTCGTCGGGTGTAGAGACAACAGGTTCGGTCAGTGGTTGCACGATAGGCGATGTATCACTAGCAGGGCGATACAACGCCCAATACACCTCACCGCGGCGCGCATCGAGTGCTACAGCAATGATGTCGTCACAGCGCGTCACTCGTTGCGCCACGATGTCAAGACTGCATACAGGGATAATCGGAATATCTAGAGCCCATGCCATTGATTGAGCTGTGGCAATACCTACGCGCATTCCTGTGAATAACCCTGGTCCAGTATCAACGGCGATTGCATCAAGTTCTGCTGTGTTGATGCCGGCTTGCGCGCACACAAACTGAATCATCGGGACGAGTGATTCGGCATGACGCCGATCACTTGCCAAGGAACTTGTCGCAAGTATCCCGCGGTGATCGGCAAGTGCCACGCTGACATGCTCTACTGCTGTTTCGATTCCTAAAATCAACATGCAAGTTCATCCCATGCAGTGAGTTCGCGCTCGAGTTGTTTCCAGCGCGTGGCCCAGGTTTGTCCCGTGGAGGTGATTAAGACATTGCGTGCATTTTCGTCATCGTCAAGAGGCATCAGTTCTACAGTCAACACATCTCCGAGTACATCCGCAACAACGTTTCCCCATTCGACAAGCACTACTCGACCCATGTCTGCTTGTTCGAGTAATCCGAGATCTGATACTTCTCCAACGTGATTCAAGCGATATACATCGGCATGCAATAAGGGCAGACGTCCAGAGTCATGCGTGTGTACGAGCGTAAATGTTGGTGACGCCACCATCTCGTCGTCACTCACACCCAGATGTTGAGCAAAGCCGACTGCAAAAGCGGTTTTTCCTGCTCCCATATCACCAGCCAAAATAATGACATCAGATGGTCGAGCAAGACCCGCTAGAACACCAGCAATTGCATGGGTGTCGTGCACAGAACGTGAACACAGGGCGATCACACATACCGCCGATGCATGCGGGCACTTATTCCGCACACGATTTCGTATCCGATAGTGCCGCAACGAGCAGCCCAGTCATCTGCAGTGACTGTGTGTTCACCTTGCGTGCCAAACAACACAACTTCGTCACCGATTGCAACAGAACTGTCACTGCCACAGTTCACCATTAGTTGATCCATTGACACTGTTCCGCATATTTCGCGTGGCGTTCCGTTGATGAGTACGGATGTCTGTGACTCCCATAATCGACGGGGTACTCCGTCGGCATATCCGAGCGGAATTGTGGCAATCAGACTTTTGGAAAGGACAGGTCGACGTAATCCGTACGACACTGCATCGCCAGCCTCAATCCAGCGCAGAGCAGATACGCGCGAACGCAAGGACATCACCGGAATCAGTCCAGAACATGCATCACGAATATCAGGACCTGGCAATAATCCGTACAAAGCAATTCCGATACGAGCCATCGAGAAGCGTGAGTCTGGAACAGTGAGGGCTGCAGCGCTGTTCGCAGCATGAATACATGGTGCAGTGATGCCGTGTGATGCCAACATGTCAAGAGTGTCAGTAAATAATTTTAATTGTGCAGCATTGGCTTCGTGCGCTGGTGTGTCGGCAACCGCAAAATGTGTCCAGATGCCATCTAGGCGCAACGACTCGTTTGATGTGATGAACTGCGCGAGTGCAAGTGCTTCAGATGGCGCAACCCCAACGCGATGCATTCCGGTATCAATCTTCATGTGCACACTTGCGACCTGACCAACTTGTGCTGCTGCAGTGGCAATAGCGCTCGCACCAATCACAGTAGAGACAGTGGCGACAAGATCGTGCGACACAATGTCATGTGCTTGCGATGCGGGTTGTTCGCTTAATAATAAAATAGGTGCAGATATTCCGCCCGCCCGCAGAGCAATGGCTTCTTCTACGAGCGCTACGCACAGACCAGTTGCGCCTGCAGAGATCGCTGCCTGAGACACTTGCACTGCACCATGTCCGTATGCGCCAGCCTTGACCACTGCCCATAGCTCTGCTGGGGCAATTCGTTGCGCGATAATTGTCGTGTTGTGCTGAATCAACCCGAGGTTGATGTCAACCCACGCCCAACGTTGCGAAAAATCAGTCATCGTGGGCTCACAAGTTCGGATAACACATCAGAAATACTGCCAGCAATATCCCGAGCAAGCGTGCCTTCAATCGGAGACATCTGACCAGCCAATGCATGAATCAGTGCACCGCCTGCGGCAGCCGCGAGTGGCTCGAGTCCGCGCGCCAAGAGAGCACCGATTACTCCCGATAACACGTCACCGCTTCCGGCAGTGGCGAGGCGGTTATCGCCAGCCACTACTAAAAATGTTGGGCCGCTCGCAGATGTGATGATCGTGGTGGGTCCTTTGCGCAAGACAGTGCAGGCCATCTTGACGGCCAGATCCCGTGTTGCGCCAATGCGATCGGCGGACTCCGTGTCTCCGCCGAGCGCTGCAAATTCTCCGTCGTGCGGCGTCAAAATTGTTGGGGCTTGACGCTTGGCGATCACTGTGGATGAATTGTGTGCATCAATTGCTGCTATTAAACCATCCCCATCAATCACCGTCGCAATATCAGCAACTGCCAACACTGCTCGCACTTCACCAGACACATCATCACCACGTCCGAGTCCTGGCCCGATGACCAAAGACTTAAAGCGCCCCAGATCGCTTGCAATAAAATCAGCCCATCCCGAGTCAGGAAGACGTCGTTGCACAACCTCTGTGGGTAACGCAGCATCAAGTGCTGCATCATCACGCAACGACGCGTGCACAATGCCGGCACCTGCGCGCATTGCAGCCGCACACACCAATGACGCAGCCCCTGTCATTCCTTTGCTCCCAGCAAGGACACGAACACCGTTGTTCCACTTATGTGCATCGTGCTCTCGAGGAGTGAGCCAGGATGCAACATCGCTCGGCTCGACAACGTAAATATCAACATCTGCACAGTGGTCTAAAATGTCAACGCCAATATCTGCTAGTTCGATCACTCCACATATTGCTGGACCATCGCCTAATACATGACATGGTTTGAGGGCAGCAAATGTCACCGTCGTGTGAGCAACAAGCACTGCTCCCTGAGTTTTTCCGGTCATCGGATTGAGCCCACTTGGTAGATCAACTGCTAAGACAGGAACATCAAACACGATGGGTGGTTGCCAAGTTCCGCGAAAACCAATTCCGTATGCCGCGTCGATTACCAAATCAGCCGTTCGTGAATCAATAAAAACTTCAGCAGCAGCAGTGGCATCTAGTTCGCGAACTTGGGCTCCGCGTTGACGCAAGCGTTGTGCCGCCACTCGCCCATCATTGCCGTTGTCACCTTTGCCACAAATCACGAC
>Ga0194051_1001479_pt1 | contig 12373 bp, 15 predicted proteins | sample SepL2320m_MetaG_FD_161275 | JGI IMG/M metagenome (GOLD analysis project Ga0194051, IMG submission 161275) | Anoxic zone freshwater microbial communities from boreal shield lake in IISD Experimental Lakes Area, Ontario, Canada - Sep2016-L239-20m | ecosystem: Environmental > Aquatic > Freshwater >... | reverse complement strand
CGACTCTGGGTCTTTGCAGTCGAATCTTTCTTCAAGCGCTGAGTTTGCTTTCGTGCACCTTGCCACTCGGCAAACGCTTCACATGCAATAGGCTTCTAATCCAAGCGCGACGACCGTTGCAATTTCCTTGCCCACAGACGCCTTGAACTCTTCTTCTGCCTGTCCCACAGCCATTTGGAATGCAGCCAACCAAGCGAGCCCTGCCTCGGTGAACACGACCTGCCGGGCCCTGCCATCTCTAGAGTCGCTCGCTCTTTTAACCAAGCCCCAAGCTTCGCATTGGTTCACCAAATTGCCCATGGCTTGCTTGCTCATGCCGGCGGCTTGCGCCAGTTCCGTCAGCCTTGAACCCTGCAGTGACAAATGCCGCGTGATGTGAACGTGCGCCGCACTGATTTGATCTCTGGCCGCCAAGTTGGAAAGCGCCAATGGCACCTGGTCGTTGTTGGCCATCAGGCTCAATACGCGCGCATCAAATCTGCGCATGGCGTGGCCCAATAAACGACCCAAATGGGTCTCTCGCCAGCGGTCGTCTAACACGGCCGCCAGCGCTTCTCTGGGCTCTAAATTGGGCGGTGAACTGTCATTGACTGGCATTTACAGATAGTAAAGCAAACTGACTAAAAAATCTATTTACTGGCTGAGACAATGCCGTTACAGTACTGTTCAAGCATCCAGTCTTTGATCAACATTCTGAATGCATCATTTTTAACCCGTTGATTCTCAAGGAGATTTTCATGAGCGAGCAAAACAGCGACAGAACCAAAGCCCTGCAAGCAGCCCTGGCCCAAATTGAAAAACAATTCGGCAAAGGCACCATCATGCGTTTGGGCGAAGGCGAAGTCATCGAAGACATCCAAGTTGTGTCCACGGGTTCTTTGGGCCTCGACATCGCCTTGGGCGTTGGTGGTTTGCCCCGCGGCCGGGTGGTTGAAATATACGGCCCAGAATCGTCGGGCAAAACCACCCTCACCTTGCAAGTGATTGCTGAAATGCAGAAAGTCGGCGGCCAATGCGCTTTCGTCGATGCCGAACATGCCCTAGACATCCAATACGCGCAAAAGCTGGGCGTCAACCTTCAAGACCTGCTCATCAGCCAACCCGACACTGGCGAGCAAGCCCTCGAAATTGTCGACAGCTTGGTGCGCTCAGGCGCCGTTGATTTGGTGGTCATCGACTCTGTCGCCGCACTCACCCCCAAAGCCGAGCTCGAAGGCGACATGGGCGACTCACTTCCCGGCCTGCAAGCACGTCTCATGAGCCAAGCCTTGCGCAAGCTCACTGCCACCATCAAGAAAACCAATTGCATGGTCATCTTCATCAACCAAATCCGCATGAAAATCGGCGTCATGTTCGGCTCCCCCGAAACCACCACCGGCGGCAATGCCCTCAAGTTCTACGCGTCTGTTCGCTTAGACATTCGCCGCACCGGCACCATCAAGCGCGGCGACGAGGCCATTGGCAACGAGACCAAAGTCAAGGTGGTTAAAAACAAAGTGGCGCCGCCTTTCAAAACAGCCGAGTTCGACATTTTGTTTGGCGAAGGCATCAGCCGTCACGGCGAAATCATCGACATGGGCGTCGAAGCCAAAATCATCGACAAGTCAGGCGCCTGGTATGCCTACAACGGCGAAAAAATCGGCCAAGGCCGCGACAACGCCCGTGAGTTTCTGCGAGAAAACGCAGAACTGGCCGCCGAAATTGAAAACAAAGTTCGTGAATCTTTGGGCATTCCTTTGTTGGCCGAAGCGGTTAACGCGGCCTAAGCGACTGCATTGCCAAGTCTTTTTTCCAGTTGCGCTCCTTGATCAATGGCTCAGCCCGGGTTTAAGTTGTCCCTCAAAGGACGTGCGCTGCGGCTTTTGTCGCAGCGCGAACACTCTCGGGCTGAGCTGGTTCGCAAACTGTCTCCCCAGGAAGAAGTGCCAGGTGAGCTGGCACAAGCACTGGACGACCTCCAAGCCAAAGGTTTCATCGATGAAACCCGCGTCTTGGAGTCTGTCGTCAATCACCGCGCACCCAAGCTGGGCAATGGCCGCATCAAGCAAGAGCTCCAAGCCAAAGGCCTAGCCCCTGCAGCAGTCGCGCAAGCCATGCTCGATTTAAAAGACTCTGAATTTGCAAGGGCTCAAAACATTTGGCAAAAGAAGTTTGGCGCGCCTGCTGCAGACGCCAATGAGCGCGCCAAGCATTACCGTTTTTTACTCACTCGCGGCTTCTCTTCAGAAGTCGTTCGCAAAGTGGTGAAGCTATCAGGTGCCCCAGACGAAGACTTCGAGCAATAGCGCACTAGCTTCTCGGCATTCCAGCCTCCTATCTTTTAAGACTGCGAGGCTGGGTGGGCGCGATGTCAGCGATTTGGCGAGCGCAGCGAGTATGAGTCGACAGCGCGCCCACCCAGCCTCGCTGGCTTAAAAGATGGCGAGCGAAAATTTCTAGCGCTAAGTTTCGAGTCAAGCGGCTAGGCAGGCGGCCTGTCGACTCATACTCGCTGCGCTCGCCAAATCGCTGACATGCCACCTGCCTAGCCGCTCGCCTCGAAACTTGGATCGTTTTGCGGACAGTTTTACAAACCCAGCATGAGCTTGAGGTTTTGGACGGCAGCGCCGCTGGCGCCTTTGCCCAAGTTGTCTAGGCGAGAAACCACCACGGCTTGTCTGTAGCCCTCGTTGCCGAAGACGCGAATTTCAAGTTTGTTGGTGTCGTTGTTGCCTGTGGCGCCCAGCTTGCCACTTTCTTCTGCTGGCAGCACGCTCACCCAGCCACCTTCGTTTTGGCTGCTGGTGTAGTGCGCGCGCAGCGCTTCGAAAACATCAGACACCTTGGGCTTGCCTGGTAAGTCGTCCAAAAACAAAGGCAACTCGACCAACATGCCTTGCCGGAAATTCCCAACCGCAGGCAAGAAAATAGGCCGGCGTGTGAGTCCGGTGTACTTCATGATCTCGGGCACGTGCTTGTGCTGAAGACCTAAAGCATAGGCTTCATGCAAAGGTGCACGACCCGCTTCAAAGTCTTCAATCAAGGTGCGGCCGCCGCCGGAGTAACCACTTACTGAAGGCAAAGTAGCTGGAAAATCTGAGGGCATGACACCTGCACTGACCAAGGGCGCCAAAATGGCAATGGCGCCGGAGGCATAGCAACCGGGGTTGCTGACGCGTTGTGCGTTGACCACGGCCTCGCGCTGACCCGCGCGCATTTCAGGGAACCCAAAGACCCAGCGGTCGTCCACACGGTGCGCTGTGGAGGCATCAATGATTCGGGGTTTGTGGCCTGATAAGGCGTCTACCATGGCCACGGATTCTCGGGCTGCTTCATCGTGTAAGCACAAAATGACCAAGTCGACTTGGGCCATGAGTTCGCGTTTGGCCTCTGGGTCTTTGCGTTTTTCAGACGAAATGCTGACCAGTTGGATTTCAGGCATGGCCAACAAACGCTCACGGATCAAGAGTCCGGTGGTTCCAGCTTCGCCATCGATGAAAATTTTGGCCATTTAGGGCTCTCCCAAGAAATTTCGTGACGCCGTCATGTCAATGTAAGTGATTCGGCTCAAGATTGGTGCATTGCAACATGATACAGTCGCCGGCTGAAGTGTCCAGTGCTTGTTTAGGGAAAATCACCTTGACTGGCTGGTGAAAACATCCACCCTCTGAGAGAAACCTCATGAAGATCCACGAGTACCAAGGCAAGGAAATCTTGCGTCAATTTGGTGTGCCTGTACCCCGCGGCATTCCGGCCTTTACAGTGCAAGAAGCGGTGGAAGCCGCTCAAAAATTGGGCGGCCCAGTCTGGGTGGTCAAGGCACAAATTCATGCGGGCGGCCGCGGCAAGGGTGGCGGCGTGAAGCTGGCGCGCTCCATTGATGAAGTGAAACAACTGGCCACAGAAATTCTGGGCATGCAGTTGATCACGCACCAAACAGGACCAGCAGGTCAAAAAGTGCGTCGCCTCCTCATTGAAGATGGCGCCGACATCCAAAAAGAATATTACATCTCTGCTGTCACAGACCGCGCCTCACAACGTGTGGCCATGATTGTGTCCAGCGAAGGCGGTATGGACATTGAAGGCGTGGCGCACGACACACCCGAGAAAATCATCACCGAAATCGTTGATCCTGCTTTGGGCCTTACCGACGCTCAAGCGAAGAAATTGTCAGACGCCATTGGCGTGCCTGCTGGCTCTACCGCCCAAGCCGCTGAAGTGCTGCAAAAGGTTTACAAGTGCTACATGGAAACCGACGCGTCTTTGGTCGAGATCAATCCTTTGATCTTGGAAGGCAACGGCGGCATTCGCGCATTGGACGCCAAGTTCAACTTCGACGCCAACGCCTTGTTCCGTCACCCTGAAATCGTGGCCTACCGCGATTTGGACGAAGAAGATCCTGCAGAAATCGAAGCTTCTAAATTCGACTTGGCCTACATCAGCTTGGACGGCAACATTGGCTGCTTGGTCAACGGTGCGGGCTTGGCCATGGCCACCATGGACACCATCAAGTTGTTTGGCGCTGAGCCAGCCAACTTCTTGGACGTGGGCGGCGGCGCAACCCCCGAGAAAGTCACTGAAGCTTTCAAGATCATGTTGAAGAACCCCAAAGTGAAAGCCATTTTGGTCAACATTTTTGGCGGCATCATGAAGTGCGACACCATCGCAACCGGCGTGATCACTGCTTGCAAGGCCACCAATTTGAACGTGCCTCTGGTCGTTCGCATGAAGGGCACCAACGAAGATCTGGGCAAGAAGATGCTCAAAGAAAGCGGTTTGCCCATCATTTCCGTGGACACCATGGCAGAAGCAGCACAAGCTGCCGTTAAAGCGGTGAAAGGTTAATTACATGTCTATCTTTATCAACAAAGACACCAAAGTCATTACCCAAGGCATTACCGGCAAGACCGGTCAGTTTCACACTGAAAAATGCCAAGAGTACGCCAACGGTAAAAACTGCTTCGTTGCAGGTGTGAACCCCAAAAAAGCGGGCGAGTCCATCTTCAACATTCCCATTTACGCCTCTGTCAAAGAGGCGGCTTCCAACACTGGCGCTACAGTTTCTGTGATCTACGTGCCACCCGCAGGCGCAGCCGCAGCCATCTGGGAAGCCGTTGAAGCAGACCTCGACTTGGCCATCTGCATCACCGAAGGTATTCCTGTGCGTGACATGCTTGAAGTGCGCAATCGCATGCGCGCCAAAGAAGCGGCTGGCGGCAAGAGGACTTTGCTGCTTGGCCCCAACTGCCCAGGTTTGATCACCCCCGACGAAATCAAGATCGGCATCATGCCCGGCCACATTCACCGCAAAGGCCGCATTGGCGTGGTGTCGCGTTCTGGCACATTGACTTATGAAGCTGTTGCCCAACTCACTGAGATTGGCCTGGGCCAGTCTTCTGCGGTTGGTATTGGTGGCGACCCTATCAATGGCTTGAAGCACATCGACGTGATGCGCGCTTTCAACGACGACCCTGATACCGATGCTGTGATCATGATCGGTGAAATTGGCGGCCCCGACGAAGCAGAAGCTGCCCGCTGGTGCAAAGACAACATGAAAAAACCCATCGTTGGCTTTATCGCTGGCGTTACAGCGCCTGCTGGCAAGCGCATGGGCCACGCAGGTGCCTTGATCTCTGGCGGCGCCGACACAGCCGATGCCAAATTGGCCATCATGGAAGAATGCGGCTTCAAAATTACCCGCAATCCATCCGAAATGGGCCGTTTGCTGAAAGCCATGCTGTAAGCACAAATACGGATTAGACGGGCTCTTCAAGCCCGTTACACTCTGCCCACAGAGTTTCGAGAGCGCTGCCAACGGAAGTTGTCAGCGCTTCTTCCTTTTAATTGCTGGAGATAAAAGATGGAATTTTTGCAAACAAGCGAGTTCTGGATCGGCTTGATGAAGATCATTTGGATCAACATCATTTTGTCTGGTGACAACGCTGTGGTCATTGCCTTGGCGGCCCGCTCTTTGCCTGAAGAGCAGCAGCGAAAGGCCATCATGTTTGGTTCTGGTGCCGCGGTTGTGCTTCGCGTGGCCCTGACCGTTGTTGCAGCCAAGCTTCTGGAAGTGTCCTACTTGCAAATCGTTGGCGGCGTGTTGCTGCTTTGGATCGGCGCACAGCTGTTGAGCGAGGAAAACGAAGACGAGGGCGGTGAGCCCACGCAGTCCACGATGGGCGCGGCCATTCGCACCATTCTGATTGCCGATTTGGTCATGAGCTTAGACAACGTGATTGGCGTGGCAGCCGCTGCCAAGGGCAGCATGGTTTTGCTCATTTTGGGCTTGGCCATCAGTATTCCTTTGGTTGTTTTTGGCAGCTCCATGATGATCAAACTCATGACGCGATTCCCAATCGTGGTGACCTTTGGCGCCTGTTTGATAGGCTGGGTGGGCGGCGAAACCATCGCCAGCGATGTGGCATTGCGTGAGTTTGCAGAAGCCAATCCTTGGCTGCATTACACCGCTTCTACTGCGGGGGCATTGATTGTGTTGGCTATTGGCAAATATTTTCAATCGAAACATTCAAACACCGAAGAAACCGACGCCGCAGCTTGATTCATCGCAAGCATTTGTAGCCAAGCCGACCCCCTGTGGTCGGCTTTTTTACGTCCTAATCTGTGTCCTCAAGATTAAAATTAACCGCCACCTAGGAACACCATGACACGCCAACGCTCCAACTATTTTCGCGGCTTCACCCTGATCGAACTCATGGTGGTCATTGCCATCATCGGCGTGCTAGGTTCCTTGGCTTTACCTGCTTACCAAGACTACGCTGTTCGGGCCAAAGTTTCTGAAATGATGCTGGCCGCTACGCAGTGCAAAACTGCCGTCACCGAAACCGTCAGCACGGCATCCCAAGCCGATGTCAGCACGGCATTGCCTAGGGCGTGTGACACACAAACTTCCAAATACGTCAGCGGCATGGCAGTAGACGCCAATGGTGTGATTACCGTGACCGGCAATCCCAACACCCTGCGCGGCAATACCAGCGCCACGGCCAATGCCTTGTCGCTCATTCCTGTTCAAACAGGCAACAGTCTTTTAAATGGCACCACCGACGGTGGCAAGTCCATCAGCGCTTGGCACTGCGGCCCAGCGGCCGCCAACCCATTGGACTTGAAGTACCTGCCCAATTCTTGCAAAGGCGCTGTCTAATGTGGCCTTATGCTGTCTACGTATGCGTGAGGAAATTTAGCACCGCACTTTAGCTGTCCGCTTCTATACTCCGTCCAAATCTAAAGCTGGAGATATCGATGAAAACGTCCCAATTGATTGCCAATACTTTGCTGGCTGGTTTAGGGCTTGTTGCCAGTGTTGCACAAGCTGTTGAATTGAAAGTTCTCAGCGGCAACGGCTCGCGACCTGCGGTCATTGCTTTAACCAAACAGTTTGAGCAAGCCACCGGTCACAAAGTCACTGTTGATTTTTTTGTCAACCCCGACGTCAAAAAGAAAATTGAAGCCGGTGAATATTTTGACGTCACCGTCCTCAATCCGCCCGTGCTTGATGAACTCATCAAGCACGGGAAAGTGGCAGCCAATTCGCGTGCTGTGATTGGCAGAATTGGACTAGGCGCCGCCATCAAAGCGGGCGCACCCAAGCCAGATATCTCCACCGTTGAGGGTTTCAAAAAAACCATGTTGAGCATCAATTCGGTGGCCTATCCAGGCGATGGTGCCAGCGGTATTTACTTTGTCAGTTTGCTAGACCGCATGGGCATTGGTGCTGAAATGAAACCCAAGTTGCGGCCCATGCCAGGCGAATACAACGTCGAAGTGGTGGCGACTGGCACCGTTGACATGGTGGTGGTCGTTGCCTCCCGAATCTATGGAGTACCCGGTGTCGACATGTTGGGCCTCATTCCCAAAGAATTGCAAACTTGGATTGGTTTTGCAGCAGGCGTGAACCCACAGTCGAAGCACGCAGAAGCCGCCCGCGCTCTGACCAAGTTCTTAAGCACACCCCCCGCAGATGCGGTACTCAAGCCCATCGGCATTGAGCCCTTCGTTGAATAATTTCAAAAAAGCGAAATACAGAAAGCGCAAAATTAAGGGGCCACCCAATGCCCCGACTTACCGCCTTGCTTTTCTAACAGCTTCACATCCGTGATGGTCATGCCGCGGTCGGCGGCTTTGCACATGTCATAAATGGTTAGCAGGGCCACTTGCACAGCGGTGAGGGCTTCCATTTCCACGCCTGTTGGGCCCACCGTCTCAGCCGTCGCATTGCAGACGATGGTCGGAATGGGCCCTTCTGACAGAACCTCAAACTCAACGGCAACTCGTGTAAGGGCCAAGGGATGACACAAAGGAATCAAGTCAGCCGTACGCTTGGCTCCTTGAATACCTGCAATCCGTGCAATGCCTAAAACATCACCCTTTTTGGCAGTCCCCGCTTGCACCAATGCCAAGGTACCTGGCAACATTTGTATGCGCCCGGTTGCAACAGCCATACGGTGGGTTGAGGCTTTGGCACCCACATCCACCATGTGAGCTTGGCCTTGAGCGTCAAAATGGGTCAAGGGTGACGTTGGATTTGGCAGAGAATGAGACATGACAATTGACTAGAAAATTGGTAGAAACCATTTACAAACGGTTGACGTAGTTCGAGCATGATACGTTTTTCGAATCCCCATCGTTGTCGGTATACCTACTTTGAAGCTTGCTTCCCTCAAATCTAAACTTCTGATTGCATTGTTGGCGGTCTCCCTTTGGATCACGCCTGTGTGGTCGCAACTGCCCAATTCAGTGTCAACAGGCGGCCTCCCGGCCTTGGGAGATGGCGCGGACATCACCTTGAGCGCGGAACGCAAATTAGGCGATCGCATTGCGCGCGAGTTGTACAGAGATCCTGACTATTTGGAAGATCCCGTCTTAGATGAGTATTTGCAAAACATCTGGCAGCCACTTGTCAAGGGTGCGCAAGCGCGTGGTGAATTGTCGCCTGAGTTGCAAGAACGCTTTGCTTGGAAAATCTTGATTGGGCGCGATCGGTCGGTGAATGCATTTGCATTGCCGGGTGGCTATTTGGGCATTCACCTGGGTCTGATCAGTGTGGTTACCACGCGCGATGAATTGGCTTCCGTCATGGCCCATGAACTAAGCCATGTCACGCAAAGGCACATCTCCAGGTCCATGGGCGATCAAGCGCGCATGACGCCTTGGCTCATTGGCGCCATGATCTTGGGCATGTTGGCCGCCAGCAAGAGCGTACAAGGCGCGCAGGCCATGATTGTGGGCGGTCAAGCCATGGCTGCACAGTCCCAACTCAACTTTTCACGAGACATGGAACGTGAAGCCGATCGCATCGGCTATGGTGTGATGTCTGAAGCGGGCTTTGACACGCTTGGTTTTGTCACCATGTTTGGCAAATTGCAGCAGGCGGCTGGTTTGAACGACAGTGGCGCTTTCCCCTACCTGCGCAGTCACCCCTTAAGCAGTGAGCGCATGGCCGATATGCAGTCGCGTCAACAACTGCAAACGCCGCGTCCAGCCAACTTAGACAACGATCTCATTCAGGCCATGATGTCTTCTAGAGCTCGCGTCTTGGCTCAGCCAGGCGTCGATGCACTTCGGGCATGGGCCAATGAGGCAGCAGACACACACATCAACAAGCAAGTGCTGACCAAGCGCATGGGCGTTTTATACGGCGCCGCTTTGTCTTGGATGCAATTGCGGGACATGACGCAAGCCAGAGCCTTGATACCTCGCATGAGACAAGCGGTAGGTGATCACGCGGCTGCGCTGCGATTGATTCGTTTGTTTGAATCAGAACTGGCCTTTAAAGAAGATGACATGCGCAGTGCCGTGCGGGCTTTGAGTGCAACAGCAAATCTCGCTCACAGCCTTTGGCCTCGACCAGAGCTCATTTCTTTGGCGCAAGCCAGCGCTAGAGTTCAAACGACATCACCTTCGTTGGAGACAGCACAGATATTGGCCAACAGCATTGCGGCACTTCAAGCTTTGGTTTTGCAAACACCGCAAGATGCCCAAGCATGGCAGGTATTGGCCACGGCATTGGCTGCACAAGGTAGGCCTCTGGCATCCTTGCGCGCTGAAGGAGAGGTGCAAATTGCTCGCATGGATTTTGGTGCCGCGGTAGACAGATTCAGGGCGGCTCAAGATGCTTCCAGAAAGGGGCCAGCACAAATGGGAGATCACATCGAGGCGTCCATTGTGGATGCGCGGCTGCGATTTGCACATGGCATTCTGCGAGAGCAACTGTTAGAGCGGCAAGACCGATAAAGGGTGTGAGTCAAATTCCTTTGTTGGCTTAAGTGGCATACAAACACGCCATCCGCTGGTTCCTTTTTCACAGGCCAATAGGCCTTCTGGCTCACTTTTGGCATGTTTTTCAAATACCCACTTTCGGTCGCTGCGGCTGAAAATATAGTTGTCTCTGTAGTACACAAAATGGCCGTCTGGGCCTGTGTAAAAGTAATCGGTATTGAATTGAATGTGCTGCGCTGTGATCTGCCAATTTTGAATTGATTTCACAGCCAGGAAGATGTCAGTGTTTAAGTTTTGTATGTTTCGAATGCTTCTGACTTTGAAGTCTGATGCTGGCAAAAAAGCGTATGAAATGCCATTGCCAAGCTGTGCGTTTGTGAAGGCTGCAATGAAGGGCATGGCCTCCGAAATTTGCTGCAACGCCTCTGGACTCAAATTCTGGCCTCTGAGATTGAACGCTTTTTTTTCATTCAAATAGGGCGGCTTGATTTCAAAAGAAATGCCGCCAACCCAATCGACATGGCCTTTGTCCACAAAATATTCTGTGCAGCATCCAGAAAAGAACAACAAGCCGACGCCACAAAATAAAGACTCAAAAAGTCTTCGGAATTTGTGCAAACGACTCACTTGTTGTTCTTCTTGCATGCGTTGGCTCAATAACAACTTTGCGCCTGCGCTTGTTTGAAGGCGCTAGCTCCAAACAAGGAAACGCTGACGCTGTAAACACCGGCAATGACATTGCAAGTTAAAAAATTGCCGCCTTGTGAGTCGCAGTCTTTCAGAATGTTGTTGGACAGGTTGGTGTCGGCTGTGGCCCGACTGAAACCGCACGTTGAGTAACTTTGGTCATGTTGAAAGCAGGCTTGCGAGACATCGATGCCAAACAGCATGTCGGGCACGTAGGCGTCACTTTTAACGGTGCCGCAGCCAGCACCCAAAGCATTGCCATCTTCTCTTTCACCATGGGAGGTGCCAGAGTCAAATTTCAAAAAATCCCAGAATCCACCACCTTGAACTTGGCGTGTGAGTTCGATATTGCATTCTTGCATTTGTCTTTCCTTTGTTCATTTAAAAATAGTCGATGATCAAAACGGCTGGTGCTGCCAAGACCCCTACCAAATGAATGGGCATGTCTGATGGGGTGATGGCTGGCGCCAAAACGTCGCTGGCTTGAACCCCTAGAGGGACCACTTCTTTGGCAAACAGGGCTTGGAAATCGAGTTGGGCTTGAGGAACCAAGCCAAGCTCTACCAAGCCCCAAATGACAAAATGTGGCCCCTCCAATGAGGCGAAGTCTGTGGCACGCCAAGAAACAAATGACCCTAGGTCTGAGCTGTTGGCATGTGTATTTGTAGTGTTTGCGTACATATAAAATTTTTTTATGAATACCAAATGGGTAATCATGTGCAGATCTTAAAGTCGCAAAGTTCTTTTGGCGCTTACATGCACTTGCAGCATCACTCTGAGAAAAACGCCTTTCACAAACCGCTATGATCGCGATCCCCCTTCAAAGTACCTATGGCTGGCATCCACATCACCGACATCGAAGCGGCCATCAATTACTGGCGCGAAAAAAACCCCTCCCCAGACGGCGTCACGCTGCCGCGGGAGCTTAGAGCACTCGCAGAGGTTTATGCCTTGATGATTTTTTTCAAAGAGGATGAGGCGGACGAATTCACTTTGCCAATCGCGGCGGCAGAGGCTTGGCAAACTTGGTATGCCAGCACGCCCGACACGCCCTGCATTGCCATTTGCTCTACGTCACAAGGCGACCCCGAATGCAAAGGTTGTGGCCGTACTTTTGAAGAAGTTCAATATTGGACAGAAATGAGTCCAGGTGAAAAAAGATCTGTTTGGCGTCGCATCACGGTGGATGGCAGTTCATGGCGATTCAATCGCTATGCAGAGCGTGCCGCAGAAGTTCGCAGCTTGTCCCGCGCTGCGGCAGAGGCACAAGTGCCGCTAGGCTTTAGCAACTGAGTTACTTCCAGCGCACCACTTCAAGGTGCACGCTGTCTTTTGAATTGCTCAAAGTAAGGGCCCCCTCTTGCACCGTTGCTTGCAACTGCATGCTGCGCTCTGCCAACTTGGCCAAGGCCTGGCTGGCTTCTGTGGGCACGCGCCAGACCTGCAGTTTTTCCATGCGTGTGAGCTTATTTTC
>Ga0194051_1001477_pt1 | contig 12374 bp, 10 predicted proteins | sample SepL2320m_MetaG_FD_161275 | JGI IMG/M metagenome (GOLD analysis project Ga0194051, IMG submission 161275) | Anoxic zone freshwater microbial communities from boreal shield lake in IISD Experimental Lakes Area, Ontario, Canada - Sep2016-L239-20m | ecosystem: Environmental > Aquatic > Freshwater >... | reverse complement strand
TTTTTTGGCATATCTTGGAGTCACCATTGGCATCATTGCTGGCATCGCTGGATTTGTTCGCGCGGGAGCCTTGTTTATTGCGGTGGGAGCCTTCGGGGTAAGTATTTCTCGTCACAGCGCACGCAGGTTCGAAAGATTCTTACCTTTGGCGCTGGCAGTAGCTCTCTTCATATTGGCGTTAGCTCTTCCCAGGGGACGCTAGAATTATCTTGATGTCAAGAGAGTTTTAAAGCAGCGTCAAAGGAAGGCAGTGACTGTTATGTCAAAAAAAGTGAGTGTCATCGGAGCTGGATTCTATGGCTCGACAACAGCAATGCGATTAGCCGAATACAACGTTTTTGACACAGTCGTCCTTACAGATATTTTGGAAGGCAAGCCCGAAGGCTTAGCGCTCGACATGAATCAATCACGATCAATAGAAAATTTTGAAACAAAAATTATTGGAGCAACAACCACGGCAGACGGTGGCGGATACGAAGCAACTGCAAACTCTGATGTTGTGGTAATCACTGCAGGGCTTCCACGCAAACCCGGCATGAGTCGGATGGATTTGATTGGTGTTAACGCTGGAATCGTCAGAGGTGTTGCAGAAAATGTTGCAAAACACAGTCCAAATGCGGTAATTATTGTTGTTTCGAATCCGCTCGATGAAATGACTGCACTTGCTCAACTAGCTTCTGGTTTTCCTCGCAATCGCGTCATGGGTCAAGCTGGCATGCTCGATACAGCTAGGTTCACAAACTTTGTAGCCGAAAAACTAAAAGTCCCGGTAAGTTCAGTCAAGACACTCACATTAGGTTCACACGGAGACACCATGGTTCCGGTACCAAGTCGTTGCACAGTTGATGGTGTTGCACTTACTCAAAAACTTTCGCAAGAAGAAATTGATGAATTAGTAACGCGTACTCGAAATGGCGGGGCAGAAGTTGTTGCCTTACTCAAGACTGGATCTGCTTATTACGCACCATCGGCCGCAGCAGCGCGCATGGCAAAAGCTGTCATTGAAGATTCAGGTGAAGTAATGCCTGTTTGCGCCTGGGTCGATGGCGAATATGGAATTTCGGGTGTTTATCTCGGAGTAGAAGCCCAAATTGGCCGGGGTGGAATTACCAAAGTAGTTGAAACGGCCTTATCTCAAAGCGAATTAGCAGAACTCAAAGCTGCTGCTGAAGCAGTTCGTGCAAAACAGGCAGATATTCAAAGCCTCTAGAACTGGAGTAAAAATGAAAAAAATCAAGGTCGTAGGAACTGTTGTAGAGCTCGACGGAGATGAAATGACCAGAATTATCTGGCAATTCATTAAGGAGCAGTTGATATTGCCTTATTTGGATATCAACCTTGAGTATTACGATCTTGGAATAGAAAACCGCGATGCTACAGATGATCAAGTAACAATTGATTCTGCACGTGCAATTCAAAAACATGGTGTTGGCGTTAAGTGCGCGACGATTACTCCAGACGAGGCACGTGTAAAAGAGTTTGGCCTCAAGAAGATGTGGAAGTCTCCAAACGGGACAGTACGCAATATTTTAGGTGGGGTAATTTTCCGCGAGCCAATTATTATCAGCAACGTTCCTCGATTGGTTCCACACTGGAAAAAGCCCATTGTGATTGGCCGCCACGCATATGGTGATCAATATCGTGCTACTGATTTCTTGGTGCCAAGTGCTGGAACTTTAACAATGACATTTGCACCAGAAGATGGATCTAAGCCAATGGAATTTGAAGTCTATAAATTTCAGAGCCCTGGCGTTGCATTGGGAATGTTTAACGTAGATGATTCCATTCGTGAATTTGCACGAGCATCTCTTACTTATGGATTGATGCGGAAATATCCAGTATTCCTTTCGACCAAAAATACAATTTTGAAAGCTTATGACGGACGTTTTAAAGATATTTTCGAAGAAGTCTTTAACGCTGAGTTCAAGGAAAAGTTTGATAAGGCAGGCATTACCTATGAGCATCGTCTAATCGACGACATGGTTGCAACTGCCATGCGTTGGGAAGGTGGCTATGTTTGGGCTTGTAAGAATTACGATGGCGACGTTGAGTCAGATATTATTGCTCAAGGTTTTGGTTCTTTAGGTCTTATGACGAGCGTGCTCATGACTCCAGACGGAAAGACTGTCGAAGCAGAAGCAGCTCACGGAACCGTTACCCGTCACTATCGAGTTCACCAACAAGGTAAACCCACATCGACAAACCCAATCGCTTCGATTTTCGCGTGGACACAAGGGTTGCAACACCGCGCCAAGTTGGATGACAACGCAGAATTGGCAAGATTTGCCACAACTCTTGAGCGTGTATGCATTGAAACAGTTGAATCCGGAAAGATGACAAAAGATCTAGCGATCTTGATTTCACCTGATGCCCCGTGGGAAACAACGCAAGATTTCTTGGCGTCTATCGATGCCAATCTCCAAAAAGCTATGGCTTAATTTAAAGCCAAAGTTTTATTTTAAGCGCACCCCTGTTGCGGAATCGAAGAGGTGAATTGCCTCTGGATTAGCAACAACGCTAATTGTTGTTCCTGGCTTTGGAGGGCTCTTTGGGTCCCAGCGAATAATTACTTGCGCACCTTCATCCGAAGAGTGTGCAAATTTAATTGTTGAATCTGCTGGTTTTCCATACACGAATGCATCTGCACCGAGTTCTTCAACAACTTCAACCAGAACATCAAAACCTGCACTAGATGGCGTGAAGCTTTCTGGTCTAACGCCAACAGTGACCGTGGACCCAGCGCTCGATGGAACAGGGATTGAAAGACCACCAAGTTTTGCAACGCCTCCAGAAACTGGTGCAACAAGCAAGTTCATAGCGGGAGAGCCAATAAACCCGGCGACAAATGCGTTGGCAGGATTGTCATAAAGGTTTCTTGGAGTATCAACTTGTTGTAGTAGACCATCTTTAAGTACTGCAACTCGATCACCCATCGTCATTGCTTCAACTTGGTCGTGAGTTACGTAGACAGTGGTAATTCCAAGGCGGCGTTGAAGGGCTGCAATCTGGGTACGTGTTGCAACTCGCAACTTCGCATCCAAATTAGAAAGTGGTTCGTCCATAAGAAAAACTTGTGGCTCTCGAACAATTGCTCGTCCCATTGCAACTCTTTGGCGTTGTCCACCCGAAAGAGCTTTAGGTTTGCGATCGAGATATGGCTCTAGGTCTAATAACTTGGCAGCTTCTAGAACTCTGCGATCACGTTCTTCTTTTGAGACGCCCGCAATTTTGAGAGCGAAACCCATATTTTCTGCAACACTCATATGTGGATAAAGCGCATAAGACTGGAAAACCATTGCGATGTCGCGGTCTTTCGGAGCAACATTTGTTACATCTCGATCTCCAATAAGAATGCGACCGTTATCAATTTCTTCAAGGCCGGCCAACATACGAAGTGAAGTTGATTTTCCACATCCTGATGGTCCAACGAGTACTAAGAATTCACCATCTTTAACAACGAGGTCTAGTTTGTCGACCGCAGGCACTGTGGTGCCGGGATAAATACGTGTTGCTTTTTCGAATACGACTGATGCCATGATAAATCACTCCTTCTCCGAGCAGGTACGTGCTCGACGATCCATTGGTTGAAGGTGGTACTTCATCTCCCTCTCAAGCGAGAAAGAAAGACCTGCTTGAGGCTAGCCTCGATTCAGGTCTCCAGAACATACAGGAAAGCACAACTCCAGGGAATACATCGTTGCCGATAAGATTTACCTCATGCCTGACGATCGATCTCTTCACGGACTTATCACGGATATCGGAATCGTTGCCGCACTTATTTTACTGGCCGCACTTTTTGTTGCCGCCGAGATTGCCTTAATATCTTTACGCGAAAGCCAAGTTCGACAAATGGCAACACGCGGTCGCAGGGGTGCACGAGTCGCTGCGCTTTCTACAAACCCCAATCGCTTCCTTGCCGCAGCTCAAGTTGGTGTGACCATGTGTGGCTTTCTTTCTGCAGCCCTAGGAGCAGAAAGGCTTGGCACCTATGTAGAACCGTGGCTTGAAAATTTGGGACTTTCAAAAACTTGGAGTATCAACCTTTCACTTGTGGGTCTTACATTAGTTATTGCGTATTTCTCCCTTGTATTTGGCGAGTTAGTTCCGAAAAGACTTGCCCTGTTTCGCACAGAAGAAATTGCGTTGGCATCCGCTCCAATTATTGATGTACTCGCAATGTTTTTTAGACCAGTCATTTGGCTGCTTTCGCGTTCAACTGATGTTGTTGTTCGAATTTTCGGTGTAGATCCAAAAGAGAAGCGCACCCAAATGTCTGAAGAAGAGTTGCTAGATTTAGTGACGGGCCATGCTGCGCTCAGCGATGAAGAGCGGGACATTGTTGAAGAGGTTTTTAATGCCAGCGAGCGTCAAGTGCATGAGGTCATGGTGCCTCGAACTGAAGTGGATTTCATGGATGGGTCATTAACAATTAATAAGGCAATTGCAGTTGCTGTAGATAGAGCCCATTCTCGATACCCAGTTGTCCGCGGATCAAGTGATGAGATTATTGGTTTCATCCATGTCCGAGATTTACTCGATACATCTTTAGCTGGTAAAGATGGGAAAATTCAAGAACTTGTTCGCTCGATTATGTTTCTGCCTGGCACTAAAGGTGTCTTGCCGGCTCTCACGGAAATGCGAAGCCAGAGGCAACATTTAGCAATCGTTCTTGATGAATACGGCGGAACCGATGGAATTATCACGATGGAAGATTTAGTTGAATGCCTGATTGGAGACATTAAAGATGAATACGATGGCCACGAAAGCGAGGTTCAAGAGCAATCGCATTCTGGAGATGTTGAGGTGGATGGTCTGATTTCAATTGAAGATTTATTAGATCAAACAGGGATTGAAATTCCAGATGGTCCATATGAGACAGCAAGTGGTTTCGTTATGCACTTTCTTGGTCGTATGCCACAAGTGGCTGATTCGCTCGCGATTAACGGAATTCGGGTCCAAGTCTTGTCTCTTGAAGGAAAGCGCGCGGGTCGTCTCTTAATCTCGCGTTCGGTCTAGTTCGTGCGAGAATATCCATTGTGACGGGCAAAAGAGTTCTCTCGGGTATTCAACCAACACATGACTCCTTTCACCTTGGAAATTATTTAGGTGCGCTCAAACAATGGGTTGAACTTCAAGAAGATCATGATGCGTTTTATTGTGTAGTTGATTTACATGCGCTAACAATCGAAACAGAACCTGCACTCCTTCGTAAAAGAATTCTGGCATCTGCCGCACAGTTGATAGCACTTGGAGTCAATCCAGATAGATGCACCCTCTTTTTGCAGTCCCATGTTGCCGAGCACAATCAACTTGGCTGGATTATGGAATGCCTTGCAGGATTTGGTGAAGCAAGTCGAATGACCCAATTTAAAGATAAGTCTCAAAAAACTGGAACAGACCGCACGGTAGTTGGGCTTTTTACTTATCCGATGTTGCAAGCTGCCGACATCTTGCTTTATCAGGCGAATTTAGTTCCTGTAGGAGAAGATCAACGTCAACACATCGAACTCACAAGAGATTTAGCAGGTCGATTTAATTCTCGTTACGGGCAAACTTTCCAAATTCCAGATGCTTACATTTTGAAAAGCGGCGCTAAAATAAATGACTTACAGGATCCCACTTCAAAGATGAGCAAATCTGCCAGCTCAATGCAGGGCGTTATTGAAATTATGGACACTCCTGAAATAAATTTGAAGAAAATTAAGAGTGCAATGACTGACACAGGCAGGGAAGTGCTTTTTGATGAGAAAGAGAAGCCAGGCATAAGTAACTTATTAACGATTCACTCAGCCCTTTCGGGTCAAAAAATAGGTGAGATTGAAAAGGAATATGAGGGCAAAGGTTACGGAGATTTCAAAACTGGAGTTGCCGAGGTTGTCATTGACGTTTTGAAACCAGTACGTGAGCGCGCTCTGCAACTTTTGGAAGATGAGACTTACTTATTAAAAATTCTAGCTAGTGGAGCTGTCAAGGCACGTGGCGTTGCTGAAAAAACGATGCAAAGTACCTATCAAAATCTCGGATTAGTTCTATGAAAAAAATAAGAGGCGTACTAGCAATTATCGCTATTCTTGCAATCACAATTTCAAGCAGTTCATTCGCATCAGCTAGCCAACCAGAACTCCATATTGGTGTTGCTTACGATACTGGCGGGCTTGGAGATCATTCCCTCAATGATGCCGTTAACTCTGGTTTTCTATCCGCAAAGAAGAGTATCAATTTTTCACTCGAATCCACAGTGACAATTGGTAGCGAGAGCGATCGCCAAGCTCGCGTTCTTTCACTTGTGAAAAAGAGCTGTGACCTTATATTGGTAGTTGGAAGTCAATATGCATCGGCGCTTAAAATCCTTGCCGCTCAGTTCCCGGATCAAAAATTTGCGATAATAAATGACGAGACAGTGGGGCTTAGAAATGTGACTTCACTTGTATTTGCAGAAAATCAAGGCGGATACCTAGCTGGCGTTACTGCAGCCCTTCTCTCACAAAGTTCAAAAATTGGCATCATCACTCATCTTTCTCAGTCAAAAGATTTTGATAAAGGTTTTGTACTAGGCGCGCAAGCTGTGAAAAAGGGAATCTTAATAAATTCGAAGTACGCAAATGATTCAACTGCAAATGTTGCAAAGCAAATGATTGCAGACGGAGTGGATATAATTTTCTCAACAAACCCAGGCTCTGATGTTGAAGTATTAAACGTTGTTGCAAACGCCAATAAAAATGGAAAGTCAGTTGGTTTAATTGGTTTAGAGCCTGAACAATATGCAACTCTCAGCGCAACTACTAAGAAATATCTCATCGCATCAGTTGTAAAACGCTTGGATATCGCAGTTGTGGATCTGCTTTCCGAAATGTCCATTGGTTACACCCTTTCCGATATCGTCAATCCGGCCCTAGGGGTATCAGGGCGCCGGTATGGGATTTCTGATAAAGGGGTTGAAATCTCACTTTGGTCATCCAAAAGTATTAAATTAAAGAAACAAATCAATAATTTTGCTAAAAAAGCGGCAAAACTTTCTACCTAGGGTTGAGAGTTTATCTTTTCGTTATAACCCACGCGCGCAAACATCACGCTGCAAATAGATGCATTTTTGGCCTCTGACGCTAGGCTAGTCCGAAATCAACTCCCCATCTAATACATGGGACCCTTGGAGGAAAATTGAAAAAGTCATTGCGTTATGTAGCGCTCTTTGCCGCTACTTCATTTGCAGTAGGTATCACCGTGGCTCCAGTTGCCACAGCAGCTACACCAGTTAAGGCTTGTATCGCACTTGATACTGGTGGCGTGGATGATCACTCATTCAACGAATCAGCATGGGTAGGCGCACAAGCATCAGATAAGGTCACAAAGACAAAGGCAACATATCTTCCTGCAGCAACAACTGCAGATTTCGTGCCAAACATCAAGAAGTTCCTTGATCAAAAGTGCACAATTATTGTTGGTGTTGGTTGGCAAATCGGTGGCGCACTAATCAATGCAGCAACTGCTAATCCAAACGTGAAGTTTGCAATCGTCGATAACGACGGTGCCGATCACGGTCCAAACTTTGATCAATATCCAGGAAAGACTTTTAAAAACCTTAAGCCTCTTCAGTTCGCCACAGATGAGTCTTCCTTCCTTGCTGGATATTTAGCAGCAGGAGTCACAAAAACTGGCAAGGTTGCAACTTACGGAGGCGCACCATATGGCACCGTAACAATCTTCATGGATGGCTTTGTTAAAGGCGTAAATTATTACAACAAAGTTAAAGGTAAGTCAGTCAAAGTTCTTGGTTGGGATCTAGCAACACAGAAGGGTGAGTTCGTCGGAGATTTTGCAAATTCCGCGAAAGCACTTCAGATTTCAAAGAGCTTTGAGCAACAGGGTGCAGACGTCATCTTGCCAATTGCTGGTGGACTTGGTGGCGTTACTGCTGGAAACTCAATGGTCAGCAAGAAGTCTTACGTCCTTGGCGTAGATTCAGATTTCTTCAATACTGCCCCACAATACCGATCAGTACTTCTTACTTCAGTTATGAAGGGTGTTGGAGCATCAATTCTTGGAGTAGTTACAGACGTAGTCAATGGAACCTATAACTCGACTTCGTATTACGGTAACTTGGCAAACAAGGGAACTTACCTTGCACCATTCCATGACTTGGCAAAGAAAGTTCCTGCCAAGCTTCAAGGAGAACTTCGCGCACTACAAGCAGATATCATCTCCGGTTCATTGTCAATCGGATAAATAGCAGTACTTAATTACGGAGTAGGTCGGATTTTTCGGCCTACTCCGTAATTTTTTATTCTTTGATTACACTCTAAGAGAGAGTAGATTTACTCCCATGTCACTGGAACTTCGTGGAATCACGAGAAGTTTCGGCTCATTATTGGCCAACGACTCGATAGATCTTCACGTTGGCGATGGTGAAATACATGCCATTCTTGGTGAAAATGGCGCTGGAAAATCAACGCTCATGAATATTGTTTATGGCTTAATTTCTCCCGACTCCGGAACAATTCTTGTTGACGGGAAAGAGTTAAACATCCAGACCCCTAGTGACGCGCTAGCTGCTGGGATCGGTATGGTGCACCAACATTTTATGCTCATTCCGGTCTTCACTGTGGCAGAAAATATCGTCTTAGGACATGAGAAAACAAAGAGATTTGGCTTGCTCGATTTAGAAATGGCTAAGGAAGAAATTCGCAGGGTATCCAAGGAATTTAATTTTGATGTCGACCCAGATGCCGTTGTTGAGACTTTACCAGTGGGGATACAGCAACGTGTAGAAATTATTAGAGCCCTTATTTATGATGCCAAGGTTCTCATTCTTGATGAGCCAACAGCGGTACTAACCCCACAAGAAACCGATGAGCTCCTAAAGAATATGAAGAATTTAAAGGCTAAGGGAACATCCATAGTCTTTATCACCCATAAGTTACGCGAGGTTCAAGAAGCTGCAGACAAAATCACAATTATTCGAAGAGGCAAAGTTGTTGGAACCGCCCTGCCCAGTGCTTCGCAAGAAGAGTTGGCATCTCTCATGGTGGGAAGGCCGATATCACTCGATGTCGAAAAGAAGCCTGCAAAACTTGGGGAAATTGTTCTCTCTGTTGCAAACCTCAATGTGCATGATGTGACTGGGCGCCGTCTAGTCAAAAACTTATCACTAGATATTAGAGCTGGTGAGATTGTTGCTGTTGCTGGAGTACAGGGCAATGGTCAGAGTGAATTTGCACAAGCCCTCCTCGGGCTAAAGGAATTTGTAGATGGAGAAGTTTTGTTGGATGGCAAAGACATTACCAAGGCTAATGTGAGGCAGTCATTACATGCAGGAATTGCCTATGTTCCAGAATCTCGTGAGTTAGATGGATTGATTTCTTCATTTTCGATTGCTGAAAACCTCATACTTGATCTACATGATCTCCCACCTTACGCAAGGGGCCCAGTGATGTTTCCAAATATCATTGCAAGAGAGGCAGAATTGCGGGTGAAGGAATTCGATGTTCGCTTGCAAAGTATTCAAGATCCAGCCTCATCATTATCAGGTGGAAATAAACAGAAAGTTGTCTTAGCAAGAGAGTTATCAAGGCCGGTGAGATTAGTTGTCGCGTCGCAACCAACACGAGGTTTAGACGTTGGATCAATTGAATTTGTTCATGAGCGCATTCTTGCTGAGCGTGATGGTGGCCGCGCCGTTTTGCTCTTTAGTACCGAGCTTGATGAGGTTGTGTCTTTGGCAGATCGCATTGCAGTCATGTGTGCAGGAGAAATTATTGCAATCGTCCCACCTGACACATCGAGGGCTCAACTTGGTTTACTTATGGCTGGTGTGCACCCAGATGCTAAGGCGAGTGCTTAGTTATGAAGATTCTTTCTAAAGCGCTGACAAAAATTTCTTTACCACTTTTGGCCTTTGTGCTAGCTGTATTTTCTGGTGGAATTTTAATTGCTTTTTCAGATCGTGAAGTTCTTCCACTTATTGGCTCACCCTGGAAATTTTTCACAGCCGCTCTGCATTCTGCAGGTAATGCCTATCTCGCACTTTTTCAAGGCTCAATCTTTGATTCAAATCTTGTAAAGGATGGCTCGTTCCTTCGCGGGTTTTATCCCCTTTCTGAATCCTTATTAATTGCAACTCCTCTCATTTTGGCAGGACTTTCAGTGACACTAGCTTTTAAAGCTGGGCTTTTTAATATCGGAGCACAAGGACAATTCATTTTTGGTGCTATCGGTGCTTCTTACATTGGCTTTTCCTTTGACCTACCTCCCGTATTTCATGTTTTGCTAGCACTTATTACTGCAATAGTTTTCTCAGCTTTGTGGGGCGGCTTTGTTGGTTTACTGAAAGCAAAAACTGGTGCACATGAAGTAATCGTCACGATCATGCTCAACTATGTTGCAACATTTTTTCTTTTATGGCTACTCAAAACCCATATATTTCTCCGTCCACGAGCGCTCAATCCCTTAGCACCGCCTGTTCATGATTCTGCAAAATTGCCTCAGTTTTTGGGATCAGGCGTTCGACTTAATATCGGAATTTTTATTGCCATACTTGCCACTTATTTTGTCTGGTGGCTTTTAAACCGAAGCACCTGGGGTTTTCGTTTTAGAGCAGTTGGTGCAAACGCCGCTGCAGCACGAACTGCAGGAATTTCCGTGGCATTTGTTACTACCGCGGTTATGGCGATTTCAGGAGCACTTGCTGGCCTAGGTGGCGCAGTGCAAACTCTGGGATCTCAGTTTGAACTCACACCTGACGTTGCTGGAAGTTTTGGCTTTGATGCAATTACAGTTGCCCTTTTAGGCCGGGCAAATCCCATCGGAACGGTTTTCGCAGCCATTTTATTTGGCGCACTTCGCGCCGGCGGTTTAACGATGCAAGCGAATACTCAAAATCCTATTGACATTGTCCTAGTTATTCAGGCGCTTATAGTCCTTTTCATCTCTGCCCCAGAGCTCGTAAAATTTATATTCCGCTTGAAAGGAATCAAGTCTGGAACATCAGTTACCTCTAAGGGTTGGAATGGCTGATGGCACAAATTGAAATATTAGGTTTGTCTGCACCAGAGCGCCGTCGTAAACGTGGAATCATCGCCATGTCCGTCTTAGCTGTTATGGGATTATTTGTTTTTGCCATCTTGCCTAAAAAGAATGAAATTACAACATTCGGTTTTGTTATGGGCAAAGAGTGGATATTTCTTCACGAATGGGCCGTCCACTCTAAAGCTGGATCGCTGAGTTTTTCCATCATTTCCATACTTGCTGTCATTGTTGCCGCCTTGCTCTTCCGTGTTCGAAAAACGATTCGACTTGCTAGTGCAACATTTTCTGTAAGTTTATTTATGTCCTTTCTTTGCTGGGCTGCGAGTGGAAAATTCATTCCTTTCACCGGGCTCTTGCAAGGCGGGCTTATGCTTTCAGTGCCGCTCATATTCGGGGCTATGGCAGGCGTTGTCAGTGAGCGATCTGGTGTTATCAATATTGCCATTGAAGGTCAGCTGCTATTTGGTGCATTCGCATCGGGTGTATTGGCCAGCCTTACTCATCAAAAGTGGTTAGGACTTCTTATTGCACCAGTTGCCGGTATGTTAGTTTCACTGCTTCTGGCAACTTTTGCAATTAAGTTTGGGATTGATCAAGTAATTCTTGGTTTCGTACTTAATGTTTTGGTCATTGGAATTACCGGTTTTCTCTATCAGCGACTTTTAGTGCCGTATCAAAGCACGTGGAACTCTGGCTCAGGTTTAAGCCCGCTGCCTATTCCCATACTGTCTAAAATTCCTTTGATTGGACCCATTCTTTTTGAGCAGACTGTTATTGTTTATTTAATGTATGTGATTGTTACTATTATTAATATCGCACTCTTTAAGTCTAAATGGGGATTGCGCATGCGCGCTGTTGGTGAACACCCAACAGCTGCAGAAAGCGTTGGAATTAACGTTAACAAAATTCGTTTCCGAAATGTAGTTCTTGGTGGCGCAATAGCTGGACTTGGTGGAGCATATTTCACACTTGGCGCTGTGGGAATATTTAGTCGGCAGATGACTGCAGGAGCTGGTTTCATTGCGTTGGCAGCACTGATTTTCGGTAAGTGGAGTCCCCTGGGGGCAGTTGCTGCTGCGCTGATTTTCGGCTTTGCTAGCAATGTCGAGAGCGTTCTTTCAATTATTGGCACGCCAATTCCTTCAGAGTTTATGTTGATGGTTCCCTACGTTGCCACTGTCATTGCAGTATCAGGAATTGTGGGTCGGGTTCGTGCGCCTGCAGCCGATGGAATTCCATACAAACGTGGAGAAAGTCACTAATGGTTATTGATTGGGATGCACTAAATCAGCAGGCATTATCTGCAATGAAGAACGCTTATGCCCCGTATTCAAAGTTTCCCGTGGGCGTAG
>Ga0194051_1001476_pt1 | contig 12384 bp, 14 predicted proteins | sample SepL2320m_MetaG_FD_161275 | JGI IMG/M metagenome (GOLD analysis project Ga0194051, IMG submission 161275) | Anoxic zone freshwater microbial communities from boreal shield lake in IISD Experimental Lakes Area, Ontario, Canada - Sep2016-L239-20m | ecosystem: Environmental > Aquatic > Freshwater >... | reverse complement strand
ATATTATCTAATAATTACAATATACTATAAATAATAGGATAGATTCACTTGCGATTCACAATCCCAATGCAAAACCCGATTGCCCACCGGGGCCTGACAGAACGACGCGGAGATTGCGCGCACGGTCTATGAGATTGCGTCGATCTCGGACTCGGTCAGGGCGCCCGGAACGATGGTCAGGGGAATACGGAGTTGGCCCCCGAGCTTGCCGGTGAAGGCCGTGACCAAGGGGCCTGGCCCCTCGCCACTCGAGGCGCTGCCCAGCACCAGAACCGAGATCGAGCGGTCCTCGGCAACGAGCTTGAGCAGTTCGTCCCGGCTCTTGCCCTCGCGAATGTGGATTGTCGGAGGCTGGCCGGTGAGAGTGGCCGCCGTGTCGGCATGTCGGGCCACCACGTCCTCGGCCTGCTGGCGCGCTTCCTGGCGCATGAGATCGACAACGGCCCCCCATTGCTGACCTTCCGGCGGATCCATGACGTAGAGCATCGCCACCCGCCCGCCGGTCCGCTTGGCCCGACGGCAGGCATAGCGTAGCGCGTTACGCATCTCGGGGCTTTCGTCGACGACGACCAGAAAGACGCGTTCGTCGGCCCGGCCGGGCTGCTCGGTCACACTCATGGTGTTCTCCCTTCTGCGCCCATCGTGTCTGCGCCCACTCTCCGGCCCTCTACAGACGTCGCATGATCGCGCCGCCCAGCCAGCCGGCGAACAGCGCCATGACAATCGCACCCAGGCCGTAGAGCGCGCCGTCATGGCTCGCCCATCCCGCCAACTGGGCACTGAAGCCGACCTTGCCGACCGGCAGCGGCCGCGACACCGCGGCGACGATCTTGCCGTCACGCAGCAGGTAAGCCTTCACCTCGTAAACACCCTCAGGCAGCCGGGAGGGAAAAGGCAGGTCGACGCGAAACAGCCGGCCGGCCTGCACCGTGACCTGCCCGATGGCAGCGGGATAGAGGCCTTCGCGACGTTTCACCTCGAGCAGGCCGCCGCGGAACCTCGCCAGTTCAGCCGCCGCCCGCGAGCCGACCGGCTTGACAGTCGACATCCGGTCTTCCAGCGACAGGATCTCTCCGCCGGTACCGCGGGCGAGCAGGCGCTGCAGCGGCTGGCTGGCGGCAATGGCGTAGTAGGCCGGCACATCATCGAAGGACTGGCGACCGGTGTTCAACCACAAGCCAAAGACGCGCTGCTTGCGCATTACCGTCTCGCGCGCCTCCGGCCCGACCACGACCACGACCACCTCGCCCGGCGGGTCGAACATCCCGAACATCAGGATGCTCTCGCCCTGAAAGGCCGAGGTGATCGACACGCGGGCGCGCGACAGATCGACAATCAACTCGGGCGTTGCCGACTCGTTGGGCACCGACGGCGGCGCACTGGAATCCGTCGATCCGCCCAGACTGGGGGCCGGCAGAATACCACCGGGCGGCTCGATGCGCGGACCCTGGGCGTGCGCACCAGCCGCACAGACGAGGCCTGCCGCGAGGGCGAGCAGGAGGCGTCTCACGGTTGCACCTCGCGGATACCGAGCGAGAACAGCGAACTCGGCGTGCGCAGGAGCTCGGTCAGCAGTTCGACCGCGACCGCCAGGATCAGGACCGACATCAAGCCACGCAGCACCACGCCCGGCAGCTTGGCGGCCAGCCGCGAACCGATAGGCGCCCCCACCACGCCGCCCAGGATCAGGAGCAACGCCAGCACCACGTCCACCGTGCCGTTGGTCGTGGCCTGGAGGAACGTGACGTTGGCGGCCACGAACAGGATCTGGAAATTCGAGGTGCCGATCACCACCGCCGTCGGCATGCCGAGCAGATAGATCATGGCCGGCACCAGGACGAACCCGCCGCCGACGCCCAGGATCGCCGACAGGATGCCGATCAGGAAGCCCAACCCCACCGGCAGCAGCGCGCTGATGTAGAGCTTCGACTTGTAGAACCGGAGCTTCAGCGGCAGGCGGTGTACCAGGTAATGGGTGTGAAGCTTGCCACGCGGCGCGCCGGGATTGCGCCGGCGCTTCACATAGGTGCTCAGGCTCTCGACCAGCATCAGGAGACCGATCGTCGACAGCATGATGACGTAGAGGACGGCGATGACGAAATCGATCTGGCCGATGCTCTTGAGGTAGGTGAACAGCCAGACGCCGGCCGAGGAGCCGAACATGCCGCCCAACAGGAGGACCATCCCCATGCGCAAATCGACGTTGCCGCGGCGCCAATGGACCTGCAGCGACGACACCGAGTTGGCGACCACCTGGTTGGCCTGGCTGGCGACCGCGACGGCCGGCGGAATGCCGACGAAGATCAGCAGCGGCGTGGCAAGGAATCCGCCGCCGACCCCGAACATGCCGGCGAGCAGTCCGGCCGCGGCGCCCAGGCCCAGCAGCACGAACACATTCATCGACTGCTCGGCAATGGGAAGGTAGATCTCCACGATGCCGGCCTACTTCAGCAGGATGTTGCTGATTTCGCGCAACTGCGTGCGCGCCCGCAGCAGGTAGAAGCCCTGTGCGGCCAGGTGATTGGGAATGAGAAACCCGTCGAGATAGCCGTTCCAGACGACCCAGGGCTGGAGCTGGGCGGCGAGGCGGAATGTCTCGACCGTGCCGTTCCAGGCACTCGTCAGGCCCTTTTCCCGAATGACGCCCTCGAAGTCGGCACCCAGTTCGCGCAGCAGCAGGTAATTGGCGTAGAGCCGGCCCTTGTTGAAATAGAAGATGTCGTCGCAGCGCGAATCGAACAGGTCGCCGGACTTCTCGATGATGTGCTGGTCGATGACGCCCGAATCGGAGCCTTCATCGTTGGCGATGCGATCGAGCAGCGCCTGGAGATTGTCGGCGCGGCGCTCGAAGATTGCCTGCCCCGAGGCCAGCCGCTTGTTGTAGGCCAGCAGCTTCTCGCGGCCGGCGCGGTACTTCTGCGCCGATGTCGCCGACGGCATCAGCGACACGCTGGGCTGCCAGACCCAGATGTTGGGCTGCTCGTTCAGGAAGCCGCGCGCCTGCTCGAGGTCGCGGTCGGTCTGGCTCGAGCCGCGGGTGCGGCCGAGCTGGTCCATCAGTTCCGTGCTGAAGCGACCGAGTGCCGCCGCGACGCCGCGCTGGAAGTTCGGCATGTTGTCGAGCAGCCCGGACGGCATGAAGAAGGGCTGCATCGGCGTCCAAGTGTGGACGTTGACTTCACGATCCACCAGCTCGGCCGCAACGGCCACCGCCCGGCTTTCGCCTGGCGTTACGTTGCGCGGTGCGAACTGCGGATCGTCGTCGATGTCCTGGGTCACCAGCGCACCCACGGGATAGTAGAGGATCACCACCACCAGAGCGGCACGCCACCCCCAACCCCAGGCCGTGCGACGGCTGCTCGACCCGGCTGCTTTGGAGGCGAAGGGACGAAAGGCGCGCACGCGATCCCATGCACGACGCGCCCAGGAGGGCGCCGATGTGGGGGCGGCACCATGATCCGGATCGAATGTCATGGCCGACCTTACCATTCGTCTCGTGACGAAACAGGGGCGTGGCCTGCTAGAGTGCCGTGTTTCTTCGTCCAATGGAGTTGGTGGAATGGCGCTCGATCCGGAATCCCAGCGGCTGCTCGACCTGGCCGCGGCGGCCGACCGTCCGGCATGGAACAAGCTGAGCCCGCAGGCCGCACGCGAGCAATATCTGTCGCTCCGCCCGCCCGCCCAAGGTCCGCGCCCCGCCGGCGTCGCAGTGACCGACCGCACGATTCCCGGTCCCGGCGGCGCGATCCCGATCCGGCTTTATCGGCCCACCGCGGCGGCGGCCGATGCGACCTTGCCGGCGCTGCTGTACGCCCATGGCGGCGGCTGGGTGTTCGGCAATCTGGAAAGCCATGATGTGCTCTGCGCCCAGTTCGCCCTCGACGCCGGGATCGCCGTCTGCGCCGTGGATTATCGGCTGGCCCCGGAAACCCGCTTCCCCGGCGCCTTCGACGATGTCGTGGCAGGCCTGCAGTGGGTCGTGGCCAACGGTGCATCGGTCGGCATCGATGCCACCCGGCTCGCCATCGGTGGCGATAGCGCCGGCGGCAATCTCGCCGCATCGGTCGCGATCTGGGCCCGCGACAACGGCGGGCCGCGCCTGCGCCTGCAGCTTCTCGCCTATCCGGTCACCGACGCCGTGGCGCGCACCGAGTCCTACCGCCGCTTCTACGACGGCTACGGACTGAACGCCGAGACCATGGAATGGTTTTTCGATCACTACGCGCCCGACAAAACGAGCCGCGGTGACTGGCGCGTGTCGCCGCTGCGCGCCGCCTCGCTGGCCGGCCTGGCCCCCGCCCTGGTGATCACCGCCGGCTACGATCCGCTGCGCGACGAGGGCCGCGCCTACGCCTGGCGGCTGCAGCAGGAAGGCACGCTGGCCGACTTGGTGGAGTTCGGCGGCATGCTGCATGGCTTCCTGAGCGCGCCGATGCTGCTGCACGGCGCGCGACGCGGCACGGCCATCTGTGCCGCAGCACTTCGCGAAGCGCTGGTGCTGCGCGCCCAGTGACGGCGACCAACCCTACCTCTCCCGGCGCCACGCCCACTGGCACACCTGTGGGCATGGCCTTGCCGGGACTGGTCATTGCCTTCGCCATGATCGGCGACACGCTGCTCTATGCCGTGTTGCCGCTCTACCACGAGGACTTCGGCCTCAGCCTCGTCATGGTGGGCGTCCTGCTGTCGCTCAACCGCTGGATCCGCCTGTTCGCCAACTCAGGCGTGGCGGCAATCGGCGAGCGCGTCGGGCCGCACAGGTTGATGGTGGCGGCAGCCATTGGTGCAGCCGTCTCCACCACGCTTTACGGCCTGGTCGAAAGCCCGGCCGTCCAGATCGCCGCCCGTTGTCTTTGGGGCATCTCCTACGCCTCGCTCAATCTCGCGACGCTCGCCTATGCCGTCAGCGACCGAGCCAATGCCGGCAAACGCGTCGGCGCCAGCCGCGCCGCCATCGGCATGGTGCAGGCGGTGTCGCTGGTCGGCGGCGCCTGGATCGTCCTGCAGGCCGGCCCGCGTTCGGTCTTCCTGATCTTCGGCGCGCTCACCCTGGTGGCGCTGGGCGCCGCCCTGATGCTGCCGCGCCTTCCGCGCGAATTAGTGGCGCACGGCAAGGGCTTCCGCCTGCCCCTCCCGCACCGCCTTGAAATCTGGGGCTTCGTCATGGGCTTCTCCGGCGACGGCGTGTTCCTGCTCACGCTCGCCTTCCTGTTGAAGGACTCGATCACCTCGGTCGCCGCCGTCATGGCGACCGCGTCGCTGCTGGCGTTGCGCTGGCTGGTCGAGATCACGACGGGACCACTCGGCGGCTGGATCGGCGACCGCTTCGGCGCGCGGCGCATCGCGATCGCCAACGGCACCCTGCTGGTCGGCGGCTTCGTGCTGATCGCGGTCGGCCACGACGTCATCGGCGCGCTGCTGGTCGTGATGAGCCGCGGCATGTTCAATACCCTGATCCCCGTGCTGGTGATCGAGCGCGGTCACGGCGGGGTACTGTCGAGCCAGGCGAGCTATTCGACCTGGCGCGATTTCGGCGCCGCTGTCGGGCCGCTTACCGCGCCTTGGCTGTTCCTCAATGTGGCGCAGGGCCCGCTCTATGGCGCGCTCGCCGCCGCGCTGGGCCTTGCCGCCTGGTTCTGCCTGGCCCGACGCTAGAAAGCCACGGGCTCAACTTTTCAAAATTGGCCCAAATCGACGTGTCGAAATTCGGCTCTCCGCTTGCCGGAAAGCCAATAAATACGGGAATTTTCCCGGCTCATCGGGCCCACCTGAACGAGGGGAGTGTTGGGCCCCAACGTGTGCCCGGATCTGGCCCCGGGTCTGGGTCCGAGCGTGCGCGCAATACCGTCCACGATTCGAGGCGTGGCTCTTTTCCCTGTTGGCGCCGGCACCGCCGGCACGAAGCCCTTTGGGCTGATTGGATTGGATCTCACCCACAGGTCAGGACCCGTGGCGGCTGCACCAGGCGCATAGCGCGAACCCGCGGGCGGCCGCGGATAGGTCGTGCCGGAAACGAAAAGGCCGGCGCAATCCCGCCAAGCTAACAAAATATTAGACCTAATCATGCTGAACCGTCAACCTTATATTTGCATCATAAATGTTGCCTAATTACTTGCATATGGAAGTATACCGGCCTATATCCTCGCCATGACCAACCCCTCCTTCTCCGCCGTTCTGCGCCTGCTCGGCGCCAACGCCCGCCTCGAAGAGCGCTTCTCGGGGGGCCTCGGCTCCTTGCATGGCCTCGCCCTCAAGGAAGTCCTGCTTCTGATGCATCTGGCACAGGCGCCGCGACGTCGACTCAGCCGGATCGACCTCGCGAAGCGACTCTATGTCAGCCCATCGACGGTGACCCGCATGGCCGCGCCGCTCGAAAAATTGAAGATGGTGAGCCGCGAGGCCGATCCGCGCGACGCGCGCCTCGCCTACGTCGTCCTCACCGAAGCGGGCCTGGAACTCGTCGCCAATGCCCAGGCCTCGCTCGAGATCATGGCCGCCGACGTCTTTCGCGACCGCTGGACCCAACCGGAGATCGCAACCCTGGCCGACCTGCTGGGTCGCCTGACCGCCGGCCAGCCCGGCGATCTGGGCTGATCAAGGGAACAATCCGATGATCCACCTCGTTTGCGGCTCGACCGGCGCGGGCAAGACCACCTACGCCGGAAAACTCTCCCGGCAGCTCGGCGCCCTGCACCTGTCGATCGACGACTGGATGGTCGGCCTGTTCAGGCCGGACAGACCCGAGCGCCCCGACTGGCAATGGATCGACGAGCGGGTGATGCGCTGCGAACGCCAGATGGTCACCACCGCCCTGCAGCTCGGCCACCTCGGCGTTCCCTCGGTGCTCGATCTCGGCCTGCAACGGGCCGAACAACGTCAGCGCGTCGCCGCACCTGCGCAGGCAGCCGGGCTGGCCGTACATCTGCATTTCCTCGACATCGACACCGCGGAACGCTGGCGGCGCGTCGAAGGACGCAACGATGTGAAGGGCGAAACCTTCCGTCTCACGGTCACCCGGCCCATGTTCGATTTCATCGAAATGATCTGGCAGCCACCCGGTGCCGATGAAATGGCTTCCCTCAACGGCGTGCGGGTGACGGCCTAGCAGAACACGTCCTTGCGGTGCCGGACCTTGCGCACAGATGACTCACGGCAACCTTCTGGTCGATTGACGCGGCTACGGCTCAGCCACTCACCGTCTTTTCGGCGAGCCAGGTCTTGATCAAGGACTGGTAGGGAACATCGCGCTTGTTGGCAGCTATCTTGATCTGGTCGAGGAGCGTCACTGGCAACCGCAGGGAAATCGACGTCGTCGATGGCTTGAGGTTCGGCAGGCGCACACGCTCCGCCTTGCTCCAATCGACAAGGCCGCTGGAGTCGTGCGTCTCCCAGAAGCGGCGCTCCTCGGCTTCGTTGCGGAATTTCGGAATGGACTTAGGTTTCTTGCTCATAACGCACACGTTCCTTGCGATGCATCGTCCGTGCGGAAATTACCCTGATCAACCTACCCTCGCCGCGTAGCGTAAAAGTAACGTGGAGCAATCGACCGACGTCGGTGTGCCCCAGTGCCTGCAGTCTAGGCTCATGAACACTGTGCCTGACATCCTCGACGACCAGGAGCGGATCGTTGAAGAAGATCTGCTCGGCTTCACCCTGCCCGACATCATGCTTTTCGACGCTCTTGCGGCTATTGCCCTCATCCCAATCGAAGCCTTCGATCCGCAACAGATCAAGCATCGGTGTATATTACCATAATATACATCCTCGGCAAAGAGACCAAGAAGTCCTCGGGCACGCCGCTAACGGTACTTGTCATGCCGTTCTGGACTGCTCATGAGCGTGCGGGACGCGCGCGGTCCGGGAGAGCATGAAAGCCCGCAGGCCTAACGAAACACGTCCTTGCGGTGGCGCACTTCGGCGAACACCGCCGTGGGATCGCCGCCGGCCATGCCGACCGCGGCCTGCACCGCCGGGATGTCGACGCGCAGGAACGGGTTGGTGGCTTTCTCCTCGCCGAGCAGCGATGGCACGGTGGCCTCGCCGCGCGCACGTGCCGCGTCGATGGACGCCGCGCGCGCCATGAGCTGCTTGTTGCCGGTCTCGATGGTCACGGCGAAGCGGGCGTTGGACTGGGTGTATTCGTGGGCGCAATAGACCCGCATGTCGTCGGGCAGCGCGCGCAGGCGGCTCAGCGACGTCCAGAATTGCTGCGGCGTGCCCTCGAACATCCGCCCGCAGCCCAGCGCAAAGATCGTGTCGCCGCAGAACAGCGCGTGCTGGTCGCGGAAGGCATAGGCGATGTGGCCGGACGTGTGACCCGGAATGAAGAAGACCTCCGCCTCGGCCTCGCCGAAGCGGTAGCGGTCGCCGTCGTCGACCTCGACGTCGATCCCGGGAATGCGGGCGCGGTCGCGCCGCGGACCCACGATGGTGCAGCCGGTCGCTTCCTTGATTTCGAGATTGCCGCCGACGTGATCACCGTGGTGATGCGTATTCAGGATATGCGTGATCTTCCAGCGGCGTTTCTCGGCCTCGGCGAGGATCGGCCCGGCCACCGCCGGATCGACGACGGCCACGGCGCCGCTCTGGGGCTCGTGCATCAACCACACGTAATTGTCGCTCAGGACCGGGATTCGGACGATGTCTAGTGTTGTGCTCATGATGCGCAACGCTAGCAGAGCTGGCTTGCGCAAGCCATGGCTTCCCCATGGTGCCCGCCATAGTGCTCGCGGCGCGCTTTCTGCTAGGATCGTGGCATGTGGAACGACGTCCTCGACCTTGAGGAATTCTACGGCAGCACACTCGGCCAGACGACGGCGCGGCTGCTGCGCGCCCGGCTGCGCGAGGTGTGGCCGAGCGTTCGCGGCGAGAACGTGCTGGGCCTGGGCTACGCCACGCCGCTGTTGCGGCCGTTCGTCGAGGAAGCCCAGCGCGTGCTGGCCTTCATGCCGGCCCCGCAGGGCGTCACCCGCTGGCCGCGCGAAGGGCGCAACCGCGCGACCCTGGTCGACGAGATGGATCTGCCGCTGCCCGACCGATCGGTCGACCGCGTGCTGCTGGTCCATGCCGTCGAGTGCACCGAACAGCTTCGCCCGATGCTGCGCGAGATCTGGCGCGTGATGGCGGACGGCGGCCGCCTGATCGTGGTGGCGCCGACGCGCGCCGGCTTCTGGTCCCAGGTCGATCGCTCGCCGTTCTACCAGGGCCATCCCTATTCCACCGGCCAGCTCGCAGCCCTCCTGCGCGCCAACATGTTCGCGCCGCTGCGCCAGACGCGCGCCCTCTACATGCCGCCGACCCGCTCGCGGCTCGCCATGCGCATGGCGCCGGCCGTCGAGCGCTTCGGCCAGCGCTGGCTCGGCCGCTTCGCCGGCGTGAGCGTGATCGAGTCCGGCAAGCAGCTCTATGCCGGCATTGCCGAGCGTGCGCAGAACCAGACGGTCGCCGTCGTGCGGCCAAAGCTGCGCGTCGCCAGTTCGCGCGACAGGCCCCAGATCGCAGGGGCGGCGCGCAACACCAAGGACGGCGAAGCCCCCGCCTCCTGAACTCCGGAACAACGACATGTCCTTTTCTCCGCGCGTGATCGCGCTGCTCGGTTTTGGCGAGGCGGGATCGGCCATCGCCCGTGGCCTCTGCATCGAAGGCGGCTGGCGTGGGTCACACGATGAAGGAGGGCCGAAGCCCGGCGACAACGCACCACGGCGCGTGATCGCCATCGACACGGCCCTCGACAAGGATGCGCGCGGCACCGCGCTGGGCAAGGCCGCGCGCGGTCTCGATGTCGCGATCGAGGGCCACTACACCGCAGCGCTCGGTGAAGCCGACTTGGTGATCTCGGCGGTGCAGGGCGAATTCGCCCGCGACGCCGCCGCTGCCGCCGCGCCGCTCCTGAAGAAAGGTGCGCATTTCCTCGATCTCTGCACCATCACCGGCAAGATGTCGGACGAGGATCGCGCCGAGATCGAAACCGGCGGCGGCCGCTACGTCGATGTCGCCGTGATGGGCGGGTTCTTCAAGCAGGGTATCAAGGCGCCGATGCTGGTGGCCGGTGAAGAAGCCGAAGCGGCCGTCGCATGGATGAACGCCAACGGCTTCGACGCCAAGCTGCTCGGGCTAAAACCCGGCAGCGCCTCGTCGGTAAAAATGCTGCGCAGCGTGCTGGTCAAGGGCATCGAGGCGCTGGGCGTCGAGGCACTGGTGACGGCGCAACGCCAGGGCATCCTGGAAGAAGTGCTGGGCTGCCTCGGCGACGCCGACGAGGCGACGCTCGGCGGTTTCATCGGCATGCTGGTGCAGACGCATATCGTGCACGCCCACCGCCGCTGGGAGGAGATGGGCCTGGTAGCCCGAACCCTGCGCGAGACCGGAGTCGATCCGCTGATGACCGAGGCGATCGAGCGCAGCCACCGCCGCTCCGTCGATGCCCATATCGCACCGGCCGACGGCCAGGTGCCGAGCCTCGAGGAAGCGCTAAAAATCCTGTCGGAGAAGGTCATCCGTGGCGTCTGATGTTTTCGACAAGCTCGTCGCCCTGCTAGGCGAAGCCAAGGCGAAGTTCCGTGTCATCGAACACGAGGCCGAGGGGAAGTCCGCCGAGATCAGCGCCATCCGCGGCAACCGGCCGGACCAGGCCGCCAAGGCGATGGTGCTGGACGTGCGCGGCGGCGGCGGCGGCCGCCGGCACGTGCTGGCCATCCTGCCGGGCAGCCGCAAGCTCGACTTCGCTGCGGTGGCGACCTTGTTCGAGGCGCGCAAATGCGGCTTCGCCTCGCCGGAGACGGCCCAGGAGCTGACAGGCTGCGTGATGGGCGCGGTGCCGCCCTTCGCCCTCGATCCCTCCCTCACCGTCGTGGTCGACGAAGATCTGCTCGCCAACGAGACGCTGTTCTTCAACGCCGGCCGCCTCGACCGCTCGATGGAGCTCGACACCAGGGACTGGCTGGCGGTCGCCAAGCCGCGCGTCGCCAAGATCGCTTCACGTGTCTGACACCGGAACGGGGGACTGGCGCTTCGGGCCAGTCAGCGAAGCGGACTTCGAGCCGCTGCTGGCGTTGCGCATCGACGTCATGCGCGAACATCTGGAGCGCGTCTTCCGCTATTCGCCCGAGCGCGCCCGTCGGGTTTTCCGCGCGACGTTCGAAGAGCCGGGGATGCGGCTGATCCTGCTGGGGGCTGAGCGCGTGGGCTGCGTCGGCTTTCGCAGGGGCGACAGCGAGATCAAGATCGACTCCTTCTATCTCGATCGTCGCCTGCACAATACCGGGCTCGGCACGAAGATCCTGAAGGTTCTTCTCGACGAAGCCGACGCGACGGGCCTGCCGGTGGGTCTCGAGGTGCTGAAGGGCAGCAAGGCCGACCGTTTCTACACGCGCCACGGCTTCGTGAAGCTCGAGGAAGACGAGATCGAAGGCTACTACGAGCGGCCCGCACGCGGTCAGCCGATCCACGCCCTTCTGCCGCGCGGCCAGGGCCATCAGTTCGTCCTCTATGGCGACGCTTGCTCCGGCGTTTCCGGCGCCTTGCACGAGCGCACCTTCGCCGGCGTCAACGCGGCCGTTCGGCGTCTCGCGCCATCGCCCGAGTTCATTCTGTTTCTCGGCGACGAGATCGCAGGCTACACGGCCGATGCCGACACGCTGCGCAAGCAATGGCGGCACTGGCTCGACCACGAGATGGCCTGGCTCGACCGCCGCGCGATCCCGCTGTGGCACACGACCAGCAATCACGCGACCTATGACGCCATGAGCGAGGCGGTGTTCCGCGAGGTCCACGATCACCTGCCGCGCAACGGCCCGCCCGGACAGGAAGGTCTGTCGTACTGGGTGCGGCGCGGCGACCTGCTGCTCGTCTTCGTTCACACGCTGTGGACGGGCCTCGGCGGCGAAGGTCATGTCGAGACCGACTGGCTCCACGCCGTGCTGCACCAGCATGCGGATGCGCACCACAAGCTCGTCGCGGGCCATCATCCGATCCATCCGGTCAACGGCTTCGCTGGCGCCTATCAGCGCGATGTCGGTCCCGAGCACGCGACGGAATTCTGGGACGTTCTGGTCGAGGGCGGTGTGCTGGCCTACCTGTGCGGTCATATCCTGGCGTTCGACGTGCAGGCCCATCGTGGCGTGCTGCAGATCTGCACCGCGGGCGCCGGCACCGCGCACCGCATGCCGGAGGGCGTCGAATATCTCCACGCCGTCCAGGCCGCGCTCGATGGGCAGGGGCTGCGGTATCAGGTGTTCGATGCCGAAGGCCGCGTCCGCGAGCGCCTGTCGTGGCCGCTGCCGGTGCCGCCGGTCGAGCAGTGGCAGGCATTGGGCGAAGCCGGCGTCGGCAAGGACGAGATCGTGGCATTCCGCTTCACCGGCGACGCCGGCTTCGCCCAATGCT
>Ga0194051_1001473_pt1 | contig 12409 bp, 11 predicted proteins | sample SepL2320m_MetaG_FD_161275 | JGI IMG/M metagenome (GOLD analysis project Ga0194051, IMG submission 161275) | Anoxic zone freshwater microbial communities from boreal shield lake in IISD Experimental Lakes Area, Ontario, Canada - Sep2016-L239-20m | ecosystem: Environmental > Aquatic > Freshwater >... | reverse complement strand
GAACATGTGTGGTGGTAATCATGAGTAAAGAAACATTTTCCCGACGAGTTTTACCAACTTTGACATTGATCGGTGCCAGTGGGTTTTTGTTGGCTGCTCTGGATCGTCCGAGCACCGGTGTAGAACTTGGTGCGGGTCCGCCACTCAACGGTGATGCTTCTACTGCGACGACAACTACCCTCGCTGTGAGCGCCCCTCCTGAAAGCTCTACCGTTGCACAAAATACGGTGGCACAAAATACGGTGGCACCAATTGTGGAAACAACGGTGCCCCCTCCTCCTGAAATTTGCGGTGCCATTATCATCGGTCCGACGATTTCGACGAAATATGGTCCAGTTCAGGTTCAGGCGTCGGTTGATGGTCAAGGGTTGGTGTGCTCTTCACAAGGCATTGTCTGGCCGACAGCTGATCGTCAATCAGTTCGGATTAACGATCAGGCGATACCTTTGCTTGATCAATGGTCGGTGCATTCTGGGAATGCTTCCTTCAACTCAATTTCAGGTGCTACCTACAGCAGTAGGGCGTATAAGAAATCGTTACAAGCAATTATTGACGGTGTTGTCAGATGACGACGACTCAGGCTCTGCCAGTCATCCGCTCACAGTCAATGATGGGCTCAGTCGTCAGCGTTCATGTGCATGATGATGCATCGAGCGAGTTCATTGACGCTGTGATCAGTAGCGTTTTTCATGAACTCTCGGTCTACGAATCAATGTTTTCGACATTTCAGAAAACTAGCGAGATCAGCCGAATTAATTTGGGCGACCTCCATATTCTGGACGCATCTCGTGAAGTGATTGATGTTCTAGATGCGTGTTTCTACTTGGAAGGAATCAGTAAGGGTGCATTTTCTGCCCATCGCTTGGATGGATCTTTAGATCCGGCTGGCTTTGTCAAAGGTTGGGCCGTTGAGCGTGCATCTCGGCAATTCGACATTGCGGGCCTACGACTTTGGTATATCTCTTTAGGCGGAGATATACAATTGGGCGATCCACCACGTGACGAGACGACGCAGTTGCATGAGTGGAACATTGGTATTGCCGATCCACATCATCATGGCGCTGTGGTGACGGGCCTGTCTATGGGACGAGGAGCAGTAGCAACCTCGGGGATTGCTGAACGTTCTTCCCATCTAGTTGATCCGCGCACTGGTCAGAGTTGTCATTTTTGGTCCTCCGTGACTGTCACTGGACCCAGCCTCACGTGGGCAGATGCCTTCGCTACAGTTGCGTGCGTGATCGGCGAGCATGGCTTGAACTGGGTTCATCACTTTGAAGGTTACGCTGCCCTCGGTGTTAGGCCGGATGGAACGCTCGTTACAGTTGCGCGCTCAGGCGAGATTCCTCGCGCAGTCGCAGGGCAGTATTAACTCTTTGACGCTCCAAGATTTGTTGCAAGCCTTTTGCTGACTGGGCAATATCGTGTTCGCTAAAGAATGACTGGACAGTATTCGCGACCTCAGGAGTATTGAGAAATTGCACTGTGCCCACCATGCGCACGATGGTGTTGATCGGGAAAAGTTTTTGAGCTTGATCCCAGAAATGTTGGACAAAATCCCAAGCTAAGTGTCCGTTGACTCGAGCCCTGATGCACTGCGCCAATACAAAGGGTGCGTTCTGGTTTTTTACCTCTCCACTGACCGCGAAATTGCAGGTACGAAGAAGTAGTTGTGGATCATCAAACTCCGCCAACGCGTAGAGATATCGCAGTTGTTCTTGCGGATTCTCAGCACTTTGAAATTTGCTCAACATATATTCGTAATCTTCCTCATTGCCACTGCTGGCCACGACAGTGGTCGCTGCCGCAATCAAATCCGGATGGATTGTTGCGTCACTACCTTGATGACCAAACTCAATCAAACGACAACGCTCTTGAGCAGTGAGATCATTTCCATTGATCGCCAGCAAAGTCACGAGAAGTCCGCGCAATTTGCCACGCAAATCATCCTCGTTTGCCCCTTGCTCCCAGCCAATATCAGCGAGTGCGGGAGCGACCAGCGAGCAAATGCGTTTTTCCAATTTCGGCAATTCTGAGTTGCTCATCAGACGGGCACAACTGCGTAGACCTATGGCGATCGCTTGCCAAACTGCGAGATCGCGCTCGGAAGAGAATTCTTCAACTAAAGAAATAAATTCAATGGCTTGCAGTCGTCCAGCAACGACGGCATTCCAAGCATCGTCAACCAAACTGTAACGCTCAATCGTCGCCAGAGATGCAATCTCGGTTCCCTGTAGACGATTGAGTAGTTCGGGGGCGTAAGCGACGCGGTAATAGCCGTAGCCTCCTGCATTGACCACGATTGTGGCTTGCGGATCGATGATCGCGACCTGAAGTGAATCGCCAATCAGTAGATGCTTACTGACCTGATCATTGATGCGGATGTGTATCGGAACGAGCCATGTCTGGGGGAGAGCGAGTGAATCATGGTCAAAGGAAAATCGTTGTTGGCGCAAGGTCAGGGTATTGCCAGCCGAATTGAGTTCGGCAGTGATCAGAGGGTAACCCGGCTGCCAAATCCATGAATCCATCAACTCACGCACTGGCTCGCTGCCGTGTTGAGCGGCTGCGTATTCAATGGAATCCCAAAGGTCACTGGTCTCAGTGTTGGCGTAGGAATGTTTACGGAGATAGTGGCGTACCCCTTCCCGGAACCGATCCTCGCCGAGAAACTGCTCAAGCATGCGCAACAGTGAGCCGCCCTTTTCATATGTCAGGACATCGAACATACCCTCGCAATCCTGCGGTGAACGTACTTCAAATTCCACAGACCGAGTGTTGACTAATGAGTCCACCTCAAATGCGGCGGATCGTGAAAGTGAAAAGCTTGTCCATCGTTCCCAGGAAGGTTTAAAGGAATTGACAGCCGCGACTTCCATAAAGGTAGCGAATGCTTCATTCAACCAAATGCCATTCCACCATGTCATTGTGACAAGATCGCCAAACCACATGTGCGCCAATTCGTGGCTCACGACATCGGCCACGTTTTGTCGTTCAGCCTGCGTGCTGGTGACTGGGTCAACAAGCAGCAAACTTTCGCGGTAAGTGATGCAGCCGACATTCTCCATCGCTCCGGCAGCGAAGTCAGGTAAGGCAACCATGTCAATTTTGGCATCGGGATATGGAATGCCGTAGTAGTCAACGAACCAGCGCAGGCTCTTGGTGCCAACGTCTAGGGCGAAATCGGTGAGGTGACCTTTGCCGGGTACATGGATAACACGCAGAGGTACACCATCGACATCGATGGCCTGAGTTGCCTCAAGTTTTCCGACAATAAAGGCAACGAGGTAGGTGCTCATCGACATCGTGTCCGCAAATTTCACGGCGACTTTTTTCTGCTCGTCGGTGCGTTCAAGCCGAGTTCGGGAGATCTCTGGACCATTGCTGATCGCCATATGCTCAACATCGGTTATCAGAGTTATGGAGAACACGGCCTTGAAATCGGGTTCATCAAAGCAAGGAAATGCCCGACGACAATCAGTGGATTGCATTTGCGACGCAGCGATGACCTGAGTGGTGCCCTCTTCGTCGGTATAGGTACTGCGGTAGAAGCCGCGCAACTTGTCATTGAGAATTCCTGTGAAAGTGATATCAATCATGGCTGTGCCTGGAAGTAAATCTTCGAGCAGACCGATCAGGAGGCGGTCAGATTCTTCATCCACTCGGAATGGTGAGGGGAGACCATCAACGAAAACAGAGATGATCTCTAAGTCCTTGGAATTTATGACAATCATTCGGGTTGATGAGGTAACTTCCGCAGTGATAGTGACCTGACCAGCGAAGGTTGCCTCGGCTAATTGAGGTTCAAGTTCAATCTCGTAGCGATGAGGGACGATGTGTCGTGGTAATCGATAGGGATCTAGTTGGTCTTCAGGATCAGACACTTTGGGGGAATTACTACTCATCGCTTGAGCGTAGCGTTGAATGACACAGCAGGACTATGTGAAACCTTCTTCGGGGCTACTTCGCCGAGTAGCGTAGAATCTCGTGTCCACCCAGTCCGAAAATGCTCCGATCTACGATGTCGTAGGTATTGGTAATGCCTTAGTTGATGTCATTGGTGAGGCCGATGACGCTTTCATTACCGCACAATCTTTGGTCAAAGGTTCAATGACTTTGATTGACAGCGATCGTGCGCATCATCTGTATCGAGCCATAGGGACCGCCGTCGAGATGAGCGGTGGTTCAGCAGCAAACACGGTTTGCGGAGTCGCCAGTTTTGGAGGCAAGGCTGCTTATATTGGCAAAGTGAGTGAAGATGATTTGGGACAAGTCTTCGGCCACGATCTGCTCGCTGTCGGAGTGCATTTCAGCCCAGGACAGCCGCTTGAAGGGATTGCTACCGGACGCTGCATCATCGTGGTGACCCCTGACGCCCAGCGCACGATGAATACCTTTTTGGGAGTGTCGTCTTTCATGGAACCTGCTGATGTTGCTGTCGACGTTGTTGCTGCCGGAAAAGTGCTCTACATGGAGGGTTATCTTTTTGATCGCGATGACGCCAAGGCCGCTTTTCGCCATGCTGCGCGAGTCGCCCATGCAGCCGGCAGGGAAGTGTCGTTGAGTCTCTCGGATAGTTTTTGCGTGGATCGTCACCGCGAGGATTTCCGAGCGTTGGTCGCTGACGAGGTTGACATTTTGTTCGGTAATGAACAGGAGTTGCTATCGCTGTATCAACTGCAGAGTTTTCAAGATGCAGTAGATGCCGTTCGACGTGATAGTTCTCTAGCGGTGATCACGCGTGGACCGCGCGGGGCATCCATCATCACTCGCGACGAGGTGCTTGAAGTTCCCGCGCAGGATGTTCCTCATGTCATTGATACCACCGGCGCGGGAGACCTTTATGCCGCAGGATTTCTCTTTGGTTACACCAACGGATACTCCCTTGAGAATTCTGCGATGTTGGGTTCGGTAGCGGCTGGGGAGGTCATTTCCCATGTCGGTCCGCGTCCACTAGTGGAGTTACGTACGCTATTGCCACAGGTCTGAGGATGAATGATGAGTCGTGAAGAGGCACAGAAATGGTTAGAGGCCGAACCTGACGAAGATATGCGCCTGCAGTTGCAAGAATTACTGGCAGGTGACGAATCCCAACTTGAAGACCGCTTCAGCGGTCGGTTGATGTTTGGAACAGCCGGACTACGCGCTCCGATTATGGCTGGGCCTCTCGGGATGAACCGGTTGGTTGTGCGGCAAGCAGCAGCGGGCTTGGTGGATTACTTGTTGCGGATAGTGCAAGGGGCATCTGAATCTGGTGTGTTGATCGGCTTTGATGCGCGTCATAAAAGCCATGACTTCGCTGTGGACACCGCTCGGGTTGCTGCGGCGCGTGGAATGAAGGCCATGTTGTTGCCCACTGTTTTGCCGACTCCAGTGTTGGCTTGGAATATCACGGCTCTTGGTGCATGTGCTGGTGTCATGGTGACGGCGAGCCATAATCCGCGTGAGGACAATGGGTACAAGGTCTATTTGGCTTCAGGTGCTCAGATCGTTCCGCCTCATGATGTGGCGATTTCTCAAGCAATCGCCACATGTGACCCCACAAGTATTGAAGTAGCCGCCATTGATTCGCCTCTGATTCAGACCTTGGATGATTCCTGCGTCGAGAATTATCTGCAGTGGATCCCGTCGGTGCGCTTATGTCATTCGGTGCCAGCGATCAAGGTCGCTTATACGGCGATGCATGGAGTCGGAGGAGCGACCGCTCTTCGGGCTTTTGAAGCGGCCGGCTTGTCAGAACTGATTGTGGTTGATGAACAACAACAACCAGATGCGATGTTTCCGACAGTGGTCTTCCCGAACCCTGAAGAGCCTGGCGCTATGGACCGGGTGATTGAAGTTGCGCGGATATCGGAAGCTTCTCTGGCATTAGCTAATGACCCCGATGCTGACCGACTTGGAGTCGCGATACCCGTGGGTGCAACCTGGCGCTTATTGCGTGGCGATGAAATTGGCTGGTTGCTCGGTGATCACGTGCTGCGCCACACCCGAGGTGATGATCGTTTGGTCGTGACAACTTTGGTTTCATCTTCGCTTTTAGGAAAGATGGCTGCTTCACATGGTGTTGCCTATGAGGAAACATTTACTGGCTTCAAGTGGATCGCAGATGTGGCACTGCGGCACAGCGACAAGCGTTTGGTCTTCGCCTATGAACAAGCTTTGGGATATTTAGTGGCTGATCGTCCACTCGATAAGGATGGAATCGCTGCCGCAGTGTTGATGACTGAGGTGGCTGCATTGGCTCTCGCCGAAGGGATGACTTTGCAAGGTCGACTCGATCAGATCGCACAGCGGTACGGGCGTCATGTGACGGGGGAGTTGAGCGTCAAGATGAATCCGAGTGATGGATTATTAGCGGTGGATCGTCTGCGTTCTTCTCCACCAGCAACTATTGCCGGACGGGTTGTAGTCAAGGTAGAAGACTTCAAGGAAGCCAATTTGTTGCGCTTGTGGCTTGATGAAGTTGGTGGGGCAGGTGTGCGGCTACAGGTGCGTCCAAGTGGAACCGAACCGAAGGTCAAGTTGTACGGCGAAACAGTGGATGCGGAACCAGATACTTTGCAATCGCTATTGTCAGCCCTTGCATCAATCCTCTAACTGCCCTCAACCCTTGGGCGCGAAAACATGCCAGGTTTGGCACCTTTGACGCCCATCTCCGTGAATTCGGGTGGTCAGCACACAGTACTGCATGGGGAATTTATGGAAAACGGAAATGAATCGAATTTTCTCTCAGCAGTTCGGGATGATTTCTACGCGGCAACTCGTGGCTACAGGAGTTTCTGAGCGGACGATCAGGAGGATGTCCACGGACGGAAGTTTGATGACTGTTCTACCCGGGGTTTTCCGCGCTCCAACATGGCCAATGGGCCGCCAGCAACTTATGGTCGCTGGCTGTCTGAGGAATTCTTCTGCGGCTTTGGCTTTCACCACAGCAGGACAATTGCACGGGTTGCGCAAGATGTTTGATGACCGGGTTCATTTATTAGTGCCGCATGGAGCGAGTCCCGAGTTGTCTGGCCTAATTGTTCACCGGTGTCGGCGGATTGACTCAGAAGATATCGTTGAAATTGATGGAGGGATGCGAGTCACTTCGGTAGCGCGAACGCTCTTTGATGTTGGCGGAGTAGTTGGTCATAAGCGGGTTGTATCGGCGCTCGAGAATGCACTTGATCGAAAACTGGTGGACATTAATGCCATCAGCGAAGTGACATTGCGGCTCTATCATCGAAGACGTCCTGGTTCACGAGAAATTCGATCAGCATTGATGATGCGAAGTTCTTGGAGTTCGGCCCTTCAGTCCGATCTTGAAGTGCAGGTCCTTGATGCAATTCGCCGTGCTGGACTGCCAATCCCAGAAATCCAATACGAATTATCATTTGAAGATGGGCACATCATTCGGTTTGATTTTGCGTGGCCGCATGTGCGGATTGCTTTAGAAGTGGATCATTCGTTTTGGCATGTCGGCAGTGAAGAGTCGCGGAAAGATAAGCGAAGAGATCGCCAAGCAGCAGCTCTCGGATGGCGAACGCTTCGGATCACCGAAGACGATGTTCGATTGGGACTAGACGGTGTGATTCTGGATGTCGTCGCTGCGATCAGAGCTGCAGAAATTTTCTTGGGCGTCAAAAGTGCCTGAATTGGCAGGTTTTCGCGCCCAACATGATTATTCGGCAGTGCCGACCGGAGTTCCGTCGATGATTTGGTCAAGATATTCAGACAGTCCGTACCCGACTTTGCCCTTGTGCTCATCCGAGAGCATCTCCCAGCGCGTCATTCCCTCACTAATGCGGGTTGTTAACCACTCACCATCAGGTGACTGACGACGATTACGTAGCGGAATCAAATTTATGACATCGCCTTTGAAACGCCATTCACGTTCGCTGCGACTTGATCTCAGCACCGCTTCAATGTGGCTGTGGTACGTATCGTCACCTTCAAAGACCGTGGTGAGTTCGGCGTGATCGCAATAATGCATCTGACCATCTTCCCAGACAAATCCTCCACGGCTTCCAGGTCCGTCCTTCTTCGCGACGCGCGACATCATGAAGCCCAAGTTCTCATCAAAGTTGGCCGTCAACCAGCGGTAGTACCAGGGAGCCTGCCAGTATCGCGGGCCCCAAGAATGGTCACGCAAACCGAAGCCGTTGATTTCCCATTCTTGATCTCCGACGCGAATCGTGCCTCGGGCTTTGATCAATTGTTCGTAATGACCGCGAGCAAATTCTTCACCAGGTGCTTCATGCGGGACATCAGGTTCGCCACCGAACATACTTGAGCGACCGAGTCCCGTAAACGTGATATGCGCTTCGCATTCGGCGTAAGGATTATTTTTGAAAGCAGTTTTTGGATCAACCATTTGTTTAGGTTCTGCTAAGACCACTACCTTGCCAGAGAAATCGATACGGAGCTCTTCAAAGGGAGTGACCATCGTCCACGTCAATCCACCAGCGTCAAGTTGATCGTTATTCTCAATGGCTGGGCGCTTAAACATGAAGCCCACAGAACCATCTGGGAGGTATAAGCACACTGTCATCTCGGCGGTGCCCTCATTGGCGCGGTTACCCATCCGGAACCACCCACCTACCTTGTTGATCGGATCAAAACAGTTGATATACATGCTTTCGTTGAAGTTCGACTCGGGTCCGAGTTCGTGCATGTATTCGTCAGCGGGATCTAGTCGTATAGCCATGTTTTTACCGTAGCCGTTTAGAACAGCGTCAGTTGCTCCCAGGTGACCGCCACCTCAGTCACGACCTGCCAGGTGAGTTTGCGCCGCCTGCCAGGCCGCTTGACTTCTAGGCGATCCGGCCGTAGTGAGCGTGCCGCCCCATGGGCATCGTGCACTGTGATACTGCCATCGCGCTCCACACAAGCGATACGACCAAGTTGCCAGCGTCCCCGGTCCGCACGACGAAATCGCACCTCTTCACCGGCGGATAACCCGATACTTCGCAATACGGCGGACTGTTCATCACCGGACTTCTGGGCAGCGGCCTTGGCGGCAGCGGATGTAGGAGCAGATGCTTTGGGGGGCATACTTATGAGTCCCCGAATACCCGCGCCTGTAACTTGCGCATCCCTGTCAACCAGCGATCGCGGTCGGTTGCTTTACGTTGTTCAAACTCGGCTACCTGCGGATGCGGGAGAATTAAAAAGCGTTCGGCCACAATTGCATCTGAAACAAAAAGAGCAACATCTTCGGGCTCAAGAACAAGGCCCGCGGCGCGCACAACATTGCTGGCAATCCCCACGCCAGGGGAGTCTCCCTGACGCAACATATTTGTGTTGACACCTTGGGGGCATAGACAACTGACGCGCAGTCCGCGATCACCGTAAGTGATTGAAAGTGATTCAGCAAAGGCCACTGCAGCGCTCTTGGTGACCGAATAGGGGATTGATCCGATTTGACTCAGAAGACCAGCGGCAGATGCAGTGGAACAGAAATATCCTTGACCAGCAGCCAGCCAATCCTCGAGTAGATATTTTGCCGCCCATCGATGAGCGTGGACATTGACATTGAAAGCAAGATTCCAGTCTGCTTCGGGAGTTGACTCAAGAAGAGTTCCACCACCGACACCTGCATTGGCGAAAAAAAGATCGATACCTGAGTGACCGTCTTGTGAGAGAAACTGTCGGGCACTTGCCACTAGTTCCTTGTTGCCCTGTTCGGATGCAACATCGGCCACGACTGCTAACACTGAATTCGGTCGTTCGGCATTGAGTTCAGCAGCCAGTGCGCTGATACCCGAGGTTTCCACATCACTGACCACGACTCGCGCTCCGAGAGCGTGAAAGCGCCTAGATAGGGCATCTCCGATGCCCCCAGAGGCTCCAGTGACGACTGTTCCAGCTCCAAGAAATTCCATATCTTGATCGTAGATGGTGGGTGGTGTGTCTGACGACGCTGAGGGGTGACCGATCTCGCAAAAATCATCGGGATACGATGCTCGTATTGAGAGCTTCCATGCGTTAATTTCTCAATAAGGAAAAGCGGAGCGATCCGACAATCATGTAACAGTTAGTCTTAAACCAAACAAGGAGAACGCGATGACTGATCTACAGATATCTGATGTGATGACCGGCAGCGCTCTCGATGACATCAAGGTCATCTCGGTTGATGTCATCAATGATGCCCTGGGCCTCATTGATGTAGCACTGTCGCAAATGGTGAAGCGTGAATTAGTTTCGACGAGTGAGGTCAGTGACTTGTTGCTCGATGTCCGCAATTTATTGACAACGGCAGTTCGTAACTAAATTTTCTGGCGTAGTTTGCGACATATGTGAAGCACAAAAGGTACGTGCTACTCGCTCTGGTGCTCTTCACGCCCGCATGTGGCAAGACATCTATAAGTCTGCGGGTTGCAGCCGTCCCGGCTTTGTTCAAGATCCACAACATCGCTAATTCCTATGGTGAGATGACGCTAGGTGTCGATCCATGGGAGGTGGTGGTGTGCCATATTCCGATCTTCACAAGTGACAAAATTTTTGAGCCATCAGTAGAGCGTATGACGATGAGTAGTGCCGAAATCGTCAAGCGCTTCGCTCCCGTGGTGTCATACTTCAAACGTCGTTCATACGGTCGCTATCAGCCAGTATTCAGCGCAGGGCCAGATGTCGCCATTTCAGATACCGAGACATCAGACGACTGCGCAGAACGCGCCCTTGATCAGAGCGGACCCAAAGTTCGGGGGGTGATGGTCATCGCCGATGCCGAACATCGTGCCGACGAGTCTGGTGGATGGGGGACACCCGGAATTGGTTGCACTGTGTCGTGCTCGGCGCGCAAGACTCGCCGGTCCGTTTATGTAGGAGCGGGAGACTTTATGGACTATTGGAATGGGGACCCTCCTCTTGATCTTGTTGAGCATGAAATCGGTCATGCCCTTGACTGGCCGCACAGCTCGGCCTCGGCGAGCAATTCGGGTCAAGAAATTTATGACAGCGCACTTGATGTGATGAGCGACAGTTCGGCACCACGAATGGTTTTTTCTGCGAAGCGTCATGGCCCAGGGACATTGGCCATCAACTTGTACGCAGCGCGTTGGTTTGATGACGAACATCTGCTGATTCTTGATCGGTCGCGTCGTGTGAACACAAAAGTTCAGTTGTTAGCAACCGACACCGATTTATCAATCACGGGTACACGTTTTGTTGTGATTACTGATGGAGTGCAGAGTTTCTTGACAGTAGAACTGATAGCGGCGCGTGGCGACAATGCTCATCTCAAGTTAGACGCCGTGGCAATCCACCGTATAACGGTGACCGGAACATCCGGGATTGAACGTCAACAGATAGTCATCAAAGGTGATCTGCAAGCGGGCGAAAAGTGGGCGGCAAAAGGCGTCAGTATTGAGGTTTTGTCTATTGACTCAGATGATGGTGAGATCAAAGCAGAGATTGAAATGACAGTGAAGAAAACTGTCACCAGTTAGCGCAGAAGTTTGACGATGGGGCGCACAGCAAGACCTAGGAGCAACCCGACGAGTGCTCCACCAATCACATCAGATGCGTGATGTATGCGCACAAAGGCGCGACTGGTGCCAACAATTGCCGCTAGTCCAAACCACAGCGGTGCTGACTTCTTGCCGTCAAGTGTGGTGAGTACCGTGGCAGCGAATATCGCCGCGCTGGCGTGTCCGCTCGGAAAACTGCTCGTCGATGGAGTCCGTACTTCAAATCGTCCATCCCCACTAGTGGTGGGACGCTCGCGCTTGAAGAGTCGCTTGACTCCCTGATTGACGATCAGCGATTCGGCACCGAGCAACGCCGATAGAGCGAATGCCTGAGTAGCTCGCTTATTGCTTGTTGTCCCACGGGCCACAGCAATCAGATGCCAGACAACACTGAAATCACCAAGATGACTGGCAGCGAGAAAAACCCGTCCAGCAACTTTTGAGGATCTGATGATTTCTAAAAGTTGTTCGGCTCGTTGATCAAAGGCGTCAACAGATGGCCCAAAAAGTCCGACACCCGGTGTTGGCTCTTCGCCGACAAACGACATCAGGATTCCAAAGTGTCAGCAAACGTGTCGATAATGCGCGCTACTCGCGAGGGATCAACGAAGGGTCCGAAGTGATCAAGGTCGCTGTACTCAATATGGTTGCCCTTGGGCAGTCGATCAGCAATTGCCTCGGCAAAGCCGGAGGGCTGGAATGGTTCGGGATGACCACTGAGAACCCACACTGGAATATTGAGTTCGGGGAGCTTCTTCCACAAGTTTGGTATCTCTGGATTGCGAAAATTTGCGGACTCGAGTTCGGGTTCGCACTTCAAGTGCACCAAACCATCGTCACCTTTGCGAAAACCACCGCGAACATAAGCGTCAAGAGCTTCAGGGGTGAAGTGCGTCATGGGCATTTTGTTGGAGTAATTAGTGATTGCTTCTTCGTAGGACTTGAAGGTTCTTTTACGA
>Ga0194051_1001467_pt1 | contig 12428 bp, 13 predicted proteins | sample SepL2320m_MetaG_FD_161275 | JGI IMG/M metagenome (GOLD analysis project Ga0194051, IMG submission 161275) | Anoxic zone freshwater microbial communities from boreal shield lake in IISD Experimental Lakes Area, Ontario, Canada - Sep2016-L239-20m | ecosystem: Environmental > Aquatic > Freshwater >... | reverse complement strand
CGAGCGCCTCGAGGGCACGGATCTCGGCAGGTGTCGGCCCGAAGCCCGCCCGCGAGAGGAGATGCCGCGCCTCGTCGAAGCCCATCGACGAGGTCGCCCGTGCCGTGCGCGACAGGCCGCCGCTGACCGCGAGAGCCGCTGCACCGGTAACGAAGACGCGCCTGTCGAGATGCACCATTCGAGGTCACTCCTCTACTGCGGCGGTCGGCTCTGTCCGGGTACTGCCGGCCCTGCCGGAGCACGCGGCGGCGGCGGCGCGCCGGCGAAGCGCTCGGCCAGCAGCACGTGTAGCCGCTCGCGCTGGTCGGGGCGCAGCAGCGGCTCTAGTTCCGCCACCGCATGCAGGCTTTCCTTCCACTGGTCCGCCCGCAGGCGGGTGATCTGATCGATCAGCCCGTCGATCCGCATCATGTCCATCTGCGGACGCGCCAGTTCCGCCGCCGTCTGATCGCGCACTTTCTGGATTTCGCGGAAGCGCTCCCGCCGCGACGCGACATAGCGGTCCAACTGGCCGCGTATGGTCGCGCGCTGGGCGTCATCGACGCCGAGATCGATCATCAGCATCTCGACAGGGCTCGGTCGGGTGCCCGGCGGCGGCGGCGGCGGCATGTGCCGCTCGAAGGCCGGCGGCGAGATCCAGCTGCTGTAGACGAACCCCACCAGCACGAACGTGTTCAGCAGGAGGGACAGAGCGAGCACTGCCTGCATCAGGCGCGAGCCCATGTCAGATCCCGTCACTGACGACGAAGAGGTCGCTCAGCTCACTCGATGTGGTGGCGGTGGAACGCGCCGTGCTTTGAGCGTCCGAACCATATCTCTGCTGGGCAAACGAATCGCCCAGGCCGCCGCCCATCACGAAGCCAGCGCCGGCTACCACGATCACCATGGCGATCATCGCCGCGCGCTGCAGGGCGAAGAGCGGCCCGGACGGGAACAGGCGGCCCAACCATCCACCAGCGCGTCCGGTTTCGCGCTCTGCGTCGAAACCGATCAGCGCCTGGGCCCGCACGGCCAGCCGGGCCGGTGGCACCGGCAGCGGCTTGCCCAATATATCCGTGAGGTCGAGGGCGGCGCGCCGCAGCTCGGGGTCGGCGGCAACCGCCGCCTCGATCCGCGCGGTGGCGGCCTCGGAAAGGCGGCCTTCCAGCCAGGCGGCGAAATCGAGATCCGAGACTGCCGCGGGGGCGACAGCCCGCTCCGCAGCAAGGCTCCGCCACAACTCCTTGTCCGTCCGGGATTTGCGTTCAGTGCCCATTGCACCCTCTCCTGCCCTAATTACGTCAGAAAGACCCGTTCCATCCCCAGTTTCAGGTTCCGATTTCAGGGCGGTTCGTCGCCGAAATGAGCCCGGAGACGCAGCAGGGCCTTGTGGTGGGTGCTGCGGACCGTCTGGGCGTCGATTTTCAGCAAGACTGCGACCTCGGCTACGTCGCGCTCCTCGTCGTACAGGCACTTCAGGATCAAGGTTTGACGTTCGGTCAGAAGCCCTTGGGGAATCTTGAGTTTTTCAACATGCTTGTCCTCGACCCCCAGGACCGCTTCGGGCACATCGTCGAGCGGTTCGGTGGCCTGGCGGCGGCGGCGTAAATGATCCACAGCGGCCGACCGCGCGACCACGGCCAGCCAGGTGGAAAGGCTCGCCCGCGCCGGATCGTAGGTCCTGAGCAGTCGGAAATCGCTCGCGCAGAGGCGGACAAAGACGTCCTGGGCCGCGTCCATGACGTCGTCCTCGCCCAAACGATAGGACGCCATGGTGCGCCGCACGACGGCATTGATGAGGGGCGCGGCCGCGCCGACAAAGGTATCCCAGGCGCGCTTGTTGCCCGTCACGAGCGTCTGCAGGTCGGTCTGGTTCAATTCCGTCACGGCCTGCGATCTTTCCTGGCCAGTCCTTTTCGGCCCGTCCGCCCTGCAGTCTAACGGGGTTTGTGGCGAAATCAGGCCCCGCTACAGTCACCTCTCAAATTTGAGGAGTTTCGATGAGCGAGTCGCTGACACGGCAACTTAAGATCACCAAACAGGCCGTGCGCGGCAAGGGCGTCGTCGTTGCCCAGAATTGCAGAGCCGCTGAGGTCGGCGCCGCCATCCTGCGCCAGGGCGGCAACGCCATCGATGCCGCCGTCGCCACCGGCATGGCGATCGGCGCGCTGGAGCCGTGGATGAGCGGCATCGGCGGCGTGGGCTTCATGACGATCTGGAGCGCCAAGGAAGGCCGCGCCTGGACGGTCGACTATGGTCCCATCTCGGCCAGGAAGCTCGACCCCGCCACCTACAAAATCGTGGGCCCCGGCCCCGCCAATCCCTTCGCCTGGCCCGACATCCTCGAGCAGAGGAACGAGGTCGGCTACCATTCGATCGCCGTGCCCGGCATGGTCGCGGGATTGGGCAAGGCGCTGGAGCGCTTCGGCACGATGAAGTGGAAAGACGTGCTGGCGCCCGGCGTGGCGCTCGCCGAACGCGGCATGGAACTCGACTGGTACATGCAGGTGATGATCGCCAACGGCGCGAAGCACCTCACCAAGTATCCCGCCTCCAAAGCCGCTTATCTGTGCGATGACGGCCGCGTGCCTGCCAACGACTGGCAGGGCACGGTGCGCCACCTGAAGCTCGGCAATCTCGGCGAGACCATGCGGCGGCTGGCCGAGGGCGGGCCGCGCGAATACTACGAAGGCGCGCTGGCCCGCGATATCGCGGCCGATCTGCAGGCCGGCGGTTCGGCGATCTCCCTGGACGATCTCAAGAACTACGAAGCGCGTATCGTCGAGCCGCTGTCGTTCGAGCATCATGGCGTCACCATCAACGTTGCGGGCGGCCTCACCGCTGGCCCGACCCTGCGCCGGACCATCGAACTCGCGGGTGCCGCGACCAAGGGCACGGGCGCGCCCGATGCGGCGTTCTTCGCCGCCATCGCCGAGGGCATGCACACCGCCTACGACGAACGCCTGAAGACCTTGGGTGACAAGCCCACCGACACCTGCACTACGCATTTTTGTGCGGCCGACTCCGAAGGCAACATGGTGGCGCTGACTCAGACGCTGATGAGCCTGTTCGGTTCCAACGTAATGCTGCCCAGGACCGGCATCACCATGAACAACGGCATGCTGTGGTTCGATCCCGAACCCGACCGCCCTAACTCGATCGCGCCGGCCAAGCGGCCGCTCTGCAACATCTGTCCCGTCGTCGTGGTCAAGGACGGCAAGCCGTGGTTCTGCATCGGCGCCTCGGGCGGCCGGCGCATCGTGCCGGCGGTGGCGCAGCTCGCGCTGATGCAGATCGACCGTGGCCTCGACGTCGAAGCGGCCTTCCATCAGCCGCGCATCGACGTCTCCGGCGTCGGCCCCATCAGGGTCAACCGCGACCTGCCCGACGCGGTGAAGAAGGCGATCGCGGCCCGCCTGCCGATCGTCGAGGTCGGCAACCAGATCTCGCCGCTGGGCTTCGCCAACCCGTCGTGCATCGTACGCGATCCCGTGACCGGCGAGCTCACCGGCATGAACGAGATCATGTCGCCGTGGGCAGGCGGCGCGGCCCAATAGGGCGCGCCGAAGAGGACGCCGGTCTGTCACTTTTGGACTGTCCAGAATTCTGTCCAGAAATCCCGGGTTTCTGTCCGGAAAAGCTGCGCCAATGCAGGCGCAGCAACGACATCAGGAGCTTGTCGTTGTAGGTGCGGATCGCCCCGACAGGCCGCCCGCGATGGAGCACCGGACGCTCGGTGCCGACGACGGCGCGCCGGTGCGCCTCGGTGTAGGCCTCGTCGAGCGCACCGTCCAAAGCCACCTTCCAGCGGAAGGCAAAGTCCTCGTCGGACCGGCGCAGGCGGTAGAGCGTGTTGCGGCTCACGCCGATCGCCCGCGCGGCATCGCTCACCGAGCCGGTGCGGGCGAGATGGCGCAGGAAGAGGCCGAGTTTCCGCGGCGTCGGCGCGTCGCGGCGACGGCGCCGTTTGATCGAACGGGGCATGGGAACTCCTGGATTTGGGCATGAAAAAGCCCGCCGCGCCCCCTCTTCGTCAGGGGCCGGGCGGGCTCTCAGTGGCGGGAACGCAGCCCTGCCAACATAGCTTTTTTCTTATCATTTTCCTGCTGAACCTGCAACTTTACTTTCCCGGCCGGACGGCGGCTCGCAGATGAACACCGCGCTGCTCGACGAGAATCGTGCGTGGGCGGCCCGAAACAGGATCATGCGCTCGAAACGGGCCGTCTTGTCGAATTTCGCGCAATAGCCTTCGGCCAGTGGACGCGCATCAGCTTCGCCGCTGGCATGTGTAATCGTGACGACATTCCCGTCGGAAACCACGCGACCGATATCCGACGGGCCGTAAGAATGCGTGTCAGGCGCACAACTCGCCTGAGCAAGTGCGATCACCACCGGGATGATGAGCAGCCATCCCTCACGTCCGGGGCGGCAGGTCGAACTTGGCATTCCTGAGCGCCTTCTCGAGTGCCGGAATGGTCGATGCCGTCTCTCCCGGCTTGCACCTGCCGACCGCGGCCTGGGCGTCGAGGCTCTGCGGCTGCGGGCCCCGCTTCGAACTCATGTTCAGGTACTGCTCGTACTTGTCGGAAAGGTCGGAGCAGTACTTGGCATCGCTCGACTGCGCTGAGGCCGCAAAGGGAAGCGAAAGCGCGAGCGCCGGAACCAGCCACTTCAGGGAAGCCTTCATCTCATTCTCCATCGCTCATCATTGAGCGCGCCGACAGTCAGCCCCCAAAGTTGGGCAGTAACTTGTTGGCCAGGTTACAGGAGACTGACACGCCGCCATTGCACGCCTAAGTGCACAGCGCGTGATGTTGTGCAGGCGCTATGAACCGCACCTGCGAGTACAACCGAATGTGAACGACTGCGAGCGTCGAAAAGTTCTCCCGGCTTTCTTCGACGGGCGATTGCAATATAGTTGTTCGACAGGAGGCACCATCGCCGATGCGTGTGTTGCTGGTCGAGGACAACGAGCAACTTGTCTCACTCCTGGCAAAGGCACTCGCCCAGGCGGGGCTCGATGTCGATTCGGTCCGTTCCGTCGAAGATGCCGATGTCTCCGTGAAAACGATGCGCTACGCCGCGATCGTCCTCGATCTCGGTCTTCCCGACATGGATGGCATGGTTCTGCTCGATCGGATGCATCGGCGCCGCGATCAGACGCCGGTCCTGATCCTTTCCGCGCGTGACGCCTTGGGCGATCGGCTCAACGGATTGAGCAAGGGGGCCAGCGACTATCTCGTCAAGCCGTTTGCCACGGATGAGTTCGTGGCACGCGTCCAGGCGCTGTTGCGCCGGACGCCCGGCGCCGACGGCCACAGGCTCACCCTGGGCAACGTCGCCTTCGAGCCCGACAGTCGGCAACTCCATGTCGGCGACAAGTTGCTGGACGTACCGGCGCGCGAAGCAGAGGTCCTGGAGATCCTGCTCAAACGCCCTGGTCTCGTCGTCTCCTCTGAAGTGCTTCAGGGCCAGATTTTCGGTGTGCGCCACGGCAAATCTTCCAACGCCGTGGAGGTCTACATCCATCGACTGCGCCATATGCTGGAAGATGCCGGCGCCAACGTGCACATCCACACGATACGGGGCGCCGGCTACCTGATGGCCGTCGAGAAGGACGGCGCGAAGGCTGACGTGTAAGGCGATCACGACTTCGCCCGGTCGGCCGAAGTAGAGGCGCATTTGTTCTGCGCCCCCAATGGCAACGGCAAGTGTCGCACAGCAGTGTTCAATCAGCCTACAAGGGTCGACTTGTTGCAAATCATGCCCTTACGATTGGGTTCGGCAGGCGGGACATCCTACGCCGGATGTCGCACCTTACGCCTCGCCGCGAGTGGCATGATTGCTCCAAGGGAAACGTCGGATGACTGATGGAATATTTTCTGGCCTGAAAGTTATCGATTGCGCGAGCTGGATCGCCGGTCCGGCGGCGGCAACCATCCTCTCGGACTTCGGCGCCGAGGTGATCAAGATCGAGCCGCCGGGCGCCGGCGATCCCTGGCGAGCGTCGACGCCGGTGCCGGGCAAGACCACGGACTACTGGTGGCAGTTGACGGCCCGCAACAAGCGCAGCCTCGCCATCGACCTCAAGCACGCTGAGGGCCTTGCCGTTCTTCAACGCCTGATCGCCTCGACCGACGTCTTCATCACCAACTTCCCGCTGCCGGTGCGCGAGCGCCTGAAGATCGCCGCTGCCGATCTCCTGGCGATCAATCCCCGGCTCATCTACGGCTCGATCTCGGCCTATGGCGAGGCGGGCGAAGAGGCGGCCCGCACAGGCTTCGACGCGACTGCCTACTGGGCCCGCTCGGGCCTGATGGACATGGTGCGGGCCACGACCGAGACCGAGCCGGTCCGATCCATGCCCGGCATGGGCGACCACCCGACCGCGACCGCCCTGTACGCCGCCATCGTGACGGCGCTGTATCGCCGCGAGAAAACGGGAAAGGGCGGAGTCGCGCAGACCTCGCTGCTGCAGAATGGCCTGTGGGCAAACGGCTGCTACGTGCAGAACAGGCTGTTCGGCGAGCACGTCGGGCACCGGCCGCCGCGGACCGAGACGCCGAGCGCACTCGCTAATCACTATCGCTGCCGCGACGGGCGGTGGTTCCTGATGGCGCTGCACAACGAGGCCCGCCAGCTCGCGAGCTTCCTGAAGGCGATCGAGGCCGAGCACCTCGCGCAAGATCCACGCTTTGCCGACACCCTGTCACGGCGCGCCAATGCGAGAGCCCTGTCCGCGATCCTCGAAGGCATCTTCGCCAGGCGTGACCTCGCCGAATGGCGGCCGATCCTCGAAAAGGCCGGCGTGACGTTCGGCGCCGTGTTCTCGGTCGACGAAGCAGGTGACGATCCGCAGTCGCGCGAGATCGGCGCCCTGGTTCCCTTCGCCGACGGCGCCGGCCTCACCGTGTCGAGCCCCTTCCACGTCGAGGGCGAAACCAAGGTCGCCCCGCTCCGCGCGCCCGCCGTCGGCCAGCATTCGGAGACGGTGCTACGCGCCGCCGGCTACGCCGCCGACGAGATCGCCCGGCTGAAGGCACTCGGCGTCGTGCAACAGTAGGGACGGCCCCTCCCCTGCCACTCGTCTGGGCCGCCAGTCTAGGTTGCCGGCCCGATTTCCGTTACACTGCACGGCCGATTCCTGATGGAAGGGAGCAAGCCGATGACAGCGCAGACCAAAGGCCGCATCCGTCACATTGCACTCAGCGTAAAAGATCCCTGGGAGACCGCCGAATTTTATAAGCAGGCCGTCGGCCTGCAGGAAGTCATGGAACTCGACGGCCCGCTGGCCGAGGGCGTGTTCCTGAGCGACGGTGTGGTCAACCTCGCCATCCTTCACTTCAAGAACGAAGAGGCCTCGCAGGGCACAGGCACGGACTTTGTCGGTATCCACCACATCGGCTTCTGGGTCGATGACGTGGTGGAACAGGGCAAGATCGCGCGCAACACCGGCGCCACCTGGATCATGGGCGACACCAACAACCCGAACGGCTACGAGATCAAGCACACCGACCTCGACGGCATCATCTTCGACATCGCAGCCCACGGCTGGGTCGGTTCGCAGAAGAACCCGGGATCGGCAGACAACGTCGTGCAACGCAACCCGCAACGGCGTCTGGCCAAGTTCGACGAGCGCCGCGCGCGCGCCCAGGCGAAGATCGCAGCAATACGAGCGAAACAGGTCGCCGTGGCCGCTGAGTGATTTGGTAGAGCACGTTCCACCAGAATAGACTCGGACTCATTGCTGGGAGCGCGATCAATCCGTCTCGATCGGCAACGCCTCCGACTTCGCCCACTCGCCCATGGAGGCGTCGTAAAGCGTGATGTCGTCGTGGCCGAGCTGGTGCAGCAGGAACAGGTCGATGGTGGCCGAGATGCCGCCGCCGCAATAGCAGATCGTGCGCTTGTCCTTCGCCACCCCCTGGGCCGCGAATTTCGCCGCCGCGTCGGCGAGAGTGGTGAAGCCCTTGGTCGCAGGATCCACCAGCGTGGCCGCTGACACGTTGACGCTGCCGGGCACGCGACCGGGGCGGCCGTAGCGGCTGGGCTCCAGGCCGCGATGGAACTGCGGCCCCAGCGCGTTCACCGTCACGGTGCCGCCGCGGCCGATGGCGGCCTTCACCGCCGCGGCGTCGACGAACAGGCCGTCGCGCGGCGCCGCCACGAAGGCCGCCGGCGGATAGCCGCGCGGCGCGCCTGTTTCGAGCGGCCGGCCTTCGGCTTTCCATTTGTCGAGGCCGCCGTCGAGTACGGCCGCATCGTCGAAGCCCAGCGCGCGCAGCATCCACCAGAAGCGCGTCGCCCACATCATCGTGCCGATGCTGTAGAGCACCACGCGCGTGCCGGGCGCGACGCCGTGCCGGCCGAACGCCGCCACCAATCGTACGACCGATGGCATCATGAAATGCAGATGCGTGGCGGTATCAGAGAACTCGCCCTGCAGGTCGAGAAGATCGGCGCCGGGAATGTGGCCTTCCTCGAACGTCGCGCGGCCAGGCACGGCGATGTAAGGCTCGGGCCCGCCGGCCGGCGCCGGGTTCAGGTAGGTCGTGCAGTCGAACACGCGCAGTGACGGATCACTGAGCGAAGCGGCGAGCGTGTCGGTATCGATCAGGGCGCGTGGGTCGCGCATTAGGATGTCCTCCGGGTTCGACTGGTGTCCACGATCTGCTATCAAGGATGAGCAGGAGAGCGTGATGGAATATCGGTCCTTGGGAAAAACCGGCCTCAACGTCAGTGTCGCGGGGCTTGGTTGCGGCGGCAACAGCCGTCTGGGCCTTGGCCGTGGCGCCAGCTTCGACGACTGCGTGGCGGTCGTGCGCACGGCCGTCGACCTCGGCGTCAATTTCCTCGACACCGCCGAGGCCTATGGCACCGAGGAGATCGTAGGCGCCGCCGCCCGGTCCTATAACCGGGACAGGCTGGTGATCTCGACCAAGGCGATCTTCAGGGGAGCCGACGACACGGCCGAAACGGTGACGCGCCGGGTGGACGCGGCGCTGCAACGGCTGGGCCTCGACTACGTCGACATCTTCCATTTCCACGCCGTCAATCCGGCGACCTATGAGCATCATCGCGATGTGCTAGCGCCCGCTCTCATCAAGCTCAAGGAGCAGGGCAAGGTGCGCCACATCGGCATCACCGAGACGGGGCCGCGCGATCCGGAACAGAAGATGCTCGCCCGGGCGATCGAGGAAGCGCCCTGGGAAGTCATCATGCTGGCCTACAGCCTCATGAACCAGGGCGCGCGTCTCAACATTTTTCCAACGACCCGACGTCGAGAGATTGGCACGCTCCTGATGTTCGTCGTCCGCAACATCTTCAGCAACGCCGCCTATCGCCGCGACGTCTCCGCCAAGCTGGTCGAACAGGGGCTTCTTGACGCGTCGGTCCTCTCCGACGGCGATCCGCTCGGATTTCTCGTTTCAGAAGGTGGTGCAGAGAGCATTACGGATGCGGCCTATCGCTACGCGCGCCACGAACAGGGCGCCGATGTCATCCTGTTCGGCACCGGCAACAAGGATCACGTCAGGGCAAACATCGACTCGATCCTCCGCCCGCCCCTGCCGCCGCCGGTCATCGAGCGGCTCCACGCCTCGTTCGGACACCTGACCGGCGTCGGGCTCGACCTGCCCGGGCCGGTCAAGGGCGCGTAACCCCCTCACCTAGCCTCTCCCCCTAGCGGGGGAGAGGAATATGAAAGCAGCACTCTCTTCTCATGTCCCTCTCCCCCTTTGGGGGAGAGGTTAGGTGAGGGGGATCAGCCGGTTGAGCGGACCAGCTTGCCGGGCCTGGCGCCGGTCTCCTGGCCCTTCTCGAAGATGGGCGTGCCGGAGCAGATCGTCATGTCGTAGCCGTCGACGTGCTGGACCAGGCGCCGGCCGCCGGCCGGCAGGTCGAAGATCATCTTGGGCGAATGGAGCGTGAGGCCCTCGAAGTCGATCACGTTCACATCGGCCTTCTTGCCCGGCTGGAGCCGGCCGCGGTCCTTGAAGCCGTAGAAATCTGCCGTGCTGCTCGTCATGCGCTGCACGACGCGCTCCAGCGGCATGCGCGGCCCGCGTGTGCGGTCGCGCACCCAGTGGGACAGCATAGAAGTGTTGAGCGAGGCATCGCAGATCACGCCGCAATGTGCGCCGCCGTCGGACAGGCCGAGGATGGTGTGTGGGTGCTCGATCAGCTCCCGGACCACCTCGAGGTCGCCATGCACATAGTTGGTAACGGGGAAGTACACCATGCGGCTGCCGTCGCCGCCGACCAGGTAGTCGTAGCAATACTCGGCCGGCGTGACGCCGTCGCGCGCGGCCATGGCGGCGATGCTGCGCTCGGGCGGCGGCTCGTAGTCCGGCTGCTCGCCCAGGAGATACATGCGGTCCCAGCGCGTCGCGATCTGGCGCGACAGCGGCGGCAGCACTTCCAGCAGGCGGGGCGAGGCCTCCTGCGACAGCACGAGGCGGCGCGTCTCGGGATCGCGCAGCCTGGCCAGCATCTCGGCGGGCGGCAGCTTGGCCACCTCGGCGAAAGCCTCGCGCAGCGCGAAGGGATTGAGCGAGGTGCCGAGGCCGAGCGTCAGCCCGACCGGGCGTCCCGCGACCTGGGCATAGACCGGCAGGTTGTCGGCTCGGGCGGCACTCACGCTGTCCATCAGGCGGCGCCAGCGCTCGGGATCGTAGCTGCGATCGGTCAGCAGGAACCAGACGGGCCGGCCGCTGTCCTTCGCCACCTGGCGTATCCAGCGGAACTCGGACGCCTCGTCCTCGAAGTCGGAGAGCATGCCGAACGTGCCGCGGCCGGCACGGCCCATCGCCTTGCCGATGGCGATCAGTTCCTCATGCTCGGCATAGCGTCCGGGGACCAGTTCGCCGGCCAGCGTCTTGTGCTGATCGCTGCGGCTGGTGGTAAAGCCGACGGCGCCGGCATTAAGGGCCTCCTCGGTGAGCCGAGCCATGACCGCGATGTCCTCGGCCGTCGCCTGCTCGCGGGCGATGGCGCGGTCGCCCATGGCATAGACGCGCAACGGGTGATGGGCGATCTGGGCCGCGATATCGATCGTGCGCGGTAGCTTCGAGAGCGCATCGAGGTATTCGGGGAAGCTCTCCCAATCCCACTTGAGGCCTTCCGTCAGCACAATGCCGGGGATGTCCTCCACGCCTTCCATCATTTCGATCAGCGCCTGCTGGTGCTGTTGGCGGACGGGCGCGAAGCCCACGCCGCAGTTGCCGAACACGATGGTCGTGGCGCCGTGCCAGGAGGAAGGCGCCAGGACGGGATCCCAGGTGGCCTGGCCGTCATAGTGCGTGTGCACGTCGACCCAGCCCGGCGTGACGAGACGCCCGTCGGCCTTGATCTCGCGCCGGCCGGGGCCTGCCTTGCCGCCGACCTGGACGATGCGGTCGCCCTCGATGGCGACGTCGCCAACATAAGCGGGCGCCCCCGTGCCGTCGACGATGGTGCCGCCCCGAATGACGATGTCGTGCATTGTCCGCCCTTCCGCTCTGAGATGGGATCACAAGCTTTCCATACATCGACAGGCGCGGGAAGCCGGAAGTCCGGTAGACTTGTCATAGGAGGTTCCCGATGCCGATCATCGATTCTCAAGTCCACGCCTATGAGGCGAACACGCCGAAGCGGCCCTGGGCCACCCAGCCCAACTGGCCCGACCACGTCACGGGCGACGAGATGGTTGCGGCGATGGACAAGGTCGGCGTCGACGGCGCGATCTTCATCTCCGCCTTCTCCCAATACCGGTACGACGCCAGCTACGCGGTGGAGGTGGCGCGGGCCCATCCCAAACGGATGGCCATCGTCAAGCCGGTCGACCCGGACGATCCAGCGGTGGCCGACGTCATCGCCGACTGGAAGAAGACACAGGGCACCGTCGGCATCCGCATCATGCTGACGAAGGAAAACGGGCGCGGGCCGGACCATCCCGGCCTCGGACGCATCGCTCGCGCCGCCGTCCAATACGACTTTCCGGTCAATGTCCTGTGCTGGGACAATGTGGACGCAGGCATCGCGCTGGTCGATCGCTACCCTGAGACCCGCTTCATCATCGATCACCTGGCCATCCTGCAGCCGCGCGTGCCGCCCGCGCCGCCGCAGCCTTGGGCCGATCTGCCGAAGGTGCTGGAATTGGCCAAGCGCCCGAACGCCGTCATCAAGGTCAGCGGCGCCTGCACGCTGTCGCGCGAGCCCTACCCTTTCAATGACATCTGGGACCCGCTTGCCCGCGTGTTCGACGCCTGGGGTTTCGAGCGCTGCCTGTGGGGCACGGATTCGACGCGCGCGTTCGCCGTCGTCAACTATGAGCAGGCGGTAAAACCCTTCCTCGAGACCAAGCGCCTGAGCGACAGCGAACGCGCCATGCTGATGGGCGGCGCCTGCGCCAAGGCCTATGGCTGGTCACCTGCACCAAAAAAGGGCTCTTCCGGGAATCGAGTGGGTGA
>Ga0194051_1001466_pt1 | contig 12434 bp, 11 predicted proteins | sample SepL2320m_MetaG_FD_161275 | JGI IMG/M metagenome (GOLD analysis project Ga0194051, IMG submission 161275) | Anoxic zone freshwater microbial communities from boreal shield lake in IISD Experimental Lakes Area, Ontario, Canada - Sep2016-L239-20m | ecosystem: Environmental > Aquatic > Freshwater >... | reverse complement strand
TTACTTGAGAGTCCTCTGGCGCTGGGGTGTATCGAGGGCGTTTGACCTCATTGATGAGCCCCGCTGGGATGCGATGCAGCGTGACTGTGCGGCGCAAGTCGCCGCAGTGGTCGTGTGCAGCGAGTTAGATGTTGAGCGGTCCGGATGCGCGAATGCTTTCGTGGTGGGCAACGGCGCTCAGGCGCCAGATCGGATCCGTACAGATCGCAGGGCGTTGCAGACCGCCGCGCCAACCATGCTCTTCGTGGGAGCGTTGGACTACGAGCCAAATAGTGATGCCGTGGAGTGGTTTGTTCGCGAAGTCATGCCACAGATTTTGGCGAAGGTGCCCGCTGCGCGCCTAAGAATTGTTGGCCGCAACCCTGAGCGGGTTTCTTGGGTTGGTTCGGAGCCCGGGGTGGATCTGCTGGGGCTCGTTGATGACCTTGAACCGGAACTTGACTCAGCAGATATCTCGATCGTGCCTATTCGCGTCGGTGCTGGCACGCGGCTGAAGGTACTTGAGGCCCTAGCTCATTGCATTCCGCTCGTGACAACGAGCGTTGGGTGCGAGGGGATTGCTGTTCAACACAACATCGATGCCCTTGTAGCCGATAACGCAGCTGAGTTTGCTACGGCCTGCATCTCACTATTGTCCGAGGGCGATTTGCGTCAACGCCTGAGCCAAGCAGGGGAAGAGCTTTTTAGGCGACAGTACGAATGGTCGCGGATCGAAGCTGATTTGGCAGCGCAGGTGACGTCTTGGGTTGAACAGGCTCAAGCCTGACGACGGTCCTTGCGCACAGCAGGTGAGTGGCGGAAGAACTGCTCAACATCTCGCTCGTAGCGGTAAGAGGGTTCATTCTCGCCTACAACCTTGCGCAGCCGGACTGCACGTATGAAAGCTTCGACAGCCTCTGTGGACGTGTGTTCATAGAGAAATCCAAAATTCTTGAGCCGGTGATTGTCTACCCCACGGCCGAATTTTAAGAGGCCCTCGTATTCCTCGGGAAGGTCCAGAAAACCGAGGCGTCGGAGTGGCGAGGTGAGAAGTCCGGTAGCGATCGGTGGAAGTGCGACCGTGCGCTTGCCGCACAGATCGGCAACTTCCGACCAAGGCAACAGCCCGTCACCTGCAACGTTGAACACGCCCGGCAAGTCGTTATCAAAGGCAAAGAGAATCGACTTAATGACGTCATCCTCATGCACAAATTGAAACCTAGGGTCAAAGCCGAATATCGATGGCACGACCGGCAACTGAAGAAGTCGCGTGAGCGGGGTTTCGAGTTCAGCGCCGATGACGTTCGAGAAGCGCAGAAGCGCGACGTTGACGTGGGGATTGTCTTCTGCGAAGTCTCGAACGTAACCTTCGACGGCTTCCAGACTGCGTTCAATCGGTTCTCTCGCAGGGCGCGACCTTGGAGTCGATTCGGTAAACCACACGGGGTCTTCTGGGGCGCAGCCGTACACCACGGTGGATGATTTCACGATCACACTGCGAACCGTTGAGGAGGCAGCCGATGCCGCGGCAAAGAGATTCATGGTGCCGATCACGTTGATCTCGTGCATAGACCGCTGCGACATCTGAGTTGGGTCCATGACAAGGAAGGTGTGGATGATGGTATCGACTCTGGTGGCGCTCACGATGCGCGACAAGATGGAGTAGTTGGCATCCACGCGCACATATTCGGTTCGTTCAAGCTCAACGGTTGGCTCTGTAGTGTCGAGTCCAACAATTATTTCCACAGCAGGGTTCGCCTCGAGGGCTTGGGCAACGCGGCCGCCCCAAAAAGTTCCCAAGCCAGTCACAAGGACTCGGCGCCTCGGACCATCGGGGTCGATATTGACTGCATCGGTAGCCCTGCGGGCAAGTCGGGTTGGGGCAACTGGTGTGTTTGGCATTAGCCGAACCACACACTTCTGCGTTCACGCAACATGGCATACAGCGCTGCCTGGATTCGATCCCGAATAGCTTCAGACTCATCCATTACCCGAGAGCGCGAGTACCGCTCTCGATCTGCGGGAACGTCAAAGTACACAGGGTCAAGCACTTTGAGTTTGAACTTTGATGGAAAGTACGACACCAGACCGAGTGGACCCGCAACGAGCATGTTTGCAGTAATGGGCAGATAAGGAACACCCAACGCTTTTGCGATGGAGGGAACTCTGAACATGGTTGGCATGGACTCTTCAGCACCTACCACTGCAATCGGAACGACGGGTACTCCCGCCCTCATCGCAATCTCAACAAAACCGCCTCTGCCGAATCTGCGCAGTTGGTAGCGCTCGCTGTACGTTTTCGAAGGCCCCTTTGTGCCCTCGGGAAACACCAGCACAAGTTGATCTTGTTCTCGCAGGAGTCGGTATGCATTATCGGGGTGCGCTGGCAAGCCCCCGAGGCGATTCCAGATGGTTCCCACCACGGGGATCGTTCGAAAGAAGTTGTCTGCCAATCCGTAGACAGCCCGATCAAGTTCCGTCTCAAGGCCGTGCATGATCACGGGCGCATCGGATGGAATAGCCCCGGCATGATTCGCAACGAGGAGTGCGCCACCTTCGGGAATCTTTTCTAAGCCTTCCCATTCCACCCGGAACCAGTGTTTGTAAACCGGGTTGTAGATGCGACGCGCAATCTCTCGCATGTGCTCGGAGCGGCCCCACTCATTAACATCTGAGCGCCGACGTTCATCAAGCGCGTCGGGGTTGCGAGGCCCTTCGAGTGGTATGCGCACCAATTCGCCATGTGCTGAGCCTGAGTCAGCTCTTTCGAGAGCTGCTTCAAGGGCATCGTCTTGATTGAGCAGCTCTGCTGGTTCCTTGGCGCCTGCAGCCGCTGACTTGTTGCGAGGTGTAGCCGAGCGAGAAGGCCGGGTGGGCACCTTCTTCGATTCAGCTTCCTCTGTGGCCATACCCGTATGTTAGGCGGTCCGGCTTCGACTAACGAAAGAATCCTTGGCCCCAGCGGACTGGCGTCAGCAAACTCAGCCGGCCGAGGATTGTTCGACCATGCACGGCGTGAGCGCTCTCACGAGCTGTCTCTTCAGCGGTACCCTGCCTGATGTGCGTCGGCCGATCGCACTGCGGCACCGAGACGCGCTGAACGTTCCTATGACTGAGTCTGCCCCTCCCTTTCCTTCGAAAAACCATTTGCAGCGAAACTCCTCGCCTCGGGCCTTTGATGCGTTGCGGCAAAAGCATTTTCGAAGGTTCTGGTTGGCTGCCCTTGTCTCGAATACGGGTAGCTGGATGCAAGGGGCAGCGATTCCGTTCGTGGCCTTTTCGCTAACGGGGTCTGCAGGAGCAATCGGGGTGACTGGATTCTTTCAATATTTGCCGTTCATGATGATGGGCCTAGTAGGAGGAAGCCTTGCCGATCGCTTTCCGCGCCGAACGTTGCTCATCGGCACGCAGGTTGCTCAGGCAATCTGTGCGGTCGCGCTTTTTGTGATGGTCTACACGGGGTTTGTCAGCACAGCTTGGCTGGCGGGACTTGCGTTTGCCTCGGGACTAGCGGCAGGTCTCAACACGCCGGTCTGGCAATCCTTCGTCACGGAACTGGTAAGTCGAGATCTGCTGCTGAATGCAGTTACGCTCAATAGTGCACAGTTCAACGCAGCCCGAGCACTCGGGCCGCTCCTGACGGGCATCATCGCCTCGGGAATCGGTGTGGCCTGGGTGTTCGCACTGAATGCTGCCTCCTTTGGCCTTGTCATCATTGTGTTGTTCACCATTCGAGTGAGCAGCGATGCAGCACGTAAGAAGGTCGCCGATGGGTCAAGGGCGGGGATTCGAACCGCCGGCCGCTATGTGCTTGCCTCGCCACCGATTATCGCCTGCTGTATGGCAATCGCAGCCGTAGCGGGGTTCGGAAGTCCTCTGTTCAGCTACCTCGTGGTGTACGGAGAGGAGGTCGTCCACGTATCGGGTTTGCGCCTCGGCATTCTCTTCGGTGCGGCGGGGATCGGATCGGTGCTGTTCACGCCAGCCTTATTGTCGGTTGCGCCACGGATCCCGCGATCGAAGCTGTTGAGCGGCGCGATGGTCCTCTATGGATTCTCGGTGATTGCTGCTGGTCTGGCGCCGACCTACGTGACGTTGGTGCTGGCGCTGTTGTGCTTCGGTGGGGCGTACTTAGCCATTGCGTCCACGATCAACACAACGATTCAACTTGTGGTTCGTGATGACCTTCGAGGCAAAGTCCTCGCGATTTACTTGGGATGCCTGACGGGCGCCTTACCGCTAGGGATTTTCGCTTGGGGAAGGTTGTCAGACTCCTATGGTATTCAAGCGGTCACCGTTGCTGCTGGGTGTGCACTTTTGCTGATTACGTTCCTGTTTATCGTGACCCGCCGCTTTCACGTGATGGCTGATGCCGATCTCGCTCGAGATGCCGCTGCGGCGGCAAAGAACCTAGCTACCGACAACCTGCGCCCTGATGTGGCTAACGGCTAACGGCTGAGCGGCTGAGTGTCTGAGTGTCTGATGGTCTGAGTGTCTGATGGTGCAGTGAAGCAACAGCATCGGAGCACCCAGCCGTACGACATACTGTCGAGAGCACCGAAACGCCCGTAGAACGTGAAGAAGGAGTGCCCGATGCCTGATCCCATTCTCTCGGCAGGGAGTGATCCGAGAGGAATGATCTTTATCAATCCAGAGTCCTTTGGAGACATGGAAAACTGGCATGAGGTCGCCCGCGAGCTACGCCGAGATGCGCCAATCTTGCGAGTCGAGGCCGAGGGCTGGACCCCCTTTTGGGCAATCACTCGCCATGAGGATGTCTTTGAGGTCTCACGGCGTAGTGATGTATTTTTCAACACCGAGCAGTCGGCGCCGAGCCCAAATATCACCTACGAGATGCTCGACATGCTCGGTCTGGAACAGCCACGGACGTTGGTGCATCTGCACGGGTCTGAGCATGACAAGTATCGCAAGGTCACGAACGATTGGTTTAAGCCTGCTGCAGTCAAAAGCCTGCAGGCGGCGATTGAACAGATTGCCGATGAGTATGTAGAGAAGCTCGCTGACATGGGCGGGGAGTGCGATTTTGCTCAGGACCTTGCCGTCCCGTTCACCATCCGTGTCATCATGACAATTTTTGGTGTTCCGCGCAGTGACGAACGTTTCATGATGGAACTCACACAAGGGCTTTTTGGTTCTGCAGATCCGGAATACTTAGGCGACTTCACTGATCCACTTGATCTTGTTGGTTCGACAATTGCCAAGTTCAAGGATTACTTCGAGGCCCTGACCGCCGAGCGTCGAGCACACCCGACTGATGACCTAGCCACCGTGCTCGCCAACGGAGAAGTAGACGGGGCACCGCTTGGCGAGGCGGAGTTGCTTTGGTATTACATCATCGTCGCTACTGCTGGCCATGACACCACATCGTTTTCGTTGAGCGGAGGCCTAGAGCAGTTGCTCGCTCACCCCGATCAGCTACAGGCACTGCGTAAGGACCCAGCGTTACTGGGGCAGGCCACCGAAGAGATCATTCGATGGACGAGCCCAGTTCGTAGCTTCTTCCGTTGGGTACAGCAAGACGTTGAGCTTGGGGGAGTGCTGATCCCGAAGGGTGATGTCGTGCTGACTTCTTATCCTTCTGCGAATCGAGATGAGGGTGTGTTCATCAACCCCATGAACTTCGATATCTTCCGGCCCGATAGTGACAAGTTGCTCTCATTCGGATTGGGTATGCACTTCTGCCTAGGCGCTCAGGTGGCCCGTCGCGAAGTGCGCACGTTGCTCGGAAAGTTCCTTGACCGGACTGCCACAGTTGAGCTGACTAGCGAGGCGGTCTACACCCCGACCCACTTCGTGAGCGGGGTCAAGCATCTTCCAATCAGCTACAAACTCAAGTAGCTCGCGTTAGCCCACGCTCAGTCCAACCACCCCCCCCGCTTTGTCTTGCGCCTGACCCCCCATGGGGGGTCAGGCGCATAACAGAAGGGGGTTAGAGATCTAGAGCTTCGGCCACGGCTTGGTGGGTGATTCTCCCAGCAAAGGTGTTGAGTCCACCTGCTAGAGCAGGTTCGCTCAGCTCTGCTTGTTCGCCCCCAAGCGCTAGTTGCAACAAGTAGGGCAGCGTTGCGTTCGTGAGGGCATAGGTCGAAGTGTGCGGCACGGCACCAGGAATATTTCCAACGGCGTAGTGCACGACCTCGTGCACCACATAGGTGGGATCAGAGTGAGTTGTTTCGTGGATGGTTTCAACACAACCACCTTGATCGATGGCCACGTCAACAATGACAGAGCGTTCCTTCATGCCGACCACCATGTCCTCGGTCACCACGGTGGGAGCACGGCCGCCAGCAACAAGCACAGCTCCGATGACCAAGTCCGCCCCGGCAACTGCGCGTTCTACTGCACCTCGATTCGATGCCAAGGTCATGATTCGGCCGCGGTGAATCTGATCGACCCATCGCAATCGATCCAGATTCTTGTCGAGCAACAGCACCTCGGCCTCCATACCCGCTGCAATCCAAGCGGCATTCCAGCCCACGTTTCCTGCACCGAGCACAACCACCCTGCCGGGGCGTACGCCTGGGGCTCCACCAAGCAGCACTCCACGGCCGCCGTGTGCTCGCTCAAGTAGATGTGCGCCGATCTGAGTGGCCATGCGCCCGGCTACTTCTGACATGGGTGCTAGCAGCGGTAGCGAGCCGTCAGCGGCTTGCACAGTCTCGTAAGCAATCCCGGTGACCTGATGCTCAAGGAGCGCTGCTGCTACCTGTGGGTAGGCGGCGAGGTGCAGGTAGGTGAACAGAACGAGGCCGGGGCGGAAATACGGGTATTCGGAAGCCTGTGGTTCTTTGACCTTGCAGATGATCCCCGAACGCGCCCAAAGCTCTTCGACATCGGAAAGGATTTCTGCCCCGGCGGACGCATACTCCTCGTCCGTAATTGAGGAGCGAATTCCGGCACCTGATTGCACCAGAACTTGAACCCCGTGCTGCTCAAGTTCGCGAACACCGTCAGGAGTAATTGCCACTCGATTTTCGTTGTCCTTGATCTCGGTTGGTACTCCAACAATGAGCGGTAGCATCAAATCCTCCAGACATCAGGGACACATCAGATAGCAGGGACACATCAGGTAGCAGGGACTCATCAAATAGAAGTAACTGAGTGAACTGGGCTCGGTTGAGACAGGTCAGTCCAAGCCGCAGCGAGGCACACCCTGGTTCTCCATGGTAGCGACATGAGGTGAATCAGCGCTGGAAGAAACGCGCTGTCCACTCGGCTACAAGTCGATGGTCCAGAGGGTGCTGGGGTAGGTCCTGCAAGCTAAGCAGCGCGGCATCGGCAACTTGGTCGCCGAGCGCCGGGCGTCGGGCATTGATCAATCTTTCGCTGAGCTCAGGAACAAACTCGGGGTGGCCTTGAACGCAAAACACGTGATCGGCTATGCGATAGGCGGCAACTGGGCAGTATTGCGAGGTAGCGAGGAGTTCGGCGGTGGGTGGTAACCGAAGTACTTGATCTTGGTGGGTCATCAACATGCGGAACTCGGTGATTTCCGGTTCAGCTTGCATCCAAGGGGCTGTGGCAACCACGTCAAAGGTCTTTACCCCAACTCCCCACCCAGCCGAGGATTTGGCTACCTCGCCTCCCAGCGTGGATGCAATGAGTTGGTGCCCAAAGCAGATTCCCATCTGGGGTGCTCGGTCCTTCTCTGCGCTCAGGATGAACTCGGAGAGATCGCTGATCCACGGGAGGTCGTCATAGGTGGATTTCCGCGAGCCAGAGAGAATCCAGCCCTCGCATTCAGATGTGCTGTCGGGAAGTTCCCCGGCTGCGGCCTCATAGATTCGCAGGTCGATTCCAGCGGGTGAAAAAACTGCAGGATACAGCTCGGTGTAGTCGCCGATTCCTTCCGCAATGAGCGGATCAATGTGATCGCAGAGTAAGAGCCCGATGCGCATTATCGGAATGAGAAAGTTGGGTCAGCACCAACTGCATCGAGGGGGGCAAGCAACTTGCGCTCTCGCAGTTCGACCATGAGGCCCTCGCCTGTTGCGTAGGCCTCTTCGAGGTGCGGGTAGCCGGACAGAATGAACTCTTCGAACCCAAGGGCTTGATACTCCTCGATGCGATCAGCAACCTCGGCGTGGCTGCCAACCAATGCGGTTCCTGCTCCGCCGCGGACGAGGCCCACACCCGACCAGATATTTGGGTAGATCTCTAGCCCGCGCGGGTCATCAGGTAGAGCGTCCCCTTGGGTTGCGCTTGCACTCAGTTCTGCCATGCGCCGCTGACCCTCTGATCGAGTTGTTGCAAAGTCAGCGCGGGCCGCTGCAACTGCTGCAGGGTCGATCCCAGACAGTAAGCGCCCAGCCTCTGCCCAAGCCTGTTCCGAGGTGTCTCGAGAGATGACGTGAAAGCGAATCCCAAACCGCAGTGGCCGGTCTGCTGGCCGGCCACTAGCGGCAGCTTTGGCGCGCATACGGTCAAGACGCTCGCTCACCATGTCGGGGGTTTCACCCCATGCCAAATAGACATCCACGTGGCGTGCGGCAACCTCTTCGGCTGCGGGAGATGCCCCACCAAAATAGATGAGCGGCCGAACTGTCGGGGGAGTGCGGGTGCTGGCCTTCTCGACCTTGTAGTGATCTCCATCAAAATCAAAGGGTTCATCACCCCAAGCGCCCTCGAGAACTTGCAGGAACTCGGCAGCTCGCTGATAACGAACGTCTTTGGCCGCAAAGTCTCCAAAGCGGGCCAGTTCGGCATCTTCAGCGCCGATCACGATATTGATGAGCATGCGACCGTTCGACATCCGCTGATAGGTCGAGGCCATCTGTGCCGCCAGAGTGGGGCTCAGTAGCCCGGGCCGGAACGCGACTAAGAACTTCAGGCGTTTGGTCTGCGGAATCAGCGAGGCCGTGCTGATCCAAGCGTCCTCGCATCCAGTCCCACAGGGAGTCAGAACCCCCTCAAAGCCCATGTCATCGCAGGCCTGAGCCACTTGGCTGAGGTAGTCATGGGTCGGTCCGCGCCGGTGTGCCTGAGTGCCGGTGGGCAGTATGTCCCGGCTGTCGCCTCCGGTGGGCAGAAACCAGTGAACTTTGATCGTTGACATATGCACCTGACGTTGTCGCCGGAAACCGCAGCGAGAGATAGCTGCAAAACTACACAATCCGCCTCGGACCCTGCTCCTGCAGTCCAAACGCTGAGTGTCACACCCTTCGGGAACAATGCTCCTATGACTTCGACTGCACCTTGTGCTTCCCCTACAAATACCCCTGCTCCAGCAGATACTCCTGCTGCAGCAGCTGTAGGCAGCCCATCGGGTACGGCAAGCGGCCTGCGGTCAGTGCCGCAGTCAGATGCAGCGGGCACACAGAGTACGGCTAGGTCAGTTACTTCAGTCGCCGATTTTTCTGACTGCGTCCGACGCATTGTTGGGTTGGCGAAGGCCCAAGGCTTGACACCCCCCGTCTTTCGGTCACCACCTCGGCTGCCGGGACTAGATCGTTCCATTCAGCGCAGAGCAAACGGCTCGGTCATGATTGCTATTCGGCGGGGAGATCGTCCGTTTGCAGCAGTGCAAGGAGACGTGATCGAAGGGGTTGTTGTTGCGAATCGTCTAGTCGGTCAGCAAGCCGAGCAGTTTCGTCGCGCTGCATGGTCAGCACTTGAGTTTCCGACTAGTGCAGCTGTTCGGGTGATGCCGGCACATGCAGTTCGGCCGGTACCTCTTCCGCAACGGCGGCTGCCTAGTCAGCGCAGTCGGCGGCGTTTGGTACCAGAAGAGCTCAATGAGCGAGTGGCATAACATCGCAAATTCTGCGACTGCTGCCCTGTAGTTCTCTCACCGTGCCCCACTGGCCGTAACATGGGCCGTCCGGGCGAGGTGTCCGGCTAGCCCGGGTGGCGGAATGGCAGACGCAGAGGGCTTAAACCCCTCGGGAGGGAAACCTCCGTGCGGGTTCGAGTCCCGCCCCGGGCACGTCGAGAAGGCGCTGGGCGACGCTCGCGTTGCAAGCGGGCATCCATCCCAAGATCGTGTCCGAACGGCTCGGCCATTCAACGATCGCTGTCACACTCGACACGTATTCTCACGTCGTGCCGTCCCTCGACGCCGACGCAGCGGAAACAGTCGCCGCCTCCATTTTCGCATGCACAGCATGACCCATTCGCGATGGGCGGTTCTCGACGAAGCCGTGTCACGACCAGTGCGTGGAGATGTCGTCTACACGATCGCTGCCGCAGTCGTGATCGAACGGAGCCGGGACGAGGTGCGAGGCGCTGTCCTCGACGCACTCAATCGGCAGCGCCCATTCCATTGGGTGAGCGATCGCGGCCCAGTCAAGCGACAACGCATGATCGACTGCCTGATCGGCCTCGAGGTCCAATGCGTCGGGACTCATTCCGACCACGTGAGCGTGTCGGACCAGGAGCACGTTCGACGCGATCTCCTCACCTCTACGTTGCTCCCCGAACTTCGTGCGGCCGGGGTCGACTCGCTGATCCTGGAAGGCCGAAGCAACAAGGACCGCTACGACAAGGCGACGTTCGCTCGCTTCCGGGCCGATTCCAACGACGTCCGTTGGTCCTACACCTGGGCCGACAAGTCCGAGCCACTGCTCTGGCTCGCTGATGCAGCTGCGGGAGCCCTCTTCGAGTACGTGGCGAAGGGAAACGACCGGTGGTGGTCGCAACTAGACGTCGCCGGGCTCGCTGTCCTGAAAAGCGAAGGTCCCGACGGCTGAGGCCTAGTCGACCTTTCGGTCCTCGGCCCGAGTACGTCGGGACACATTCAGTATCGCCCGCCAACCGCTCGAATACAACCCGCTTCCTCACCGACCAACGGATCGCGATACTCCTCCGCATACAACTCATTTATGTAACGATCGTTCGTTTTTTGACCGATATCGGATACAGGCGATGTCATGGACTTCGTTCACCCCGTTCGGGCAGTGACCCCCGGTGTTCAGGATCGAGAACGTCGCCGCACAGGCAATCCTCGACCTCGCCCGTTCACGTGACACTGCCCTGCACCGAATCGGGATCGCCGCCAATTCACTCTCGATCTCTCCGGTCAGCCGATGTCGAACGCTGGCGCAGCGAAGCCAGAGCCATCAATGGCAACCGCGTCGAGGTCCTCGAAGTGAGTCACCACGAGGTACGAGCGCGACTCGATGGCAACGCAACACTGTGGCGCGACATTGTCCGGGACGGCGTCACCGGCTATGGCCTCACGATCGACGAACTCGTGGAACCAGTTCATGCGTTGCGTCACGGTCGCCCGAAAGGTGGCCGCCACCGTTTCGTAACCCCCAAAACACTGCACTCTGGGGCTCAGTACCGACCTGATCACACGGGGACTCTGTGGCTTAAACCCCTCGGGAGGGAAACCTCCGTGCGGGTTCGAGTCCCGCCCCGGGCACCAAAATACTGGCTCCATGTGCACTAGCTGTTCGGAGCCTGACTCGAAGTTGCATCCTCTAATGCCCCGAGTCATTGATCATCCATGACCGAACACCGTGTTTTTGAAGCAGCGCTTTCCCCTGAACTGCTCCGGCAAGTAAGGCGGCCTTTGCGAGCACTTCGGCCCACCATGCCTCGGCCGCGCACACAACGACCGTGCTGATCGAACTCGTTGATGGCCGGCCAGTGCGAGGGTCGATCAGGTGATGGGAGCGTTCACCCGAGAGCGTGTTCCAATTCCGAAATTGTGTGGTGGAGGACACGATGGCCCCGTCGAGTAGCTCAGCTTCAAACCACTGCTCATCTTGATCGAATCCAAAATCAGTGAGTGAACTTTCAACGGGGATCTTCCACCCACCTATAGGCACTTCGCCGCCTACTCGAATGTCGCCACCGAGTCCGATGCAAACGCTGCTCGCCCCGCCCTCCAAAAGGTGCATGACCAGCATGTCGGCCGCAAGCCCCTTGCCAATTCCGCCAAGGTCAAATCGAAGTCCTGGGGGCCGTGTCACGGTACTGGTCTCGAGATCTACCGTCACCTCGCTGAGTCCAGGACTCGGAGAGCAGTGACTGAGATCTCCTCGCGGGGTGTTGTCCGCTCCCACCAAAGAGCTCGGAAAGGAGTTGGCATATCCAGCAGCTTCGAGTGAATCAATCACGGTGGGATCGAACCAGCCATCGGTTTGCTCCCATGCGATCACTGCTCGGTGGAGAGCTTCGGCTAGAGGCCTGCTCAGCTGAATCTGATCCGCCGGATTCTCGTTGAGTTGCGCGAGCTCACTCGAGGGTCTGAATCGTGACCAACTCTGCTCAAGGAGTTCAGCTTGTTGGATCGCAAGTTCCACAAGACTCTCTGCATCCAGATCCTCGTGGTCTGGGTCGCAATACACCTGACAGTGAGCATCAGACCCGAGGGCATGCCACCACCGCTCGCTCCATCCCGGATAGATCTCTGTCAGGGACACTTGGTGCCGCTACACGCCGGGGCTGGCGGCTGTGTGGCTGGGGGAGCGACAGCAGGGGTAGGG
>Ga0194051_1001463_pt1 | contig 12460 bp, 7 predicted proteins | sample SepL2320m_MetaG_FD_161275 | JGI IMG/M metagenome (GOLD analysis project Ga0194051, IMG submission 161275) | Anoxic zone freshwater microbial communities from boreal shield lake in IISD Experimental Lakes Area, Ontario, Canada - Sep2016-L239-20m | ecosystem: Environmental > Aquatic > Freshwater >... | reverse complement strand
CGCGCGAGTTGCCATTTTCGGAGTCAGTAAAGATGCCAGTAAACCGATTTCTTCATCTGACACCTGTCCTGAAAGACCATCGCTACAAAGCACAAACGTATCGGATAGCTCCACAGGGAGCGGTCCCTCGAGATCAACATCGACTTTAGGATGCGGCCCCATCGATCGAGTAATAATATTTTTTGGCGCTGATTGATTTGCTTGCTCGCGAGTCATCCCTCCAGCGGATTCCAATTCCCATACAAGCGAGTGATCGCGGGAAATTTGCTCCACTTTTGTGCCGCGAATTCTATAGCAGCGACTATCTCCGACGTGCCCTACGATTGCCCCTCGAGGCACAATCGCCAGCGTCGTACAGGTCGTTCCCATGCCACGAAAATCAGGGTTGTTTTCTCCCTTGGTATTGATTTCACGGTTGACCTCCTCGATGGCAAATCGAAGTGAATATGGAGGAGAACGACTGGCGTGTTTTTCGTACACCAGCGGCACACGCTGAGCAGCCATAGCACTTGCCATTTCACCAGCAGCATGGGCTCCCATGCCGTCGGCCACAAGAAAGAGCCAACCTCGCTGACGATACTGCTGAGAATTCGATGGAGGAAGAACCTCCTTGGAGTCTTGATTATTAGAACGTCGGCGACCAATGTCGCTTAACTCGCTGTATTCGATCGAGCTACCTTTGCCCACGGCGTATTTGACCTCGGGAGGCTTTACTCGAATAAGGATGGATGCTCACTCATACTAAACGTGAGATTCTAACGAGCCATGGTAGTTCGGGCGAGATGCATTTCGACCTATACAATCAAACGGAGCGAATGATCTGGCACCGTTTCGAGCCCTAACGTACGGTCTGGACGCTCTTGATTCGACCCCCGTTCAAGAAGCCCTTTACCTCATTCCCTCTCGAGCCCCATCGATCATTCCATGCTTGCTATGCGCCCTCATCGCCTGTCGTCGTGTGTTGTCTCTTGGCGAAAATTTCGCCAAGGAGAAATGCTTACAACACTCAACACAATCCGCTCGCGAATGTTTTGGTGTGCGCTGTTTATCGCTCCGCTTTTGTCCGGAGCAGGATGCGTTCAACGACGCATGACGATTAAAAGCAATCCTCCTGGTGCGCTGGTCTATGTCGATGACTATCAGATTGGAACAACACCTGTTTCGACTGATTTTATCTATTACGGAACCCGCAAGATCAGACTTGTCAAAGATGGTTATGAAACACTGACCGTTCGGCAACCGATTCCACTTCCGTGGTACCAGATTTTTCCACTCGACTTTGTGACTGAGAACATCTGGCCAGGTGAGATTCGTGATGAACGCGTGGTTGATCTCTCGATGCTCCCTGCCGCAAGTGTTGCGCCTGAAGAAGTGGTCGCTCGGGCGCAGCAATTGCGCGCGGGAAATGCATCCCTTCCACCAGTGCCTCTGCCACCACCGGCAGCACCGCGACTTGTGACACCACAGCCGATTCCCGCGGCACCTCTTTCGCCGCCAGGTTTCGTTGCACCTTCAAAAAATTTGCCGCCATCGCTCCAACAAGAACCAATCCCCTCGGCTCCAACATTTATTTCACCCGATGCGGGCCCGCGATTTCCAACCACTGCACCAACGACTCCAAGTGGTTCATCGGCTCCTTTTTCTGCACCGCCTGGTAGTCCGCTCGATACTCCAATGTAGAATTTCGCGTTCCAGAAAACCTTATTGCATGACTGTCAGAACTCATTTTTTTGCCTGCAATCTGTAGGACAAAAAAGACAAGCCTGACAGTCTTCTGCGAAGTATTGAGAATCCCCTTCCATGCCGTCAGCATTGTCCAGTACGCGTGAGGCACTCGATCGACTCAAACTCAATCGACTCAACAGCCTGCTTGCAACGATTCTTCCTCACAACGATCTCTATCGCAGGAAACTTGCGGGATTCATTTCGCCGTTAGAGAGTTTCGACGCGATGGAGCAGTGGCCGTTCACAACAAAATCAGAGCTGGTTGATGGAGCCATCTCAGGAAGTCCGCTCAATCTTACCTGGCCCGTTGAGAGATATACGCGATTTCATCAGACCAGCGGCACGCGTGGTCGACCGTTGCCAATTTTTGACACACCGAATGACTGGCAGTGGTGGATTGATTGCTGGAAGATCATTCTGGATCGTGTGGGCGTGTCCTCCACTGACCGCGCGATGGTAGCCAGTTCGTTTGGTCCCTTCATCGGATTCTGGAGCGCCTTTGAGTCGATCATTGCCAGCGGTGTAATGGCAATTCCCACAGGTGGTCTGTCGAGCGAAGCCAGAATCGACATCATGCAGCGATTCTCAATCACGGTGCTTGTGGGAACGCCCAGCTACTTACTGCATCTGGCAACTGTGGCGACAACCATGGGAATTTCCACGCGACTGCTTCCGGTCCGTTTGGTGATCGTTGCAGGTGAGCCAGGCGGTTCGATTCTCTCCGTTCGAAAGCGACTCGCCGACTCTTGGGATGCAATCGTGATCGATCACGCCGGTGCAAGTGAAATTGGACCGTGGGGAATTGGCGCGGCAGACGGAGGATACTTGGAAGTCCTCGAAGAATGGTTTCACCCAGAATTTCTATCGATAGAATCGGGGAAAGCCGCTCGCGAAGGCGAACTTTCAGAACTGGTTATTTCAACACTCGGTCGCGACGGATGCCCTGTTCTCCGCTATCGCACGGGCGATGTGGTGCGCCCACAGTGGATTTCATCGAACTCGATAGCAGCAGGTGAGTCGCCGCGAGTACGGCTTGTTGGTGGAATTCTTGGACGGGTTGACTCCATGATGGTTGTGCGTGGAGTCAATATTTTTCCATCCTCGATTGATGAAATCGTGCGGCGATTTCCGGAAATTGGCGAATATCAGCTGACCATTCGGCGCAAGGGCGAACTCGATGAAATTGAAATCGATGTCGAAGACTCGCTGGAACAACTCGATCGGATACGGCAAGCCTTGGAATCGAGCCTTGGCTTGCGAGTCATCGTCCGGCAGGCCCCCTCAGGTTCGCTGCCCCGCACCGTAGGCAAGGCCCAGCGAATCTTTGATCGGCGTCCACACCAGGCGTGATCGGTTCAATTGTTTTGCAAAGACAACCAGTCGGGAACGCTATACTGTGTGACGAAGTCCCTTACCGAAGCCCTTTTGAAAATACTTTCTTGTGGTGCGTTCTTGCATTTGAAACCTCCTCTCTCTTTTTACAAATCTCACGCATGACAAACGCATCTTCCTTCGAGCTGTTCCCTTCGAAAATTTCCAGACATGGAAATGATCAGATTGAAATTGAGTGGAGCGACGCTCACAAACGAATGTACGGAATTCGACAGTTGAGAGATGCGTGTCCGTGTGCAACCTGTCGCGAACTACGTATGTCGCCGCGTCCCACAAACCTGCTCACCATACTCAAGGCCGAGGAGATCGCCCCGCTCTTGATCGTCGGCATGAATCCGGTTGGACGATACGCCTACTCGATTGAATTTTCAGATGGTCATTCAAGCGGCATCTATACACTTGATTACTTGAGAGAACTTGGCCGTGAGACACCCGTCTGATGAAGCTGGGCCCTCTCAAAGAAGACGCGTATCACAGAACATAACTTACTCTTCGAACGGATTACTTCGGAGCTGGCGAAGCAGGTGCAGTTCCATCGGCCTCTCCAGCAGGCTCGACTTTCGCCTTTTTCTGAATAACCGAATCTCGAGTAAGGTGAATCTTCTCGTACTCTTTATCGGAAACGACGTAGTACCAATCTGCAAAACGTCCGTTGAGTTCACGCACCCGTTTCTGCGCATTCTTGATTTTCTCGTCGTACTCATCTTGTTTTCGACGATTCTCCCGTTCGACTCGTCTCTTTTCCTCGCGAGCGGCCTGCGCTTTCACTTCGGCCTCATCGGCGTCGGGCTTTTTTTCAGCTGATTTTGCATCCGCTGCCTTCTCGTCCGACGCGTCAGGGGCCTCGTCATCGGCAGCTGACGGATCATCGGCAAGCCGTGCCAATACATACCGTGGAATCGTCACCTTTGCTGCACCAGGAGCTTTCGTTGCATCTGGTTTATCGCTTTCGGTATCGGCCGGGGGAGCACTCTCGGTAGGCGCATCAGGAACAGGATCAAGTGTTGGCTTCACAAGTAACGACTCATTGAACCTCGACATCACGAGCAAATATCGCCCCTGAGTTTCGATCGAGTCGCTCTTTTGATTCTCCGAAGAGGCTTTGTCTGCTTCTCCTGACACCGTGGTCGATGTACCGAACCGCAGAACATATTCAACACCATCCTTCATGCCGATAATCGTTTCACCATCCGTGGAAAGAATATCGCCGCTTTTGAGAGGCAAAAAACCTCGGCTTTTCAGCGAACTTAAAGCCTCAGGATCGCCGGTAAAGCTTTCGTCTGCCTTCAGGTCAGCGCTCAGGCCCGCCGGCTTTCTCGCAACATCGATGATCTTAAGATCCCCCAGTGCATTGCGAAGATCATTGAGTTTGGTCGATGCCAGTTCTTCGTTTTCACCAAGTTTCTCTTCTTGCGGTTTGTCTTTTATGAATATCTGCATTTTTTCAAGCGACCACGCAGAGTCCTTGTCGTTATAAGCCAGCTCAATGAGCGATTTTCTCGTCTGCTCCACTCGCATTCGTCCCATCGACTCGGTGGCGCCGAGCGAATAATCATCGAGTACAATCGTTCGCACATCCCACGGAGAAATTTTCAAAAGATCTTTTTCAATCCAATCACTAAATTTTTTAGTAAATTTTGATGTATCAATTTCAACGCGATACACCGGGTCTTGACCTGCTTTGCGAACAAATCGGAGTTTCTTTCCTCCCGCCGAAGACGCTCCTCCCTGACGCTTGTCTTCCTTGCCAACAATCAATCGAGCAAGCTTCGTACCGGCAGAATCGCGTATCTCAACGAGTTCTCCGATGCCTGTCATTCCCGGCTTGAGCTTCTCTGGATCGGGTTCGATAACACCAAACGTCTCGTGATCGCCAGGAGACTGACTCACCATATCGAGCGCCTCAAGATCGACCAATTCAGTCGCAGCAGCGGCAAGTTGGTCCTTGGCGTCAGCCGGATATTTTTCATGCGCCGGCAACACCCACACGCCGTCGGATTGCATGACCTTAAATGGATGCAGCGTTGCCAGTGCATCGTCGTAGGAAATCATTTCAAGACTTGCTGCCTTCGACGCATCCGCAAGCTCAGGGAAGAGTACCCGTTGACCCTCAGGAACAATTTTTGAACTCTTGAACCGCGGCTGCACTAACGTGCCTAAAAACAGGAGGCCTACTCCTGCCAATGCAAAAGCAATCGTTTTCCCGACTGCAGGTGAAATTCCGGCGGGTGTCTCATTGGTTGTATTCATAACTGTTCTTTCTTTACTCTTTCGATTGAGCAAACGCTCGTTCATTCAAACGCTGCTGTAATTCACTCTTTCCTCAGACTGAAAAGTTTTCTGCAAATCGATGTGCGTGACATGCCTTTCACAGCCACCCGACTTTATCGAAGTCGAGTTTTGGCAACACCCTCACGCTCGCTTGCGCGACGCCGGAAATAGACAAAGAACGCAACCACCAGAGGCGGAATAGGCGGCAGGAGCACCGCCAACCACTTCTGACGATCCTGTTCGCGGCGTACGGTAGCCTCAAGCTGTCGCTCAACGGCAGCAACCTCAACATCCCGAGTTCGCTTGAGTTGCTCGATCTTTGTGTCGAGCCGCCGCTGTTCGAGTCGCTGACGACTTGCCAACTGCTGTACTGCTCTCATCGCAGCTTGTGGGTCGGAGTCTCCCTCTCCTTCAAGATCCTTGATCTTCTTTTCAAGTTCACCGACGGCCTGCTGCATGCCTTGATTCGCTTCTCCCTCTGCCTTTTCAAACAGCTGAATAAATTCCTGCCGCTGCTTGTCTGCCTGATCTCGCGAATCGGCAACCGTTTCTTCGATTCGCTCAAGCGTGCGATGCTTCGGTTTACGTTTGCGAATATCAAGAAATCGATCGTCGCCGGAGAGCGAATCGAGCACGTTGAGAACAAACGTCACATTGTCAAAATCGAGAGCAAACACCTCATCCGGACGATTGCGAAGTCCAAAAATTCGTCCATCGAGCATGTCGATGTCTGCGACAACAACTGCTCTGATTGCCTTTCCGCTATCAGCAGCAATTGCATCATCAATTTTTGCAACGCTCGCCGCATCTGCTGGAGACTGCTGCGACTTGCGTTCAATGAGCACGGCCAGCACTGTTTGCTCACCTGCACCGCTCGGTTTTTCGTATATCCGCAGCGTTCGCATGTCGCCGCGATTTCCCATGACCTTCTCGACTTCGATCGTTCCGGCAGCTTCTCCTGTTTGAACCAGCGGCGTCCACGTTGAGTCGATCGCGTCGTCCTTCTTTAATCCCCCAGGAAATGGAAACAAGACTTCCTGTAAACCTGATGTGATTTCCTGCGACTGACTGAACGCTGGGACTCCTTTTCCAAGACCGCTATCAATAAAAATGAACTCATTTGGAAGTTCGAGTTTCGGATGCGGGTTGTATTGTTGCCAGATCACCAAAGGACTTGTTCCCATAACACCCATCGCAGGTCGTCCTTCAGTTCCTACCATCCGAACTCCAAGAGTTCGCCAGAGCTGGCCGATGTCCCCCTTGGGCTGTCCTCCCTGTTGCTGAAACATCGCCATCGGGCCACCCGGTGCGCGGCGCGGCTGACCCGTGCCGGGAACGCCTTGCATCAACACCGGAAGCGGATCCTCAAAGATGGCAACCGGCTGACCAGACCGTACCGCATCGACAAAATGGTTCATCTGCTCTGGCCCAAGCGATGAGGGCTGCACTGCCAGCAAAACGTCATACCGCTCAGTGATCGGTGCCGAAGCATCGACCTGGACAACGTCGTACTGTTTTTCCAGTTCATCAACAATCGGTTGGCGGGGTCGCTGCTGCCCGCTTGTCATGTCAAATCCACCAAATAAATCGGCGTCGGTTGTGAGAACCCCCAATCGCTTTCTCTTTTGCTGCGCTGCAGTGCAAATCGAGCGGATCATTTCGTATTCGACTGGAGTGCCGCGGTCAAAGAACGGAACGACGACCTTTTCGAGACCACAGGTAAACGCCGCCCCGAGAAAGATTTCTTCTTCGCGGTACGTGCCACGCACTCGCGAGAGCACCGGCACCGGCTCGATTCCAAATTGCTGCGAAGCCAAAGCCGCAGCCTCTGTCTTGGATTCTGTCGAAACCAGTTCAACGTTCACTTTTCCTCGACCAAGTCGCTGCAACTGCCTCAACATATTCAGGAGCGTCAACCGAGTTTGGGCATAGTCCTCAGGAACGCTCGGACTGATGTACGCCTTAATGTCGACTGGACGATCTGTTTCGAGAGTTCGCAGCAGTTGGCGGGTATCGAAAGCCAGGGAGCTAATCTGTTCTGCCGAAAGATCGGCTCGCACATCGATGGTTCTGAGCACCAGCACCACGCCGAGCGCTCCAGCCACAAGCGAGAGCGATCTGAACACGTAATGCAATCCCATCTGGCTGCCGTCACGCCGACCGGCCCAGTGCCTCCGTCCAATCAAGACCATCGAAACATACAAACAAACCAGCACAATACCGAGAAAATAAGCGGTCGAAGAAAAGCTGACAACTCCTCGCCCAAAATCAGAAAAGTGCTCTGACAAACTCCAGCTTTTGATCTGTTCCGCCATCTTCGTACCCATGACGGCACCGGCACGATCGGCAACGACTAAGGGAGCGTTGAATGCCAATCCCAGAATAAATCCCACTGTCAGATTGCTGGTCAAAAAACTCGCCACCATTCCAATGGAAAGCATTGCAACACCGACGAACCAGTATCCTAAGTAATTCGTGAAAAAGAGCCCGCCATCCGGGGTGCCCCACCTCAGTAAAATAATCAGATTGCAGATCAGCGAAAACATGATTGCAACCGTAAAGATGCCGACGGTTGCAAGATATTTTCCGCTGACCACTTCGAGATCACTTGCTGGAATTGTCAGCAAAAGTTCGTCGGTTCCTTGTCGTCGCTCATCGGCCCACACACTCATTGTGATTGCAGGGACAAACACAAGCAGAATGTATGGGAGGTAACGATTGAGTTGATCAAGATTCGCAAGATTTGAGTTGAAAAACTCTGGTGGCCAAAAAGCCGCAAGAGATCCGAGTAACACAAACACACAAATGAAGACGTAGCCTGTTGGATTTGAGAAATAGGCAACGAAATTTCGTTTAAAAACGGCGTCCAGAACATGCCACTTCATAATCGTTTCATCCCTCTGATGGTAAACAATGCACTTGTCTGATTGTGAAAGCGAAGATTGCCTGCGGCAATCCTTAACGCCCCGAGCGTGTCAACTCGTGAAACCGCTCGTCGAGCGGTCGACCGTCCTTACGCAATTCTGCCGGCGTTCCGTCGAACACTCGCCTGCCTTCTGACACTACGATTACTCGATCGGCGAGCGCCTCAACTTCTTGCAGAATGTGGGTCGAAAGGAGGATCGTTTTCTTTTCGCCAAGACGACGAATCGTTTCACGAACTTCCCTGATCTGATTCGGATCCAAACCGCTCGTTGGTTCGTCGAGAATCAGAACATCGGGTTCATGGAGCAGGACCTGGGCCATACCGACGCGTTGACGATATCCCTTTGATAACTTTCCAATCGCTTTACCGATGACACTTCCGAGTTCGCACTGCCGCACCACTGCATCGACACGTTCTTTTTTTCGATCTCCAAAAATTCCACGGGCGTCTGCGAAGAATTCAAGAAGACTGCGGGGAGTCATATCGGGATAGAGAGGACCGTTTTCAGGGAGGTACCCCAGACGAATTGCCCCGGCAAGTCGATCGGTCGACATATCATGACCGGCGATTTTTGCGATTCCTGAGGACGGCGCAAGATAGCCTGTCAGAATCTTCATTGTTGTACTTTTTCCGGCACCATTGGGCCCGAGAAACGCGACAACTTCACCACGAGGAATCTGAAAACTGATGTCTTCAACGGCAATAAAATCGCCGTAATACTTCGTCAATCCAGACGCTTCAATCATCCAGTCCCCTGCGGCCGGAATATTTTTTGTGGTCATGTCAATCTCCTTCAAATTTCATCGATGCGATCTGAAAGCTGTGGACATTGCCAGAGGACTATGACTCGACGAATCTCCTTTTGGAAAAGCGACGAGTAACGGCATCACTCCACATGTACGCCCGCTATTCGGTAGCCTACAATGCCCATCCGATAGCCGGGGAACTGCTTAAAAGTATGCATTTTTGAGATGATGTCCAGCCCCCACCTACTTCCAACTGCACTCTTATCTCGCAGAAATCTCAATCTTTCGAGAGCACCATTTTTGTTGGCAACATTGCAGAAGTCACCGTTTGGTTGATCGATTCATGCCACGGGGCGTTTTGCCCTCGGGTCCACCCAATATGCGTAATCCATTTTTCAAGTGTTTGCGGGCAATCAGAGCGAACGTGGACGCCGCGAGTTTCAGTTCTCTCAAGTGCCGACAGGATCATCAGCCGAGACACTTCAAGCATATTTTGAAGTTGCCAGCCAGCCGGTTCGGAAAATTGAATGGGGAGTACATAGCGGCACCATCCTTCAACCGTACCAAGTGCCTCCTGCAACGACTCTCCGCTGCGTTCCACTCCGACATGTCGCCACATGAGACTACGAAGAGAGTTGCGAATATCGGCTAAGTCAAACGACTCCGAGGATGCCGTTGTCTTGGGATGCGAAAGCGACAACGCCTGAAGCTCATCTCTTTTTTCATCTTTGAGAACTGCTTGAGAAACCTCTTCTCCCACATGGGCTCCGTAGACAAGTCCTTCGAGCAGACTATTACTGGCAAGCCTGTTGGCTCCGTGAAGACCACTTGAAGTCACTTCACCTGCCGCCCAAAGTCCGGGCACGCTCGATCGACCGACTCGATCAACCGCGACGCCGCCAATCATGTAGTGCGCACCGGGACGGACGGGAATTCGATCTCGTGTCAAATCTAATCCAAACGTTTTACAGAGTGCCGCCATTCCAGGAAATCTGGCTCGCACCGCAGTGCCATCGAGATGTGACAGATCCAAGAAAACGTTGGAGTGCCTCGTGCGTTCCATAACCTCGGTGATCGCTCTGGACACAACGTCGCGAGGAGCGAGCTCCGCTCTGGAATCAAATTCAGGCATAAAACGAAAACCATCGCGATCGACCAAATGCGCGCCGGCACCGCGAACTGCTTCCGTGATTAAACTTCGAGCGCCTCCAGCGATATAGAGCACCGTTGGATGAAACTGCATGAACTCCATATCGCGAAGCCTTGCCCCGGCCCGCCATGCCAAAGCCATACCGTCGCCACTGGCCCCTTCGGGGTTCGTCGTTTCACGATAAATCTGGCCAACACCCCCTGTCGCAAGAATCGTTTGTCTCGCCCACACAATCGTCTTGCCGTGTTTTCGATTCCAGACAATCGCCCCCCGACAGATGCCGTCAATCGTCAGAAGATCGATCGTGAACGTATCGGGCCACACTTCGAGGTTGTCGAGTTTGCGAGTTTGTTCTATCACCGCCCGCATCACCTCACGCCCCGTGGCGTCTCCAAGGGCATGGACAATGCGGTGGTGACTGTGCCCTCCTTCTCGTCCAAGTTCAAGAGTGCCATTTCGTTCGTCAAATTTGGTTCCCCAGCCAATCAGTTCGGCGATGCGATCCGGAGCCTCGCGAATGACAAGATCAACGACGCTCTCGTGGCATAAACCACACCCTGCACTCAGAGTATCCTTCACATGATTGTCAAACCGATCTTCAGGATCGACCACACCGGCGATTCCGCCCTGAGCGTACACGCTTGATGACCCGCGAAGATCATCCTTCGTGATGACAGTGACCTTGAGTCCAACGTCAACGGCGAGTGCCGCTCGCAAGCCAGCCAGGCCGCCTCCAAGAATAAGCACATCGGTAAAGCAGTGCGGTACACGTTTGGGAGTAAACGCAACGAGATATCTCGGGCCTTCAAACATTGCGATTGGGTTCCAGCGTGATTTAATGCATTGGATGTTGCAGCGCAACATCCAACCCATCTCAACTCATCAGATCAACTTCCGCGACTCCGACATATCTTTAGAGAGATTTCTCATGGCGGCACCCTCGAGCTCAAAAAGCAGCCCTTGGCCCAAAGCATCTTTCATTCAACTCAGCGATTCTTTTCGGAGCCTTGGTCGGCCGTCCCTTGAGTGTAGGCTTTGAACTGTTCGCGATACTCGCTTGGAGGACGGCTGCGTCTTCCTTCTGCCTGACCGCCTTGAGCATCCTTCTCCTGATCGCGAGAACGCCGCACGCTGCTCGGCCGCAGACCGAGGCTCTCGAGAGTTTGACGGAATTGTTCCTGCTCTCGTGGGTCAACACTTGACTGCATCTGCTTCATTTTTCTCCAACGATCAATGAACGCTTGAGCCTGCTCTCGCGTCCAACCAAGCTGCTTCAGAACATCCTCACGCCCTTGCTCCATGGAATTCTCAAGATGCTCAATCGCAAGATCCGCAGCGTTGCGTGCGTGTTCAAAATTCTGATCCGAAAATTTCGTCTCGTTGCTTTGCTCGCTTTGCGAATCATTGTCTGGGACAGCCTCACCAGAGCTGCTCCCGCCGTCTCCAATCTTTGAGCCAGGCGCCGCTTCGCCGACTCCTGGTTGGGCAGGATTCTTTCCAGGTTTTCCTTTGCCAGAATTCTCCGATTTCTGTTCCCCCGGTTCTCCTTGCTCTTCTTGAGGAGCCTGTGAAGATTGGTCGGATTTTTTGTTTGATCCCTTTGTCGAATCGCCATCCTTTGAGGCTTTCTGGCCTTCGCTGGGGTTCTTATTTTCTGCCCCCTTTTTTCCTTCCTCGAGGCCATTGGGGTCGGCAGCGTCCTTGCCATCATTTCCCGATTCTTTTTCAGAATTTCCACCTTTATCAGAAGGTTTTCCAGATCCCTTTGAACTTTTTTCAGAAGGCGCTTTTGAGTCTTCTGCCGTGTCGCCGGACGATGCATCGCCCTGACTGGACTGCGACTGATCTTTCTGATTTTTAGAGGGCTGTTCTTCTGATTTTTTCCCGCTGTCACCTCCCTTTTCCCCCGCTTCACCGCTTCCACTCTTTCCAGACTGACCGGGCTTTCCTGCAGAATTCTTCGACGGGTTCGACGGATCATTCGATGGCTCGCCATCAGATGATCCCGATGATTCAGATGATCCCGATGATCCACTTTTTGCACCTGGCTTTCCTGAAGCACCGCCACCACTGCAACTGGCGCACCCCTCCTTGCCGCAGGGCTTGCCATCCGAGTCGGTGCATTCGGATTTCTTTTGACCGTCCTGCTTTTTGTCAGATGGTTTGTCAGATGGTTTGTCAGATGGTTTGTCAGATGGTTTGTCAGATGGTTTGTCAGATGGTTTGTCAGATGGTTTGTCAGATGGTTTG
>Ga0194051_1001462_pt1 | contig 12464 bp, 13 predicted proteins | sample SepL2320m_MetaG_FD_161275 | JGI IMG/M metagenome (GOLD analysis project Ga0194051, IMG submission 161275) | Anoxic zone freshwater microbial communities from boreal shield lake in IISD Experimental Lakes Area, Ontario, Canada - Sep2016-L239-20m | ecosystem: Environmental > Aquatic > Freshwater >... | reverse complement strand
GTGTGGGGCGAGGACGTCTATGTCGAGGCCCGCACCGTCGACGTCCACATCCGCCGCCTGCGCATGGCGCTGAACGGCGAGGGCAGCGCCGACCTGATCCGCACCGTCCGCGCCGCCGGCTACGCGCTCGACGCGACTCCGGGCTGATCGACTTTCTCCTCCCCCGCTTGCGGGGGAGGTGCCCCGTCTGACGGGGCGGAGGGGGTCAGTCGAATCGCCCATCCAACTCGGGCCGCTGCAACGCTTCGAAGATGGTGTCGATCACCGATTCGGTTCGGGTGAGCACATCGTGATTCCAGAATCTCAACACTCGATATCCACGTTGCCGCAGAAAGGCGTCGCGTTCTGAATCGTAGGCCATCTGTGCGACGTGTTGGCTGCCATCGAGTTCGATGACCAGCGATGCCTCCAGGCAGATAAAGTCGCAGACGTAGGGGCCGATCGGCCGCTGTCGTCGGAATTTGAATCCTGCCAACTGGCGAAGTCGCAGCCGATACCAGAGGTGCCGTTCGGCATCTGTGGGATTGCTGCGCAGGTCGCGAACGAAAGAATCCATGATGGGGATGGAAGCGTGTCAATGTGGCGAAAATTTTAAGGATATGCAACTATAGAGAGCATTCGTATGACCCCCTCCGGCCCTTCGGGCCACCTCCCCCGCAAGCGGGGGAGGAGTTCCACTTTCTTCTCCTCCCCCGTTTCGGGGGAGGTGCCCCGTCATGCGGGGCGGAGGGGGGAGGTTTTCCACACCATCAGTCACGGTTTTGTAGCGTCGCGCCGTTAGACGGGAGTGGACCCGTTCCCGGCCGGCACCCCCACGCCCCGCTCCGGAACGGGCCGGTTCCCCGGCGCGGTGATACCCCGACGCCGATTTACTTCCCCTCCTTCCCTCAGGAAGGAGGGGTTTCTTTTTCGAAGCGCCGGCGGACGACGAGGGCCAGCACCAGGGCGGGCAGGCCGAGGAGTGCGGTGTAGACGAAGAAGATCGCGTAGCCGCCGAACTTGTACGTGGCGGCGTAATCGGCCTGCAGCCTGTCGACGATCCAGCCGGACGATCCGCCCATCAGCTTGCCGGGCAGGGTCATGATCGAGGTGAAGAGCGCATACTGCGTCGCCGTGTAGGCCGTGTTGGTGAGGCCGGACAGGAAGGCGATGAAGATCGAGCCCGACATGCCCGCCACCAGATTGTCGATGCTGATCGCGATCGTGAGGATCAGCACATTGGGCTCGCCGACCAGGGCCAGCCAGGCGAAGGTGAGGTTGCTCGCCGCGATCAGGAAGACCGCCGGCGCCAGCAGGCGCGCGGCACCGATCCTGAAGACCAGCACGCCGCCCAGCAGCGCGCCCAGGATCGACATCACGAAGCCGTAGATCTTCGAGACGTTGGCGATCTGCGACAGGCTAAAACCCATGTCGATGTAGAAGGGGTTCGCCATCACGCCCATGGCGATGTCGGAGAGCCGGAACAGGCCGATGAACAGCAGCAGCACCACCGCCATCCAGCCGTAGCGCGTGAAGAAGTCGACGAACGGACAGACGATGGCGCCGTAGATGAAGATGAGCGCCTGACGCGCCCAGTCGGGCATCGCGCCGAGGCCGGCGGCGAACGCTGCGATCTTGCCTTCGAGCTCGGCAGCACCTGCGGCCGCGCGCCGCTCGGGCTCGGTGATGATGAGCGTGGTGATGATGCCGACCAGGCCGAGCCCCGCCATGGTCTGGTAGGCGAGCGGCCAGGAACCGAACTCGGCGATGTAGAGCGCACCGGCGCCGGCCGCGAGCACGGCGATGCGGTAGCCGAGCTGATAGGTGGCCGCCGTGGCGCCCTGCAGGCTGGCGTCGGTGGCTTCGATGCGGAAGGCGTCGAGGGCGATGTCCTGCGTCGCCGAGGAGAAGGCCACGATCAGCGCCAGCACCACCAGCGACCACAGGTCGGCGCGCGGGTCGCAGAACGACATGCCGAGCAGGCCCGTGGCGATGCCCGCCTGCGCCAGCAGCATCCAGGAGCGGCGGCGGCCGAGCCAGCGTGTCAGCAGCGGCAGCGGCACGCGATCGACCACGGGCGACCACACGAACTTGAAGGAGTAGGTGATGCCGATCCAGCTGATGAAGCCGATGGCGGTGCGGCTGATGCCGAACTCGCGCAGCCACGCCGACAGCGTGGCGAACACCAGGAGGAAGGGCAGCCCGGCCGAGAAGCCGAGAAACAGGAACTGGACGACGCGCGGATGCGTGTAGGTGGCCAGTGACTCACGCCAGCCGCGGGCGCTGGCGGCGTTCATGACCCCCTCCGCCCCGTAAGACGGGGCACCTCCCCCGCAAGCGGGGGAGGAGTCCGATTTTCATCTCCTCCCCCGCAACGCGGGGGAGGTGCCCGCAGGGCGGAGGGGGTGATCAAATCAGCGCCTTCAGCGCCTGGTCGGGCCGCGCGCCGACGTGGGAGATGACTTCGGCGGCGGCGATGCCGCCCAGGCGGGCGCACTCGGCAAGCGGCTTGCCGTGCGTGAAGCCGAACAGGAAGCCCGACGCATAGAGGTCGCCGGCGCCCGTGGTGTCGACGACCTTGGCGACCGGGGCGGCCGGCACGGCGTAGGTCTCGCTGCCCTTGATCACGACCGAACCCTTCTCGCTGCGGGTGAGGGCCGCGATCTTGCCTTCCTTGCGCGTGGCTTCGAGCGCTGCCTCGAACGACTCGACTTCGTAGAGTGCTTTGATCTCCGCCTCGTTGCCGAAAAGGATATCGACCTTGTCGCGGATCAGGGCGCGGAACTCGTCACGGTAGCGGTGGACGCAGAACGAATCCGACAGCGTGATCGACACCAGCCGACCGGCGGCGTGCGCGGCATCAAAAGCCTTCAGCACGGCCTGCTTGGCGGCCGGCGCGTCCCACAGATAGCCCTCGACATAGGTCACCTGGGCACTGGCCACGCGCTTGGCGTCGATATCGTTGGGTCCGAGGCCGGTGCAGGCGCCGAGATAGGTGTTCATGGTGCGTTGTGCGTCGGGCGTCACCAGGATCAGGCAGCGCGCGGTGGAGGGGCCCTCGGTCGCGCTCGGCGTCTCGAACGACACGCCCATCGAGCGCAGGTCGTGGCCGAACACGGAGCCGAGCTGGTCGTCGCGCACCTTGCCGATGTAGGCACCCTTGCCGCCGAACGAGGCGACGCCCGCCATGGTGTTGCCGCACGAGCCGCCGGAGACTTCGACGCCGGGGCCCATCGCCGCGTAGAGCGCCTCAGCCCGCGCCTCGTCGACCAGCATCATGCTGCCCTTCACCAGGCCGTGCTTGCCCAGGAAGGCCTCGTCGGAACGCGAGATGACGTCGACGATGGCATTGCCGATTCCCAGGACGTCGAAGGCGGCGGATGTCATGAAATCTCCAGTGTCGTTACAGTTGGGTCGTTACAGAGTGACCAGATGCATGCCCGGCTTGGTCTCTTCCAGCAAGGTCACGATCCCGGCGATGGTGAAGGGAACGTCGGTGCGCAGACTCGTGCGATCGATGTCGAGCGACCGCAGGCCCATTTCGCACACGATGAAGCGGCAGCCAAGTTCCACGCAGGCACTCAGCAATGTTTCAAAGTCGCCGACGCCGCGGTCGCGGTTCTGCGCGTCGCGGTCCCAATTGCCGAGTGCCGGCGGCGGACCCGTAAGAGCACGGATGCCGGCCATGGTGAGGAACAGAACGGCGGGCTTGTTGACTGCAAGTGCTGCAGCCGCGAGCGCCAGCGCGTAGTGGGCGCTCTCATAGTCGCCGGCGCGCAGGATGATCGAGAGACCGCCTTCAGAGATCTTCATGGTGTGCCACAGGTCGGGCAGTCCGCCCGCTTGACGATGGTCATCTCGTCGAAGGCGCCCGCCAGCGCGTCGTACATCACGAGCTTGCCCGACAGCGACCGGCCGATGCCAAGAATCTCCTTCACCACTTCCGTGGCCTGGAATGCCCCCAGCGTGCCGGCCAGCGCGCCCAGCACGCCCGCCTGGGCGCAGCTCGGCACGGCGTCCTCGGACGGGGCTGCGGGGAAGATGCAGCGCAGACAGGGATGGCCCGCGCCCTCGAAGGCCTTGTAGGTCGAGATCTGGCCGTCGAAACGAAGTATCGCGGCAGAAACCAGAATCTTTTTGAGGCGATAGCAGACGTCGTTCAGCAGGTAGCGCGTGGCGAAGTTGTCGCTGCCGTCGGCCACGATGTCGTAGCCGGCGATGATGCGCTCTGCGTTGTCCGCCGTGAGCCGTTCGTCGTGCGGATTCACGGTGACTTCGGGATTGATCCCAGCCAGCGCACGTCGGGCACTTTCGACCTTGGAAACGCCTATGTCGGCGGTGCGATGGATGACCTGGCGCTGCAGGTTGGAGAGATCGACCGTGTCGTGGTCGATCACGCCCAGCGTGCCGATGCCGGCGGCGGCGAGATACTGCAGGAGGGGTGCGCCAAGACCGCCGGCGCCCACCACGAGCACGCGCGCGGCGATGAGCCGCGCCTGGCCCACGCCACCGATCTCCGCCAGCACGATGTGACGCGCATAGCGGCGGATCTGCGGCTCGGTGAGGTCGGGCAGCGCCGTCATGGTCCGCTTATAGCATGGGACCGGGGACCCAATGGCTGTAAGAGCATGCCGTGTTGAACAAGAATGACCTCAAGCGGACCGCGGGCCTCCTGGCCCGCTCATCATCATATGCGGGCCTGGAGGCCCGCGGTCCAATGACATGACCACAACCACGACTCGCCCGACCCTGACGCCGGTCCTGCTGATCCTGCTGGCGCTGCTGTCGTCCTTCACGCCGCTGTCGATCGACATGTATCTGCCGGCGCTGCCGGTGATCGCCGTCGATCTGAACGGCACCGCGGGCGACATCCAGCTCACCCTGTCGGCTTTCATGATCGCCTTCGGCCTGGGCCAGATCTTCTATGGCCCGGCGGGCGACCGCTACGGGCGGCGGCCGGTCATCCTGGGCGGCCTCGCCATCTATGTCGTGACCAGCATCGGCTGTGCCTTCGCGATCGAGGCGGGGCACCTGGTCGGCCTGCGTTTCCTGCAGGGGCTGGCGGCCTGCGGCGGCGTGGTGCTGGCGCGCACCATGGTGCGCGATCTCGCCGAAAAGGATCAGGCGGCGCGCGCCATGTCGCTGATGATGGCCTGCACCTCGATCGCGCCCATGCTGGCGCCGCTGATCGGCGGGCAGATCCTGTGGTTCCTGGGCTGGCGCGCGATCTTCTGGGTGCTGGCGGCGATCGGACTCTCGGCGCTGGTCCTGGCCTGGATCTGGCTGCCCGAGACGCTGCGGCCCGAGTATCGCCAGCCGCTGGTCATGTCGTCGATCCTGAAGCGCTTCGGCGAGCTGTTCCGCCACCGCGCCTTCATGGGCTACGCCTTCACCAGCTCGTTCCAGTTCGCCGCCCTGCTGTCGTTCCTGTCGGGGTCGCCGTTCGTGTTCATCGAGCGCTATGGTGTGGCGCCGCGCGACTACGGGCTGATCTTCGGCGGCATGATCGTGTTCATGACCATCGGCAGTCTCTTGAATGCCAAGTTCGCGCCGGTGTTCGGGGCCGGCAAGATTCTGCGCTACGCCGTGATCGTGCCGGCGATCGCCGGGCCGGCGGCAATGGTGATGGGCTGGATCGAGGCGCGCTACGGCACCATCGGCATGTGGCCGTTCCTGCTGTGCTTCGCGCCGCAGATCGCCACCATCAGCCTGATCGGCCCCAATTCCATGGCCATGGCATTGCAGCGCTATCCGCACATGGCGGGGACGGCCTCGTCGCTGATGGGCGTCATGCAGTTCGGCATCGGCGCCCTCTTCGGCGCGGTGGTTGGCCAGGCGCTGAACGGCACCATCGCGCCGATGACCACCGCCATGGGCGTGGCTGGTATTCTGTGCCTACTTTCGAATCGGCTTCTGGTACGGCGCGTTTAGGGCGCATGTTACGCAACCAGATATAGCGAGATGAATGGAGATCCCCGATGACACAGCTGCCGCCGGAACCGTTGGTCCCCAACAACACGCTGATCACCAAGACACCGGAGGAGGGAAGGGCGCTGGCCATCACGCTTGCCCGCCACTCCATCCACGCGATGCAGAAGGAAGTCGAAGTGCTGGTGGCCGGGCGGCCGCAATACGCCCGTGACCCGATGGGGTTGATCGCCGCCAGTCATGTGGTGGCGGTGGAATTCGCCACGATCGCCGCCGCCAACAACTACTGGCGCTGAGGGCCTGTTGGGCTGCTAGCACTGCAGGCATTCTTAAATTTGCAGGTTGAGCAGGTTCTGGGGTATATTTCTGATAGGCTGGCGCTTCGCATGTGAATGCGGGGGCCGGCCTTTTTCATGCTGGCAAAGACCTGCAGTTTCGCGGTCAAGCAGCGGCACACTCATCCCTGAAAGCGGCCGGCGTCGGTGGCACAGCCAATCAGGGGGCGATTCGCCTGTCGCTTCAAGGACATGAACCCGATCCGTGGCACAGGCAGCGGGACACGCCGTGGCACAACGAGCTGTGCCGAAAATCGGCCTACCGACGCAGGTCGATCACCAGGAGATCGCCGCGTTCGTTGCCGACGGCGAGCTTAAAACCGTCGGGCGACCAGGCGAGGCAGGTGAGGGCCGAGCCATCGGCCATTTTTAGGACCACGGAGCGCTTGGCCTTGATGTCGCCCAGCTGCAACTCGCCGGAATCGTAGCCGCCGGCCACGAACTCGGCGGTGGGGTGGGCGGCCACGACGCTCAAGAGGCCTGCACCCTCCTCGCCGAACTGCAGCGGCGGCTTGCCCTCCGGTCCCTTGCCGGAAAAGGGCCAGGCGGTGAACACGGGCTGCGAGGAGGTGTAGAGGAAGCGCGCGTCGGCGGTCCACGACAGCGATCTCACCTTGGCGGGATAGCCCTGCATGCGCATGTCGGTGGCCTGCGCCATCCGCCAGACATGGATGTCGTTTTCCTGCGTGCCGGTGGCGATGAACTTGCCGTCGGTGCTCCAGCGCAGCGCCACGTGGCTGCCGCGCCAGGCGAAGCGGCGGGGCGGCGGTGCCGCCTTGCCCTGGGTGACCTGGCCGATGCTCCACACCGTGACGCCGCCGTAGTGGGCGCAGCCGATGCGACTGCCGTCCTTGCTGAAGTCGAGGTCGGCCACCGTGCTCTGGTGCGGCCCGAATTCGCGGACCTCGCCATCCTTGGTGACGACGACCGCGGCCTTGCCAACCGACGCGGCGATGGCGCCGGTGGCGCGGTGGGCAGCGAGGTGGTCGATCCATCTGCCCTTCTGGTTGAAGAGCTCGGTGGCCGTGCCGTCGGTGGCGATCCGCAGGAGGCGGCCGTCGTCGCCGCCGCTCACGAAGCCGTCGCCGGCCGGGTCGGCGACCAGCGCGAGCACCGCACCGCCATGGATCGGCGGGACTGCGTCGGCGGGGGCTGCGGCGATGTCGGCGGGCAGGCGGCGCACCGAGCCGTCGCCCAGCGCAAAGGCCACGGTCGTGCCGTCGCGGCTGAAGGCGCAGGCCGCCACAGGAGCATCGGCCCCGATGGTACGGGCCGGCGGCAGGGTCTGGCGCCAGGCCGGGTTGGCGAGATCGATCTTCACGCTATTGCTTCAGGCAGTCTTCGAAGCCGCGCTTCAGGTTGTCGCCGTCGAGGTTGCGGCCGATGAAGACCAGCTTGCTCGAACGCTTCTCGCCGGCCTTCCACGGCACGCCCCAGTCGCTGTCCATCATCATGTGGACGCCCTGGTAGACGTAGCGCTTGGGGGCACCATCGATGGCGAGGATGCCCTTGCTGCGGAAGATGTCGCCGCCGCGTAGTTGCAGCAGCGCGCCCATCCATTTCTGGAACCGTTCGGGATCGACCGGCCGGTCGGAGGTGATGGACAGGCTCTTCACCTCTTCTTCGTGGTTGTGATCGTGGCCGTGGGTGAGGAAGTCGGGTTCGAACTCGAGGATGCGTTTCAGGTCGAATGCGCCCTTGTCGAGGATGGCGGCGAGGTCGATCTGGCTCTTCTGCGTCTTGTGGATGCGGGCGTAGGGGTTGATCGCGGTGATCTTGCCCTCGACCTTGGCGAGTTCGTCAGCGCTCACCAGATCGGTCTTGTTGAGCAGGATCACGTCGGCGAACGCCACCTGCTCTTCGGCCTCGGAGCCCTGTTCGAGCTGGCCGAGGAAGTGCTTGGCGTCGACCACGGTCACGATGGCGTCGAGCCTGGTGCGGGCCTTCACGTCGTCGTCGGTGAAGAAGGTCTGGGCGACCGGGCCGGGGTCGGCCAGCCCCGTGGTCTCGACCAGGATGCCGTCGAACTTGTCCTTGCGCTTCATCAGTCCTTCGATGATGCGGATCAGGTCGCCGCGCACGGTGCAGCAGATGCAGCCGTTGTTCATCTCGAAGACTTCCTCGTCGGCGTTGACCACGAGGTCGTTGTCGATGCCGAGCTCGCCGAATTCGTTCACGATGACGGCGTATTTCTTGCCGTGCTGTTCGCTCAGAATACGGTTCAGCAGGGTGGTCTTGCCGGCGCCGAGATAGCCGGTGAGCACGGTCACGGGCACTTGCACTTGAGCCATGGGGGTCCTCGAGGATTGGCCTCTGAGATAGGGTGGCCGAGGCTAATAGTCCAGTTTTGCGGCCAGTTTGTTGACAGGTCAGGGCTGGCTTGCATAATCGCGCCGGTAAAATGAAGCGCGTCTCAATCGCGCTCCTGATGCTCGGAGGAGCAATGACCATCCGTAATCTGATGTTCGTCGTGCTGGCGCTGTTCGTCGCCGGATGCGAAACCTATTCGGCGCCGCGCTACGGCATATCTGCCGACAACGTCGTCGCTCTCAAGAGCCTGGCCCCCAGCCGCATCAAAGTCGGCGCTTTCGCCGAGCCGCAAAAATTCGCCGACGGCTGCCGCGCGGCTGGTCCGATTACCGCGGCCGACGGAATGGGCTTTGCCGCCTATATACGCAAGGCGCTGATTGACGAGCTGAAGATTGCCGGTGTCTACGATGATAATAGCAGCGTCGTTTTGACGGGTGCCGTCAACAACCTCGCCTTCTCGTCGACGATTGCGTTCTGGGATATCGCGCTCACGGTAACGTCGTCGAACGGCAAGTCGATTTCCGTGCAGGAGCACTATGAGTTCCCCAGCTCCTTCGCCGCCGTGACGGCCTGCAAGCGAGTGGCGGATGGCTACTTCCCGGCGGTGCAGAACTTGCTTCAAAAGCTCATCGCTTCGCCTGATTTCCGGGGAATGGTCGGTCCAGGTTAGGGCCGTTCCCCCCGGATCAGCTTGGGCAGGTCGCCGACCATGCCCATGGCATGGCGCACGAAGAAGCGGCGGAGCGCGGGCACGCGATTGACGGTGGCGAGGCCGAGGTCGCGCACGAGGCGCAACGGCTTGATGTCGTTGGAAAACAGCCGGTTCAATAGATCGGTGGCGGCGACCATGGCGAAATTGTCCGCCCGCCGCCATTGCGCGTAGCGCTCCAGCGTATCGGCAGCGCCGATGTCGAGGCCGAGGTGCTTGGCGTCGGCCAGCACTTCGACGAGGGCCGCGATATCGCGCACACCGAGATTATAGCCCTGGCCGGCAATGGGATGGATGCCGTGGGCGGCGTCGCCGACCAGGACCAGACGCGTATCGATGTAGCGGTCGGCATGGACGAGGCCGAGCGGATGCGACCAGCGCGGCCCGACCGGCTCGACAGAACCAAGGTGATCGCCGAAGCGTCGCGCAAACTCGGCGGCGAAGCGTGGGGGATCGAGTTCGAGCAGGCGGCGCGCCAGTCCGGCGCGCTCGCTCCAGACGATCGACGAGCGATGCTCGCCAGCTTTGCCATCATGACCCGGTCCATCGGTCATCGGCAGGATGGCGAAGGGGCCGCCGGGCAGGAATTTTTCCTGGGCGACGCCGCGGTGCGGTCGTTCGTGGTGGGCCACCAGCACAATCGCGGTCTGGCCATACGACCAGTTCTGCGCGCCGATGCCGGCATCCTCGCGCATCGAGCCGAAGCGTCCCTCGGCCGACGCCACGAGCCGTGCCGGAAGACGGCGGCTGCTCTTGAGCGTGAGTTCGGCGCGATCCAGATCGCGCGTCGTGTCGACCACCTCATCGGGTGCGACCAGCTCGACCTGCGGGCAGTCTGCCAATCGTTGCAGCAGGGCGGCGCGCAGAAACCGATTCTCCACGATCCAGCCCATCGGCGCGGGATCGCGGGCATCGGGCGCCGCCTCGCGATGGTCGAAGTGGAGAAACAGCGGGCTCGCCCGGCCGTCGTGGCCGGCATCGGAAATCCGGATGTCGCGGATCGGCTCGGCAACGCCCGCGACATCATCCCAGACGCCCAGCGCCGCGAAGAGACGCTGACTGGTGTAGGCGATCGCCGTGGTGCGGCCGTCGAAACCGGCTTCGGTGAGGGACCTGAGCGGTACCCGGTCGATCAGGACGGTCCTGAGGCCCGCGCTGCCGGCGGCAAGGGCCAGCAAGCTGCCGTTGAGGCCGGCACCTACGACCGCGAGATCGAACCGATCGCTGCTCATCCATTATAGATGGCAGCCCGGCCGGTTGGCGGCAACCCCGTCTGCGGGGTTGCCGGATAGTCCGAAGTTAGAAAGTCTTGCTGATTCCGACGATGACGCGGCTGGCGCAGTTTTGGGTGCCGAGGCAGTCCTGGACGCTGAGGTTGGTGCCGGTGTAGGCGGCGGTGAAATCGAAGCCGTAGAGGGAGACGATGACGCCGGCCTGCCAGTCCCAGTAGTTGTTGTTGGGAATGCCGTAGTTGGTGAAGCGTTCGACATACTGGTTGCCGAGCGTGCCGAAGACCTTGAACGCGACGTTCTCGTTGACCTTGAGGAAGGGCAACGGCACGGCGACCTGACCCCACTTGTACCAGGCAATGCCAGAGTTGGCGAAGAAGTTGGGGCTGTAGCGGACGGCGCCGGTGACGGCGGCGACACCGAAGTCGTAGCCAGCGACGAAGCTGAACTCGTTGTTGCCGTACATCAGGCTGTCGGGCGTGCCGGGGTAGTTGTAGCGGGTGTAGCCGAGATCGAAGGTGAGTTTGTCTTCGAGCAATTTCAACCTGAAGCCGGCGTTGATGTCGATTTCGGCGGCGGCGCCGGTGCCGGGGAAGTTCACGTTGCTCCCCCAGAATCCGGCGTAGGCCGTGAGTGGGACCTTCTCGCTGAAGGTCGGGGTCTCGTAGACCGCCGAGGCCTGGACGGCGACCTGGCGCTGGGTCTGCGAGATACCGCGATAGGAGTAGTCGTTGAGGGCGGCGATGGTGGCGGTGAAGGTGCCGCCGAACGGCGCCTTCCAGCTCTCCTTCTCGGGTGGCGGCGCGGGGGCCGCCTCTGGCGTTGAGGTTGAAAGAGGTGCCTGCGCCTGGAGCTCCGTGTCCTGAGCGGTTGCTACACCGAATGCACAGATTGTGAACATCCCTACGACCGAAGCGGCGACATTTTTAAGCAACACAACAACCCCCGATGGTTATTTCATTGGTTCCAAACCCTTGCCCGCAAGAGACATGCCAAATCGAAAAGGCACCTTGAGAACGGTTGGCACGGGCCTTGCTGCATCTTTTTTGAACTTTGGGGGCGGCAGTTTCGCCCAGTGGAGGACAGCCGAAATGAAAATGGTCATGGCAATCTTTAAGCCGTTCAAACTGGACGAGGTCCGCGATGCGCTGACATCGCTCGGCATCCAGGGTTTGACGGTCAGCGAGGTCAAAGGATTCGGTCGCCAGAAGGGACAGACCGAGATCTACCGCGGCGCGGAGTACGCCGTGAGCTTTCTGCCGAAGGTCAAGATCGAGGTCGTGATCGACGACGCCATGGTCGAACGCGCGGTCGAGACCATCCGCAAGGCAGCCGGCACCGGCAAGATCGGTGACGGCAAGATCTTCGTCCTGTCCATTGAGCAGGCAATCCGCATCCGGACCGGTGAGTCCGGCGCGGAAGCTCTGTGATCCTGCACACAATCAACAACTCAAGACCCGAGGGAAGACCGATGAGAGTCAAGTTCAACACAGTGACAGCCGGCCTGGGGGCGGCTGTCACGCTGCTGCTGCCGGCGCTCGTGCTGGCTCAAGCCGCCGCGACGCCCGCTCCGGCAGCAGCGCCCAAGCTCGACACCGGCGACACCGCCTGGATGCTGACCTCGACGGCGCTCGTCCTGATGATGACCATTCCCGGTCTGGCGCTGTTCTACGGCGGCATGGTGCGCAAGAAGAACGTGCTCGCCACCGTCATGCAGAGCTTCGCCATTACCTGCCTGATCTCGATCCTGTGGCTGATCGTGGGCTACAGCCTCGCCTTCACTTCCGGCAGCAACATCATCGGCGGGTTGAGCCGGGTCTTCCTGAGGGGGTTGACGCTGGACGGCGTCCACGAACTCGCCAAGACCATCCCCGAGACAGTCTTCATCTGCTTTCAGCTCACCTTCGCCATCATCACGCCGGCGCTGATCGCCGGCGCTTTCGCCGAGCGCATGAAGTTCTCGGCCATGAACCA
>Ga0194051_1001459_pt1 | contig 12477 bp, 11 predicted proteins | sample SepL2320m_MetaG_FD_161275 | JGI IMG/M metagenome (GOLD analysis project Ga0194051, IMG submission 161275) | Anoxic zone freshwater microbial communities from boreal shield lake in IISD Experimental Lakes Area, Ontario, Canada - Sep2016-L239-20m | ecosystem: Environmental > Aquatic > Freshwater >... | reverse complement strand
CGGTTCGGGTCACCCGCCGTTGTCGTTTTCTCGTCAGAAGCGACATTTTGGGCCCGGGCCCAAAATGTCGCTTCCAATACTGTCGCCAAGAAGGCTCCCGTCAAGACTGGGGCCAAAAAGACCCCGGTGAAGGCCACTGCAAAGCCACCCGCTGTTGTCGTTTTCTCGTCAGAGGCGACATTTTGGGCCCGGGCCCAAAATGTCGCTTTCGCGTATCGTGCGGGTATGCGCATTGCTGTTTTTGCCACGACACCGCTCGATCGACCGGGCCCCGAGAGCACGGCAGCGCTTGCTGTCGCGGAAGCGATTGCCGCCAAGGGCGTCGAGGTCGTGCTGGTGGGAACGGCCCGCAGCGCTGCTCAACAGGTTGCTGGTCGACTCGCAATCCGCGCACTGGAGCAGAGCGGGTCGGCAGCGCTCGCTCATACCGATCTTGGACCGCGCACCATCGTCGTTGGTGGTCCGACGATGACGTGGGCTACCGACGCAGCGGTCCGACGCGTGATTGGCGCCGGCGCGATCGATCTTGTCGTCATCGTTGGCGACGCTCACACGCCGATTACCGCAGTGGTTGAAGACGCTGCTCCCAGTGCGGAGCGCATTGGACTGACAGGTGCCAAGCGGGCCGCCACGGCACTGATCAAGCTCGCTAGCGACCCCGTTCGAGCACCATCCGCGCACGCCCCGGCCGAGCCGATCCTTGGTGACTTTCATCTCCACACGTGCTTCTCTCCCGACTGTGGCACTGGCATTGAAGAGCTCGTCGAACGAGCACTCGCCCTTGGTCTTGGCTCGCTGTGCGTGACCGATCACGACTCGGTTGCTGGCGGCTTCGCAGCCAAGGCTCACGTCGAAGCCAACGGAATTCCTCTGCACATCGCGGTCTCCAGCGAAGTCAAGACTCAGACCGGCGAGGTCATTGGCATGTACCTCAAGGAAGACATTCCCCCCGGCCTGTCCTTCACCGATACGGTCGAGGCGATGCGTGCCCAGGGTGCCTTTATCTACGTACCGCACCCGTTCGACAGCATGCACGCGATCCCGTCAGAGCCACTGCTGGAGCGCATGGCGCCGCTGATCGATGCGCTCGAGGTTGTCAATGGTCGTCTGGCACGCGAACGCTTCAACCACGAGGCTCTCGCCTTCTCTACGCGGCTTGGGCTGCCGGCCGGCGCAGGCTCCGACGCGCACGTGCTCGATGGGCTCTTCACCGCTGGTCTCGAGCTGCCCGCCTTCCATGATCCCGCCTCGCTTGCCCTCGCGCTCGGCGATGCTCGCGTCGTGCGTCATCCGAAAAACATCCTCGCGCTGCAGGCGCGTAAGTGGTTCCGCAAGAGGAGGAAACCACTGCACGCCGAATGATCGGGGACGCGCCGTGGCTGAACCTGACCAGATCTATGAGCGGTACCTCGCCCGGGCGATTCGGGCCATGAATGCGCTGGGCGACGACATCGCCGAGCGTGATGACGACCTCGAGCCAACCGCTGCTCCCGTCCTTGGCTCGGGCCACCCGCTCGCCGACATCATGCTGCTCAAGACTCGCGCCCAGCCTGCAGAGGTCCAGGAGGGCGTCGCCTTCTTCGGACGTGCCGGTGGTGCGATCCTCAAGAGCGTGACTCGCGTCGGTATCGACCCCCTGTTGATCTATGGCACCAACTGCGCCAAGCGGGCCGACGACGACCTCACAGATGCGAGCGGTGCGCCCGCGATGTTCCTTCTGCGCGAGATCCAGATTACCGAGCCTAAGATCATCGTCTGCATGGGCCCGGCGACAGCCGCCTTCATCAACCTGATCAAGGTCCCGCTCGCCGAGCCGATCGACCCAGAGCTAATCGGCCAACTCCAGCAGTTGACGCCAACGATCGAGACACTCGTGACGCCGGATATCGACGAGTCGCTCGACGAAGAGTCCTCCAAGCGCCGCTTCTGGAAAGCCTTCCAAGAGCTCGGGCGCTGGTACTCCGCACTGCCGCCGTACTAGTCGTTACCTAGTCAGTGACGAGCGCGTCAGCCGCCGGCGTGCGCACGAAACGCGCCACGCACTCAACGTGCGGCGTGTGCGGGAACATATCGACCGGGCGAACGACCTCGAGGGCGTAGCCGCCCTCGGTAAACAGCACCGCGTTGCCCGCCAGCGTTGTCGGGTTGCAGGAGACGTACACAATCGTCTGTGGCTTGAGTTCGAGCACGCGCCGGACTGCCTTCGGCGTCAGGCCTGCGCGCGGTGGGTCAATCACGACGAGGTCTGGCATTGGCGCACCCGCCTCGATCAGTGGCTCGATTGCCTTAGCAACGTCGCCCGCAACAAACTCGGCGTTTTCGATGGTGTTACGCACCGCGTTCTGCGTTGCCTGCTCGACGGCATCCGCGACGATCTCGATCCCAACCACGCGTCCGGCGTCGCGCGCCAGTGCCAGCCCGATGGAGCCGATCCCGCTGTAGAGATCCCAGACCGTTTCCGTCCCCGTCAAACGAGACTCCTCGATGGCGATGCCGTAAAGCTTCTCGCACATCGCCGTGTTCGTCTGGAGAAAACCGTTATGCGGCACGTGGAGCGTGAGGCCGAGGATCTCCTCGCGATACCAATCCTGTCCGGTGATGATCTCGGTCGGGTGTCCCTGCGTCGTCTCGGAGAGGCCACTGTTCTTCGTCTGCAGCAAGCCGACAAAACCCGGCACGGACTCTTGGAGCTCATCAATCAGGTTGCCGAGCTTCGGTAGCTCGATATCCGTGGTGACGAGCGCGAGCAGCAGATCGCCGGTGCGGGCCGAGTGGCGGATGATCAAGTTGCGTAGTTCGCCCTCATGGAGCCGCTGGTCGTAGCCCGAGAGCCCCGTCGACTGCGCCCAACGCTGGACAGCATCCTTGGCGGCATTCGGCGCATCACCGATCAGGTAACAGCGGTCGATCTCGAGAACTTCGTCCCAGCGGCCGGCTCGATGAAAGCCCAGCACGGGACCCTGCTCCTCTTGCGTAAAGGTCAACTCGACCTTGTTGCGGTACTCAAGGTTGTCTTCTGCGCCCACGATGTCGTCGATCGGTACATCCGGCAGGTGTGCGATGCGTGTGATCGCGTCGCGTACGAGCTGTGCTTTCTCGCGCAACTGCGCGGGGTAGGAGAGCGCCTGCCAGCGACAACCACCACAGGCCCCAACGTGCGGACACGTCGGCTCGACACGATCTGGACCTGGCGTCAACAACTCAACGACGTCGGCCTCGCCATGCTTACGGCGCGACGTGCGCACGCGGACACGGACGTGGTCGCCAGGCAGCGCGCGATCAACAAAGACCACGAAGCCATCAATGCGCGCGACGCCACGACCGCCGGTTGCAAGCGACTCGATCACAACGTCGGCGACGTCACCACGGGAAGGACGGTCAGCCACGGAGCGGATCGTACGTGAGGGGGGCCGATCGGCGATCCGCACACGCCGGACAAAACCCGGCGCGTGCGGTCGAGATTAGGCCGAAGCGGACTTGGACTTGTCGTGACCCATGATCAGCAGGATGATCAAGGAGATGAGTGGGAAGAAAAACCCGAGTACCGTCCACAGGTTTTGGCTGCGGTTGCGGGTTCGAGCCATGCTTCGGCAGATCAACGCAAATCCGACTGCTATCGCGAGGGGGATGGCAATACTAAGAAACTGAGACATCTATACCTCCAAAAGTGACGCAGAATCGCGCGCGTAACTAGTCTACTCCGCGCAGAACGGCACTCAACGCGACGCGGCTAGAGGCTTCGCGCATGCTGCTGGAGAGCGACGCGCCTCACAGCATGGTCGGCTCGGCGGGAGCCGTCACGATGCGCCCGTCTACCCATTCCGCATTGCCATAGAGCGGCTCTTGACGGGAAACCATGCGCCCATCCCCGCCAGGCACCAAGTCGACAAGATCAAAGCGACGCGCCACGAGATCGATGTCAACGCGATAGTCGCGTCCGCCCTCACCCCAGGCGAAGGCAATCAGCACCGGCCGTGGCAGTTCGGGACCAATCACATCGATGCGTACCGTTGGCGTTCCGTGGAGCCCCACGAGGAGCCCAATCGTCGCAGCCTGCGGCGAACGGTTGAAGACCTCTGCGGCTATGCCAGCCAGGTAGACCTCGTCGGATTCTCGCCGCCGCGCTCTCAGGATCGTGGCCTGTGCTGTCTGAGACTCATCAAGATCATGCTGGAGTTGTTCCATCCGTCGTTCCGACTCGGCGAGCGCAGCACGAACTGCTGCCCCCTCCGCTTCCGCGTCGGCGAGGCGCGCAGCCAACGTTTCGATCTCGGTTTCGCGCTTCACCGTGTGGTCGCGTGTGTCTTCGAGTCGCTCGACCGTTGTCTCGAGTTGCGTCTGAAGCGTGTTGACCTGCGCGGTTAGCGTGCGCACGGTGCGATCCGTCGTGTCGACAGGGACCACAATGGGAGCAGGCTCCTCTTCGCGGTGCCAACCATTCTTCTCAGCTCGGTCAAAACACAGAGGACAGACATGCACCGTCGAGCCCGAACGCTGCTCGGTAAAGGCCGCGGCACGCTCACCCGTCAGGAGATTCCGCCGACAGATCGAACATTGAATGTCGTTTGCACTGAGCATGCCGTACCGATGCTACCGAACGACGCCCTCCCAGAGGCAGGATTTTTTCGCTCAGCGCGATATATAGGGACATAAATCCGCACGTTCCCCCTCGGAGGGTTAGTAATTATGGGTACTGCTGAGTTGACCACATTTGGTCTCGTTTCGCTGATTGGTTACATCATCGTGGGCATTCGCCTGATGAACCTCTGCAACGCTTCCGGCGTTTCGAACGGCTGGTTTGCGTTCATTCCGCTGCTCAACTTCACCCGTTGGGCACGGCTTGCTGGCAAGAACCCGTGGCTCGTCTTGCTGTGGTTCGTGTTCATCATCCCTGGACTGATTCTCTCGCTGATCTGGCTGAACAAGATCTCTGAGAAGACCGGGACGAAGTCGCCGTGGTTCTGGGTCTACCTGATCGCCGCAATCGTCGCTTACGGCGGCACCACGATTTTCCACGGCACGGCGCAAATCATCGTCTCGCTGGTTCTGACCATTGCCATGATCGCTGCGCAGTGGATGATCTTTGACCCCACAAAGGGCACCAGCTCTACGACCGCAACGGTCTAACTCGCTCGAAAACGTTTTTGGACCCTGAGGGGGTGGCGCTCCGGCGCTGCCCCCTCAGTCGTTTCTAGGCTTCCTGCTCCGCCTTATACTCAGCCTCGAATGCGAGCTCCTGTTGCTTGTTCGGGAAGCCAATCGCGGCCACCATCAGGCCAATCGCAACCGCAATGAGGGCAGCAACGACAGCTGCGTATGAACCGTGGACAAACGCGTCGCGGGCGCCCTGAATAATCGCCTCACCGTACTGAGGAAATTTCTGCGCAAGCACCTCGGCCCCACCAAACGAATCACGCAGAATGCTCGCGGTCTGCTCAGTGACGTTGCTGCTCTCAGCCTTCGGGATGCCGGCCAGTTGAGTATTGACTGACGCCGTGTATTGACGGGTGAGGAAGACCGCCAAAATCGACTGCATGATAGCGGCGCCCAAGTCGCGCTGCAGGTCCGCCGTTGCTGACCCCATGCCCGCTCGGTGCTCCGGAACGGCAGACATAATCGAGCGCGATGCCGGGGTTCCTGCCAATCCAATGCCGATCCCAATCACCGCGAACGCGCCCCCAACCGGAAGGTACGACGACCCCTCGCGCCACGTAAACATCAGTGCGATACCCGCCAGCACAAAGGCGATGCCAACGACCATCGTCAGGCGGCTGCCGTAGCGCTCGATCATGCGTGCCGCAATGGGTGACACGAGGACCATCGTGACGCTGACAGGCAGCGCAGCGCAACCCGCTTCGAAGGTCGAATAGCCGAGTACGTTCTGTACGTACTGCGCTCCGATAAACATCGTGCCGACGAGTGTGCCAAAGACAATCAGTCCGGCTAGCGATGCCACCCAGAAGATTCTCCGCGATGCGATTTCGAGATCGAAGAGTGGGTTTGGCGCGTGCTTTTGACGCCAGAAAAACAGAGCAGAACCGATCACACTTGCACCAATCATGATGGCGCCAACGACTTCGTTGGCGGGGATCGAAACGAAGTGCAGACCCAGCGTCAGCAGACCGATCGCCACCACAGAGAGGGCGCCACCAAGGTGATCGACCGGGTTTTTATCCTCGCCGATGTTCTTTGGAATCACGAACAGTGCGAGCACGAAAGCGACTGCGGCGATCGGCACCGTCAAGATGAATGCCGATCCCCAGGCGAAGTGTTCGAGCAAGAAACCTGCAATTGCCGGGGCAAGTGCGGATGCACCTAAACCAAGTCCCGTCCAGAGTGCAATTGCCCGGGTCTGTAACTGCCCTTTGAAGAGCGCAACGACGATCGAAAGCGTGGTTGGAAATGCCATGCCAGCCGCGATTCCTCCGCCGATGCGTGCAATGACGAGTACATCGGTATTTGGCGCGAAGCCGGCGAGTAGTGCCATCGGAATCGACAACGCGAGGCCAGCCAGCAACATCCGCCGGCGGCCATAGCGGTCCGCAATGGCCCCGAGGTACAGCACCGACGCCGCGAGCCCAAGGGTGAAACCGACAGCGATCATGTTCAAGGAGACCTGCGTTGCCTCGAGGTCGCGGCCGATCGTCGGAAGCGTCACGTTGGCGACCGAAAGATTCATATTTGCGACAGCAGCACCAAGAATTAGCGCCGTCAGAATGACAGCGGCTCGTGGCGGTGCCTCAGACTGGTCCGTTTCGACACCGTGATCTGCAGCGCTCACGTCGACGCCTTCGCATCGTCTTGTGCGACGATCCGACCATCTGCAACTGCCGCTTCGAGAGATTCATAGTCCTTCTCATTTAGATCTGCGTAGGCGACACCAAAGCTTGTGATCGCAGTCTCGAAGCGGTTGGACGAGCCAAGGTACGCGGCGATCGCGACGGAGTCACCCGACCGTGCATGCGCCTTCGCAAGTGTCCATGCGCAGACTTGGCCGTAGCGGAGGAGGAGTCGTTCACTCATCTTCTCGACGTCCGCAGAGCCCTTCCAATCACGCAACTGACGCCAGTAGTATTGGCGTTCCTGCGGTCCACTGGCCCAACCAAGAAACGCATCACTCGCCGACTGCATCAGGCGCTGGCCTGCAACCACTCGCTGACCATGATGCGCGTAGTTGGAGGGAGAGAGATACGGCTCGAGCACGGAACTCTGTGCCTCTTTGACTTGAAGGAACAAAAGATCGTTCTCATCCGCACCCTGTAACAGCACGATGACGCAGCGCGTACCAACGGAGCCCACGCCGACAACTTTGATCGCCGAGTCGACATAGGTGTAGCGATCGAGCAATACCTTCACGTCGTCACGGACAGATCCTCGATACTCCCGAAAGGCCTGCAAGACGATCTCGGTGGGGTCATCACCAAGCAGTGTGGCCACGTCGGCGAGCGGCACGATCAGGGGAGGCTCAGCCACAATACGGCGCTTCCCATCAACAACTTTCGTAAACCGCGAAGCCGCTTGGAGATGATCTTTGCCTCGAGCACGCTCGGCGACCGCAGCTGCGTACGCGCGCCACTCGTCGTCGGCGACCGTCTGCAACGCGACGTCAACCTCGAGCTGTCGATGCCACGTCTCGAGCGCGGTCAGATCGGCAAACTCACGCATCGCTGTGCGATACCGCTCTGCCGTGGCAAACGCAATTTCGCGCTGCCGCTTGGCCTTGAAGCCGCGGTCGCGCGCGGCGACCACCACGCTCGCCACAAGACGCTTGACGTCCCACTCGAATGGTCCCGGTAGGGTCTCGTCGAAATCATTCAAATCGAAGACGAGAGCACGCTCTGGCGACCCAAAAATGCCGAAGTTGAGCAGATGCGCGTCGCCGCAGAGTTGAACATTCAGACCTGACGACGGTGCGAAGGCGAGATCGTGCGCCATCAGTGCTGCGGAGCCGCGATAGAAGGTAAAGGCTGAGCGCAGCATGCGCCCGTACCGAATCGGTACGAGCCACGCCAGCCGATCAGCATCGCCTGCACCAATAATGCCAACGGCGTCACGACCAGCCATCGTCGCGCCCGTCTCACTAAGTCCGGCTAACGGCAGGGCCGTCCGAACCGCCTTGCCGGCCACGCGACGCTCTTCGCGCGTCGCGTGCAACGGCCATTCACCGGTCGTCTTTGTCATACCGGGAGTCTAATCGCGCTTGTAAAGCAGCGCCGAACTCGCGGCACGTGTGTCCGAGTGGAGCCAGTCGGGATCGAACCGACGACCCCCTGCTTGCAAAGCAGGTGCTCTCCCAGCTGAGCTATGGCCCCAGGTGCGGAAGTACTTCCGCACGGCGCATTGTGCCGCGTCTCGCAAATCTGCGTCGCATGCGTACACTTCGGCCCGAACGAACGGCCTCACGCTCTACGGCGCCATTGCCGTCACCTTCATGATGTTGATGTACGCGCTTGAGAAGCGTGGCGCAATCTTCGTCGCACTCTTTGCCGTTGGCTGCCTGCTTTCATCCGCTTACGGCTTTATGTCTGGCGCATGGCCGTTTGGCGTCGTCGAGCTGATCTGGGCAGGCGTTGCCCTTAACCGCTACCGCACGATGCGCCCGACCACCTAACCTTCCGACATGGCCGCCATCTTTTCGCTCACTGGACGCAGGGCACTCGTAACCGGTGCTGGCTCTCCGGACGGGATCGGGTTTGCGACCGCACGCCTACTGGCCAATCAAGGTGCAAGCGTCGTCTTGACCTCCACCACCGAACGCATTCACGATCGTGCAGCAGAGCTTCGCGAGCTGGGAATGACCGCGACAGGCATTGTTGGCGACCTCTCTCACGCTGAGGTCGCAACGGCCCTCGTTGATACGGCAGCCGCGACCCTCGGCGGGCTCGACATCCTCGTCAACAACGCTGGCATGACGCAGACAGGCGAGCAGGTTGCCGGAGGATCGCTTGCGGATCAGCCGCTCGCTGAGTGGGAGCGGCAATTGCAGATCACGCTGATGACGACGGTATTCACCACGCGCGCGTCGATTCCCCACATGCGTCGCAATCAGTACGGGCGGATCGTGATGGTCTCGAGCGTCACAGGCTCACTCGTCGCAATCGATGGAAGCAGCGCCTACGGCACAGCGAAGAGTGGAGTCGACGGACTCATGCGTGCAACGGCGCTCGAAGAGGGACGCAACGGCATCACCTGCAACTCCGTGGCACCCGGCTGGATTCACACGGGCTCTGCATTACCCGACGAGATCGTCGCGGGGACGTATACGCCTATTGGTCGGCCAGGGACTGCTGACGAGGTCGCCGCGGTCGTGGCGTTCCTCGCCAGTGACGAGGCGTCGTATGTGACGGGCCAGCCGTTTGTCGTCGACGGTGGCAACACGATCCAAGAGCTGAAATTCGGATAATGCCCAACACGCACGACGCGATCGTCGTTGGTGCGGGTATCACCGGACTCGCCGTCGCTACCCACGTCGCAGCGGCTGGACTGGACGTGCTGGTCCTCGAGGCACGCGATCGTGTTGGTGGGCGACTACTGAGCGTCCCCGCCAGTGATGGACACCACGGTGTTGATCTCGGCGCATCTTGGTTTTGGGCCGACGAGGCGCGCGTATACGAACTCGCCCAAAACCTCGGTCTAGCAACACATGCGCAGCACACCGCTGGAGATGCGCTGTTCCAGACGAGCGAGGCCCTGCAGCGGCTCGAGGGCAATCCGATCGATGCGCCCGCGCTGCGCTTCCACGATGGTGCGCAGTCCCTTCCGCTCGCGCTCGCGACCAGCCTCTCCTCATCGATTCGATTCGAGGAGCCCGTCCATGGGTTGCGTATCGTCGGCGATGGGCAGGTCGCGGTCGCGCATCGTGGCGGCACCACGAACGCACGGTGTGTCGTCGTCGCCGTGCCACCCGCACTGGCGGTAACGGACATCGTCTTCGAGCCAGCACTACCTGTCGAACTCGCGCGGCTGGCCGAGCGCACACCTGTCTGGATGGGAACGACGGCGAAGGTTGTTGCAGAGTATGAGGCGCCGTTCTGGCGGCGCGACGGTCTGGCGGGCTCGGCGATCAGCTACACCGGTCCACTGCGAGAACTGCACGACCTTGGTGGCCCCGGCGACCAGGCAGCCGCGCTCTTCGGCTTCGCGATGCCCACGCCTGAGCCCCTCGAGCGCGACGCGATCATCGCGCAACTGGTAGCGCTGTTCGGTCAACAGGCACGTGCTCCGCTCGCCTTGCACGTGAAGGACTGGCGGACCGAGCGGTGGACCTCACCCGCGCACGTCGAACAGCTCGGCGCGTACGACACCTACTCCGACCCTCGCTATCGAAACGCGATTCACGAGCGTATCTGGTTGGCCTCCACCGAAACCGGCCCCGACCACGCCGGCCACATAGAGGGTGCATTGGCAGCCGCCGAGGTGGTCGGCGAAGCCGTCTGCGGTCTACTCGGCGCTCAACGGTAATCGGCGACGACGCTCCAGCGCCGCAACGCGCCTACGTCTCCCAGTCGAACTCTCCCGACGCCTGCGTGTCGGACCAACCGGTCTCTTCCGTGGCGTCAGCCGTGGTGTTCGTCTCCCAGTCGAGCCGAACCGCTGGGTGCTCACCCGTCTCTTCCTCTTCGATCCGCGCGCTGTCTTCGGTCTTGAAGAGCGCGTGATTATCGAACGGATCTGCCGGAATAAACTCTTGGAGAGGCATATCCTGCTCAAGACTTGAGTTCTTGCGCTTGAGTGCGAGATGTTCCTCGATGATCGAGGCAAACAGCGTCTGGTCGTCCGACATGGAGACCTCCCGGGTCGGTATTGCTTACAAACGACGATCCGAAGTCTACCGTGCACCGGTTCGCTATGCGGGGATTGCCGACGATTTACGCCAAGGCCAGTACGCTGCCTGCATGCCTGACACCGCTCCGTTGAGCGAAAACGCGGTAACCCAAATTGTCGATGAGGCGATGGCGGTCTGCGCGGTTCCTGCACCTACCTTCGCGGAGTCTGAGCGCGCTGCGCTGGTCCAAGGGTTACTCGCCACAGCAGGCTGGAACGCCACCGTTGACGCCACCGGCAATGTCGTCGCCCGGACCGGAAGCGACGGGCCAGCACTCGCCCTCGTGGCTCACCTCGACACGGTCTTCCCCGGCCTGACAACGATCCCCATTGTTCGCGACGGAGTGCGCCTGACGGGTCCCGGCATCGGTGATAACGCCCTCGGCATCGCCGCCATGCTCCACGTCGCTCGCGAGTTAGCGAACACACCACCAACCCGGCCCGTGCTGTTTGCGGCAACGGTCGGCGAGGAAGGGCTCGGCGACCTCCGCGGCGTCACAGCGCTGCTCGACACAGAGCACGTTCGCGCACTGATCGCGGTCGAAGGCCACGGTATCGATTGTCTCGCCGTGGGCGGCGTTGCCTCGATTCGCCTGCGCGCCGAATTTTCTGGCCCCGGTGGACACTCGTGGAGCGACCGCGGACGCGGCAGCGCGATTCATGCCCTGATCGAGGCCGGCGAGCGGGCACTGTCGGCCGCACCACCCGCGGCGTTCAATATCGGGGTGATCGAGGGTGGTACGACCGTCAACGCCATTGCCCAGTCCGCAACCATGGTGATCGACATTCGACATAACGACCCGCGCGTTGTCAGCGCAGCGCACGCCCGTGTGGAGCGCGCACTCGCAACCGCACTACCGAACGACGTACGCGTCGACGTCACCGTCGTCGGCAATCGTCCCGGTGGTTCGAACCGCCCCAACGACCCGCTGCTCAAAGCCGCTCGAGCGGCACGGGCCACCGTCGGGTTGGGTCCTGCCGAAGAGGTCTTCGCCTCGACCGATGCCAACGCGGCCCACGCTCGAGATATCCCAGCAGTCGGCATCGGCATCACCCGTGGCGACTTTGCGCACCGAGAAGACGAATGGATCGCCGTGCCTCCGATCGCGCTTGGCGTTGCCAGCCTGCTCGAACTCGTTCGTCTGCTCGACTAGATGCCGTGCAGAAACGGTGCGTGGGCTATAGAATTCGGTCTAACTGAATGCCCGCTGCCTCTAAGGGAGACACTTCGTGATCGCTGTCATCATCATCGTCGTCATCGTGATCGTTCTCGCACTGATCGTCGCGGGCACGTACAACGGTCTCGTCCAGGCACGCAACCGCTGCGATGAGGCGTGGAGCACCATCGATGTACAGCTCAAGCGCCGCCACGACCTGATCCCAAACCTCGTCGAGACCGTCAAGGGCTACGCCACGCACGAGAGCGAGGCCTTCGAGAAGGTCAGCAATGCGCGCGCCGCAGCGATGAGCGCAAAGTCGCCCGGCGAGAGTGGCGTCGCAGAAGGCTTCTTGAGCCAGGCGCTCGGCGGCCTGTTCGCAATCGCCGAGGCCTATCCGCAGCTTCGTGCCGTTGAGTCCTTTACGCAACTCCAGGCCGAGTTGTCGAACACCGAGGATCAGATTGCTGCTGCCCGTCGCGTCTACAACGGCAAC
>Ga0194051_1001458_pt1 | contig 12477 bp, 8 predicted proteins | sample SepL2320m_MetaG_FD_161275 | JGI IMG/M metagenome (GOLD analysis project Ga0194051, IMG submission 161275) | Anoxic zone freshwater microbial communities from boreal shield lake in IISD Experimental Lakes Area, Ontario, Canada - Sep2016-L239-20m | ecosystem: Environmental > Aquatic > Freshwater >... | reverse complement strand
AATCATACGCTCCTGCACGATCTCGGGCGGCAGCAGATTGGTTCGCATGGTTGCTTTGCCAGCCGCCTGCAAAGCGAGGCCGTAAGCGGTGCCAAAAGCGAGGTGATTGTCTCGAAATGCGGACGTTGATAGAGCAGCAGACCCTTCTAAACCACGAAACGATTCCAGTCGCTGGACGTCGAGCTGTAATTGCTTTCCCACAAAGTCGGCAAGGCCACGCAGCTTTGTGGCATTGCCGAGCAGGAGAACTTTACCGATCTTGGCCGTTCGATCGGCTCCCGTGAAGTAATTGAGCGATCGCTGGAGTTCTGCAGCAAATTCGTTGAAGACCGGACGCATAACCTTAAAGACCGCCTTCGGGTCTTCAGATCGAACCGCATTGCGTTTGAGATGCTCTGCCTTGGCGAAGGTCAACTGCATGCCCTTCACGATCGCCTTGGTAAAGTTGCCACCCCCAATCGGCATGCTGCGCTGCCAAATCTTCAATCCGTTGGTGATCACTAAATCTGTGGAATCAACTCCGGTCGCCACGAGCACAACGGACGCAGGCGGATTGTCTGGATTGATCGTGGTCGGATCGGGAAGTTCGTCAAACATCACCATATTGGCCAAAGCGATCGATGAGAGTTGCAGCACGTCGACCTCGATGCCAGCTTTTTTGAGCGGCTCTAACGCTTTGGATACTTGCTCTCGCTTCATGGCAAAAAGCGCGACATCCGCCTCGAGCACAAACCCTGACTCTTCAAATCCTCCGGCCAATCGCTGCCAATCCCAATAGACTTGTTCCAATGGGAATGGGATCTGCTGACGGGCCTCGTATTTAACAATGTGAGGAATTTTTTTTGCCTCGATCGGCGGCAGCTTAATAAACTTAGAAAGCCCCGACTGACCGAACGCCGACACAGCCACTTTATCTCCCTTGAGGTTATGGCGGCTTATAAATTGCTCCAGTGCTGTCCGGACCAGTTCGACAGGATCTGCGTCGGGCTGCGAGAGAATCATCGGATACTCAATCGCCTCAACCGCCTCAACGGTGAGTTTGCGCGGATCGGTAGACAGCCGGCAACGCAGCGCCTTAAGCGAGCATTTGCCGATGTCTATGCCCCAGACGTAGGGACTGCGAGCCATCGATCTTTTCCTGCGGATTATCGGGGGGACGCGACGTGACCCTGCGTTCCTCATCCCATTTTACGAGTGGATGGCGAGGAGTGTCAAACGCTTGTCGTGGCATCGGCTCGGGCGTCAAGCCAAACGCCGCCACCGAACCGGTCGGCAGCCTCGATTCGGCTGGGCACCCTTCAGGCTCTCAGACGCCAGGATTCACCCTTCCCGCCCCCGTGCACTCCGGTGCCTTGCGGTGGGCAATAAAAAACGCCGTGTTCCAACTACACTCTTGCCATGGAATCTACACCCCTCGAACGCCTGACAGTTTTTCTGCCCTGTCACACTCTAGACGATTTTCCCACATGGCTCGATGAAGCCCAAGCGGATGATCTGTTGGCCGCATGGACGGCTGCTTGGCATCCATCGCTCATTGCAAACCTCGGATGCCTGCCCGCCTGGGCTAGCGTCGACCTGCCGCCGAGCGATGGCGTGGCAATTCTTGGCATCGTGCCAGCGACCTGCGAAGACCGGTTCGCCAGTGCCTTTGACGCGACCTGCCAGAGCGGATCGTACTTTGTCCGGCAGTTCAACGACCGGCCGGGAATCGTGGCGGCGGCGCGACAATTGCTGGCTCAAGGGAATGCATCCTCGGGAGACGTGGTGGCGACGAATCCCTCCCATGAAATTCCATTGACCGCCGATTTTCACGCCCTTGGTTTGGCATGGCTGCTGGCCGAACTGCTCGCGCGTCGGATGCGTTCGACCACCCGCCTTGAGTCAACGGATTTTGCCCAAAGCGTTGTGACAGCGGCCCGCGCTGCGGCATCCGGCGAGGATGGCGTTGCCCGGGAGCACCTTCAAGAGGCTTTCGGGTACTTGGCTGCATCGCGATCACATTCCTACCCGGTCGATGTCTGGCTACTCGACCTCGTGCTGCTTGCCGAGTCGACCACTGACTTGCCACTGGCGAGCGAACTCAACTCGCCGGTGCCAGCAGCACTAGTGGCAACAGGACATGTGATTGACACGCTGGCCCAAAAATATCCGGCCATGCTCCAACAGATCCGCAACCGCTGTGCTGCCGGGACCCTCACCCCGGCAGGCGGTCGTTACGATTCAAAACCACTCGACTCAGCCACGCCAGAGGAAATTCTTGTTTCGTTTGCGCGCGGTCATCGGGCTTGGCGGGAGCATGTCGGCGTCGTACCCACAACCTACGCCCAGTGTGCCGGTGGTTCATCGGCAATTCTTCCACAGGTGCTCAAAAGCCTGGGGTATGACGGTGCCATCTGGAACCTTTTTGATGGCACGCCCCTGCCTGATCCCGGCACCAGCCGGATTCGATGGGAGGGCAGCGGTAGCGCCAGCATTGACTGCGTGGCTCGACCGCCTCTCGATGCCCGTTCTGCCCAGATGGTGTTGTCGCTGGCTGAAAAAATTGGCGACGCGATGGACCATGACCACACCGCAGTCATTCAGTTTGCCCACTATCCAGGCACCGCCAGCCGGTGGTTTGAAGACCTCCGTCGAATTGGTGCGTGGAGTACGGTTCTTGGCACGTTTGTCACGCCCGACGAACTCTTCCGCCGCACTGCTGGAGCCGGAGTGGTGGCCGCCTTTGAGCCCGACACATTTCCTGTCATGCTGCCGGCGGTTGTGCCAGCTGGCGGGACGGCAGAAGCGGCCGAAGCCGATCCGATAGGCGAGCAGATCGAGGTGGGGACGGCTGAGGCAAAGCGACTCGCAATCGCGCAGCACTCGCTGGCCATTGTTCTGCCAAAGCCCTCGCTGCAAGCCACACCGTCAGGCATTCGCACGGCCCAACGCCAGTCACCTCGAACAGGCCTCTGGCAGACCATTCGGGGTGGCTTTTTTGGCACGGGGTCATCGACTACGAGCGACTCTCTCTTGGAAAGCGATCAGATTCGCGTGCAGGTGCAAAATGAAACCGGAGGCGTGCTCTCCGTGCGACGCCCCTGCGACCGTAGCAACCAACTTTCGCAGCGACTGGCTCTGCGCACGACGCAGCCCGCTCCGTCGCCGGGTAAGCCCTGGGAAACTGCTGAAGAAAGGGCTGAGTATTCGCAGATGGTGGCTGACACCGTGAAGCGAATTCCAGCCACTGTCGACCGGGGCGAAAGTATTGAAAGCCGCGGGCGTCTGCTCGATGCTCAAGGCCGCGAAGTTGGCACCTTTGCGCAACACATCGCGATTGCCGCGGGCCTGCCACTGGTGCTCCTGGGCGTTGAGGTGACAGCACAACAGCCGATGAGTGGGCCGCTTTATGAAGAGCATCTGGCCTGTCGTTTTGCGTGGAATGAAAACAGCGACATTGAGCTTTGCCGCAGCCTGCACTCCCAGTCAATTGTCACCGAGCGCACTCGGTTTACTGCGCCGCATTTTATTGAGTTGAAAAAAAATGATGGCGGAGGCGAACGCCCCGCCCTAGCGACAAACACCGGTCGTATCGGGATTTTTACATATGGCCTGCCCTGGCATCTGCATTCGGCCCCCCACATGCTCGACTCTGTATTACTGGCAGGGGGGTGTCGCCGGGCCTCGCGGCGGCTGGCCATTGGCTTAGGGATTGAGCAGCCTTGGACACTGGCCCTTTGCCTGATCGCTGATACCCTGCCGACGCTGAACGTTACGACCGCGCCCAACGTGCGGATCACCGTCAACGAGCCGGTCTTTGCAAGCGACGGCAGCAGTCGCATGATCGGGGCCAACGTTGGCCTGCTTGAATGCGCGGGCCAATCGGGGGAGGTGCGCATTGAGTGGGGTGTTGGTATCGAATCGGCACGGATCCAGCGTAGACTCGGCCGGCCGGCTGATGGCGACGCCATTGCCGTCGATGGTTCCTCGACCACGCTCCGACTCAAACGGTATGAGTGGCTTCATTTAGAGTTAGGATTTCGGCAATGATCATTACGCTCGACGGCCCCGCCGGGGCAGGCAAGAGTTCAGCGGCGCGATCACTGGCATCGCGACTGGGTTGGTGCTACATCGACACCGGTGCTATGTATCGATCGCTGGCACTGATTGCTCTGGAACGCGAGATCTCGCTCGAAGACTCTTTACAAGTGGCCCGACTGGGCGAGGCACTACAGATTGTATTTCTAGATGGTCGCGTGCTGGTGGAGGGTCGCGATGTGTCGGCTGAGATTCGCACCGATCGAATTACAGCGGCCACGCGACCAGTGGCCGACGCACCTTTAGTGCGCGAAGCGATGAAAAGCGTGCAGCGCAAAATGGCTGCGGGACGTGATGTCATCACCGAGGGTCGAGACCAAGGATCAGTTGTTTTTCCAGACGCCGATTTAAAAGTATTTTTGACCGCTTCAGCGACAGAGCGAGCCAGGCGACGGCATCTGGAAGAAGTGTCACGAGGCACTCAAGCCACACTGGCTGCAGTGCTTGAGTCCCAATCGCGCCGCGATCAAGCCGATCAATCACGGCCTGTGGGAGCTTTACGGCCGGCCGACCACGCCTTTATTTTCCAGACCGATGGGCTGTCTCCAGAAGAGGTCGTGGACCGACTCGTGGGGATGATCGAATCTCTGATTCACGATCACAACGAGTCGTAGGACCAGAGATGACTTCCGCAAGAGTTGCTACCAAAACAGAATGCGATTCATCGGCTGGCGAGCAGCCCGAACGAGGCACGCCTGATAAAGGCCACAGCTTTTTTGGGGGCTGGCTTTACGCGGCGCTGTGGGTGGTCTGTCGAACTCTGGGGATTACTCTGTTTGGGTTTCGCGTGCGATTTGCCCAGCCGCTCCCACAGCAAGGCGGGTTGCTTGTGATCTCCAGCCATCAAAGCCACCTCGATCCGCTGCTCTTAGGACTGGCATCCGATCGCAGACTTTCCAGCCTTGCTCGCAGCTCGCTCTACCGATTTAAGCCATTTGGCGCCGTGATCACGGCGCTCGATGCGATTCCAATCGACCGCGAGACATCTCCTCTTGTGGCCATGAAAAGAGTGATTCGTCGGCTGGAGACTGGAGCTGCGGTGCTCATTTTCCCCGAGGGCACACGCACGGCAAGTGGGCAGTTGGGCGACCTCAAAAATGGATTTTCGCTGCTTGCCAAACGGGCTGGCGTGCCGATCGTGCCGGTGGCCATCGTGGGAGCTTATGAATGCTGGCCACGCTGGCGATGGCTGCCCCGTCCGGGCCGGATTCGCTTGGAATTTGGTCAGCTTCTTTCAGCGGCCGATGTTGCCCGCATGAGCGATCGTGAAATTGTCGAGGAGTGCCAGATACGATTGAAACAACTCGACGCCACCGCGAGGCTGGTCGTTCAAGCCGGTCGTAGTCACCAGGCACGGATCCCGAATCGACGGAAAACAATCAAATCCGCACCTTGACAACAGCTTTTTTAATCTGACTGGGGCTGCTGGCGAGGCAACCAGGCTTATGGCCGTCGTGCGGATGGAAGATGGCAAAGCTGCCTAATCCGAGCACGAGCGACGTCATCTCGACAGCGTCGGCATAAAACATGATGTCTTTGCAGTCGTCGTAGCCGGTTACAACTTTGAGCCGATGGATCGGCGCGTAATAGATCACCTCTGTGCCGCTGGCGATGGACTGAATATCCGCATAGATGCGGTGGGATTCTACGTTTTTCTGAATGGCTGGCACGGTCGGGTAGCTCTGCACCAGAACAAACAGATCATCGCCTTGGATGTCGTAGCGACCATCGGCTGTCTGAGAGGAAAAGTCTGCTAGCCACTTGAGCCCGGCTGCGAATCGCGGCCCAAGGAAATGGGAACAGTGAGCGTGAACGAGTGTGTCGAGGATCATGTGTGAAAACTCTGGGGCACTGTCAAGGCGGTAACAGACTGACAACGCAATCGGACTTGTGAGGGATCTAACGATGAAGGCCTAGGGGGCTGGTCGCACCCGCTTAAATGGATCGATCGTGCCGCCACCTGGTCCAGGGGGTGGGGTGTTGGTGGACTGCCCAAATGGTAATTTTGGCCACTCCAGATTCATGCCCGGCCACGCCGCTGAAGGCGGAGCGGTTGTTGTTTGGGGTAGAGACTGTGGAACAGCGACATTCGCCGGTGTTACTGATGCCGTCGGCCCTCCAGCTACCGGCGGCAGGGGAACCGGAGCGAGCAGTTCGCTGGGCTGTGGAAATGGCTGTGAGGAGAGCGGGGGGCTGGTTGACGGTAGTGTGGTTGAAACGCTCGCGACCCCTGTTGTGCCAGCAGTTCGCTCAAGCACTCGCACGGAAACATCGTCGATGCGGGCCTCCCCCATACCCGTCAAGGCGAAGGTCACCACCAGGGGTTCATTCGCAGCGTCGGCTGGCACGATTCGGTAGAGCACGAGCTTGCGCCAATTGCGAGTCACGCCAACCCGTTCGGCGAGTGCAGGTCCGCCGAGAGAGTCAAAAACCAGCAAGCCGTCAACGCTTCCTTTGATAGCCTTTGGCACCCACACTTGGGCTTGAATTTCCAAAAGTTTTCCCGCCGGAACCGAGATCGGCGGAGTGGTAATCCAGACGAGCGGAGTTTCGACGACAACCGGCGACTCTGCGGGATTAAGTGGCTTGGACTGGATGCAGAGACTGCCCTTGCCACTGGCTGGTTGCGTGCGAGAAATCTCAACGGCGGTTCGGATGGCTGGATCACGCAGGGCGAAGTGATGCCAGCCGTTGCCAGCCAAATCTTCAATCTGCTCCATGCCTCCGCCAGTCAGCAATTCACTACCGGGGCCGGTGTTGGCCAAGGCCTCGACAAATCGCCAGTGATCGGCCAGCGACGCATCTGACGATGAAAGTGGACTAGCGACCATGGATCCGGTGGCCAGCACGCCGCGTTCCCACGCCAGCCTTTCCAGCTGGCCGCCGATGGCACTGGCCCGCAGGAACTTTGCGATCGCAGCATCCGGCTCGCTTAAAGCGAGTGATTCACCAGCCAGAGCGCTTCGCTGAGCTTCGCTGAACATCGCGGTAGCGGGCAGATTACCAAATGCTGCGGGAGGCAGTCGGGCGAGGAGTTCGGCCCCATCGGACAGTGCGATGCCGGCCTGTGTGCGCGCTGAAATGAGTGCCAGTGGAGCCAATTCGCGGACCCGTTCTTGCACATGAGCCGTCACGGCTGGTTCGCCACTCAAGAGCACAAGCGTCGAAGAGCAAAACGAATCGAGCACGATTGATACACCACCCGTAACACGTTTTTGTTTGAGAGGGCGCAAGCCGCCAGGCGACACCTCCCAGGCTTGATGAGCCTCTGGCACACCAGGTACAAGTAGCGAGAGCGGTGTGGCGTCTTTAGGAATATCGCCTTGATAGTGGCGGGCTACAATTTGGGCTCCTTGTACACAGCGAAAGACGAGCACCATGCGGGCCCTCGCTGCCTCCAGCACAACCGCTTGTATTTCGGGATCACTTGACTGCGCTGCGGCAGCAAAACGGCCTGCGGCTCCCCACGGTTCGAGCAACTTAAGTTTGAGATTCATGGCTTGCGACGCAGCTGCCCTCGCCCGTGATTCGTGGTCGTTGCCATCGATCCGCCGCGACGAGCTAAAGAGGATGCCGCGAGTTCCGGCCGCCACTGCGGCGAGCGATGCAAGTGAGAGACTCTCTGGATCGACAGCGAGTCCCCAGCCGCCCACTCCAGAAAGAGCAGCGGCCTGCCCGGCAGTCCGGGGATCGATTTCGGTCGAGAGGGTTGCCAAAAGAGGTGTGCCGGGACGCGCCAGACGGGGTCTCTCACGCAGCCATGTGAGGTAATCAATGAGTTCGAGGCTTGTGCCCAGCACGGTGCGACGGGCCACAAGCAGATCGACATGCCTTGAGATTGAACGCAGGCCCGAGTCTGCTGCTGCAATCAACGGGCGACCTCCACGCTGGTCGCAGGCACGCACGCGCCGGGCCCGTTCGGCCAGCGATTCAACATCACCCTCGGCGAGTCCACTGCCCATGTCCCAGAGCAACACACGATCCCAATTGGCCGAAAAAACAGGCAGCGATTCAGGATCGCGGATGTCGACCTCGGGCAGCGTGGGCGGTGGGCAGATCACCCACATTCCAGCACGCTGGGCCTCGTCAAGAAGATTGCTCGGAGCTGGTTCTGTCAGACGCACGCAGTTGAATCCAAGCGTGGCAATCGTTTCGAGTTTTTCTCCGTTGTAGTCAAGCGCGCGTGGGAAAAATGGTAGGCCTGCAACTTCTAGCACTCCACGAGAGAGCCCACTCGGGGGTTGGGGAGGCGAAGGAGCAGTGCCGACTGGCGGCACGATTGGCGGAGCAGGTGAGGGTGCGCTCGCCACCAAGACTGGGCTCAACGGGACCGCGGGAATAACGCCCCTCACGAGCATGTCATCAATGGCGATGTCGTAGCGGCCAGGTCCAGAATAAAGATCAACAACAAGGTGAGTCACTCGAGCACCACTGCTATTCCCTCTTGATCCGTGCTGGGCATGAAGTGCTGGTAGCTGCTGCTCAAGACCTCTGGCGATGTCGCGCACCTCGAGCAATTCCCAGCGATCGGCTAATTTTGAGGTTGTTCCGGGCACAAGCACTTCAACGGGCAAGCCTGTTTTGGTGGAGATAAACTCGGGTAGCACGACGCGAACTGCTACACGAATATCAGGGCGATTGGCCCGTACCCAGAGCGATGCTTGCCACTCATCGATGACACTGGCCGGTGCGATTGGGGTTTGCGCTCGTAGCGTCAAGCCTCCAGACGCATCCAACACGATCCGTTCGCATGAGTCACCGCCGTGCGACGTTTCTCGACTGCGAGCGTGACTCACCATTTGATGGCCAACATCGGATTCGGTGACCGTCCATGTCGAATCTGGGCCCTCAAAAGTCTCGGCGATTTCGGTAGCGTCCAGTCGAACGGGCAGCCAAGCCCAGACTGCCAGACAACAAAGCTTGCCCCAGCCGAAAGGCAAGAACCGCTGCGGCGGGAGATCGCAGGGAATAAAAAATTGCGGTAGCATAGAAACAAAACCCAGAGGACAGTACGCAAGACGGGCTTTTACCAGCACTTGCGTCGTCGGCTCTAGACCACCATTTCCCCGGGTTGACCGCTCAACCCGCCGGCAGGTCACAATCCCGTCTCAGGCAGGGCTCAGACAAAGTCCCCGCATGGCATCGCGAACCACCCAATCTGCCTAGGGTTTGTACGTACCAGGTAGGCAGACCCAAGCAGCAGGGCTTAAAGATCCCCGTCCGTCAGCAAACACAGGAGTATTTTGGCGGCTTCGAGGTTTTTCGTATCATCCGTACTGGCACTTTTTAAAAACTTTTGTTTCCGCTCCGTGACCGCTTGCTATGAAACCGACCACTGCTGACGAACTGACTCATACCGTTACCGAACTCAATCTCGTTTCCAGTGAATCGCTGCACGACATCTGCTCGGAGCAAGGTGGCCGAGATATGTCTCTCGATCAGTGTGCTCAAGCATTTGTGCGCCGCGAATTACTGACGAGCTATCAGTTGGACCGATTGCTGCGAGGCGAACGCACCGGCTTCTTCTATGGCCGAGCAAAAGTTCTTTATCAGACTGGCGCTGGATCTTTTGCCCGCGTGTTTCGCGCGATCAATGTCGAAACCCGAGCCATTGTCGCTGTCAAGGTTTTGCGCAGCCGCTTTAGTGCTGATTCAGAAAAGTGTAAGGCATTTCGGCGGGAAGGCGAGATGGGCCACCTGCTCCGCCATCCCAATATTGTTGCGATCGAGGATGTCGGTCAGGAACGCGATACCAGTTACATCACGATGGAGTTTGTTGAAGGACAGACGCTGCGCGAATTAGTGCGCATTCGCGGAGCCATCGATATTGACCACGCTATTCGACTCATTGTGCAACTACTAGAAGGGCTCGAGTATGCTCATCGTCGGGGCGTGACCCACCGCGATCTGAAGGCTTCCAACGTGCTTGTTTCCTCCTCAGGTCAGGGAAAGCTTGTTGATTTTGGCTTGGCTGGAATCGACTCCGCAGGTGACAAGTCGTTGGGCAAGATGGTGCAGCCCCGCACGATCGACTATGCGGCCTTAGAAAAACTCAGTGGCATGAACGATGACAGCGTCCGCAGCGACATCTATTTTCTTGGCACGATTGCCTATCTGGCGTTGTCTGGCACTTCGGCACTCCTCGAATCACGGGATCGCGCCGAGCGTGCCGATCCGAGGCGTTTTACTTCAGTCATGCCACTGGCTACGCGGGCTCCTAGACTGCCTCGAGAGTTGATCGACACTGTCTCTCGTATGATCCATCTTGATCCACTGGAGCGCTGGCAGAATGCAGCGGATGTGCGGCGTGCACTGGAGTCACTTGTGGGAAAATATACGGCTGACAAAAAGAGTGCCGACGGCAGTGCCACGGCCGATCCAAGTACGGCAAGTGCGGTAGCTAAATCAGCTCTCGGGACGCCAGCGTATAAGGGCCGCTTGATGCTCGTCGAGCCCTCAGGACAAGCGCAGGCAGCTCTCAGAGAATTCTTCACGAGGCTAGGATACCGTGTTTTACTAACGGAAAATCCAGACCGTGCGTTGACCCGTTTTTCCAGTACGCCAGTGCCAGCCGACTGTCTTATCATGAGCACGCAATCCCTGGGCAAGGCCGCGATCGAGGCCTTTAATAAACTCACAGAGGATCCTTTTCTGGCCGACATTCCGGCGATCCTGATCGCCAGTTCGAAGCAGCAAGGACTTATCGATCAGGCACATTTCGATGACCGTCGAAAACTAGTGCTGACGCCGATTCACATGAAAGAGGTGGATCGGATCCTAGACTCTTTACTCCACACTCAGAAAGCCAATACTCCCTCCTCAAGCGATTCTTAGATGTAGTACATCGGATTGCTCGTTACGCGGGAGCGTTCCACGAGGTCGGCAAATGTCACAGCACGCAGAGAGTCTGTTTCGTTTGCGGCAACTTCTTTCCACGCATCGAGCAAGACAGAGACGCTACGGGATTGTGCTGCGCGAGCGGCTGTGATCGCAGTAATCAGTTCATCGGGGCCCTCGATGGCGCGAAAGACATCGTCAAGCGTGATCTCGGCTGGCGAACGAGCCAACTGGTAGCCCCCGGCTGCCCCCCGTGTGCTTGTCACAACGCCCGCCCCTTTGAGTTGCAGCAATATCTGCACGAGGAATCCGGCGGGCACCCCATGTGCGGCACAGATCGTGCGAATCCGCACCGGCTCATCAGAGTTCCAGTGTTGCGCAAGCTCCAGTACTGCGATCGCAGCATATTCAATTTTTGCAGAGAGTCGCATGTTTAGCATCCAACGGTTGATCGGTGACTGTCAATCCTCGCGGACATGTAAGCCGCACTCTGTTTTGGCAGTACCACTCCAGCGGCCCGCACGCTCGTCGTCATCAGTTGTGATGGCGCGGGTGCAGGGAAAGCAGCCAATGCTCACATAGCCTTGGTCATGCAAGGGGTTGTAGGGAATATTTTCTCTGATGATCAGGTCCCAGACTTTTGCCTTTGTCCAATTCGCCAGTGGCGAGATCTTCACCACTCCAAACTTCGTATCCCAGCCCACGATTGCCGCAGCAGCGCGGTCGACGCTCTGGTCACGCCGGATGCCACTCATCCAGGCATCGAATCGAGTGAGCACTCGGCCGATGACGGCAATCTTGCGATCGCCGCAACAGCGATTGGAGTCGGTGCGGTAAAGCGGGCCACCGTGAATCCGTTCGTACTCTGTAACAGTAGTCTCGGGTTGCTCTAGCACCACATTGACTCCGTAACGGTTGGCAATCGTATCGCGGAGTTGCAGCGTTTCTTGGAATTGATATCCCGTGTCGAGATTAAAAATGTAGGTTTGTGGTGCAATGCTAGCCAGCCAGTGGATGATCGCGCAGCCTTCGGGGCCAAATGCTGTTGCCATCGTGAGTTTGTTGCCGTATCGCTCGACGGCGAACCGGATAATTTCGTGTGGTTCGGCCGATTCAAGCGAGGCACTTTGGCGAGCAAGATCGTCGAGCGATTCTGCTGAGATGTTCGCGGGCTCAAGCACGCTATCAGGAGAAACCATAAAAAAGGACCTTAAAAAGCCGAATCGTATGAAAGATTGGTAAAATACTAAACAATCGGCTGACGCCCTGGAATTATCGACTTTTTAGATCGGTAGCACAAAGCCCCTGCCACCGAAACGCGCAAGTTAACCACAATTCTTCTAGATGGCCCATGACCTCTCGTCAGGGCGACCAAAAAGTGAACAATGCATGGTTTTTCAATCGTTCGGGATTTTTAAACAGGAAACCGCTCTATGGCACGCTCCGTAGCACTGGCTGTCGACTTGGGCGCCTCGGGAGGGCGGGTTGTTTCGGGAGCCTTTGACGGCCGGCTTTTAGAGCTTGAAGAGATCCACCGTTTTGAAAATGGGCCTGTGGGCATGG
>Ga0194051_1001456_pt1 | contig 12489 bp, 11 predicted proteins | sample SepL2320m_MetaG_FD_161275 | JGI IMG/M metagenome (GOLD analysis project Ga0194051, IMG submission 161275) | Anoxic zone freshwater microbial communities from boreal shield lake in IISD Experimental Lakes Area, Ontario, Canada - Sep2016-L239-20m | ecosystem: Environmental > Aquatic > Freshwater >... | reverse complement strand
GTGGTAATATATTGATTATTATCAATATATTTCTCGTCTCCAGGCCCGCGTGCGGTCCGCGAGAGTCGAGCTAGTGGATCTCCCAGTCGCAGATCTTCAGGTTTGGCCAGCACAGGCGCCAGCGCGCCACTTTTGCCTCGTAGATCGCCCGCGTGATCTGCGCCTTGTTCGGTCGGACCACCAAGCCGAGCAGATCGTCCAATCCGAACGGGGCGCATATTTCGAGTTGCGACCCGTGCGGCCGGACGCCGACGGCGGTCGCCGTCGTCGGAAACGTCGCAATCGCCTCCTCGGCTGATCGATAAGGTGCGATCGAATAGCCGAACTTTGCTGGATACCAGAGGTGCACCCGGGCCTCGTTCTTGACGTCGACGGCGACACCGAGATCGGAGAACAGATTCGTGATCCGGGTCTCGTTTCGGGCCTCCGCTTCGGCCGAGAGGTCACCGGCATCGAAATAGGCCAGGTCGATGTCCCTGATGTTCGCGTCGGGCGGGTATCCGTGGGCAACGTTCCAGATCGTCTGGGCAACCGCGCCGGCGGCCAGCCACCCGTTGGGGAGGCCTATGTCCGGCCAGCGGCGGAGCACCGGGGCCAGCAGTGCGCTGCTGGCGAGCACCGATGTCAGCCGTCCGGCTTGGGCTTCCGTCACTCGATCTTCACGCCGGCGTCGTGGACGACCTTCTGCCATTTGGTGTTCTCGATGGCGATGTAGGCTTCGAACTCCTGGCGGGACTCCTTGGCGGGTACGAAGGCGAGGCCCTTCATCTTTTCCAGCACCTCGGGTTCGTTGAGGATGCGCATGATCTCGGCGCTCAATTTGTCGAGGATGGGCTCGGGCGTCTTGGCCGGCGCCGAGAGGCCGATCCAGCCCACGGCCACGACGGTCGGGTAGCCCTGCTCGGCCACGGTCGGCAGGTCGGGCAGGAAGGGCGAGCGCCGCTGGTCGGCGATGCCGATGGCGATCGCCTTGCCGGTCTTCACCGGGCCGATGGCGCCGGGGATGGCGTCCGACATGAGCTGGATGTCGCCGCTCTGCAGCGCCAGCATGGCATCGGCATTGCCCTTGAAGGGGACGTGCGTGAGCTTGATGCCGGCTACGCTCTTCAGCATCTCGACGGCGAGATGGCTGGCCGAGCCGTTGCCCGAGGAGCCGTAGTTGAGATCAGCGCCGGCCTTGGCCTTGGCGACCAGGTCTTTCACCGACGTGATGCTGCTCTTGAGGCTGGTCATCAGCACCTGCGGCGTGAGGCCGATGTTGGCGATCGGCGCGAAGTCCTTCTGCACGTCGTAGGGCAGCTTCGGGTAGATCGCGGGCGCGATGCCGTGGGTCGAGATCGTGACCATCAGCAGCGTGTAGCCGTCGGGTGCTGCCTTGGCGGCGACGTCGGCGCCGATGCTGCCGCCGGCACCGGGACGATTCTCGGCGATCACCTGCTGGCCCAGCGCTTTGGTGAGCTGATCGGCCATGACGCGCGCCAGGATGTCGGTCGCCTGGCCGGCGGGGAAGGGCACGATGATGCGGATGGGCTTGGTGGGCCAGGCCTGGGCGAAAGCATTGGGAACGGCGGCCACCGCCGCCGTCGCGCCAAGCAACAGGCGGCGTGTGAAAGTCATGGTCAGGCGGCCTTCTTCTTTTGCTGCGAGGGATGCTCGCCCGCGATCTTGAGGAAGTTCTCGAGGATCTTGTGGCCGTGCTCCGAGGCGATGCTCTCGGGATGGAACTGCACGCCATGGATCGGCAGCGTCTTGTGGCGCAGGCCCATGATGATGTCGCCGGTTTCGGCGGTGATGTCGAGTTCCTTGGGAAAGTCCTTCCGGTCGACGATCAGCGAATGGTAGCGCGTCGCCTGGAAGGGCGAGGGCACATCCTCGAACACGCTCTGGTTCTTGTGGTCGACGCCCGACAGCTTGCCGTGCATCGGCTGAGGCGCGCGCACGACATGGCCGCCGAACACCTGGCCGATCGCCTGGTGGCCGAGGCAGACGCCCAGCAGCGGCATCTGCTCCTTGGCGGCGGCACGGATCAGGTCCATGCAGATGCCGGCTTCGTTCGGCGTGCAGGGCCCGGGCGACAGCACGATGCCGGCGGGTTTCAGCGCCATCGCTTCCTCGACCGTGATCTGGTCGTTGCGATGCACGACGCATTTCGCGCCGAGGTCGCCCAGGAAGTGGACGAGGTTGTAGGTGAAGCTGTCATAGTTATCGATCAGGAGGAGCATGGCGGCAGTCTATCAGTTCCTCAGCCGCTCGCCAGTTCGGGGAAATCCTCTTCCCGGAATTCGCCCGGACCGCGCTGGTTGGCGGCGGCCCGCTGCTCCTCGCTGCGCCGCAGTTCGACGCGGCGGATCTTGCCGGAGATGGTCTTGGGCAGTTCGGCGAACTCGAGCCGGCGCACGCGCTTGAACGGGGCGAGGCGGCCCTTCAGGTGCTGGAAGATCGAGAGCGCCGTGGCGCGGTCGGGTTTGCCGTTCGCGGTCAGGCTTATGTAGGCCTTGGGGATGGCCAGGCGCATGGCATCCGGCGCGGGCACGACAGCGGCCTCGGCGACGGCCGGATGCTCGATCAGCACGCTTTCGAGTTCAAACGGGCTGATGCGGTAATCGGAAGCCTTGAACACATCGTCGGCGCGGCCGACATAGGTCAGGTAGCCGTCTGTATCGCGCGAGGCGACGTCGCCGGTGCGATAGACCTTGCCTTCTAGCGGCGCGATCGAGCCGTCGTCCTGCTGGTAGCCCTGCATGAGGGCGGCGGGGCGCTGGTCGAGGTCGATGCAGATCTCGCCTTCCTCGGCGTCCTTTTCGTCGGTATCGAGCAGGCGGATGCGATAGCCGGGCAGCGGGCGGCCCATCGAACCCGGCTTGATCGGCTGGCCGGGCGGGTTGCCGACTTGCGTCGTGGTCTCGGTCTGGCCGTAGAAATCGCGGATCGTGAGGCCCCAGGCCTTCTCGACCTGCTCGATCACTTCAGGATTGAGCGGCTCCCCCGCAGCCAACACCTCGCGCAGCCGAGTCTTGCACGACTTCAGGTCTTCCTGGATCAGCATGCGCCACACCGTGGGCGGCGCGCAGAGCGTGGTGACGCCGTTGGCGACGATGGCGTCGAGCAGGACGCGCGCGTTGAAGCGCGGCTGGTTGGCGATGAAGATCGTGGCGCCCGCGATCCACGGTGCGAAGAAGCAGCTCCAGGCGTGCTTGGCCCAGCCGGGCGAGGAGATGTTGAGGTGCACGTCGCCCGGCCGCAGGCCGAGCACATAGACGGTCGTGAGATGCCCGACCGGATAGCTGCGATGCGAATGCAGCACCAGCTTGGGCTTCGCCGTGGTGCCCGAAGTGAAATAGAGCAGCATCGGATCGTCGGCATTGGTCGGGCTGTCGGGTGTAAAGGCCGCCGGCGCGTCCAGGAGTTTGGCGTAGGAATGCCAGCCGGCCGGCGCCTCGCCGACAGCGATGCGCGTCAGCGACGGGTCGAAGCCCGCGAACTTGGCGGTTTCACCGGCGGCGGCCACGACATGACGAGCACGGCCGCGCTCGAAGCGGTCGGCGAGATCGGTGGGTGTGAGCAGGGTGGTTGCCGGGATGACGACGGCGCCGAGCTTCATGGCCGCCAGCATGGTTTCCCAGAGCGGCGCCACGTTGCCCAGCATCAGCAGGATGCGGTCGCCGCGTCTGACGCCCAGTGCGCGCAGGCCGTTGGCGACGCGGTTCGAGCGCTCCGACAGCTCCGCGAAAGTGAGGCTCGCGGCGCCGTCGCCGACGATGGTGAGCGCCGGGCGCCGGGCGGACTCGCCGTGTGCCAGCTCAGCGTCGAACCAGTCGAGCGCCCAGTTGAAGTGGGGCAGGTCGGGCCAGCGGAAATCGCGATAGGCCGTCGTGTAATCGTCGCGGTTGGCGAGCAGGAAGGCACGTGCCGCCTTGTAGGCTTCGACCGTCATCTCGACCCTCGTCTGGTTCCACCCAAGTATGCGCGTCTGCCGGTACTCATGGCGCGCGGTTGGGCGTAATGTAAGGGTAACAAGAAAAGAAAGCGCGCCCTGGTCGTCGAACCCTTTATCGTCGGGCTGCTGCTGGCGGCAGCCCTGATGCACGCCACGTGGAACGCTATCCTGAAGTCCGACAGCTCGGATCGGCTGGCGACATTCGGCGTCATCATGACCACCGGCACGGTTATGGGCCTCTGCGTCGTGCCATTCGTGCCGATGATCGAGCCGGGAGCGTGGAAGTTCCTGATTTCATCGGTGCTGATCCACGTCCTCTATTACACATTCCTCCTAAAAGCCTATTCGTACGGCGATCTCAGTCACACTTATCCGATCGCGCGCGGCCTCGGGCCATTGTTGGTGGCGCTGGTGTCGGGCCGCTTCATCGGCGAGGAACTGCGCAGCCAGGACATCGTCGGCGTCTTTTTGCTGAGCTTCGGTCTGGTGGCGCTCGCCATGCCGCTGCGCAACGTCGTGCCGCGGCCGGGCGCCCGGCATGGACTGGCGACCCTGTTCGCGGTGCTGACGGGCATTACCATCGCGGCCTACATCATCGCCGACGGCATGGGCGTGCGTTCGGCCGGGCCTTCCTTCGAGCATCGCATCTCCTACATCGCCTGGCTCTGCGTCCTGGAAGGACCGTGGCTGCTGGTGCTGGCTTTCATCCTGCGGCCCAACACGGTGTGGGGGCATATCAAGCGCACCTGGTATCGCGGAGTGATCGGCGGCGTGATCGCCAATGTCGGCTACGGCATCGCGATCTACGCGTTGGTGCTAGGTCCGATGGCCCATGTCGCCGCCTTGCGCGAGACCTCGGTGCTGTTCGGTGCCCTGATCGGTACGCTGCTACTCGGCGAACCGTTCGGCGGTCGCCGGGTGGCGGCGGCGGTCGTGATCGTCGCAGGGCTCGTGCTGATGAACGGCCCACGTTTCCTCTAGTCAGGGCTCCGTCGACCGGAAGGGCGGCTCCTCAAGCAACTTCCTTGTGAGCGCGCGAAGCCACGGCGTCCGCGCTTCGGTATCGAGACCGATGCCGCGCGCGAGGCGTTCGGCGACGAAGGCGGTCACGTCGGCCTGGGTGAGGCGGCCGAGCAGTAGATAGGGCTGCGCCGGATCGACCATGGCGTCGACTGCAGCCAGCGCGTTCATGACCTGGGCATTGCAATCGTCGATCCATGGCTGGTGAATCTTTTCCGCCGGCGTGTGGTTACGCGTGTAGGCGGCCTGCAGGCCTTTGTCGCAGGCGCCCATCATGAGCGCGGCAACTTTCAGGACGGCACGCCGGTCCGTGCCTGCATCAGGCGTCAGCGGCTGATTGCCGCCATAGGCCTCGTCGAGATGATCGACGATGGCGCCGCTGTCGATCAGCGTACTGTCGAGGACGAGCGCCGGGATGCGGCCCAGCGGATTGCTGGCGTGCACTTCTGCACGGTTGGCGAATCCCGAGAGGTCGCGCTGCTCGAAGATCACGCCATAGGCTTTTAGCGTGATCGCAACACGGCGCGTATAGGGTGAGCGGTTCACACCAATCAACAGCATCCAGACTTCCGTCCATCTTGTTTGGCACGGGCTTCGCTGTCATGGCTCTAGCACATTTGCCGGGGCACATTCGCCGGAGATAGGACGACGCGATGTCCACGCGCAATCTCGACAAGCTCATGGCGCCGAAATCGGTCGTGGCGATCGGCGCCAGCGTGCGTCCCGGCTCGGTCGGTGCTGCGGTGACGCGGAACCTGCTGGGCGGCGGCTTCCAGGGCGAGATCTATCTTGTCAACGTCAAGGGTGGAGAGATCGATGGCCGTCGGGTCTACCGCAGCCTCGCCGAACTGCCGGAGGTCCCCGACCTCGCGGTCGTGATGACTCCAGCGGAAACCATTCCGCGCCTGATCCTCGAGCTGGGCGAGCGCGGCACGAAGGTCGCGGTGGTGATCAGCGCCGGCCCGGGCAACGGCGCCGACGGGGCCGCGGCGAACGCCCGCTGGCGGCGCCGGATCCTGCGCGCCGCACGGCCGCATCTGCTGCGCGTCGTCGGGCCCAACACCATCGGCTATGCCATGCCGAAGCTGGGACTGAACGCGAGCTTCGGGCCGGGCAACCTCAAGGCGGGCCGCATCGCCGCGGTGGCGCAGTCGGGCGCGGTGCTGGCCGCACTGGCCGACTGGGGCACGGCCCAGGGCATCGGCTTCTCGCACCTGATCTCGATGGGCGACATGAGCGACGTCGATTTCGGCGACGTGCTCGACATGTTGGCGCGCGACTACGAGACGCGCGCCGTACTGATGTACGTCGAGGGCATCAGCCAGGCGCGCAAGTTCATGTCGGCAGCACGTGGCGTCGCCCGCATAAAACCGGTGATCGCGCTGAAGGCCGGCCGCCACGCCGCCGCCGCCAAGGCCGCGGCCTCGCACACCGGTTCCATGGCGGGCTCGGCCGCCGTCTATGACGCAGCCTTCGCGCGCGCCGGCCTCGTGCGCGTGAAGGGCCTCGGCGAATTGTTCGATGCCGCCGAGACACTGGGCTACGGCATCTCGCCGCGCACCGAGCGGCTGGCGATCCTGACCAATGGGGGTGGCGTCGGCATTATCGCCACTGACCTCCTGATGGACGAAGGCGGCGAACTGGCGACGCTGGCGCCCAAGACGTTGGCTCAACTCGGCAAGCTGATGCCGCGGGCGTGGTCGCATGGCAACCCGGTCGACATCGTGGGCGATGCCGACGGGCCGCGTTACGCCGCGGCGCTCGACGCGCTGGCCGACGATCGCGGCGTCGGCGCCGTGGTGGCCATGAACGTGCCGACGGCGCTCACCTCGCCGGAGGATGCGGCGCGCGCGATCGCGGGGGCCGCCGGCGCCAAGGTCGTGCCGGTGATCGGCTGCTGGATCGGCGGCCCGCAGGCGGCAGCAGGCCGCAACGTCCTGCACGCCGCCGGCATGCCGGCCTACGACACGCCGCTCCGCGCCGTGCGCGGCTTCATGCACATCGTGCAATACCGCCGCGGTCAGCGCGCGCTTCAGCGCACGCCGCCATCAATTCCTGACGCGCGCGCCGACACGCAACTGGTGCGCGCCATCGTCTATGGCGCGCTTGCCGACAAGCGTTCGATCCTGACCGAGCCCGAAGCCAAGCGGGTGCTGGCGGCCTATGGTATTCCCGTGGTGCCGACCGAGATCGTGCTCGACGCGGCTGAAGCCGCCGCCGCTGCGGTGCGCATCGGCTTTCCGGTGGCGGTGAAGATCCTGTCGCGCCAGATCACACACAAGAGCGACGTCGGCGGCGTGGCGCTCGATCTCGCCTCAGATCAAGCGGTTGTCGATGCCGTGCGGACCATGACCGGCAATGCACTGGTGAAGGCACCCAAGGCCCGGATTGACGGCTTCGTCGTGCAACCCATGATCAAGCGGCCGCACGCCGTCGAACTGATCCTGGGAGCGGCGGAGGATCCAGTGTTCGGGCCGATCCTGCTGGTCGGCCACGGCGGCGTCGCCGCCGAAGTGGTGGACGACAAGGCGCTGGCGCTGCCGCCACTCGATCTCGTGCTGGCTGAGGATGCGCTGAGCCGCACCCGCGTCGACCGGCTGCTGCGCGGCTATCGTGACCGTGCGCCGGCCGCGCGCGGGGCGGTGGCCGAGGCCATGGTGCGGCTGTCGCAGCTCATCGCCGATGTCGGCGAGATCGCCGAACTCGACATCAATCCGCTGCTGGCCGACGCCGACGGGGTGCTGGCGCTCGATGCCCGCATCGTCGTGAGAAAGCCCGAGGCAGGGCAGGAGCGGGCGGCACGCTTTGCCATCCGACCCTATCCGGTCGAGCTCGAAGCCGAAGTCCAGCACGGCGAGGAGAAGCTTCGCATCCGCCCGATCCGGCCGGACGATGAACCCTTGATCCAGGCGTTTACGCGTCACCTCAAGCCGGAGGACGTGCGCATGCGCTTCTTCGGGCCGCTGCGCGAACTCACGCACGAGATGGCGGCGCGTCTGACGCAGATCGACTACGACCGCGAGATGGCGTTCCTGTTGCTGGACGGCGACACGCTCGTGGGCGTGGGCCGGCTCGCCGCCGATCCCGGCTTCGAGCAGGCGGAGTTCGCGCTGATCGTCGCCTCCGACCGCCAGGGCCGCGGCTACGGCACGCTGCTGCTCACCCATGTGCTCCACTACGGCAAGTCGCGCGGCATCAAGCGCGTGGTCGGCCATGTGCTGCGCGAGAACGACAAGATGCTCACGCTCGTTAAACGGCTGGGCTTCCGTCGCGAAGGCATGCGCTCGGGCGAGCCCGATCTGCGGGTGGTGAAGTCGCTCGGCGGTCTGTAACGTCTGTATCCGTGGCCATTCAGGATTGAGGCCGAATAGGGGCGACAGGCCAAGGCGTTAGGGCGAATCGTTGATATGGCATCGAAGAAGAACAGAAGCGGGAAGTCGAACAGAAGGAGTCCGAAACCGCCGCCGAGCCGCCTCGAGCGCCTGCGCGCGCGCTTTGGATCCGTCGGTGCGTGGATCGATGCCCATCGCTGGCACTCGATCGTGGTCGGTCTTCTGCTGCTGTTCTTCGGCAGCCTTGTCGGTGGCTATTTGGGGGCTGGTTGGCTCGAGAAGGTCGACCGTGACCGGCTGGCGCGCGAGACGATAGAGGATATGAAGCGCGGCACGCCCGCCGAACCCGACGCGAAATACGCCCGCATCGAGGACATCCCGGGCCTGCCTAAATACACCGAAGTCGAACCGGGCAAGCCGCGGCCCACGCTCGAGGAGAAGCCGCGTCCGGCAGACAAGCCTGCGCAGCTGGCGGCGGCGATATCGAGCGACCAGGCGTGGCGGCGCAACGCCGTGCCGTTCCGCGACCTCAACACGCGGCCACTGATCGCCATCGTGATCGACGACGTCGGGCTCGACCGGCCACGCTCGAAGCGCGCCTGGGAGCTGCCGAGCCCGTTGACGATGTCGTTCCTGCCCTATGCCAAGGACCTGCGAGATCAGGCGCGCGCCGCGCGCGGGCGAGGCCACGAGCTGATGCTGCACCTGCCGATGGAACCCACTGGACGCAACGATCCCGGTCCCGGCGCGCTGCTGGTCTCGATGACCGACACCGAGATCCGCCAGCGCACGGCCACCGCGCTCGACAGCTTCGAAGGCTTCGCCGGCGTCAACAACCACATGGGCAGCCGCTTCACCGCCTTCCGGCCGGGCATGGAGACGGTGCTGCGCCAACTCAAGCCGCGCGGCCTGATGTTCCTCGACTCGCGCACGACGAAGGACTCGGTGGGCGACCAGACGGCGCAGGAACTGGGCGTGCCCGGCATCGTGCGCCATGTCTTCCTCGACGACGATGAATCGCTCGATGCAGTACGCCGCAAGCTCGCCGATGCCGAGGCCGTGGCGCGCCGGCAGGGTTTCGTCGTCGCCATTGGCCATCCGCACGAAGCGACGCTGCAGGCACTGGCGGAATGGCTGCCGACCGTTCAGGGCAAGGGGCTGGCGCTGGCGCCGGCAACCGCCGTGTTGCGCAAGCGCAACGGCTGGGAGTGAGCCGCCTCTAGCCTTCGAGGTTCTTGTAGATCGGCGAGCCCGGTCCTCCGGGTTGGCGAAGCACCTGCTGCCTCATGCGCGGATGGAAGCTGACGTCGACGCAGCGGTTCTTTTCGTAGATGAGCTGATCGAACTTCAGCTGGCTATCCCGGATTTTCTTTGCCGCTGAGAGATCGTCAAAACCATCGACGTGGAAATCAGCGGCGTGGCCCAAGGCATGGTCGGAGTCGGGCACACCACCGACTACGGCATTCACCTCGGGATTGCGATAACCGCTGGTGATTTCGATCGGGCAGTTGAACAGTGCCCGCACCACCTCCATCTGGTTCGTCAGGTTCTACAAATTCACCATGTGCTCAGGGGGCGGTGTGTTCTCGACACCCATCGAAAGCGCTTTGCTCGAGATTGTGAATTCGGCCAAAAGGAAGTGCGATATGAGTTGCATGAATGTCTCCTCGCTCAACCTATCCTGGGATAGTACGCGGCGTCATCGGTCCGACAAGAGCGGCGGTGGGACGGATGGCCTGCCGCTCCGTTACTATGCTCGCCGAAAGTCTCGAGGAGGAAGCAGCGTGCGTTACAACAAACAGGCGATGATCGTGGCCCCGCAGCCCGAATCCACGGAGGCGGGGGCCGATGTGCTGCACGAGGGCGGCAACGCCGTCGATGCCGGCATCGCCTGCGCGCTGGTCCAGGGTGTGGTCGATCCGCTGATGTGCGGCATCGCGGGTTTCGGTAGCTGCGGCATCTACATGCCGGGCAAGAAGTTCCACGGCTACATCGATGCCCACGCGCCGGCGCCGCTCGCGTCGCGGCCCGACATGTGGGCCAACCTTATCGAGAGCGAGGCGCGCGACGGCTATGGGTTCATCCTGAAGGGCCGGGTAAACGACATCGGCTACAAGTCGATCTGCACGCCGGCCAATCTGAAAATGTACTACGAGGCGCACAAGGCACACGGCAGCCTGCCGTGGTCGCGCATCGTCGAACCGGCCATCGCCTGGGCCGAGAACGGCTGGACGGTGCGGCCGCACGTTCACTACTGGTGGTCCGACGACGGCTCCTTCGGCCGCGCACCCAATTTCGAGCGCACCGGCTTCACCGCGGCGGCGCGCGCGCTTTACTGTCGGGCCGACGGCAGACCCAAGCGTGTCGGCGATGCGGTCGTGAACCGCGACTACGGCCAGACCTTGCGTGCCATCGCCAAGGTCGGCGCCGATGTCTTCTATTCCGGCGAGATCGCCCAGGCGATTGCCGAGGACATGAAGAAGAACGAGGCACTTCTGTCGCGGGAAGACCTCGAAGCGTGGAAGCCCACGCACAATCCGCCGCTGTGGGGTGACTATCGCGGCTATCAGGTCTCGTCCAACCAGCCGCCGGGTGGCGGTGTGATGCTGATCGAGATGCTGAACATCCTGGAGAATTTCGATCTCCGCGGGATGGAACACAATTCGGCGGAATATCTGCGCGTCGTGGCGGAGGCGATGAAGCGCGCCACTATCGACAAGGATGCCCATGTCGGCGATCCGAAGTTCGTGAACGTGCCGGTCGAGCAGTTGACGTCGAAGGCCTATGCCAGGGACATGGCCGACGAGATCAGGCGCGGCGTGAAGGCCGAGGTGCTCCGTTTCAATTCAGGCGCCATTTCCAAGGACACGACGCACATCTCGGTCCTCGACAAGGACGGCAATTGTTTCACCATGACCCATTCTCTCGGCATGCCCTCGGGCGTCGTCACGCCGGGCCTGGGCTTCATGTACAACGGCTGCATGGGCGTGTTCGATCCACGGCCGGGCCGCGCCGGCTCGATCGCCCCGGGCAAGGCACGTTTCAGCTCCGTGGTGCCGTCGATCATCTTCAAGGACGGCAAGCCTCATGTCATTATTGGCGCGCCTGGCGCTACGCAGATCGCCATGGGCGTGCTGCACGTGATCCTGAATGCGCTCGACTTCGACATGACCATGCTAGAGGCCGTGAGCGCGCCGCGCTTCTCGGCAACCTCGGACACGATCGACATCTCCAATCGCATCCAGGGCAAGGTCGAGCGCGAGCTGAAGGGGCAGGGCTATCCCTTGGTGCGCAGCCCCTACACCTTCGGTTTCGCGGCGGTTCACGCCATCCGCATCCACGACGACGGCCTCGACGGCGGCGCCGACCCGGGCCACGACGGCGTGGTGATTGCCGTCTAGAAGCAGCGCTCGCTACGGCGTCGTCAGGCCAGGCGGCGGACGCCTCGCGTTCGACGCCTGCTCGTAGGCGTACGCCAGCCTCAGCAGTTTGGCTTCGCTCCAGGCACGGCCGGCAAAGGTGATGCCGAGTGGATAGTCCGGTGTTTCCTTGGTGCCCACGCCGGAGATGAAGCCGCCCGGCACCTGCACACTGGGATATCCCGATTTGGCCGCGAGCGCCGAGCCGATCGCCCCGGGAAACATCACGGCATCGAGCCTGTGTTCGGTCATGTAGGCATCGATCCCATGCTCCTTGGCAGCCATCAAGTCCATCGCGCGCGCCGACTTGTATTCCAGCTCGGAAAGATCGCCCTTGGTCGCCTGTGCGGCGAGGAACAGGTCCTGGCCGTAGCGCAGAGCCTTGTCGGCATTGGCCTTGTTGAAGGCGATGACGTCGGCCAGCGTCTTGGTCTTCGTGCCGGTCGCCCAGTCGCGTAGATAGAGATTGAGGTCGCGCTTGAGCTCGTAGATGAACACGAGCGACGCCGTGCCCGCCGTCCCCTTGTTGAGGCCGAGCGGATTGCGATTGAGGACGGCCATCGTCGTGCCGGGTCCGCCGATCCAGCTGATCTCCGGAAGGGCGGCGCGTACGATCGTGGCGCCGAGGTCCTGCAGCACCTTGGTCGCCTGCGCCATCACATCCTTCGAGCGCTGCGACAGAGGGCCGTAAAAGGGATCGTTCAAGGGATCGTCCGGATCGCTCGGCAGGCCGATGCGCGCGCCCTTCAAGCCGTCCTTGTCGAGCCCGGCGGTATAGTCT
>Ga0194051_1001454_pt1 | contig 12493 bp, 12 predicted proteins | sample SepL2320m_MetaG_FD_161275 | JGI IMG/M metagenome (GOLD analysis project Ga0194051, IMG submission 161275) | Anoxic zone freshwater microbial communities from boreal shield lake in IISD Experimental Lakes Area, Ontario, Canada - Sep2016-L239-20m | ecosystem: Environmental > Aquatic > Freshwater >... | reverse complement strand
CCGCAAGCTTGAACGTGAACTGGCCGAAGCCAAGAAGCAGCTCGCCATGGGCGGGGGGGGCAAGGGCGGTGGCGACGAGGGCATCTCGGAAGTGAACGGCATCAAGCTGATGGCCCGCATCGTGAAGGGCATCTCGCCCAACGACATGAAGGGCCTCGTCGACGAGGGCAAGGCCAAGCTCGGCTCCGGCGTCGTGGCGCTGGTTGGGCTGAACGATGAGGGCCGGGCAGGCCTCGTTGTCGGCGTCACCAATGACCTTGTGTCGCGCTTCAACGCAGTCGATCTTGTGCGTGCTGGTGCAGCCGTGCTTGGCGGCAAGGGCGGCGGCGGGCGGCCCGACATGGCCCAGGCCGGTGGCCCGGATGGCGACAAGGCCGAAGAGGCACTGGCCGCCGTGAAGGCCGCGCTGGGCTGATAGCGGCTCGACCACGATCTCAACTCTCCACCATCGCCGGGCTTGACCCGGCGATCCTTTTTGTCGGCCACAAGCAGATGCCCGGGTCGAGCCCGTGCATGATGGATAGGGTGGGGTGGCACCTCAATGAGGAGATCGGCTATCGCTTCACCGGCCACTCTGCCGTTTCATGGTCCGGGTGCTGCAGCGAGCGCAGCTTGGTCAGGTCTTGCGGGGTGCGGTCATCCTCCGTCCGCTTGGCGGGAAGGCCGGGCAGAGCGTCAGCCCAGGTGAGCTTGCTCTCCACGCCCGCCACATGGTCCGGCGCTGCCGCATTCGGATCGTCCAGCGACCCAATGGCGATTTCGATCGGGCCATAGTCATCTTCCAGCATGAACAGCGGCGTGCCGCAGTCGCGGCAGAAGCCGCGCGCCACCACGGGCGATGAGCGGAATGTGGCGGGTTCGCCCCTGGTCCAGGTGAAGCGCTCCGGCGGCACGCTGACGAGCGGGGCTCCAAATGACCCGAAGGCCTTCTGGCACATGCGGCAGTGGCAGAAGCCGGCCCCGCCCAGCGGCCCCTCGATTCGATAGCGGATTGCACCGCACTGGCAACCTCCGGTATGTATTTCGGTCATGTCGTCTCCTCACGCATCAGGAAAGTAAGACTTACATTTCGAAAACTGCAAGTCTGGACCGCAGAAATGGCGCAGGTAAACCTCCGCGAGCAGGAGCATATCGCCGCTCCTGCTGCAGCGCAGCAAGGAACGGAGACAACATCATGACCACGGTGCAGGACGGCGGGGAGGCTTCGGACGAGTCCGCAAGTCACGGGCACGGCCCCCGGCCGCCGGGCTTTCTCATTCTCGCCCTGGGCTCCGTCGGCGTCGTCTATGGCGACATCGGCACCAGCCCGCTCTATGCGCTGCGCGAGGCCGTCCTCGCCGGCATGCGCCAGGACGGCGCCATTTCGGAAGCGCTGGTCAACGGCGTCCTCTCGCTCATCATCTGGGCGCTCATCCTCGTCGTCACCGTCAAGTATGTGCTCGTCCTGCTCAACGCCGACAACAAGGGCGAGGGCGGCACGCTCTCCCTCATGGCATTGGCGCAACGCGCCTTCGGAAAATCCGTCACCTGGATTGCCGTGCTCGGCATGATCGGTGCGGCGCTGTTCTATGGCGATGCGATCATCACGCCAGCCATCTCGGTGCTCTCCGCTGTGGAGGGCCTGAAGATCGTGACGCCGGCCTTCGAACCCTACGTGCTGCCGCTGACGCTCGTCATCATCCTGGGGCTCTTCCTCGTCCAGTCGCAGGGAACGGGGCGTGTTGCGGCTTTCTTCGGGCCCATCACGCTGGTGTGGTTTGCCGCACTGGCCGCGGTCGGACTCTGGCACATTTCTGATAATCCCGCGGTGCTGATGGCCTTCAACCCGCTCAAGGCGGTTCACTTTCTCGAACATCACGGCTTCATCGGGCTCGTGGTGCTGGGCGCGGTGTTCCTTGCGGTGACGGGTGCCGAGGCGCTCTATGCTGACCTCGGCCATTTCGGCAAGCGCCCGATCCAGGCGGCGTGGCTGGTCATCGTGCTGCCGGCGCTGCTGCTGAATTATCTGGGGCAGGGTGCGCTGCTGCTGGCCAACCCCGCGGCGATCGACAATCCCTTCTTCCGCATGGTGCCGGACTGGGGTCTCGTGCCCATGGTGGTGATGGCCACCGCCGCCACCATCATCGCATCGCAGGCCGTCATCACCGGCGCCTATTCGCTGACCCAGCAGGCGATCCAGCTCGGCCTGTTGCCGCGCATGGAAATCCGCTTCACCTCGGAATCGCATGCCGGCCAGACCTACCTTCCGCAGGTGAACTGGCTGCTGCTCGCGGGCGTCATCATCCTGGTGCTGGCCTTCAAGTCATCCAGCGCGCTCGCCCATGCCTATGGCATCGCGGTGACCGGCACCATGGTGGTGACGGCGATGATGGCCGTCGCCGTGATGTGGAAGGACTGGAAGTGGCCGCTGTGGCTGGTGCTTGCCATCATGCTGCCGCTGCTGGCACTTGATATTGTGTTCTTCGGCGCAAATGCACTGAAGATCCTGGAAGGCGGCTGGATGCCACTGGCGCTGGGTGCCGCCATCTTCCTGCTGATGTGGACCTGGCGCGAAGGCTCGCGCCTGCTGGCGGAGAAGACCCGGCTTTCGGAGGTTCCGCTCAAGGACCTTGTGGCCTCGCTCACCAAGCGGCCGCCTTCGACCGTGCCCGGAACGGCGGTGTTCCTCACCGGCGATTCCGAGAGCGCCCCAACGGCACTGCTGCACAGCCTCAAGCACTACAAGGTGCTGCATGACCGGAACGTCATCCTCACCGTGAAGGGTGCCACCGTGCCTGTGGTGGAGGAGTCGCGCCGCCTGAAGATCGAGCAGCTCTCGGAGCGCTTCTGGCGCATCGAGGCGACCTTCGGCTTCATGGAGAACCCGAATGTGCCGGCCACGCTGCTCTCGATCCCGAAGTCGGAGATGAGCTTCTCGATGATGGACACGTCCTTCTTCCTGTCGCGTCGCAGCGTTCGCGCTTCGAAGTACCAGGGCATGCCGGTGTGGCAGGACAAGCTGTTCATCATGATGGCGCGCAATGCCAATGACGCGAGCAGCTACTTCCGCCTGCCGCCGGGTCGCGTGATCGAGGTGGGAAGCCAGGTAACGGTCTGAACCGGGCTGCGGCGCGGAAAGTGTCCACGCAGTGTCCACCTGATTGCGCCGCGCCTGCTTTTCTCAGCAACCAGGGATTGGACAATCACTTCATCCATCGACAGATCACCGATGATATACTAACCGGAAGGGAGTGTGGGATTTGGAAGGCACGCGGATGATGGCTCACGTGAGTGGTTGGCTCGGACGTCCGGGCAAGGGAACATGGCATTTCGCGTTGTTGCTGTTGTGTCTGTGCCTGTTCAATCCGGGCGCGGCGATGAGTCAGAGCTGCGTGACGACTCCGGCCTGCAAGCCGCAGTTCAAATATGAGGGCCTCAACGGCCTGGTGACGATTAACAACTGCAAGACCACGCAGACATCCAGTGCCTGCGCCTGGGCCAATGTTACCTTGCAGGCATCGAACTTCCTCGCCTGCCGGCTTGAGGACACTGGCCCGATCGCCCTGTGCTATTATTCGGGCGTTCCCGGAAGCCCGAGTGGCACACCCGGCTGTGTTCTGTCTGCCGACAAGAAGACTGCCACGTGTGACTGCTACAAGGTCTCGAAGGATAATCCGGTCGGCGCGACCTACTCCTATGTCGACATCAACGCGATCCTGAACAAGGCCGTCTATCTGCAGACCGTCAAGGTTTGTGGCAAGGATGGATCGAAGTGCCTGAATGGTGCCAATGTCGTGACAAATCCGAACACACGGCAGGCGCCCGTCTGCAATGCCATCCGCAAGAAGACCCTGTTTCCCGGGGCGGATGTCGTGTCAGACTACACGCCAATCTTGATCCCTCAGAAGGGCGACACGATTTATCAGTGCCCGACGAGCGGTGCGGGTAACATCTACGCCGGCTGCATGACCGCGCCGTGCCATGCGACCGACAGGACTGACCCGAGCACCGGCCTGCCGCTGGTGAGCTGTGAGTGCCCCACATTCGACGGACCCAACCAGGTGGGTAACCCGCTCATCAATGATGTGAACAACTGCTCGCCGGATCCCTATGTCTGGTCCTCCGCCTACAAGCCGCCAACCATGCCGACGACTCCCTGACGTGGGTGCGGGGCCGCGTGATCGCGGCGGCAAGCAGGTGATGATCTAGGTCTCAGTCCCGGTCGGGGTGCTGGCGGCTTTTCAGGCGCTTCAGGTCCTCGGGTGGAACGTCGTCTTCCGTGCGCGTTCCGGCAAGCGCGTGGAGCAGGGCGAAGGCGGGAAGCTGATCCTCAATTCCATAGGCTCGTGCCGGCGTCACCGCTTCCGGGTGGTCGAGTGACCCGATCGACACGGCGATGCGGTCTGCCGTGTCGTAGGCGAATGTGAGCGGTGTGCCGCAGTCCTTGCAGAAGCCGCGCTGCACGATCTCCGAACTGCGGAAGAAGGATGGGCTGTCTTTGGTCCAGTGAAGCCCGGTCTTCTTCGTGCCCACCAGCGCGGCGAAATAGTTGCCGAAAGCCTTCTGGCACATGCGGCAATGGCAGATGTGCGGGTTCTCGAAGGGCGCGGTGATGCGATAGCGCACCGCGCCGCACTGGCAGCCACCGGTGGCGAGCGTGTCGGTCATGCACGCAGTGTGGCGCGGAAGGGAGCGGTCGTCGAGAGGTCACTCCCGCAACTCATCATGCCCGGGCATGACCCGGGCATCCTTTCCCGCCGCGCCAAAAAAGGTGGCCGGGACAAGCCCGGCCATGATGATCGTAGAGGGCAGGCTGAATGATCAGCCCATCGCCTTCTGCAGGTTGGCGTCCACCGCGTCGAGGAAGCCCTCGGTGGTGAGCCAGCTCTGGTCAGGTCCGATGAGGACGGCGAGGTCCTTGGTCATCTTGCCTTCCTCGATGGTCTGCACGACCACCTTCTCGAGTGCTTCGGCGAATTTGCTCAGCTTCTCGTTACCGTCGAGCTTGGCGCGGTGCTTGAGGCCGCCGGTCCAGGCATAGATCGAGGCTGCCGAGTTGGTGGAGGTCTGCTTGCCCTGCTGGTGCAGGCGGTAGTGGCGCGTCACCGTGCCGTGGGCGGCTTCGGCTTCCACCGTCTTGCCGTCCGGCGTCATCAGCACCGAGGTCATCAGGCCGAGCGAGCCGAACCCTTGCGCCACGATGTCGGACTGCACGTCGCCGTCATAGTTCTTGCAAGCCCACACATAGCCGCCGGTCCACTTCAGCGCGGAAGCCACCATGTCGTCGATCAGGCGGTGCTCGTAGAACAGCTTGCGCTTCTCGAATTCGGCCTTGAACTCGGCGTCGTAGATTTCCTGGAAGATGTCCTTGAAGCGGCCGTCATAGGCCTTGAGGATGGTGTTCTTGGTCGAGAGATAGACCGGGTAATTGCGCATCAGGCCATAGTTGAACGAGGCGCGGGCGAATTCCTTGATCGACTCGTCGAGGTTGTACATGGCCATGGCAACACCCGCACCCGGGGCCTTGAACACTTCCTTCTCGATCACCGTGCCGTCTTCGCCCACGAACTTGACGGTGAGCGTGCCCTTGCCGGGGAAGGTGAAGTCGGTGGCGCGGTACTGGTCGCCGAAGGCGTGGCGTCCGATGATGATCGGCTGGGTCCAGCCGGGAACCAGGCGCGGCACGTTCTTGCAGATGATCGGCTCGCGGAAGATCACGCCGCCCAGGATATTGCGGATCGTGCCGTTGGGCGACTTCCACATCTGCTTGAGGTTGAACTCCTTCACGCGGGTTTCGTCCGGCGTGATGGTGGCGCACTTGACGCCCACACCGTATTTCTTGATGGCGTTGGCGGCATCGACTGTCACCTGGTCATTGGTGGCATCGCGGTTTTCCACCGAGAGATCGTAATAATGCAGGTCCACGTCCAGGTAGGGCAGGATCAGCTTCTTCTTGATGAGGTCCCAGATGATGCGGGTCATCTCGTCGCCGTCCAACTCGACTACCGGGTTCTGGACCTTGATCTTCGCCATGGGAAAAGCCTTCTGTTGCGCTGCGGTATAGGTGCTCCGCCTATAGCAGCCCTCTGGGTGAGCGGCAAATCAGACTGTAGGCGGAGATGTCATGCCCCTGTCACGGTTTGGGGGCTTGAAATCGCACCAACCCCCGGTCCAGTCTGCCGCCCGGTGGCGGCTGGTTGGGGGACGGCAAGATGCAGGTTTCGGAGGCGAAGGTGATCGATGGCGGTGCCGCCGTCGAGGTTTCGCTGGGGGCCGAACGCCACAGGTTCCACGCCTTGTGGCTCCGCGACAACGCGCGGGACGAAAAGACCCGCAGCCCCGGCAATGGCCAGCGGCTGATCACCATCCTCGACATTCCGGCCGAGACCAAGATCGCCGTGGCGAACGCCGCTGGCGGCACCCTGTCGCTGCGCTTCGAGCCGGAGGGGCGGAGCATCGATTTCGACGGCAGCTGGCTGGCCCGGCACGCCTATGACCGGCACGAGACAAGGCCGCCGGGTTGGAAGGGGAAGGCGATCGAGCGCTGGGACTCCCGGCTGCTGAACAGCGTTCCCTCCGAAAGCTGGACCGACGTCACCAATGATCGCAAGGCTCTCGGCCGCTGGCTTGCCGCCGTGCGCCGCTATGGTTTCGCGGTGATGACAGGCACCCCCACAGAGCCTGGCACTCTGTGCAAGGTGGCGGAGCTCTTTGGTTACGTGCGCGAGACCAATTACGGCCGCTTCTTCGAGGTGAGGGCGGAGGTGAACCCCAACAACCTCGCCTACACGAACCTCGGGCTGCGGGCCCACACGGACAATCCCTATCGCGACCCCGTGCCGACGCTGCAGATCCTCGCCTGCCTCGAGAACTCCGTCGATGGCGGCGACTCGATCGTGGTCGACGGCTTCAAGGTGGCGGAACGACTGAAGACCGAGTATCCGCGCGGCTTCGATCTGCTGTCCGGCCACGCCGCACGCTTTGCCTATGAGGGATCAGCGGGCGTCAGGCTGCGCGCCAAGCGGCCGATGATCGAGCTGGGGCCGGACGGCGAATTGATCGCCATCCGCTTCAACAACCGCTCGCTCGCCGCGGCCACCGACATTCCTTACGAGGACATGGCGGACTACTACGCCGCCTACCGCCGCTTCGCGGAGCTGATCGAGGACCCCGCGATGGAGGTGACCTTCAAGCTGAAGCCGGGCGAGCTGTTCATCGTCGACAACACCCGGGTGCTGCATGCGAGGAAGAGCTTCTCCGGCACCGGCAAGCGCTGGCTGCAGGGTTGCTACGCCGACAAGGACGGACTCTACTCCACACTCTCGGCCATCGAGGAAGAAGGACTGCTGCAATGACCGCGCCCCAGCTTGACCGCTCCAACATCGTGGAGTTCATCGCCGACATCTTCGAGCGGCGCGGGGCCGAGTCCTATCTGGGCGAGCAGGTCTCTATGTCCGAACACATGCTGCAGGGTGCTGTTCTGGCGGAAGCCGAAGGTGCGCCTGAGGAACTCGTCGCGGCGGCATTGCTGCATGACATCGGCCACTACACCTCCGAGTTCGGCCCCATGTCGCTGGGTGACGCGCAAGACAACTACCATGAGGAGTCGGGCGCCAAGGTGCTGGCCCCGTTCTTCCCGCCGGTCATCACCGAATGCGTGCGGCTTCACGTGCCTGCCAAGCGCTATCTCTGCTCAACCGACAAGGGCTATTATGATCGGCTGTCGGAGGCTTCCAAGCACACGCTGATGCTGCAGGGCGGACCGATGAGCGAGGCGGAGGTGAACGACTTCGAGTCCAATCCTTTCCACCGCGAAGCCGTGCGCGTGCGTATCTGGGATGATGAGGGCAAGAAGCCGGGGGTGGAGACCCCGGAGTTCCGCCACTACGTGCCGCTGCTCAAACGTGTTGTGGAGCGTCAGGGCAGGGCGGCCTAGACAATTTCATGACAACGCTTCGCGCCTCCGCCGAGACCAACGCGCTTCGGCACCCCAAGTTCGTGCTCTACCTGATCGCCATCGGCTGCGCCTCATTCGCGGTGCAGATCATGTCGGTATCGGTGGGATGGGAAATCTATGACATCACGCGTGACCCGCTCTACCTCGGCTACGTCGGGTTGGTGCAGTTCCTGCCGCCCTTGCTGCTGGTGCTGGTGACGGGCTTGGTGGCCGACCGCTTCAACCGGCGGCTCATCATGGCGGCCTGCCTCAGCCTCGAAGCCCTGTGCGCGCTGGGGCTGCTGTTGTTCACGCTCACGCACCCGACCAACGTCACACCGGTGTTCGGCATCCTTGCCCTGCTGGGTGTTGGTCGTGCCTTCATGAATCCGGCCTCCGATGCGCTGGCGCCCAACCTCGTGCCAAAGGAGGCGATCGCCCATGCGATCTCGCTCACCACCATGATCTGGCAGACGGCGAATATCGCGGGGCCGGTGGCGGGCGGCCTTCTCTACGGCATTGCGGGGCCGGTGGCCTATGGCATGGCGCTGGCACTGGTGATCATCGCGGCGACGCTGGTCATTGCCATGGGACGCGTTCCGCAGACCCGTGAAGCGCCAGCCGAGGAAACGACGCTGGGCACGCTGTTCGCAGGCTTCGCCTTCATCCGGCGCGAGAAGATCGTGCTGGGTGCCGTGTCGCTCGACCTCTTCGCCGTTTTGTTGGGTGGTGCCGTGGCGCTGCTGCCGGTCTATGCGCGCGACATTCTCGAGGTGGGGCCGTGGGGGCTGGGGCTGCTGCGGGCGGCTCCCGGCGTGGGCGCCGTGACGATGGCGCTCTACCTCGCGCGCTATGGGATCAAGGACCACGCGGGGCGCATCCTGTTCATCTTCGTGGCGCTGTTCGGGTTCTTCACCATGGTGTTCGGGCTTTCGAAGTCCGTGCCGCTCTCGATCGGCGCGCTCGTGCTGATGGGGGCCTGCGACATGGTGAGCGTCTATATCCGCGAGACGCTTCTCCAGCTGTGGACGCCGGACGAGGTGCGCGGACGGGTGAATGCCGTGAACCGGGTGTTCATCGGAGCCTCGAACGAGCTCGGTGAGTTCCGGGCGGGAACCGTGGCCCGGCTGATCGGCGCCGTGGCGGCGGTGACGCTGGGGGGCGCGGGGACCATGGGGGTCGCCTTCTTCTGGTCGCGCTGGTTCCCGGAACTCAGAACCGCGAGGCGGCTGGACGGGCGGGGCTGACGCCGCTATTCCAAGCTCATCATGGCTGGAACCGACAAGACCAAGAATCAGGTGCTGGGGCCTGCGCCCATCGCGGTGCTGGTGAGCCCGCAGCTGGGCGAGAACATCGGCACGGCGGCGCGCGCCATGGCCAATTTCGGCCTGCACGAGCTGCGCCTGATGGACCCGCGCGACGGCTGGCCGAACGAGAAGGCGCTGACCTCGTCCTCCGGTGCCAACTGGATCATCGAGAACGCCACGGTGCACCAGACGCTGGACGATGCGCTGCAGGACGTGAACTTCGTCTATGCCACCACCGCACGGCCGCGCGGCATGATCAAGGAAGTGATCACGCCCGAGCAGGCGGGTGACGACATGCGGGCGCGGGTGGCGCGCGGCGAGAAGGTGGCGATCCTGTTCGGCCGCGAACGCACCGGCCTTTCCAACGAGGAGATCTCGCGGGCCGACGTGATCGTGACGGCACCCGTCAACCCCGCCTTTGCCTCGATCAACATCGCGCAGGCGGTGCTGCTGATGAGCTATGAGTGGTACAAGGACCAGGCGGAGAGCTTAGGCCAGAAGACGCCGGAGCTGCCCGCCCTCGAAGGCCCCGGCCTGCAGACGCCCGACACGCGGCCAGCCACCAAGGAAGAGCTGTTCGGCTTCTTCGACCACCTCGAGCACGAACTCGACGTGGCAGGCTTCTTCAAGACCGAGGCCAAGAAGCCCGGCATGATGATCAATATCCGGAACATCTTCGGGCGTGCGCAGCTGATGGAGCAGGAGGTGCGCTCGCTGCGGGGCATCGTCTCCTCGCTGACCCGCGCCCACGAGAAGCGCAAGGAACAGCGCGATAAGGAACGCGCCGAGAAGGAGCGCGAGGAAGGATGAGCCAGCCGCGCATCCTGCTGTTCGACAGTGGCATGGGCGGGCTCACCGTTGCCCGCTCGGTGCGGCATGAACTGCCCTTCGCGCAGCTGATCTATTCTGCCGACAACGCGGCCTTCCCTTATGGCGCATGGGAGGAGCAGGCGCTGGTGCAGCGCATCCTGTTCGTGATGGGAAAGCTCATCGAGCGGGTGGAGCCTGATATCGTGGTGGTGGCCTGCAACACGGCGTCCACCATTGCGCTGCCGCAGCTGCGCGAGCGTTACAAGGTGCCCTTCGTCGGCACCGTTCCGGCGATCAAGCCCGCGGCCGCGCAGTCCAAGTCGCACATCATCGGTGTTCTGGCGACGCCGGGAACCGTGCGGCGCGAATATACGCATACGCTGATCCACGACTTTGCCTCGCATTGCCACGTGACGCTGCATGGTGCGCCGAAGCTGGCGGAGATTGCCGAGCGAAAGCTGAAGGGCGTGCCGGTGGACCTCCAGGAACTGAAGGCCGAGATTGCACCGGTGTTCGTGGAGGAGGGGGCCAAGCGCACCGACGTGGTGGTGCTGGGCTGCACGCATTACCCGCTGCTGGCCGACGAGATGGCGAAGGTTGAGCCCTGGGTGGTGCGCTACATCGACCCTGCGCCGGCGATCGCGAGGCGGGTGGCGGACGTGCTGAAGGACGTGGTGCCGAGGGAGCTCTCGAAGCCGGTGCCGCCGCACAATGCAGTGTTGCTGACCTCCACCCGCGCGGCGGCAGAGGATGCGCTGCCGGCCTATGCCAGGATGAGCTTCCACCTGCCGGAGTTTCTGGACCTCAAAGTCTAGAAGAGGAAGAAAGTCCTTGACAGCGCGCGCTCGCTGTGCTAGAAAGGCGCATTCTCCGAAATTGGGTTCTTCATCGAGGGGGCGTTCGCGCTCAACCCTTCGTGAGCCCCATCGTCAGGCCGCGCACCAGATGGCGCTGGACGAGGAGGACGAAGAGGAAGGCGGGGAGGATGCTTGCGGTGCTCAGGGCCGAGGTGAAGCCCCAGGTCTGGGTGACGACGAGGCTCAATTGCACGGGCAGCAGGCGGATGGAGTTGGTGAGGAACAGCGCCATGAGGAACTCCGTCCACGAGAAGATGAAGCAGAGGACGGCGGAGGCGGCGATGCCGCCCTTGACCAGGGGCACGTAGATGCGGGTGAAGCAGGTGAAGCGGGTGGCGCCGTCGATGGTGGCGGCCTCGCCCACTTCGCGCGGGACGTCATCGAAGAAGGACTTGAGCAGCAGGATGGCGAAGGGGAGGTTGACGGCGGCATGGGCGAGGATGACGCCTGCCCGCGTGTCACGCAGGCCCACCTGCGAATAGGTGAAGACGAGGGGCACCAGGATGGCGATGGGCGGCAGGATGCGGTGGAACAGCACCCAGAGGAAAACGGCGCGCCTGGAGGTGAAGTGGATGAGCGACAGGGCGAAGGCCGCGGGGAGTGCAGTGGCGAGGGTGAGAAGCGTGGCACCCATGGCCACCAGCAGCGTGTCGAGGATGGCCTGGCGGGAGGCGAAGAAGGCCGGGCCCTCGCCGGCCAGCGTCACCCGGTAATTGTCGAGTGTGGGGGTGAAGTCGAACCAGTTGACGCTGAAATTCTCGAATATGGCACTGGCCGGCTTGATGGAATTGAGGCCCCACCAGAACAGCGGGAACATGAAGAGGCCCACCGTGAGCAGGGCGGCGATGTCCCGAAGATGGCGGAGGGCGGGATTCTGGAGCATGGAGGGAGGTATGTTGAAAGATCAAGGGGTTGTCTACAGCGTCCTCTCTCGCGGCGCGGGAGAGGAAGGGGACCCAGCGAAGCTGGGGGAGGTGAGGGACCACGGGGTCCGGTCAGGGTCAGCGTGGACATCCCCTCATCTCCCCGTTGCGTGCCGCAACGGGTCCCTTCTTCTCCCGCAGAAGGAGCGGGAGAAGACATTTCGAGGCGGATTTGACACTGCTACCTGCATCCCCTATACGCGCCGCAGCACGGGGCTTTGACGGCCCCGTTCGCTTGCCCGTGCCCCATTGGGGCTGTCGGCCGGGAGACCGGTGCCAGGAGGGTGGGTTCTCAACGTCACTCTAGGAGACCGTAAATGACGAAGCGCGCAAACGCGAAGTACAAAATCGACCGCCGCATGGGCGAGAACATCTGGGGCCGCCCCAAGAGCCCGGTCAACAAGCGCGAATATGGCCCCGGCCAGCATGGCCAGCGCCGCAAGGGCAAGATGTCGGACTTCGGCACCCAGCTGAAGGCCAAGCAGAAGCTCAAGGGCTATTACGCCAATCTTTCGGAACGGCAGTTCCACTCGGTCTATGACGAAGCCGTGCGCATGACGGGCGACTCGTCGGAAAACCTCATCGGCCTGCTCGAGCGTCGCCTCGATGTGGTCGTGTACCGCTCCAAGTTCGTGCCGACCATCTTCGCCGCGCGCCAGTTCGTGTCGCATGGTCACGTGG
>Ga0194051_1001453_pt1 | contig 12503 bp, 10 predicted proteins | sample SepL2320m_MetaG_FD_161275 | JGI IMG/M metagenome (GOLD analysis project Ga0194051, IMG submission 161275) | Anoxic zone freshwater microbial communities from boreal shield lake in IISD Experimental Lakes Area, Ontario, Canada - Sep2016-L239-20m | ecosystem: Environmental > Aquatic > Freshwater >... | reverse complement strand
CACCCGCGAGAGTTCCTCGTAGCCCGTCGGCGAGAGCTTCGCGATCACGAGGTCGCCCGTTTCCGTGAACAGGAAGAAGCGGTCGGCGGCCCCACCGCCCTCGTGCTTCGTGAGAAAGGCCGTGCCCGAGCCCTGCGGCCGCTCGCCGAGCGGCCCGCCCCCCTTCCAAGCGAAGTCACCGTCCGGCACCCGCATCGCTCGCAGTTCGCCGTTCTCGTGGAACCCGTAGACGAGGCCGTCGGCCACGAACGGCGGCACGTTCACCGCCGAGATCGCCTGCTTGGGCCTATTCCGCCAGACGACCTCGACGCCGGGCGCGTCGGCCTTCAGCTTGAGCATCAGGTTCTTCCCCTGATAGCCGCCGATGTAGAGAAACTCGCCGACGCGAACCGGCGTCACGATGATCGAGCCGTTGTCGGCGTTGTAGGGCTTCTCCCAGAGGAGCTTGCCGGTCTCGGGCTCGACCGCATACACGCCGTCGGGCTTCACGAGCACAAGCTGTCGCACGCCCGCCGCCTCGATGATCGACGGCGGCACGTAGCCCTGCTCGGCCGCCTTGCCCGTCCGTCAGACTTCCTTGCCCGTCTTCAGGTCGAAGGCGGCCGCGTGGGCCACGTCGGTGCCCACCACGCACACGAGCCGGTCGCCGTCCACGAGCGGATGGCTCGCCCAGCCCCAGAGGGCCGCCTTCGTGGCGTAGTCCTTCTTGAGATCGCGGGCCCGACCGGCTCGCCGATCTCGTCCCGCCGCCGCGGAAGCACCGGCATCGCTATCACGGGGTGTTTGCACCGAATCACCCACCCGCACAACGTCAGCACCCATGCCGACCCAGTTCAGCATTGGTGTCGACCCACATCGGCATACGTGCGGAACCGATACATTCTCCTCTATATCTCCTATAGAGATCTCTTCTTATAGATATGGGGGTGCCCTCCAGCCCACCTACCAGTACCCCAACGACCCCCGATAGCAAAAAAAGAGCGGCCCGGTTTCCCGAAGCCGCTCTTTCTCCAACCCACCAGCCACTACCCAGCCCAAGCCCTGGCGAAATCGAGACCTTCTCGATAGGGATGACGAAACATTCGAGTCGGCGAGTGGGAGGGTGGCGTGGTTGACCCTTCGATGTGCCAAGTATAACGATCCCGCATCCCTGAGTCGTGCCGCCACCGGGGTGGGTGCAGAGGACGCAGTCCTGGTGTCGGCCTATGTCTCTTTCGGCAAACAGTTTTCGTTACGGATTCGGCCTCCTCGCGCTGGCGGCTGCCTGTGCGGTCGTCTGCGCCCAGTCCGCAGCCACGGCGGCCGAGGACGACGGCGACTGGGAGATCACGGCCGAAAGTGAGGCGGCCGTCGAGCGGGGCCCGCGAGGTCGCTGACATCGGTCCGGCCGCCCCGCCGGCGGTGCCATCCTCGGGGGAAGCTTTGCCCCCCGAGGCCGCCGCGCTCGCCATTCCTAGTGGGACACCACCGGGATGCGAGCCGCTCTCTTGGTCACGTTGTGCACGCCGTCAAGAGCCACCAGACCTGTCGCCGGGCGATTCGGCGGCACCCCGTGGGCTCGCCGTCCCGCACGCCGCTACGAGCGCCGCCGCCCAGAGAAGACGCCGCTCCACAGAGTGGTCTCTGAGAACCTCGAGAGCTGGCTCGAGTGGCGAGAAGCCGCCGAGCGGCCCGTGCCGGGCTACGTCGAGGAGGAGCTCCGCGGCTATCTCGAGTGCGGGCTCCTCTGCTTCTCACTTTGCCCAGCCGGTCTGCATGACGTGCCGCACGGGATTCGTCGTGGCATTCTCCTGCAAGAGCCGCGGCGTCTGCCCATCCTGCAACGGCCGCCACATGGCCCAGACTGCCGCCCACCTTGCGGATCACGTGATCCCACCGGTGTCCGTGCGGCAGTGGGTGATCTCCGTCCCCAAGCGCCTGCGCGGCATGCTTGCCGACCGGCCCGCAGCTGTAAACGCCCTCACGAAGATCTTCCTTGATGAGATCGAGCGACTGCTGTGCGCTGCCGCAGGCGTCACCGATGCTGTCAACACACCCACGGCCGCCTGCCCGCGGCTCGGCGCCGTCTCCTTCCTCCACCGCTTCGGTTCGGCGCTCAACCACCACGTGCATCTCCACGCGTGCGTGACCGACGGCGTCTTCAGGCCGGCTGCTGACCAAGCAGGCGGCGACGCCCCGCCGGCGTTCCTGCCCGCACGACCGATCACGCAGCCTGATCTGGCCACGGTCACCGAGCGGGTACGGCGCCGCGTGATCCGCTGGTTCAGGCTCGCTCACCTGCTCGACGCTTCTCCGGCTGCCGACATACTCGCCTGGGAGAACAGCGGGTTTTCCATCGACGCGAGCGTGCGGATCGCGCTCATCGACCGCGACGTGCCCAGCTATTTTCGGAGTCTCGAACACCTGCTGCGGTACTGTGCCCGCCCCCCCTTCGCATTGGAGCGACTCTCCGTGATCCGCGGCCCAGACGGCCGGATCGCCCGCATCCGTTACGGGCTGCCCAGACACAAAGCCGCCAACTGGGTCGGGCCCGGCCGCGGCCGAACGTCCACCCGGCCGGGAGCCAATGGCGTCGTCGACCTCTCGCCGTTTGAGTTCCTCGACCGGCTCGCCGATCTCGTGCCGCCGCCGCGGAAGCACCGGCATCGCTACCACGGGGTGTTTGCACCCAACCACAAGCTCAGGCGGGCCGTCACGGCGCTGGCAATCGGGAATGTCGGCAAGCGGCAAGACGCCGCGATCGGCGGACATCCGGACGACGGTCGCGCCACAGGAGGCTGTTGTGACGCGCATCGAAAGCCCCGCTCGCACGACACGTCGCGGATTGCGTGGGCCAAGCTCATGGCGCGGGTAGGGGAGGAGTTTCCGCTTGAGTGCCCAGCGTGCGGCGGCGACATCCGGCTGATCGCGTTCATCACAGAGCCAGGGACGATCCGGAAGATTCTCACACACTTCAACGAACCACTCGAACCGCCGCCGGTGTCGCCCGCTCGTGGCCCGCCCACCGACTGGGACGAGCTCGTGCAGGCCCATGACGACCGGGCATTCTTCCAAGCCTTGCCCGACGAGCTGCCCGTGATCGACATTCACAGCCTCTGAGCGGTGCCGGGTGCGACCCACGCATGTCGGGAAACTGCGAACTGGGACGGGGTCTGCGCAGCCGCGAGAAAAACGCCACCGAAGCGGGCGCGGGGCGTTTCGAGAAACCCGCTCCGGACGCCAAGGCCGCTCCTCCCGAGGCTCACGAGTCGCTCATCAGCCGGAAGACCGTTGAGGAAGTGCCATTGACCGGGCTATCCTTAGAGCGGTCGACATTCGCTTGTTTAAGGACTAGTGTACGTGCGCACACTTCTTTCGTCCATGCCCCGGTGCGCCCATGGTCGCCGTCCTGACTGCGTCGCCGACGCGGTCCAAAGTCCGCCCGCACGTCGGCACTGCGAGTTCCCGCCGCTACGAGCGACGCCGACCGGAGAAGACGCCGCTCTACAAGATCGTCGCAGAGCACCTTGAAGGCTGGCTCGAGAATCGGGCGGTCGCTGAGCAGCCCGTTTCGGCGCACATCGAACGGGAACTGCGGTCGTACCTCACCTGCGGCATCCTCTGCTTCGGATTTGGCCGGGCACGCTGTACGTCGTGCGGGCAGGGTTTTGTTGTGGCCTTCTCGTGCAAGGGCCGGGGTGTCTGTCCGTCTTGCAATGGCCGCCGGATGGCACAGACAGCTGCGCATCTCGTGGACCGCGTCATTCCCCCGGTGCCCGTGCGGCAGTGGGTGATCTCCGTGCCGAAGCGATTGCGCTGCTTCCTCGCTGACCGCCCAAACGCGGTCGCAGCCCTCACGAGGATCTTCATCGAAGAGATCGAGCGGCTGCTCCGTACCGCGGCGGGCTTGACCCGTGACGGTGACCGGCCGTGCCCGGCTCGCCCGCGACTCGGCGCCGTCTCCTTTCTGCACCGCTTCGGATCGGCGATCAATCACCACGTGCACCTGCATGCGTGCGCGACCGACGGCGTCTTCGTGCCAACCGTTGACGGGCCGCCGGCGTTCCTGCCGGCTCGACTGATTACCCAGGCCGATCTGGCCACGCTCACCGAGAAGGTGCGCCGGCGTGTCGTGCGTTGGTTCCGCATGCAGCGGCTCCTCGACGCCGATGTGGCCGCCGACATGGTTGCTCGAGAAAACAGTGGTTTCTCAGTGGACGCAAGCGTCCGGATCACGCTCATCGACCGCGACGTGCCGAGCTATTTTCAGAGCCTCGAGCACCTGCTGCGATACTGTGCCCGGCCGCCCTTCGCGCTGGAGCGGCTCTCCGTGATGCGCGGCGAAGACGGCCGCATCGCCTGCGTCCGCTACGTGCTCCCCCGACACAAGGCGGCCAACTGGGTCGGCCCGGGACGCGGGCGGAAGTCCACACGGCCGGGTGCTAACGGCGTCGTCGAACTCTCGCCGTTTGACTTCTTGGATCGGCTGGCCGATCTCGTGCCGCCGCCGCGGAAGCACCGGCATCGCTATCACGGGGTGTTCGCCCCGAATCACAAGCTCAGGTCCGCCGTCACCGCCCTCGCGATCGGGAATGTCGGCAAGCGGTGCGATGCCGCGACTGATGGGCATGCGGTCGGCGGACATGCGGCGTGCGGAGATGCCACCGCCGACTGCTGCGACTCATGCGACAAACCGCCCTCCCACGACACCTCCCGGATTGCGTGGGCGAAACTCATGGCGCGGGTGGGGGAGGAGTTTCCGCTGGAGTGCCCGGGGTGTGGTGGCGACATCCGACTCATCGCGTTCATTACCGATCCGGGGCCGATCCGGAAGGTCCTCACGCATCTGGGCGAACCGCTCGAGCCTCCGCCAGTCTCTCCCGCCCGTGGCCCGCCGACCGACTGGGGAGAGCTCGTGCAGGTCCACGACGACCGGGCAATCTTTCAGGGACGGATAGACGAGCTGCCCGATATCGATATCCATAGCCTCTGACGGCATTCCATGCCACAGAGCGGACGACCCGCGAGAAGAGCGGTTTCAAGGCCGGTCTGCGCCCACGAGAAAAATCCGGCCTTGAGCGTGGATAGGAAGCTCTTCGGCACCTCCACGATCGGGTCGCATCCAGTCCGATCAGCTCCGACGGTTGCTCCTCATGATCCGCCCCGCTCGGCCGACGCTTGCCGAAGTGCCATTGGCCGACCTATCCTTGCGAGGGAAGATCGAGGCGGTCAGCTAAACGAAACCAAGTGCGGGACACATGAGGGTGCAGACATGAGCGAAACTCCAACATTCAAGACCTATCCGACGAATGATCAGTTGGCGCAGATGGAACGGGATCTCACGTTTCACCCGAGCACCGTCCGGAATCCCCGGGAGCTGACGCCCGAGCAGGTTGTTCACTTCAACCAGAACGGCTACCTCACCCGTTTGCCCGTGCTGACGGCGGAGGAAGTGGCCCGCCTGCGCACGTTCGTGGACAACCTGATTGCAAAGGTCATGGCCAAGGGGGCCAGCAGCTATTCGGTGAAGCATGCCCACATGAAATACGGAGCCGTCTGGGACTTGATCACCCATCCGCGCATCACGGCCCTCGTCAAGGATGTGCTTGGCGATGAAGTGGTTGGCTGGGGCGCGCATTTCTTCTGTAAAATGCCCGGCGACGGCAAGATCGTGGCCTGGCATCAGGACGCCTCGTACTGGCCGTTGACGCCGTCCAAGACGCTCACCATCTGGTTGGCGGTGGATGACGCGGACCGCGCGAACGGCTGCATGAAGTTCGTGGCCGGCTCGCACCTCAAGGGCCACCTCACGTACCGGCCCAGTTCGGCCGGTGAGGATAACGTGCTCGACCAGACCGTCGAGAATGCCGAGCAGTATGGCCCCGTGATCTACAACGAGCTGAAGGCCGGCCAGGCCTCGATCCATTCCGACCTGCTATTGCATGGGTCCGAGGTCAACGCATCGCCGCGCCGCCGCTGCGGTCTGACCCTGCGCTATTGCACGCCCGATGTCCGCGGCACGCTGGGCTGGAACAGCGAAGGCATCCTGATCAGCGGCCGGGATCCCGAGGGGCACTGGGCGAATCCACCCCGGCCCGTACAGGATTACGAGGGGACGTGAACGGGACAGACACTCGCCGCAGGCCCGGAAATCGATTAGCGCCGATTGAGACCACCAACCCGGAGGAACGAACGCATGAGTCACAAACCCGACGTCCAGATCGACCAGGCCGACCCCACGCACGCGGAACTGGCGACGCTCAAACGCGATCTGCGCTTCCATCCCGTGCGGAACGACAACCCGCGGTGCCTGTCCCGCAGGCAAATCGATCAGTTCAACCGCGACGGCTATGTCGGCGGACTATCCGTTTATGGCGCTCCGGACATGGAGCGGTTGCGCGCGTTTGTTGCCAATGCGCAAACACGCGAATCGGCCGCGGGCCGGAATCCGAATTTCATTCGGTTTGTTCACCTGAAGTACGCCACCGGCTGGGACATGATGACCAATCCCACCATCGTCGGATACGTCAGGGATCTGCTCGGTGAAAACGTCATCGGGTGGGGGGCGGCCTTCTTCATCAAGCCGCCAAGGGATACGGCAGTGGTTGCCTGGCACCAGGACGCCAGCTATTGGCCGCTGTCGCCCTCCAAGGCCGTAACGGTCTGGCTAGCGATCGACGACGCGGATGTCGAGAACGCGGCCATGCAGTTTATCGCGGGCAGTCATCACCATGGCGCCGCCACATTCCGGCCCAGTTCCCCGGACGAACACAATGTGCTCAATCAAACCATCGAGAATCCCGAGCAATATGGCACCGGCGTCGTGGACGATTGCCTGCGGGCCGGGGAAGCCTCAATCCACTCCGATCTGCTCCTGCACGGGTCGGCCGCGAACGGTTCCAACCGTCGGCGCTGCGGGTTGACGTTGCGGTACACGACGCCGGACGTGCGCACCGCGCAAGACTGGCAGAAACGGGGTGTCTGGGTGAGCGGTGGCGATCCGAGCGGCTATTGGGCCAACAATCCGCGTCCCGATGCGGACTGATCGCGACTGAAGAGGAGGACAAAATGAAGATCGTTCGATTCAAAAAGGGCGCGATCCTGGTGAACGGAGTGAAGGCATGACCGCTGCAAGGATCAACCGCGAGCAACTCGACGGTTTCTGCTTGGAGGCCATGCGCCGATCCGGGATGACGGAAGCGGATGCCCGGCTGACCGCCGATGTCCTGGTCACGACTGACACCTGGGGCACCCACACGCATGGGACGAAACAGCTCCGCAACCTGATGAAGAACTTCCGCGAGGGCCGCATGGATGTTAAGGCGCGTGCGGAATTGGTCGGCGAAGGTCCCGGCTGGGCGCAGTTCGATGGGCACGCGAGTATGCCGATGCCGACCTCGGTTCTGGCCATGCACACCGCAGTGACCAAGGCGAAGGCGACCGGAATCGCCATCAGCACGGTCTGTAACAGCGGGCACTACGGTGCCGCCGGCTACTACGCCTGGCTGGCGACGCAACAGGACATGATCGGCCTGAGCTTCACCAATGTGGATCCGGGCGTGGCTGTGCCGGGGTCGCGAGGTTCCGTGCTGGGGACGAATCCCCTCGCCTACGCCGTCCCGGCCGGTAAGGAACACCCGATCATGCTCGACATCGCGACCAGCGTCGTCGCCGCGAGCAAAGTCTACGCCGCGCGGCAGCTTGGCAAGCCGCTGCCCGAAGGCTGGATTGTGGATGCGGAAGGCCTTCCCACCACCGACCCCGGCAACTACCCACTGGCGGGCGCACTGCTGCCAATGGCGGGACACAAAGGATACGGCATCGGGCTGCTGGTCGAGATTCTGACCGGTGTGCTGAGCGGCGGGGCGTTCGGGAGTAATGTGCGAAGCTGGGTGTTCGGCGACGCGGCGCCGGTCAATCAATCGCACACGTTCATCGCCATCAACGTCGTGGCTTTCGAGCCCGTGGAAGTATTCAAGCAACGGACGGATACCTTAATCCGGCAAATCAAGGATGCCCCCAAGGCCAAGGGTGCCGATCGAATCTATCTGCCCGGCGAAAAGGAGTGGGAGTGCCGGGAGGACGCGCTGGCCCGGGGGTTGGCCTTGCCGGAGGATGTGCGTGTTAGCCTGCGCGGCCTGGCTGAGGACCTGGGCATGAGCGCGGCATGCCTGGATGGCAAGGCGCCGTAGGGGTTGGGGCATCAGAGGGGATAACACGATGACAAGCAAGGAGCGTATTTCACGGATTCTGCGGCACGAGCCGGTGGACCGGATCGGGCTTTTCGAGGTGTTCTGGCGGGAGACGGCGGAGAAGTGGAGTGCCGAGGGACATTTCGAAAAGCCCGAGATGGTCAGCGATCACTTCGGCCTGGATGTGCGGCGCACCAGCGGTGAGGTCACGCCCGGCAATTTGCGCATGATCAACCTGGTGGCCAACGTCGATGCCAAGGACGAGTTGGTCGAGGAATCGGACACCACCCGGCTCGTGCGGGACGGCAATGGGGCCTTGCTGCGCTGGAAAAAAGGCGGTTCCGGCGGTCCCGAGCATGTGGGGTTCCGAGTCGAAGACCGGCAGGGGTGGGAGGACCATATCCGGCCGCACCTGCTCGATGAGAAGACCTACGCGCGACGGATCGACTTCAACGTCTACCGTGACTTGCGGCAGAAGTGCGCCCGCGACGAGCGTTTCATGACGTGCGGCGTGGTCGCCGCCTTTGATCTCATGTCACCGATGTGCGGCCACGAAAACCTGCTCATGGGCCTGGCCGCGGACCCCGAATGGGTGCGCGGCATGGCGGACCTTTACAGCGATCTCACGATCCGCCTCCTCGGGATGCTGTTCGAACGCGAGGGGTTGCCGGACGGCCTGTGGGTCTGGGACGATCTCGGTTACAAGCACACGCCGTTCATGTCCACCGCGATGTATCGCGAGCTGGTGTTCCCTGCGCACAAGAAACTCTTCGATTTCGCGCACCGTCACCATCTGCCCGTCGTGTTGCATACCGACGGGTTTATCGAGCCCCTGATTCCGATGCTGATCGAGGCGGGAATTGACTGCCTGCAGCCGATCGAGGTCAAGGCCGGCATGGATCTGCTCCGCATCAAGAAGCAGTTCGGAGAGAAGATCGCGCTGATCGGCGGGATGGACGAACGGGTGCTGGAGACCAACGATCTGCGGGCGGTTGAACAGGAGCTCGCCTCCAAACTGCCTGGGGCCATGTCCGGCGGCGGGTATGTCTTGCAGGTGGACCACAGCGTGTCGAACCTCGTGAACTACGACACGTATCGTTTCTTTGTGGACCGGGGGCTTGAGCTGGGGAGCTACCGGTCATGATGACATCACGTGAGCGAGTCTTGACGGCCTTGAACCACGAGGAGCCAGACCGCGTGCCGCTGTTCATCGGGACCTCCGGCGTGACCACGCTCCTGGGGCCCGCCTACGAGCGATTGAAGACGCACCTGGGTGTCAGGGGCGGCCCGCCCCGCTGGCTCTCCAGGCCGCTGCAGTACGCCTGGCTGGATGAGGAAGTCTTCCAGAAGCTCGGATCGGATGCCCGCCCGATGGTGGCCGGGCCGGTTCCCGCTTCGCCGGCGCGGGAAGTCTCGCCCACGGAACTGGTGGACGCCTGGGGCTGCGTATGGAAACAGCGTGAGGGCGTTCCGTACTACGAGATCGTCGAGCCGCCGCTTCAAAACGCGACCCGCGAGGACATCGCCTGTTATCCCTGGCCGGACCTGGCCAACCCGGCGCGGTTCCACGGACTCGCCGCGCGCTGCAAGGCGATTCAGGACGCGGGCCATGCCGTCGTCTTCCTCAGCGGGCTCACGTTGTTCGAGCAGGCCTACATCATGCGCGGGATTGAAAACTATCTCGCCGACATGCTGGCCGACGAGGATTTTTTCACCGCGTTGATCGCCCGTATGAAGGCCCTGGCCATCCCCACCGTGCGGGCGCTCTTGAAGGAGGTCGGCGCTTATGTGGACGTGCTCGTCACGGGCGACGACCTCGGCACGCAGGAATCCACGCTCATGGCCCCCGCCGACTACCGGCGGCTCATCAAGCCGCATCAGGCGGAATACCTGGCGGAAATCCGCATGCACACCAAGGCGAAGATATTCTTCCACTCCGACGGTGATATCCTGCCGCTGCTCGGTGATTTGGCGGAGATCGGCGTGGACATCATCAACCCCGTGCAGGTCAACGCCGGCAAGATGGCCGACACCGCCCGCCTCAAGCGGGAGTTCGGCAAGCGCCTTAGTTTCTGCGGCGCCATTGACACCGGTTGGGTCCTGCCGCGCGGCACGACGGAGGATGTGCGCGCCGAGGTGCGCCGGCGGATCCGCGACCTGGCGCCGGGTGGCGGGTACATCGCCTCGGCGGTGCACTGCATCCAGCCGGACGTACCGCCGGAGAATATGCTGGCCATGTGCGATGCGGTGCGGGAGTTTGGACGCTATCCGATCAACCCTTAGAACGAAAGGACAACCGAAATGATGTCAAAGGACAGGATGCTCGCTTCCCTCCGGGAGAGCGGGGTCGTGGCGGTAATTCGCACGTCGAATCCGGCCGACCTGGTAGGCGTGTGCCGCGCCTTGCACAAGGGCGGCGTGAAATTCGTGGAAATCACCATGACCGTTCCCGGCGCGCTGGATATTGTCCATGACGCGGTGGGGCAACTGTCCGATACGGACGTGCAGATCGGCGTCGGCACCGTCCTTGACGGCGAAACCGCCCGCGCCGCGATCCTGGCCGGCTCCCGTTACGTGGTGGCGCCGACGTTCGATGCCGATGTCGTGCGGGTTTGCAGGACCTACGGCGTCGTCGTCATGCCCGGCGCCCAGACCCCCACCGAGGTCGTCACCGCCTGGAAGGCGGGCGCCGACGTGGTGAAAATCTTTCCGGGCGATATCGGCGGACCGGATTACCTGAAGGCGCTCAAGGAGCCCTTTCCGCAGATCGAACTCCTGCCGACCAAGGGCGTGAACTTCGAAACCGTGTCGGCGTACATCCAGGCCGGCGCCATCGCCGTGGGGACCGGCAACGCGCTGGTCACCCAGGCGCAGATGGCGGCGCGCGACTACGCGGGCATCACGGACAACGCCCGGCGGTTCACCCAGATCGTGCGTGAGGCCAGGAAGGAGAAGGCGTGAAGAAGATTCCGTGCGACAAGAAGGTGGTCCTGTTCGGCGAGCTCATGATGCGGCTTTCGACCAAGCGCCATGAGCGCCTTATCCAGGCGCGCGAGTTCGACGTGCTCTACAGCGGGGCCGAGGCCAATCTCGGGGTGGGGCTGATCGCGCTGGGGGTGGACAGCACCATGGTGTCCAGCGTGCCGGACAACGCGGTGGGCGAGGCCTGCCTGGCCTATATGCGCCAGTTCAAGCTGAACCTCGACCACGTCAAGCGCAACGGGTTCCGCCTGGGCATCTACTTCGTGGAGACCGGTGCGTCCCAGCGGCCCTCGACGTTCCTCTACAACCGCAAGGGCAGTTCGATCACCGAGCTCAAGCCGGGCGACTTTGACTGGGATGCGATCTTCGCGGACAAGCACTGGTTCCACTTCACGGGCATCACGCCGGCTCTGGCCGACAGCGTGGCGGCCATCACGCGCGAAGCCTGCGCGGCAGCACGAAAATGCGGGCTGACGGTGAGCTGCGACCTGAACTTCCGCAGCAAACTGTGGTCAAAGGAAAAGGCACGGAAGGTCATGACCGGTCTGATGGAATACGTGGACGTGCTCTTCACCAACGAGGAAGAGGCCGCCACGGTGTTCGGTATCGCCGCGCGCGAGACCGATGTTCGCAAGGCGAAACTCGACCGGCAGGGCTATGCGGACGTCGCGGTACAGCTCCGCGAGAAATTCGGTCTCACGCACGTCTCCATTTCGTTGCGCGGCAGCCGCTCCGCCACGGCCAACGACTGGTCCGGCATGCTCTATGACGGCAGCCAATTCTACACCAGCCGCACCTACGCCATTGACTACATTGTGGACCGGGTCGGTGGCGGGGACGCCTATTCGGCGGGGATCATCTACGGGCTGCTGACCGGCCAGGACTTGCAGGACACGGTCGAATTCGCCGCCGCGGCGGGTTGCCTCAAGCACTCGATCCACGGCGACTTCAACCTCGTCAGTTTCGAGGAGATCCAGGCTCTGGTGGGCGGCGACGGTTCGGGGCGCATCCAGCGGTGAGCATTGGAAACGGGTCAGGTCAAGGGAGATTCAACTATGAAAATCGTGCGATTCAAAGACCGAGCGGGCAAGGCGCAGTACGGGATGATCGAGGGCGACACGGTCGCGGTGGCGGATGGAAATCCGCTGGGCGGCCTGAAGACCACAGGCAAGCGGGTGGCGTTGGCGGAGGTGACCTTGCTGGCGCCGTTCGAGCCGGTGAGCGTGCTGTGCATTGGGCTGTTCGCCCCGAATCACAAGCTCAGGTCCGCCGTCACCGCCCTCGCGATCGGGAATGTCGGCAAGCGGTGCGATGCCGCGACTGATGGGCATGCGGTCGGCGGACATGCGG
>Ga0194051_1001451_pt1 | contig 12526 bp, 10 predicted proteins | sample SepL2320m_MetaG_FD_161275 | JGI IMG/M metagenome (GOLD analysis project Ga0194051, IMG submission 161275) | Anoxic zone freshwater microbial communities from boreal shield lake in IISD Experimental Lakes Area, Ontario, Canada - Sep2016-L239-20m | ecosystem: Environmental > Aquatic > Freshwater >... | reverse complement strand
GCGATGTATCGTTGTTGTTTGGATTATCTGGGACGGGAAAGACCACTCTCTCTGCGGACCCAGAGCGCCTTCTTATTGGCGATGATGAGCATGGGTGGTCGGAAAAGGGGATATTCAATTTCGAGGGTGGCTGCTATGCAAAGACCATCAAACTTTCTCCGAAAGCAGAGCCCCACATTTTCGATGCCCTTCAATTCGGGTCGGTACTTGAAAATGTTCCGCTCGATGCAGAGACCCGCCTCCCTGATTTCTTCGATGGCTCGTTGACTGAAAACACCAGAGCGGCTTATCCGCTTGATCTGGTTCGCGATATCTGTCCAGATTCCATGGGCGGGCATCCCAAAAATATCTTTTTCCTCACCTGTGATGCCTTTGGTGTTCTCCCACCACTTAGCAGACTCAACGAATTTCAAGCTATGTATCATTTCCTGTCGGGATATACCGCCAAGGTTGCAGGCACCGAGCAGGGAGTCACCGAACCCTCCGCCACTTTCAGTTCCTGCTTTGGTGCGCCTTTCATGCCCAGACATTCTTCGATTTATGCAGGGCTACTGCAAAAGAAACTGCAAACCCATCATTGCAAAGTTTGGCTAATCAACACCGGTTGGAGGGGGGGTAAACCAGGCGTGGGCCACCGTTTCCCTATTCAAGTAACTAGAGCATTATTATCAGGCGTCCTGCACGGGAACTTCGCTTCCATTGCTTTTACCAAAGATTCTTCTTTTGGCCTTGAGGTGCCCACTACCTGCCCCGGTGTGGAAAAAGAAATGCTCAATCCAATGCTCGCATGGAATAACCAAGCTGATTACCATGCAAGTGCCAGCAAGCTTTCTGGTTTGTTCGAGGCGAATTTTAAAAAGTTTGCAGGAAAGGTCGCACAGGAAGTTTGTAATGCGGGCCCCAAGACATCTTAAAATAAGTCTTATAGATGCTGATCTATCCAATGAACTAATTTTGATTCGCCCCAGCGAATTCCACCTTTGCCATCGGAACCTAAAAATCCCAGATGACCACCCCGATTTTGAATCGAAATCGAAACACAATCTGGCGCATCCAGCTTTTCAAAAGGCCCAACGGAGATGAAGGGATCATCCCTTGAAGTAAGTATCAAAGTTGGAACATTAATGTTTTTGATGAATTTTTCGGAAGAGCATTCTTCGTAATAATGTTCTGCACAATCATATCCCGCCCGGGGCGCAGTGTAGTATTCATCAAACAGGCGAATCGACATGTTGGAAGGGAATTTTAATGGGGGCAGATCTGGGAAATAGCGCTGCCGCTTTTTTGCTTCTTGTATCAGATAAAACAAAAAATGGCTTTCATAGATTCGGTTTTCCTGCTTCCCTATCAATTCTGAACATTGCATCAGATTGATGGGAGGGGCCATGGCTGCCACTCCTGCGAGACCGTTTAAATCCCCCACTTCCCCTGCGGTTTTTAATATCAGATTCCCGCCCAACGAAAAACCCACTAAAAATATTGGTGAGGGATCCACCACATTTTGGAAAAACTCCATCACCTTCCGAATATCATCAGACCGGCCAGCATGATATGACCATCTTGCCAAATGCAAGCCGGGCCCCGCACCTCGTTGATTTATTCGTATCACCCTGCAACCACGCCTATACAACCTCTCCCCAACACGAACCACATGGCTTGATCGATGGCTTCCAGTCAATCCATGAACCAAAATCGCTATTGGATTCCCTACAGTCCATGAAACAGGCTTGCTATCTAATACCAGAATTGAATCGCCATCGCTTACAGGTACAATCACTTCCTTTGAAGGGAATTCAGGCGGGGTTTTATCCGTAAGTGAACCAAGTAAAGTCTGAAGATGGCGGTTACCCATCAAAGAAAAAGGTCGGAATTCATCATTTAAAGAGAAGCTAGCTTTTGCCAACTCGGCCTTCTTATCCAAATACATAATTAACCCTTGCGACAATAAATCCCAATGACCTATTAGTTTATAGGAAAATATCTTAAACTCGAACTGAAATGTTTCCAAGAAGTTCACCTTTTTCAGAAGAATTGTAATTATAGGGGTCAGTCACAATGGGTAATTCAACCGAAGATCTTACCGGATTGGGATTTAGATTGCCTGCAGAATGGGAAGATCACACCGCTACCTGGCTTTCCTGGCCTCACGAACCAAGCGACTGGCCCGGAAAATTCCCCGCCATCCCTTTTGTCTATTCCGAAATTGTCAAAAATATCGCAGCATTCGAACTTGTCAAAATTATTGTCCCCAATCAACATTCCGCAGATGCTGTTTCGCATCTCCTTTCCGAAAACTCCGCCAATCTCGACAACATTACTTTTATCCTTGTACCCACCAATCGCTCTTGGATTCGCGACTACGGCCCCTTATTCCTCAAAGATAAGCATGGTAATAAAACCATCCTCAATTTAGGCTTCAATGGCTGGGCCAAGTACGACAACTTTAATTTTGATGATGATATCCCCAAATTTGTTGCTGCCAAACTCAACCACCCAATCTGGCAACCCAAACATAACAACATCCAACCAATCCTCGAAGGAGGCAGTATCGATGTTGATGGCCAAGGCACCCTTCTCACCACCGAAGAATGCCTGCTTTCCAAAACTCAGGAACGCAATCCAGGCTTCACCAAACAAGATTACGAAACTTTCTTCGCTAACTATCTAGGGGTTAAAAAAGTTCTCTGGTTAGGCAATGGCATCGCAGGAGACGATACCCATGGCCATGTTGATGATCTTGCAAGATTCATCGCACCCGGAAAAGTAATCACCATGATTGAAGAAAACAAATCTGATATCAATTATCAACCCTTGAAGGATAATCTTTCAAGGCTTCAATCCATGACCGATGCCCAAGGGAACAAGTTGCAAGTGTTCGAACTTCCCATGCCAGCACCTATTGTTTTTGCAGGCCAACGCCTGCCCGCAAGTTATGCCAACTTTTATATAGCCAACGGCATCGTGCTTGTGCCTACATTCAATGATCCAAACGATCGAATTGCATTAAACATGCTTTCCCAATTGTTTCCTACCCGTAAGATTGTCGGTATCCATTGTGGGGATCTGGTACTGGGGTTGGGCACGCTACACTGCCTCAGCCAGCAGCAACCTGCTTAAAGGGAAAATAAGCTTATGCGCACCATGCGGGCAGCGGTACTAAGAGATTTTTCCCTGGGCATCCAATTGGAAGACATGCCCATTCCAGAGCCCAAGCCCAATCAAGTTCTGGTTCGTATCCTCGCTTCAGGCATTTGCCATACCGATCTTCATGCCATCAACGGTTCATGGGACAAAAAGCCTATTCTTCCTTTAATTCCTGGTCATGAGGGTGTAGGAGTCATTGAGGCTTTAGGTTCTAAAGTAACAGGGTTTACCCTCGATCAAAAAGTTCTCATCCCATGGATTGGCAGAACCTGCAGAACTTGTTCCTTCTGTTTTAATGGGATCGAGAACTATTGCGAGAAGCAATTCAACACGGGTTATATCATCCCAGGCACCCATGCTGAATACACTGCTGCAGATTTTCGCTACATCGTTCCACTTGCAAACGATATCGACCCAATACAAACCGCACCCCTGGCATGTGCGGGACTTACCGCTTTTGAAACCATCAAACAATTGCGCTCCAAGGAAAGTCAAACACTTTTAATCATGGGCGTGGGCGGAGTAGGCCATCTTGCAATTCAATATGCTAAAGAGTTTTTCACACGCATCATTGCAATCGATCCCTCTGCAATTCGCATTGAGCAAGCCAAACTTTTAGGCGCAGAAACTTATTCACCAGAAGAATGGCTCTCCCTTAATTCTAAACCTTTAATTGATGCTGCTGCGGTCTTTGCTGCAGACCCAAGAGCGGTTACCGATTCAATAAATGCATTAAAGAATGGCGGCACTCTTGCTTTAGTGGGATTGGGAAAGCATAAAGAATTGTCATTGCCTTGGTTTGAACTGGTCACCCGGGGAATTCGTATTCTGGGTTCGCATGTCGGGCCGATTTCCACCCTGAAAGAAGTTGTGGAATATCATCATCTAGGCAAAGCCAAAGTCTTGGTTGAATCTAGGCCACTCGCAGATATTCACCTTGCTATGGCAGACCTTGCTGTAGGAATAAACAACTCTCCAAGACTCGTCCTAGTTCCTTGATAAAACATCATACCCGAACCACAACAAAGATTTCTCAACACCCTGCAAGTTTAAATCTTACAATAACATTATGGTTTTTAAGTGTTTTTAAACTTTTTTGCGACTCTTAATGGTAACTAATTTATGAGTATTAAAGCAGTATGCCCAACCTGTGCCAATATTTATCAGGTTGGGGAAAATCTACTCGGGAAGAAAATCCGCTGCAAGAACTGTCAGGGTGTTTTCGTTTTAGGGGAAAAACCCAAAGTTAAAATAGAAAATGAAGAACCGGTTGATGTGGAACCCGAACCAGATGAACCTATCAAGCAGACAGAATCTGAAAAAAACAACGAAATTGCACGCCTGCGAATGGCACACAAAAAAAAGATGCAAATGCAAAACATTAACAAACCAAAAAGCCCGGCAATGATCCCTGCAATCTCTTACTTTCTTGGAGTTATATTCACATGTATTGTTTTGGTTGGCGGTGGTGGCACCCTTTGGTTTATTGCTAAAAATCAAATTAAAAATCAACCGGCAGATGCGGATGGCCAACTGAACACCGAACTTGATCAAACTGAATCAACTAAAAACCAAGCTGCAAATGCATCAGATCCAGAACTCGAAAAAATCATTGCTGAACTGGATCAGAAAGAACCAGGCTGGAGAATTGAAGAACTTGAAGCCAAACGCAAAGTTCTCACACCAGAGGAAAACTCCGCTTTAGTTATTAGTGAAAGTTATAAGTTGCTTGGTAATTTTGAACAAAGAAAACCTTTGTGGGAATTGGGGAAGCTTCCAGATATAGCGGCCATCAAATCTTCTCCACAACAATTGTTAACTCCGCCATCAATCAACTTAATTAAAACCACCTTGGGTGCTTTTCAGCCCTCCCTTGATGAAGCAAAAAAGGTGGCTAAATTACCTGAAGGCCGTTTTGAAATTACTTATGCGCCTAATATCGCAAACACTATTCTAACGCCCCTTGATACGACTCGCCCAGTTGCAGAATTGTTAGCAATGGATGCGTTTATTGAAGCACAAGATGGTAAATCTCAACAGGCAATGGAATCAACCCAGGCGATTTTCAATATTGCTCGTTCCATTAGAGAGATTCCTTTTATTATTTCTTTTGGGGTTCAAATAGAAATTTGCGCTCAAAGCATTCGAATGCTGGAGCGAACCATTGCCCTTGGGGAACCTTCTAAAGATTCCCTCTCCCAATTCCAATCACTCGTGGAAAATGAAGCAAGTTTTCCTATGTTTTTGTACATCGCAAAAGCTAATCGGGCGGTGAACTACGCCATACTTTCAGCACTAAAAAAAGACAAAGACATCATTAAAACTTTGCAAAAAGATCTCGATTTGAAAGCTGATGAAGCAACCGCAACAAAACTAGTTCTCGAGGAACCAAATATTTTATCTTGGTTGTTGAAATACAGTAATTCTTTGGTTGCGATCGCCAATCTTCCTATCCAAGATCAAAAAAAAATAGCCACAGAATTAACCTTGAAATTAAATGAGAAACCAAATTTACGAAAGCTACTCACAGGTGATCCAAAAAATATGTGGATTTACACCAATCGAAATTTAGCCTCATTGAATTGCGCGATTACGGGCTTGGCAATGGAGCGTTACCGAATAACCAATGGCAAATGGCCCCGCAAACTAGAGGAGTTGGTTCCTGAGTACCTTGCTAAACTTCCTACAGACCCTTTTAACGGTGAACCTTTGCTGGTAGGCACAATCCTAGGAGGCTTGGTTATTTATTCCGTTGGCCCTGATCTTCAAGATAATAATGGGCTAATCGACAATTCATATTCTCTATCCGTTAAGGAAGGTACAGACATTGGATTTCGCCTTTGGGAAGTTCCCATGCGAAGACAACCAGCAAAGTAAATGTGACCAGAAATCTTTCTGAGACAATCAAATCTCTCAAAAAAACTTGTATTTGATTTACCTCAGCTTTAATTTTTAGTTCCCCCAATAAGAGAAACCCGGGAAGAAATTGGCCCTGAAGGGGCCGTTCAACCAACCCGGGGCGAAACCCAGAGAAGGCTTTTAAGTAAACTTATCCTCTAATCCCACCTAGCCTAAAAGATAGCTCCTTCCCACATTGCTTTAGATGCACCATACGTAGATTCAGCCGTTTTATTTTTGGCACTATCTTAATTCTTACCCTCGGAGGATGTGGCAGCAAAGATAAAGCAGATAACGGCGCAAGCGGTGTAGCGTTCCACAAAGGATATGTTGCCTCAAAAAACAGCGAGTGGAGTTCTGCAATCATTCATTTCACCAAAGCCATTGAATTAGACCCTACCAATATAAATGCCTACAACCATCGTGGGTTTGGATTTAGCAAACAGGAACAATACATTGAAGCCATTGCTGATTTCACTAAAGCTGTCGAGCTAGCCCCCAAGTATGCGGATGCCTATGAAAATCGAGGCGCTGCATATAAAGCACTGGGCAAAAACCAGGAAGCCGATGCCGACTTTGCAAAAGGTAAAAGAATTAAGATGACCGTTCCCGCCAATTCTAAAACGGATGCAGATGAAACGGGAAAGTAAAAAAAGACAGGCACCCTTATTTTTATTTAGGTTCTGTTTTTGACTCTAAAATTGCTGTGAAAAATAATAAAAGGTGCCTGTCCCTTTTTTGGGCTTCGAACCGGCTTCATCGATCCCGCCAATTAGCATCCATTCTTCATAAACTTTACTTGGAATGACCGTGCTTGGCTAATGTCAACAAGAAGATTATGTGGTAGCATGCATGAGGCAATCAACCCGGGCGAGTTAGGGGTTAGACCTAGCGTGACCGGCTTCCAAGCGAAATGAGCCACGATGGAACGAGTCTACATCGAAACGACATTCATCAGTTACTTGACGGCCCGGCCCAGCCGCGATCTGATCGTTGCCGGCCATCAGCAAATCACCCATGATTGGTGGGATACCCAGCGCGATGGCTACGAACTTTGCGCCTCGCAATTGGTCATTCAAGAGGCTGGAGACGGTGACCCGCAGGCAGCTCAAGAGCGCCTTGACATTCTGGCGAACATGACGGTGCTGGAGATCGAGGAAGAGGCAATGTCGTTGGCCGAAGAACTGGTCCGAGCAGGGGCGTTGCCAGATAAAGCGGAAAACGACGCTCTGCACATCGCAATAGCGGCGATCCATCGTATCCCGTATCTGATGACTTGGAATTGCCGGCATATGGCCAACGCCGTAATGCGGCCCCTGATAGAAAGCGTCTGTGCGATCAAAGGATTCAAGGCTCCAATTATCTGTACCCCTGAAGAAATGATGGAGGCGAAGCCATGACTTGGTCAGACCCAATAGTTGATGAAGTACGGCGAGCACGCGATGCGTACGCAGCCCGTTTCGATTACGATTTGCGTGCCATCTTCCGCGATTTGAAAGAACAGGAAAAGCGAAGTGGCCGCAAGCTGGTTTCTTCTGCCCAAGATGCTGAGCCTAACCCGGCGCTGCAGCGGACCGGGACCGATATTACACAGGTCTGCATAAAACCTAGTTCAGCAGGAAGACAAGCGCCCTTTCCTGACAAGGAGATCCCATGAGCATTGCTACTGATCGTTTCACTTTGGCCCGCATTCGTTGCCATTGGCGCCCCGTCATCATGGTTGGCGCAGGCCTTGTGCTGCTCAGCATCTTTTGGTTCGCCTCCCGTTACCCGCAACTGTTCAGCAAGGCGAAGCATGTCGGCGAAGCATTGCCCAGCATGGCTTACAGCAGCCAGCTAATGATCGTCGCGGCCGACGCTCCCGTAGGGCTGCGCATTCTGGCCGCTACCGTCAACTGGCTAGACAGCATGAAGATCGGCATGACCTTCGGCGTGCTTTTCGGCGCGTTGCTGCACACCGTTCTTCGCTACTATCCGCTCAAGATCGGCAAGAACCTGTACCTCAATTCCCTCAAAGGGGCGCTCGTTGGCGTGCCGATGGGCGTATGCGCGAATTGCGCCGTCCCGGCTGCGTGTGGCGTCACCCGAGGAAATGGTCGCATCGAGGTCGCCTTGGGGTTCTTATTCAGTTCGCCGAATTTCAATCCAGTCGTGGTCATGATGACCTTCATGGCACTCCCGCTTGCGATGGGTCTGACGAAGTACGCCGTCCTGTTATTTGTCATTTTGTTTGGCGTGCCATCGTTGATCCGTTGGTTGGAACGCAAAAATCCTCTGCCCGTTTTCACGGTCGGTGATGAAGGTGCCGCCTGCGCCATCCAACTGCCGTCTCCGGACGATTGCCAAGAGAAGTTCACCACCGTGTTCGGGGAATTAACCAAGGATTTTGGTAAGCATGTATGGATGCTACTCAAGCCCACCATCACGCTCATGCTTCTCGCAAGCGTCGTGTCAGCGACTCTGCTTGTGTTGATTCCGTGGGATTCGTTGTTGTCGGAAGTGACACCGCTCAAGGCAGCGCTTCTCAGCCTGATTTCTGTCTTCATGCCTGTGCCGATCGCGCTCGATGTCATGTTCGCCGCCCAGCTTCAGCAGCAGGGTGTACCCGCTGGCTACATCATGATGTTTGCGATGACCCTTGGCACATACAGCATTATCCCCAGCATTTACTTGTGGCGGGAAGTGTCCAGACCTCTTGCCGTCTCGCTGTTCGTGTTCTTTTGGGCGCTGGGCTTGGCGTTGGCATTGTTGTTCTAAGCGGTGTGGTCGAACCTGTCCCTCGGCCAATGTCACGATATGCGGACCGGGACCAATATTACACAGGTCTGCATAAAACCTAATTAGGATACAGAAAGCCATGAAGTGTGACGCCGTGTCGAATGACATTGAGGTTCACTTAAACCCGGACGCCGGGCAAGTCACCCTCACTTGCGGAACCGAGGCATTCGCCCGAGTGTGGGCGGCGGTGGTTGCCGAGGCCGGGCCGATTGGTGCCCCGCCGGCGGTTCGGGTGGTGCTCATCGAGCAGGTGCTGCTGCCCCGCCCATTGGCGCAGTGGCAGGACCGGCTCGCGCTGCTCGGGTGTGGGGTTGTCGGGTTTGTGCTGCTGTTCGTTTTCGTCATCGGGATAGGCACGATTGCTGGTTGGGTGCGGTAACGAAGACGCCGAACTGGGCGCTGTAGCAGGAAGGTTGCGCCATTTGCGAGATCCGGCAGACATGAGAGATATATTTTTGAAACCGGAAATGTCTAACAAAGTGCTGCAGCGGAACCGGCCATCGCCTCCAAGAAGGAGGAATACCGAAGTTGCGATTCGGTACAGCAGAGGCGCTCTCCGTCTGGTTTTGGCGAAATGATTACTGCTTTGCCAGAAGGCTAATAACTTTAAGTATAAGTCTTAAATTAAGGCCGGGTTTAGGAAGCGCAGCTTAACCCGAAGGGATTTACCTCGAACATTGGCAACTTGATGAGAAGATCCACTAATAGCCTTTCTGCATGCCGGTACCGTACTTATGCTTGAAAAGTTGTTTCTTTAATGCCCTTCATCAGACTCTTACCCATAGCACAGGGTGGAAGAGAAAGCCTACTGGGCCGAGACTTTTTATGATCAGCACCCTAACACTTGTAAATTGGTTGGCATTTGTCGAAGCTCATCCACATGATTTTACGATTCAGTACCCCGCACGCCGGGAATATTTTATTCAGAACTTTCGATGCGAACCTGCTCTCCGGACCAGTGAATGGTTATCAGACCTAGATCAATTATTACTGTATCTGCATATTCCTTTTTGTGAGGCCAAATGCTATTACTGCAATTTTGCAGTTGATGTCAATCGGAGTGAAGACTTCCATCGCAAATATGTAGATGCACTTCTTCGCGAGCTTGATTCTCACGCTGACTGGCTACCGAATTGCGAGATCGCGGGAGTAGACATCGGGGGTGGTACACCTACAATTCTTGCCACTTCAGAATTGCGCCGAATTGCTCGGGCAGTAAAACCTCTGCTCAAAAAAAGTGCCCACCCTTTCCCGTTCAGCATCGAGACAACCCCGCGAATCGCTGCGGAAGAACAAGAGAAACTTCAAGTCCTACATGATGAAGGCGTGGACAGGATCAGCCTTGGGGTACAAAGCTTTAATGCCATTACTCTTGCATCCGTTAACCGTTTGCGACAAATCGCACAGACCGACATAGCAATGGCCAACCTACGCAGAACCGGTTTTAAGCGTATCAATTTAGATATTATTTTCGGGCTACCTAACCAAACTCTAGAAGATTGGAAATATGATCTGGATCAAATCATCGCGCTGAACCCGGACAGCATTACCACCTATGACTGTTTATACCGCGGAAAAGGTCGGGCACTTACCAAACGCACTGTCATACTGCCAACGCCAAATACCTACGGGGCACTCTATGATCTCGCTTTTGAAAATTTGTATCTTGCAGGGTGGAAAACAACTTACGGTTCTGTAAACTTTAGCAAACACCACAACGAAACTGGGACTAGCGCTTGCTTTGAAGGGCGATTACTAGATGGCATGCCCTACCTGGGTTTAGGCAATTATGCATCTTCACTTCGAGGCAACCACTGGAGTTTTAACACCTACAGCGCTTCGGATTACATGACGAACATCAGTACTGGTTCAAATCCTTGCGAATATTTCTACGAGTTACCCGCTGCTGAGTCGCAGGCAAAATATATTCTTTACTCACTGAATTACGGCTTCATTGACGAAAACCGTTTCATGCTGCGGTTCGGTGTGAAATTCACAGAAACATTTGCAGAAGAAATTGATCACGCCATCAAGGCAGGGTGGATGGAGTGCTGCGACAATCGATGGCAGGTGAAACTTGGACAATTCAAAAACATGCATGCGATACGCAGCCTTTTTTATCCTGAACAAGCGCGCAAGTGGCTAATGGCGCTACAAGAACCCATGTTGTAACAGTATAAAGTGTTACAGTTCGTTAAAAAATGAAAGCCCCTTCAACTAAAACCAAGATTTGCCATCCCAAGCGATGACTTTCTCCAAAAAGGCGGCTGCATCTTTTGCAAAAGTAGAAAAGAGGATCTCACCTTTTTCTGCAGTGGCATGTTTTGGGTCGCCAATGTGACCAGGCTCGGTGCGATCCTTGGTAATCCAACCCCGATAAGCGGGTTCAAACGCAAATCCAAACTCCACTTTCTTAAGGTCTAAAACATTGCCTTTAACAAGATTGGGAGCAAGCTTCATCATCATCGAAGTTTCCCACTCGCATGCGTGCCCCATTTTTTTCTGCACGAAATCCTTAAGCTCAACCTGTGGCGCAGAGCTTAAATCCCAATAGGTGCTGAACAAAAGAAGAAGATCAGAACGATGCCTGTATTTCTGCCTGAGTTCAAAGGTAGCTTGCTTGCCCGGATAGATATTTCCGCCATGACCATTGATGAACACAATGCGTTTAAAACCATGATCGATGAAATTATCTGCGAGGTTGTTAAGCATATCGAGATAAAGCCTGGGGTTCGCTGAGAGAGTACCTGCGAAATCCATGTGATGATGAGAATTACCAAACCAAGTAAGAGGGGCAAATAAAACTTTGCCATGAAGGGTATCAGAAACCCTGCGTATAACTTCGCCACATAGCATGGAATCCACAGAAACGGGCAAGTGTCTACCGTGCTGCTCGATTGCAGCAATGGGAATGACAATAGGGGTGTTTTTATCAAGGTTATGGACATCTTCCCAAGTGGATTCTACAAGTTTCATCTAAACCTCTCTTTTTTCGTAAAAACAAGCAATACAGCAAGATAAGTCAAGATAGGCTTAGAAGCAAGTAGCTGTTTTAAGAAGATTTTTATTGTGGTTAGAAGCCACAAAAGGCTTTTCTCCAAGATCGATCTAGTACGGTTCTAGCGGTTCTGGGTATGCTTTAGAAGTCGAAAGTGTAGGCCTGATCGGGTTTTGCGACAAGGCGTGAGATGATCCACGCACCGGCAGGTCATAAAAATCATGGACCACAGACTATTGTCTGCCATTGTTCCATAGTGAAATGGATGAATTGTTGTGACAGAACCAATTGAAAGCCTTGAAAGCGTTCGAACTGAAAAAGTAAAAGCCCTGACCGCCTTAGGTGTCGACCCTTGGGGCCAGCGCTTCGATAATCATATTCCCATAGCGCAAGTACGCGAGTTACCCGTCGATCCAGAAAACCCAGTTCAAACCAGACTGGCAGGAAGAATCGTCCTACGCAGGGGCATGGGCAATGTTTACTTCATCGATCTGCGTGACTGGACTGGCCAAGTTCAAGTAATGATAGGCAAGAAACAAGTAGGCGAACTGGGTTGGGATATTGCAAAGCACATCGACCTTGGCGACCTTCTAGGTATCGATGGTTCGTATGGCAAAACAAAAACAGGCGAGCTGACTGTCTTCGCAACCAAGATCACTTTCTTAGGTAAATCGCTTCTGCCTCACCCAGATAAATACCAAGGGATGC
>Ga0194051_1001445_pt1 | contig 12541 bp, 13 predicted proteins | sample SepL2320m_MetaG_FD_161275 | JGI IMG/M metagenome (GOLD analysis project Ga0194051, IMG submission 161275) | Anoxic zone freshwater microbial communities from boreal shield lake in IISD Experimental Lakes Area, Ontario, Canada - Sep2016-L239-20m | ecosystem: Environmental > Aquatic > Freshwater >... | reverse complement strand
CGGAAAGCCGGCAAAGGTCGCCATCGTCGCCTGCATGCGAAAGCTCGTGACTATCCTAAACGCCATCCTCAGGGACAAAAAACCATGGGCAACCGCTTGACCACCACGACGGTCGCTCAGGATGAGGACATTGTGTAGATTACTGGCAAAGTTAGCGCCTATGGGCGCGCCACTCCAGTGACGTGGTCATGATTCATGAGAAGACGCGCGACTGGAGTCGCGCGTCCCCAGCAATCACTCCGGCTTGTAGTTGGCATCCTTCAGGAGGGCGACATTCGTCTCGACCTCCTGCTTGATGAAGGCGGCGAATTCCTTGGGGCCGCGCGCGGTCGGCACGATACCGAGCGACGTCGTCTTGGCGATGAAGGCGGGGTCCTTGGAGACCTCGGCCATGGCGGCGGCGAGCCTGGCGACGACGGGATCGGGCGTGTCCTTGGGCGCCCACACGCCGTACCACGAGCCGATGTTGAAATCCTTCAGTCCGACCTCGTCGGTGGTCGGAATGTTGGGGGCCAGCGGCGTGCGTTGCTTCGAGGTCACGAACAGGCCGCGCGCCTTGCCCGAAGTGGCGAGCGGCAACAGCGCCGTCCAGGGATCCATGAAGAGCTGCACGCTGCCGCTCAAGAGGTCGGCATTGGCCGGCGCCGTTCCCTTGTAGAGGATGGTGTCGAGCGGCAGCTTGGTCTTCTTCAGGAATTCCAGGGTGGCGATGTGACCGGCCGAGCCGCCGGACGAGAGGGCGAAGAAGTACTTCTTCGGGTCCTTGCGGATGGCGTCCATCGTGCTGGCGTAGTCGGTGCCCGGGACATCGAGATTAACCAGCAGCACCAGCGGTGCCTCGCCCGCCTGGGCGATCGTGCGGAAGTCGGCCTGCGGATCGTAGGGGCAGGTCGGCATGATGGTCTTGCCGAGCACGAACAGGCTGGCATTGAACAGCAGCGTGTAGCCATCGGGATCGGCACGGCGGACGGCTTCCGAGCCCACGGTGCTGGATGCGCCGCCGATATTCTGGACGATGATCGGCTGACCGAGCTTCTGCGACAGGAACTCCGACGTGATGCGCCCGAGCCCATCGGTGCCGCCGCCCGGCGGATAGGGCACGACCATCTTCAGCGGCTTGGTCGGATAGGCCCCTTGTCCGAATGCTGGCCCCAAAGCAGGGGCCGCGAGCAAGGAAGCGCCCGCGGCGCCCAGTACCGTCCTTCTCTTGATCATGGCTGCACCGAAACCGAAGACGCGCAGGCCTTGCCGCCAGTAGCTTCACAGATCGTGCGCAGCACGCGGCGCGATTTGACGTCGCCGCAAGCAGCACCGAGCGCCACCGAAGTATCGAGATGCTGTTTCAAGATCGCCGTTCCCCCAGGGATGATTGGATAGAGTACACCTTCGCGATAGGCCGATTTCAGTTCGACGGTGCGTTCCTGACCATTGCCCAGCGCCACCGCGACATCGACCTGAAGATAGTCGATGGTCTCCGCCGACTTGTTCTCGACCACCAGGCTCGGCACGCAGTTGCCGAAGACCGTGTCGTCCACGCCGCGTTTGACATCGATGCCATTCGCCGCCTGTGCCGCTGAACCAGCAAAAATCAGACCAACTGCAATGAGACGAGCGTACATGATCGACTCCCTTGTTGATGCGATTGTCTAACTCGTCTGCAGCCGCTGCTCGCGGCGTGTTGCCAGCATCTGCAGGATGGCCGCCGCCGTCTCCTCGATCGACCGTCGTGTGACGTCGATGGTCACCCATTTGCGCCGCGCGTAGAGGCGGCGGGCGTCCTGGATTTCGCGCTGCACCTGTTCCATGTCGGTGTATTCGGTCTCGGTTTCCTGCTGCAGCAGGCGCAGGCGATTGACCCGGATCTGCACCAGACGCTCGGGATCGGTGATCAATCCCACGATCAGCGGACGCTTGGCGTTCTCGAGTTCCACCGGCGGCGGCACTTCCGGCACCAGCGGGACATTGGCCGCGCGCACGCCGCGGTTGGCGAGATAGACGCAGGTCGGCGTCTTCGAGGTGCGTGACGGCCCGACCAGGATGACGTCGGCATCTTCCAGATCATGCGTCGACTGGCCATCGTCGTGCGCCAGCGTGAAATGCATGGCGTCGATGCGATCGAAATAGCCCTCGTCGAGCTGGTGCTGGCGACCCGGCCATTGTTCGCTCTTGGAATGGAAATGAACCGCGAGCACACTCATCGCCTGATCGAGCACACCGACGCAGGGAAGCTGCAGCCGCCGGCAATGGTCGCGCACGAGATCACGCAGCTCCTGGTCGACCAGCGTATAAAGGACGGGTCCGCGATCGCGCTCGACCGCCTGCACGACCTTTTCCATCTGCCCCCTCGTTCGCACCAGAGACCAGACATGCTCCTGAACGAAGATGCCCTCGTATTGGACCAGGCAGGCGCGCGCGACGCTGGACACCGTTTCGCCGGTGGAGTCGGACACGAGATGAACGTGAAAATTGCGGTTTGCCACGGTCTGTTTTACCCCACAGTCGGGGCGGGAGAAATGCGGGATTGGCGAGGGCATCGCGGGGACAGGTGGCCGTCCTCGTCCAGAAGGCCCGATTCAGGACCCGACTCGCCTTTGCCCTCCAGACATTCGTCCCTTGCGGACAACCCGGGAGGAATGACCTGTGAGTCGGGAATCAGCCCAAACGACCGCGTAAAAGCAGCCTCACCCGGTCCACAGCAGCCTGGGGAGAAGAGTCCAATAGGGCGCATCCCCACGTCGCACAGGCCCTACTACTGCTACTACCTAGTAAGATTAGAGTAAGAGGAAACATGAGGGACAAGACTTGAGCCGTGTAAAAGCAGCGGGCAAATTTCTGCAGATGATGGCCGGGACGCGGTTTCCGACGCCACCGGTCTGGCTGATGCGTCAGGCCGGTCGATACCTGCCGGAGTATCGCGCCGTCCGGGCGACAACGAAATCCTTTCTCGAATTCTGCTACACGCCCGACAAGGCGGTCGAGGTGACGCTGCAGCCGATTCGCCGCTTCGGGTTCGATGCCGCGATCATCTTTTCCGATATCCTGGTCGTGCCCGATGCGCTCGGCCAGAAGGTCTGGTTCGAGGAGGGCGAGGGCCCGAAGCTCGAGGCGCTGACCGATCCGTCGCAGTTCGGGCGACTTTCCCGCGCCCGCATCGCCGATCATCTGGCGCCGGTCTACGAAGCGATCCGCCAGACACGCGCGGCGCTCCCGGCCGAGACGGCGCTGCTGGGCTTCGCCGGCGCACCCTTTACGCTCGCCTGCTACATGATCGAGGGCAGCGGCAGCAAGGATTTCGCCAAGGTGAAGCAGTGGGCCTACGGGCATCCGGAGTCTTTCGGGCTGCTGATCGATTTGCTGGTCGAGGCCGTCGTCGATCACCTGGCCTACCAGGTCGAGGCAGGTGTCGATGCGGTGCAGCTCTTCGATTCGTGGGCGGGCATCTTGCCGGAGGAACAGCTCTTCCAGTGGTCGCTCGATCCCATGGTGCGCATCGCCAAGGGACTGCGCGAACGCCATCCGGGAATTCCCATCATCGCCTTTCCGCGCGCAGTTGGGCCGGCGATGCTGATGTACCGCCGGCCGGACGCTTTCAGCGTGCTGTCGATCGACACCGGCATCGGCGCCCATTGGGCCGCCAAGGAACTGCAGCCGCATATCTGCCTGCAGGGCAATCTCGATCCGATCATGCTGGTGGCAGGAGGCGCTGCATTGGAGCGCGAGGCGACGCGCATCCTCGACAAGCTCGGCCACGGGCCGTTCGTGTTCAACCTCGGCCATGGCGTGGTGCCGCAGACGCCACCCGAGAACGTCGCACGCCTGGTCGAGATCGTGCGCAACTGGAAACCTGGTACATCGTGAAGGGGGCGACGTGAAGATCGCCATCATCCTGTTCAATCTCGGCGGCCCCGATTCGCCCGAGGCCGTGCAGCCGTTCCTGAAAAACCTTTTTAGCGATCCCGCGATCATCTCGCTGCCGTCGTTGCTGCGCCTGCCGCTGGCCAGCTTCATCTCCAGCCGGCGCGCGGCCAAGGCGAAGAAGATCTACGACCAGATCGGCGGCAGCTCGCCCATCCTCGGGCAGACCGAGGCGCAGGCACGTGCGCTGGAAGAGGCACTCGGTACCGAACATGAATGGCGCGGCTATGTCTGCATGCGCTACTGGCACCCGATGACCGAGGCGGTGGTGCGCTCGGTGAAGCGCTTCGCCCCCGACCGCATCGTACTGCTGCCGCTCTATCCGCAGTTCTCGACCACCACGACCGACTCCTCGGTGAAGGCGTGGAAGGCGGCCGCCGTGGCGGCAAAACTCTCGGTGCCGACGCAGACCGTGTGCTGCTATCCCGACGAGGCGGGTTTTGTCGCAGCCTCGGCCGAACTGGTGAAGCAAGGCCTCGCCGAAGCAGGCGCCGGGCCGACACGCGTGCTGTTCTCGGCCCATGGACTGCCTGAAAAAGTCATCCGGGCAGGTGATCCCTATCAGGCGCAGGTCGAGCGAACGGCGGCGGCCATCGCCGGTGCGATCGGCGGGATCGACTGGTCGGTCTGCTACCAAAGCCGGGTCGGTCCGTTGAAATGGATCGGTCCCTCGACAGATGCGGAAGTCCGGCGCGCCGGACAGGATGGCAAGGCCATCGTCCTCTATCCGCTGGCCTTCGTGTCGGAACATTCCGAGACCCTGGTCGAGCTCGACATCGACTATCGCCGCCTTGCCGGGGCGTGCGGCGTGCCGGCCTACATCAGGGTCCCGACCGTGGGCACGCATCCGCTGTTCATAGGCGGCCTGGCGGACCGCGTACGAGCGATTCTCGCCGAGCCGCAGGTCGCTATCTGCCATGGCGCCAAGGCCATGCCTTGCGGTCCCCAGCACCTTGGCTGCCCCCTGGTCTCCAAAGCGATCACCGGGGGCTTCTGATGCTCCACGAAGTCCTGAAGGCGCTGCACATCGTGGCCGTGATCGCCTGGATGGCGGGGCTGCTCTACCTGCCGCGGCTGTTCGTCTATCACGCCGACACCGAGAAGGGCTCTGGGCAGAGCGAGACCTTCAAGATCATGGAGCGTCGCCTGCTGCGCGGCATCATGAACCCGGCCATGATCCTGGTCTGGATTTTCGGCTTGGCTCTGGCCTGGCTGGGCGACTGGTGGCACGCCGGCTGGTGGCAGGCGAAGTTCGCGCTGGTGGTCGGCCTCACCCTCGTCCACCACCTCTACGGGCGCTGGCGCAAGGACTTCGAGGCAGACCGAAACATGAGGCCTGCCAGCTATTATCGTTGGTGGAACGAGGTCCCGACGGTGCTGATGATCGCCATCGTGTTCCTGGCGGTCCTAAAACCGTTTTGAGCGGAGAGATCTCGATGGCGACGAGAATTGCCGGCCTTGTGTTGATGATTCTCGGCCTGTCGCTGCCCGTCTTCGCCCAGGGCATCACCTCGTCGCCCGATCCGGAGGGCGCGGGTTTCTCGGCCGCGCGTCTGACACGCATCGCGCCCTGGTACCAGTCGCAGATCGATGCGGGCGCGCTGTCGGGCGCCGTGGTTGCCGTCGCCCGCGATGGCAGGCTCGCCTACCTGCAGGCGATCGGGACCTACGATCGCGCGGGAAAAATTCCGTTGAAGCCCGATGCGATTTTCTGGATCGCGTCGATGACCAAGCCGGTGACCAGCGTGGCCGCCATGATCCTGGTCGACGAGGGAAAGCTCGACCTCTCGGCGCCCGTCGCCAAGTACCTGCCGGAACTGAAAGATCTGAAGGTCGGCCTCGAGCGCGCGCTAGCGAAGCGGCCGATGGAGGTAATCGATCTGCTGCGTCACACCTCGGGCCTCACCTATCCGGAAGAAGGCACCGACGCACTGCACGGGGCTTACGAAAATGTGCTGACGTTCCAGCGCGATCGAACCCTCGCTGACTTCATCACTGGTCTTGCTGTGGTGCCGCTCGTCCATCAGCCCGGCGAGGTCTGGGAATACAGCTGGGGTGTCGATGTGCTGGCGCGGGTCGTCGAAGTGGTATCCGGCCAACCGTTCGATGAATTTCTCCAGAGACGGATTTTCAAACCCCTCGGCATGGTCGACACCGGCTTTTACGTTCCCGAGGAAAAGCTCGCCCGCCTGATCGATCCGCCCAAAGGCGGACGGTACCCGACCTGGGATGTGACCAAGCCGGCGCGCCTGTTCTCCGGCGGCGGGGGACTGGTCTCGACGGCGCCGGACTATCTGCGCTTTTGCCAGATGCTGCTGAACGGCGGCGAACTCGACGGCGCGCGCATCCTCGCCGCCAACACAGTTCGTCAATTGACAACGGACGCGCTGCCCCCCGGCGTGCGCTTTACTGGCGTCACCGGCCAGTTCGTGGGACCTCAGGTCGGCACGAGCTGGGGCCTTGGTTTTGCGATTCGCACCAATCCCGTCTTCAGCCTGCTGCCTGGCGCCGTCGGCAGCTTCAATTGGAGCGGGTTCTGGGGCACCTATTTCTGGATCGATCCGAGCGAGAAGCTGATTGGCCTGCAACTAATCCAGGTCGCGCCGGAGGACAATTTCGGTCAATACAGGGACGCGTTCCGGCATCTCGTCTACGCGGCGTTGCGCGTTCCCCAACCGGCCTCGTCCGCTACTCCCCAGGCGCCCGTTGCGGTGAGCGGTGAACTCCTCGCGGGCTATGTCGGAACCTATGATTTCGGCGCGTCGCTCAGCGCCAAGGACAGGCAGGCGCCCTTTCCCGCGTTCACCTACAGCGGTGTCGGCCTGGTCGTTGCGATGGCGGACGGCCGGGCCGAGATCCGCAATCCTGTCGATGGCGGACCCGCCGCCAGGGCCGGTGTGCTGGCGGGCGACGTCCTCACCGAGGTCGACGGCTCGACGGTCCAGGGCCTCAATATTGAACAGGTGCTCGCCAAGCTGCGCGGTACGGCCGGCTCCGAGGTTCGGCTGCGCGTTACCCGGCAAGGACAGGCCAATCCGATCGACGTCAAGATCGTCCGCGAGCCGATCCGACGCCGTGGCGCGCAAATCGAGGTGCGGGTTGCGAACGGTGCGCTGGCAATTGCCGCGACCGGACCATGGTCGGTGCTCGACTTCGAGAAAGGAAAGCCGGTCGGGGTGACGGCTGTTTCGCCCACCGAGTTCGTCGTCGGTGACGGCGACCGCACACGCCTCGCCTTCGTCCGGGACGCCAGCGGCAAAGTCTCCGGCGTCGTGCTCAATCCGGGACCATTGGAGATCAAGGCGGAGAAAATAAATTAGAGGGCGATCGGAGGCGCAGACGCTATTCTCGGCCGCGCTTGGATCGATTTGAGTGGAGAATATGAACGCCGTGGCGACCATCGATTGGCACGACCAGATCTTCGACGTCCTGCAGGATCACGACATCAAGCAGGTCTATCACGTGCCCGACGCCGGGCATGGAAAGCTGATTGAAGCCTGCCAGAAATCCAATTCCATCCGCACTGTGGCCCTCACCACCGAGGAGGAAGGCATTCCGCTCGCCGCCGGTGCCTGGCTGGGCGGCCAGCGCTCGGTGCTGCTGATGCAGAGTTCGGGCGTCGGCAACACCATCAACCTGATGGGCATGACAAAGACGCTGCGCTTTCCGTTCCTGACCCTGATCACGATGCGTGGCGACTACGGCGAGTTCAATTCCTGGCAGTATCCGATGGGCCAGGGCACGCCCAAGGTGCTGGAGGCGATGGGCGTGCTGCTCTACTCGGTCGATAATGCGGCTGAAGTGAAGGCTACGGTCGATGCCGCGGCGCGTTCGGCCTTCAACGGTGGCCAGGCCGTTGCCGTGCTGTTGCGCCAGAAGCTGATCGGCATCAAGAATTTCGGGAAGAAGTGACATGAGCAAGGCAACGCTCCAGCGCCGCCCGCTGGTCAAGAAGATGCTCGACGGCGCCGACGACAATCTGCTGGTGATCGCGGGCCTGGGCTCGGCCAACTGGGACATCACCGCGGCGGGCGACCGGCCGCTCAACATGCCGCTGTGGGGCGCCATGGGCGCGCCCGTGGCGATGGGCCTGGGCCTCGCCATGGCGCAGCCCAAGAAGCGCGTGCTGGTCATCACCGGCGACGGCGACATGCTGATGAGTCTGGGCGCGCTTGCCACCGTGGCCGCCCAGCAGCCGGACAATCTCGCCATCGTCGTTCTCGACAACGAGAAGTTCGGCGAGACCGGCAACCAGGCCACCCACACCAGCCCGCGCAACAACGGCCCGACCGATTCGGGCGCCGGCACCGATCTCGCCATGATCGCGCGCGGCTGCGGCATCGCCGATTCGGCGATCGTGCGCGAGGCGGGCGAGGTCGACCAGCTCGTGAAGGACGCGCGGACCAAAAAGGGTCCGGTGTTCCGGCTGGTGAAGGTGATGGTCGAGAAACTCGAGTTCGTCATGCCACCGCAGGATGGCGCGCATCTGAAAGACCGCTTCCGCCAGGCACTGTTGGGCCACACCTAAGGAAGATGGCATGACCGATTACGCTCCCTTCCCCCTGATCGATCTTGCGGGCAGCCCGCGCGAACGCGGTCGCACGCACGGCAAGGCCGCTGCCGACCGGCTGAAGCGCGGCGCCAAGATGTACGCCGAGTCATTGCTCAAGAGCGGCGTCGAGTGGAAGGAGCTGGAGCGTCGCGCCGAGGCCATGGTGCCGGGGATCGAGCAGTTCGATCCGGCCTATGTCGAGGAGATGCGCGGCATCGCCGAGGGCGCGGGCGAGCCTTTCGCGGCCGTGATGCTGATGAACGCCCGCACCGAGATGGTGGCGGCGGCGCGCCGCCAGAAGGCCGCCCAGCACTTCCCCGACGGCTGCACAGCAGCCCTCGCGCTGCCCGAGGCCAGCGCCGATGGCGTGCTGCTGCATGGCCAGAACTGGGACTGGCGCGCCGAGTGCGCCGAGACGGGCGTGGTGCTGCGCATCCGCCGCGACGACGGGCCCGACATCCTGACTTTCACCGAAGCCGGCGGCCTTGCCCGCTCTGGCCTCAACTCGGCCGGCATCGGCCTCACCGCCAATGCACTCGAATGCGACCGCGACTATCAGCGCGGCCCCGGCGTGCCGCTGCCCTTCATCCGGCGCAAGGTGCTGGAGGCCGCCCACCTCGCGCAGGCGGTTCAGACGATCGTTTCGACGCCCAAGCCCGGCTCCAACCACATGGCCGTGAGTCACGCGACGGCAGATGGCGGCGGCGAGGCCTTCGGCTTCGAATGCGCGCCCGACGACACGTTCTGGCTGGCTCCTGATCGCGGCCTCTACGTCCATGCCAATCACTGGATCGCCGAGTCGGCACGCGCCAAGGTCAAGGACACCGGGCTCGCCGAGACGCCGTGCTCGATCTATCGCGACAAGCGCGTGCGTGATCAGCTGGCGCCCAAGCGCGGCAAGCTCACGCTCGAAGATTTCCGAGCCGCCTTCTTCGACGGCTGGAATGCGCCCTGGTCGGTGTGCCGGCCGCCGCGCATGAACACGCGCGGAGTCATGACGGCCACGACGGCGATGATCCTGATGCGTCCCGGCGAGGGCCATCTGGAGGCCTGCCCGATGCCGGCGCTCAACAAGCAGTTCACGACCTATTCACTGACGCCCGACCGCACTGCTCAGAAGCAGGCGGCTGAATAGCAGCCTGGGAGGGCTTACCATGACCCAATCGCCTGAATTCCGCGGTCGTATCTATGGCGACATCACCGAGACCGTCGGTGCCACGCCGCTGGTGCGGCTGAACCGGATCCCCAAGCGCGACGGGATCAAGGCCGAGATTCTGGCAAAGCTCGAATTCTTCAACCCGCTCTCTTCGGTCAAGGATCGCATCGGCCTCGCCATGATCGATGCCGCCGAAAAGACCGGCAAGATCGTGCCCGGCGTCAGCACGCTGATCGAGCCGACCTCGGGCAACACCGGCATCGGGCTTGCCTTCGTGGCCGCCGCGCGCGGCTACCAGATCATCCTCACCATGCCCGACTCGATGTCGATCGAGCGGCGCAAGATGCTGGCGATCCTGGGCGCGAGGCTGGAACTCACGCCGCGAGAAAAGGGCATCAATGGCGCCATCGCCCGGGCCGAGGAACTGCTGAAGGAAATTCCCAACAGCTTCATGCCGCAACAGTTCCAGAACCCGGCCAACCCCGCTGTGCACACGCGCACCACCGCCGAGGAGATCTGGAAGGATACCGGCGGAAAGCTCGACTTCTTTGTGGCGGGCGTCGGCACCGGCGGCACCATTACCGGTGTCGGCCAGGCCCTGAAGCCGCGCCTGCCCGGGCTGAAAGTGGTGGCCGTCGAACCGACGGCCAGTCAGGTCCTGGCGGGCGGCAAGCATTCGCCGCATCCCATCCAGGGCATCGGCGCCGGCATCATTCCCGACATTCTCGACCGCTCGGTGATCGACGAGATCATCGCCATCGACAACGACGTGGCCTTCAAGACCGCGCGCGACATGGCGGCGCTGGAAGGCATTCCCGTAGGTATTTCCTCGGGCGCGGCGGTGGCGGCGGCGCTGAAAATCGGCGCGCGGCCGGAGGCTGCCGGCAAGCGCATCGTCGTGATCATCCCCTCGTTCGCCGAGCGCTACGTCAGCACGCCGTTGTTCGAAGGGCTCTGATTAAGCGGACCGCGGTCAGCCCGGATACCATGCCGGTTTGCGCTTCTCGCGGAAGCTGGCGAGGCCTTCCGTCGCCTCGGCCTGCTGGCGGGCGCGGGCATGTTCGTCGATCAGGTCGCGCAATTCGCCGTCGTCGATGAAGGAACGCGCCGCCGCCAGCGTCCTGAGCTTGGTGGCGGTCGTGGCGCCCGGAGCGTTCATCAGCACCGCTTCTATGATCTTGCGGCCCGATTCCTCGAGGCCGCCGGTCGGGCAGACCTCGTGCACCAGTCCCAGCCGCCGCGCGTCGTGGGCGCCAAAGCGCTCGCCGGTCAGCGCATAGCGGCGGACCTGGCGCACGCCCATCGCCTGGCAGAGCTGCGGCAGGATGATGCCCGCCATCAGGCCCCAGCGCGTCTCGGCAATGGAGAAGATCGCGTCTTCGCTCGCCACCACGACATCGCAGGCCGCCGCAATGCCGGTGCCGCCGCCGAAGCAGCCGCCCTGGATCAGGGCCAGCGTCGGCACGGGACAGGTGTCGAGCCGGCGGATCGCCTCGGCGGTGAGCCGGCTCACCTTCTCGTTTTCGGCCGGCGATTGCTTGGACACGCCCGTGATCCAGGCGAGATCGGCACCGGCCTGGAAGTGGCGACCGTTGCCGCGCAGCACGACGAGGCGCAGCCCCGCCTCGCGGCCGAGCCCATCCATGGCTTCATGCAAGCCCTGGATCAGGTCGCCGTTGTAGGCGTTGTTCACCTGCGGCCGGTTGAGCGTCACCGTCGCCACGCCGCGCGCGTCGACTGTCCAGAGAACGGTGTCGGTGCTCATGTCAGTCGGCCTTGAGGTAGCTGTCCTTGAGCGCGATCTTGCCGTCCTTCACCTCGTAGAGGTCGATGCCGTAGCGGTCGAACGCACGGCCGGCGTGGTCGATGCCGGTGACACGGAAGGTGCCGAACAATTTGTCGCCGGCACGGTGGATGCGCGCCTCGGAGTAGCGCGCCTCGCGGTGCGCCTTGGACTTGTCGGCGAAGTAGGCGCGCAAATCGTCCTTGCCCTTGAGCACACGGCCGGCCGGTGCACCGCCGGCGTTGAGGCGCCACTCGAAATCGTCGGTTACGCAGGCCGCGATCTCGTTGGCATCGGCCTTGTTGAAGGCTTTGCCGAAGCGGCGGAACAGGTCGTCGATGGCGTCAGGCATGGTGTCCTCCCGGGTTGCCGGCAGTAGACCATATTTCCCGCCTATATCTCCCAGGGAGGCGGCGTGAATTTCTCGATGAGAAAATTCACGAATGCCGGGACCTTGGGCGCGAGATGCCGGCGATGCGGGTAGACGGCATGGATGGCGACCGGATCGTCGGCCGAGAATTCTCCCAGCAGCGGCACCAACGCGCCGTCGCGGATGGCCTGCGCCATGGTGAGCCGCGTCAGCCGCACGATGCCGATGCCCTGCAAGGCGAGCTGCATCTGCATCTCGCCTTCGCTGATGGCGACGCGGCCGGCGACTTCGATTTCCCGGATCTCCCCGTCGATACGGAACTGCCAGCGGTTGAGATAGGCCCGCTCGCGCGAGACGATGCAGTTGTGTTTGGCCAGTTCCTCGGGCCGGCGCGGCGTGCCATGGCGCGCAAGGTAGGACGGTGCCGCACAGATCAGGCGTTTGTCCTCGCCGATCTTGCGCGCCATGAAGCTGGTGTCGGCCAGGCGGCCGATGCGGATGGCGATGTCGACGCCTTCCTCCACCATGTCGACCACGCGGTCGGTCGGCAGCAGCTCGAGCTCCACCAGCGGGTGGCGCGCCATGAATTCCAGGATCACCGGGGCGAGCTGGTGGGTCGAGAAGGCGAGCGAGGTGGTGACCCGGAGCAGGCCGTGCGGCGTGTCGCGCTGGCCGGTGATCTGGTCCTCGATGGTTTCGATGTCGCTCACGATGCGCCGGGCGGCGGCGTAGAACACCTCGCCTTCGGTAGTGATACCAACCGTC
>Ga0194051_1001444_pt1 | contig 12543 bp, 9 predicted proteins | sample SepL2320m_MetaG_FD_161275 | JGI IMG/M metagenome (GOLD analysis project Ga0194051, IMG submission 161275) | Anoxic zone freshwater microbial communities from boreal shield lake in IISD Experimental Lakes Area, Ontario, Canada - Sep2016-L239-20m | ecosystem: Environmental > Aquatic > Freshwater >... | reverse complement strand
GGTCGCGGTTGATTGTGTAGGTGTAGTTGCTGTTCACCAGAGCCATGGGGTAGCCCGAGCACGAGGCACTGGCGATGTAGTCCCAGCAATCGATTGCGTCACTGTTGCCATCGATGGCATAGGTCCGTGCCCCCAGGGTGACCGCTGGACCATCCCACGGGTTGTTCGGGAGCATGGCCGCCGTCATGCCCAGGGGTGTGGGCACTGACGAGCCGGTGAGCGACCAGCAGGGATCATTGGTCGTGGGAGCGCAGAACCCAGTAGGTACCCCGATCGAATCCAACATGGGAAAGGGTGCACCGTTGCTGGCGTCCGGATAGGTGTCGGCTGTGGTGTCGATCGGCCAGGTGCCAGCACAGGATGCGCTGGTGGTGGCATCAAAACAGGCCAGTTCCCGGTTGGCGCCGAGGTTGAGCGGCAGCACGATCTGGCTCCCAAAGGCGGCGATTGGTGGTGAAGGGTCATTGTTGGCCACTGTCCCACCGGTACCCATATCGATGGCAAACGGCTGGCTCGCACAGGCTGACAGCGTGGTCAGACTGAAGCACAAGAGTTGATCCTGGGTGCCGGTCGGCATGGCCGCTACATAGTTGAAGGCGTACCAACTGTTGGCGACCACAACAGGGTCGCTGATACCGCCCCATCCTGACTGGTTCAGCGGGGCGTCGCCCACAGCCGACAGCGCCGTGAATCCGCAGAACGGGTTCGGGTTTGTGGCGGCCTGCGTGGTGTCGATGCACACGACACCGCCGGTCGAGTCCACCGTGCGACTGGCGTACACGAAGAGGTGACCGCTGGCTTGATCGATCCAGAGCCCGGGCTGTCCCGATGTGGCGAAGTCGTTGCCACTCCCGTCCTGGATCGTCTCGGGGTCCCAACACTGGGATGCATCCGACTGGTCGTGGCAGGCCACAACCAGCGTGGTCGAATGGTGAAAGACGTTGTAGACGGCAGTCTTAGTGAAGGCCAACCCCCATCCGTCACCGCCAGCTGATCCGCTGAAGTTGGCTGCGGGCGGGGCGAGGATCTGTGCCTGACCGGTAAATACCACCGTGCCGGAGGTCTGGGGTGCTGCTCCGGAAGCAGACGATACCGAGGTCCCGGCCGTCGTGATCAGGAGACCCAAGCCGAGTCCCGCCGCCAAGAGCATCCGCCTCAATGTCCCGTGGTGTCGTCCGCTGTGCTTGATGTTCATTGCTTGTGCTCCGTTCTATTCGGGCCAACTTGTGACATCTCATGGCGTCACAGGTTCAACTGGCCATTGCGGTGTTTGCTCCCGACGACATCGGCAACTGGAATCTCGACTGGATAGGACTAAAGGCCCAATGTTCGGGCATACCCGACCGGGGCAAGGGGCTGCACTCTTGATCAGAGTCCGGACGCGGACCACCCCCCCCCACGGGCTGGGAGGGCTGAGCACACTCCATCCGAACCCGGACCGATACGTCGGTGCGCGCAGATGCCCCGCCGATTCGGCGGGGCATCTGGGTACTGCACATCCGGTGGCGGCCTCAGGCCGTCACGTCATCGGGTTCACTCGGCCGAAGAATCGGCTCCTGCCAACTCGACCGGAGGAGGCTCGATTCCGTCGATGGCCGTAAAGGTGAGCTGCTGCTCACCGGCTACCAGCGGCGGTGCGCCCTTCACGTCGTAGGCCGCAGCGGCTTCAGGCGTGATGGTCTCGACGTCGACGATGATGGTCTGGCCGACCCGGAACTCCTTCCACAGGATCCGCTCCGACAGAGGATCCTCGATCATCTGCTGGATCGCACGCCGGAGTGGACGGGCACCCAACTGCGGGTCGTAGCCCCGATCGGCCAGCAGAGTCTTGGCCTCGGCCGAAAGGGCCAGGCTGAGCCCCTGGAGCTCGAGCTGCACGGAGACACGATTGATCATGAGGTCCACGATCTCAATGACCTCCACCTTCGACAACTCATGGAACACCACGACCTCGTCGATGCGGTTGAGGAACTCGGGCCGGAAGTGGGCCTTCAGTGCTTCATTGACCTTGGCCTTCATCCGCTCATAGGTGACCGCACCCGACGACTGGGCGAATCCCACCGAGGACTTGCGCAGGTCGGCAGTCCCGAGGTTGGACGTCATGATCAGGACCGTGTTCTTGAAGTCCACTGATCGCCCCTGAGCATCGGTCAGTCGGCCGTCCTCCAGGATCTGGAGCAGCGTGTTGAACACGTCAGCATGGGCCTTCTCTACCTCGTCGAACAGGACCACGGAGAACGGCTTGCGTCGCACGGCCTCGGTCAGCTGACCGCCCTCTTCGTATCCGACATACCCAGGAGGGGAACCGACCAGTCGGCTCACCGTGTGCTTCTCCATGTACTCGGACATGTCGAGCTGGATGAGCGCGTCCTCGTCGTCGAACAGGTACTCGGCCAGCGTCTTGGCCAGCTCGGTCTTTCCCACGCCCGTCGGGCCGAGGAAGATGAACGAACCGCTCGGACGCTTGGGATCCTTGAGACCGGCACGAGTGCGACGGATCGAACGAGACAGGGCGGCGATAGCCGGCTCTTGGCCGATCACCCGCTTGTGCAGCTCGTCCTCCATGCGCAGCAGCTTGGAGGTCTCCTCTTCGGTGAGGCGGTAGACCGGGATGCCGGTCCAGTTAGCCAGCACCTCGGCGACGACCTCTTCGTCGACGATGTCGAACAGGTCGACACCTTCGGCTCGCCATTCGGCCTCCATGGCCTCCTTGGCGTCCATGCGGTCCTTCTCTTGTTCGGCGAGCTTCTTCGCCTGATCGAAGGCCTGCTTCTCAATAGCGGCTTCCTTATCGGCCCGCAGACGAGTGATCTCCTCTTCGAGCTTCTTGTACGCAGGAGGAGTGACCATCCGGCGAATGCGGAGGCGGCTGCCAGCCTCGTCGATCAAGTCGATCGCCTTGTCCGGCAGGAAGCGGTCGGCCAGGTAACGGTCGGCCAGGTTGGCTGCGGCCACCAGCGCCTGATCGGTGATAGTGACGGCGTGGTGCGACTCATAGCGGTCCCGAAGCCCCTTGAGGATCTCGATGGTCAGGGCCACGTTCGGCTGCTCCACCTTGATGGGCTGAAAGCGGCGCTCGAGGGCGGCGTCCTTCTCCAAGTGCTTGCGGTACTCGTCGATGGTCGTGGCGCCGATCGTCTGTAGCTCGCCTCGGGCCAGCATCGGCTTGAGGATCGATGCCGCGTCGATGGCACCTTCTGCGGCACCGGCACCGACGAGTGTGTGCAACTCGTCGATGAACAGCACGATGTCGCCTCGGGTGCGGATCTCCTTCAGCACCTTCTTCAGGCGCTCTTCGAAGTCGCCTCGATAGCGGCTCCCGGCCACCAAGGCACCGAGATCGAGCGTGTAGAGCTGCTTGCCGGTAAGCGTCTCGGGGACCTCATCGGCCACAATGCGCTGGGCCAGTCCTTCGACGATGGCGGTCTTGCCCACACCGGGCTCACCGATGAGGACCGGGTTGTTCTTGGTGCGGCGAGACAGCACCTGCATGACCCGCTCGATCTCTTTCTCACGTCCGATGACCGGGTCGAGCTTGTGCTCGCGGGCCAGGGCGGTGAGGTTCCGTCCGAACTGGTCGAGTACAGCCGAGCCCGTCGGTGCCTCCGACTGCTGGCCGCTGGCTTGGCCGACACCGGCTGATTCCTTGCCCTGGTAGCCCGAGAGCAGCTGGATGACCTGCTGGCGGACACGGGGCAGATCGGCGCCCAGGCTCTGGAGGACCTGTGCGGCCACCCCTTCGCCCTCGCGCACTAACCCGAGCAGCATGTGCTCGGTGCCGATGTAGCTATGGCCCAGTTGTAGAGCCTCGCGGAGCGAAAGCTCGAGCACCTTCTTGGCCCGGGGGGTGAAGGGCGGCGAACCCGTCGGGGCAGTGCCCGCCAGTCCTATCGTCTCCTCGACCTTTTCCCGGACGGCTTCGAGGGACACCCCAAGGGACTCCAGCGCTTTGGCCGCGACCCCCTCACCCTCGTGGATCAAGCCCAAGAGGATGTGCTCGGTGCCGATGAAACTGTGGTTGAGCAGCCGCGCCTCCTCCTGTGCCAAAACCAGGACTCGTCGAGCTCTATCTGTGAATCGTTCGAACACGCCACCGCCTCCATCTGCGGTCGGAATACTGAAACCCAAGTCTACAGGTGCGGCGTCGTTCCGCACTCGCAGTCCCGGAACCCGGGGGGCATGTATCACTCATCGGCAGTCTGCCCTATCGTCTGTAGCCAGTGAACGTCATTGAACTCCTGGGACTCCCCGCACTCGAAGAACACCTAGCCCGCCTCGAGCCGCTGCTCGTGGAGTCCGTCGTGACCGGCGACGCCTTCTTGGACGAGGTCACGACTCACCTGCTGACCGCCGGTGGCAAACGGCTGCGCCCAGTGCTGGCGCTGGCCACGGCCACATCCGGCTCTCGGGAGGCATCGCAGAGCGACCTGCTCGGGGCCGTGGCGGTGGAACTCGTGCACCTCGCCTCGCTCTACCACGACGACGTCATGGATGAAGCGACGATGCGTCGAAATGTGGAAAGCGTTAACTCTCGTTTCGGCAATCTGGTGGCCATCGTGGCCGGCGACTTCCTCTTGGCCCGCTCGGCGGAGATTGCCGCCGGGCTGGGGGTCGAGATCGCCGCACTACTGGCCGCCACCCTCGGCGAACTGTGCCAGGGCCAGGTCGCCGAGGTGCGAGATGCCTTCAGCGTGAGCCGGACCCGCGACTCCTACTCCATCGCCATCGCCGGCAAGACGGCCTCGCTCATGGCTACCTCGTGCCGAATCGGAGCACTCACCGGGGGCCTCTCCCGTCCCGAAGTCGAAGCCTTCACGAACTTCGGTCGGTGCTTCGGCATGATCTTCCAGGTACGTGATGACATCCTCGACGTCGTTGGATCAGAAGCTGACCTGGGCAAGCCGGCCGGCCAGGACATCGCAGAGGGCATCTACACCCTGCCGGTACTGCTTACCTTGGCCGACCCAATACGCGGTCCTGAACTCCGTGACTTGCTGGGCAGACCTTTGGAGTTGCCCGAACAGGAGAAGGCCCGGGCCATTGTGGCGGAATCCGGTGCCATCGCCGAATCGGTGCGGGTGGCTCGGGACTACGCCGAACAGGCAGCCGCAGCAGCCCTGGCCGGGCCGTCCCCGCAACTTGCCGCAGCCTTTGCCCGGCTGGCGCACACCATGGTCGACGGACTGCCTACGACCTGAGCCAAAGCGGCCACGACGGGCCCGCTAGCTCGCTAGCTCGCCGGCGTGCGCGTTGCCGGTCAGGAGTCAGGTAGTCCGAAGGTGAGTCGACCCGCAGACCTACCGGGACTGGGACCCGCTGTCCGAACCGGAGTGGGAGCCGGACTGGGACCCGCCGTCCGAACCGGAATGGGACCCGGAGTGGGACCCGTTGTCCGAACCGGAGTGGGAGCCGGACTGGGACCCGCTGTCCGAACCGGAGTGGGAGCCGGACTGGGACCCGCCGTCCGAACCGGAGTGGGAGCCGGACTGGGATCCGCTGCCCGAACCGCCGTCGGACCTGCCGTCAGAATCGGAGTGGGACCCGCCGTCGGACCCGCCGTCGGACCCGCCGTCGGACCCGCCGTCGGACCCGCCGTCGGACCCGCCGTCGGAATCGGAATGGGACTGCGTGCAGCCCTGTTCCGAGGTGCCAAATGCCTCGCCGGCCCGAACGATACGGGCCTGCAGGCGAACGCTCATCCGATTCGAAAAAGCGGTGCGACGAGCCACGACCCTCGCCCAGTAGGCCGCCCGCTTAGTATGGCCACCCTCATCGGCCTTGGCCTCGAGCGCGGCGAACCCCGCCGTCTTGGCTGCGAACTTGCTTTGACGATTCTGCGAAAACGCGATGTGGCGCTGGCCGGCCAGGCAGGCGGCGTTGACCTGAGCGCTGGTGTGGCTCTCGTTGTTCTGACTGGAGTGAGCGGTGTTGTCGCTCTGCATGGCCGCACCGGCCATACCCATTCCGGCGAGCGACAGTGATCCGACTGCCACCAAGGACAACGTCAACTTCATCACCACAGAATTTTTGGTCAGCATGCGAGAGCCGCTCCTCATGGAAGATCTGGGAACTCCGAACTGGTTCCTCAGACCTCCATCGGCCCGCCGGCATCAAAAGTTAAGGATGAATCAACCAGCCCGCAGCCTCTCGCTCCGACAGGCTCTCACAAATTCGTCGCAACTATCCATTGCTTACGAAGTCATGCCGTTCAGACCCACGAGACCACGCGAGAGCTCTATCTCCCCCATGTGCCGCAATCCATGCTGATAGATCCAGCACTCCGTGGCATCGAGCAAGGTGATCCCCTCGGGCCCCGCCACCCGTGCGCTGTAGGTGTTGGCCACCTGTTCCGGGAGGGGCCGGGCGATGATCAGCCGTGTGAGCTCGTTCGGATCCAGCTGCTCGAGCCAGGCCTCGACACGGTCGAACACGGTCCGCATGTACACCTGGAACTCTTCGTAGTTACCGATCCTCTGATCGATCATCTCCCCCACGGTCTTCTCCTTGCCGTGGTTGGGGATGGCCGGATTGACCCGCTCTACCCAGGTGTCGTCCCAGACGGGCGCGGCGCCGGAGATCATCATGAACGAAGCGTCGACCATATTGACGATGTGAAACAGGCTGAAGGCTATGGGCAGGACACCCTCACGCTCGAAGTGGTTGACATGGTCAATGTTCATGGTCGCCACGGCGTCGTAGTACAGCGAAAACATGGCGTGCATACGGCGACGGAGCGAGTCGAGCAGTAATGCCCCCATGGCGTCCGATGCGATCCCGTCCGAACCCGCTACTTCTGACATGGTGACTCCCTCCGTGCAGCCCAGGAGCGGGCCACACGGTCATGTAAACACTTGTCACAATTACTGTCAACTGTTATCGTCAGCCTCCTTGGGAGCAGGGGCCGCGGTGGCCACCCACATGGGTATACGCACCTGCCGGTCCGCACCGCTTCGGGCCAACACCTGACAGAAAAACCCCACGAGGGAGATGAGTGCCAATGCATCTCGAAGTCGACAAGGCCGACCTCCATCACATCCGTGCCGTCACGTACCCGGTCGAACCTCTCCAAGCTGGCGAGGCCCGGATCCAAGTCGACACATTCGGCCTGTCTGCCAACAACATCACCTATGCCGTCTACGGCGAGACCATGCGGTACTGGGAGTGCTTCCCAGGGCCGAATGAAGACGGGGTGTCCTGGGGCCGAGTCCCAGTCTGGGGATTCGGCGACGTCGTTGAGTCGAACGCACCGGATCTGGCTGTAGGGCGGCGCGTCTACGGGTACTTCCCCCTGGCCGACGAGCTGATCGTCCAACCCGGACGCAGCGACGAGCAGGGATTCTCGGACGTGTCCCCGACCCGTGAGGCCGTGCCTTCTGTCTACAGCCGCTACGGCTATGTGGAGTCCGACCGCATCTACCGTCCCGAACGTGAGCCTCAGCACATGCTGCTGTGGCCTCTCTTCGTCACCTCGTTCGTAGTCGATGACTTCCTCGGCGACCATGACCTCTACGGGGCAGGAACGGCTGTCGTGTCGAGCGCCTCGTCGAAGACGGCGATCGGGAGCGCCTTCCTGCTGGCCGAGCGCCCCGGCATCGAAGTGATCGGCCTCACCTCATCGTCCAACCTGGAGTTCGTCCGTTCGCTCAGTTGCTATGACTCCGTGCTTGCCTACGAAGAGATCGCGGCTCTGCCCGAAGTAGGCACCTGCTACCTCGACGTGGCCGGCCGTCGGGACATCACCCATGCCGTCCACTCCCACCTGGGCGACCATCTGCTCTACAGCATGGTCATCGGAGACACCCATTGGGACAACGCCGCCGCCGGTGTCGGGGACCTGCCCGGGCCGCGACCAGAGTTCCTTTTCGCACCGGTGCAGATCGCCAAGCGCCGGACCGACTGGGGCCGCGAGGGCTTCGAAACCAATGTGGCCGCGGCGTGGAATCGGTTCATCCCCTGGACCGACAGCTGGCTGACTCTCCGCTCAGCCACCGGGCCCGTCGAGGTCGAGTCCGTGTTTCGGAGCCTGCTCGATGGGCGCGTCGATCCTCGGATCGGTGACATCTGCGCGCTCAGTAAGACCTCTGGATCCGGCCGATGACCGGTCGATCTCCGCAGCCCAGCGCAGTCGAGCAGCCCAGCGCAGTCGAGCAGCCCAGCGCAGTCGAGCAGCCCAGCGCAGTCGAGCAGCCAGACGACGCCTTCGGCGAAGAGACGGACGGACGGCGCCTGCGGCGTGCACTCAACCGGGAAGCCGTGGTCGATGCACTCCTCTCGCTGTACGACGAGGGAAACCTCCGGCCGGGCACGGACCGGATTGCCGAGCGGGCCGGGATCTCTCCGCGATCGCTGTTCCGCTACTTCGACGACACCGACGATCTGGCCCGAGAGGCCATCGCCCGCCAGCAGGCCAGGGCGATGCCCCTCCTGCTTCTTGGCATCGAGGCTGACGCCCCATTCGATGACCGCGTCCGTGCTCTGGTCGAGCAACGCTTCCGACTGTTCGACGGCATCGGTCAGGCTGCCTACGTGGCCCGCCTGCGCGCACCGTTCCAACCAGCAGTGGCCGAGTCGCTGGAGACCACGCGAGCATTTCTGAGAAACCAGATCCGCGTGCTCTTTGCCACCGAGTTCGCTGCCCTGGGCGACCAGGCCGGTGACGCCCTAGCCGCAGCCGATGTCGTGACCTCGCTCGAATCAGGCCAGCTACTGATTGCCGATCAGGGCCTGTCCCGTGCGCAGGCGAAGTCTGTCATCACCCGCACCCTTTCCGTCCTACTCTCCCCTGGAGGTTCCCGATGACCGCTTATCGCGGCAGTATTCGCCACGCCGTCCGCTTGTCCTGCCCGCCAGACCTGGTCTGGGACGTGGTCGGCGCGCCCGAGCGCCTGCCGGAGTGGTGGCTCGGCATCGAGTCCTGCGTCGTCGAGGGGATGACCCGGACGATCACCGCCCGCTCTGGCCTGCCCATGCCAGAGAAGCTCCTCACCATCGACAACAACCTGCGCCGGTTCCAATACCGGATCGACGTTCCTATGTTTACTGAGCATCTGAGCACCATCGATGTCCATGATCTCGAGGACGGCACCTGTCTGGTGGTCTACAGCGTGGACGCTGAACCCGCCGTGCTGGCCCTGGTCATCGGTGGGGCCGCTCGGGCCGCTCTCAACTACCTGCCAGAGTTCCTCGGCGTGAAACAGGTCCTGTGAGCACACTGCACCCCGCACAAGCCAGACTCGCCCCACCCACCGTCCACTCCCGTTCTCTCTCCCACTCCCGTTCTCTCTCCCACTCCCGTTCTCTCTCCCACTCCCGTTCTCTCTCCCACTCCCTCTCGACCGAGCTATCCCACTCCCCGCACCGGGGACATATGAAAGGAGCCCTCTGATGGGCCGCAAGATCCTCTTCGTGACCACTGACCAGCAGCGCTACGACACCCTGGCCTGCAACGGAGGAGCCCTTTCGCGCACTCCGGTCATCGACGGCCTCGCCGCCGACGGTGTCCGGTACGACCGGGCCCACCCCCAGTCCGTGGTGTGCATGCCGTCCCGCTCCACCATCATCACCGGGCAGCACCCGACCACCCACGGAGTCTTCATGAACGGGGTGCCGCTCCCAGGTGACGCACCGTCGGTAGCGGAGGTGCTGCGCCTCGCCGGCTACCGGACCGCCCTGGTCGGCAAAGCGCACTTCGAGCCGTACTTCGACCCGTTCCTCCGTTTCGAGGAGAACGCCCTGTCGGTCGAGGGCACCACGCCCCACGGTGGCTCACGTCGCGGCTTCGAGCACCTCGAGACGGCAGCGCATGGGGCGATGGGTCCGCTCCACTACTCCCAGTGGCTGATCAAGAACCACCCGGAGGCCCTAGGCATGTTCTACCGGACCGTCGATGACCGCCTCCAGGTCAACTCCGAAGGTGGCGGCGACACCGGGGCACCTCAGGTCAAGGTGAACCCGATCGAGCGTGGGATCTACCACACCGATTGGGTGGCTGATCGGGTCATCGCCTGGCTCGATTCGCTCGATGCCGACGAGGACTGGTTCTGCTGGATGAGCTTCCCTGACCCCCACCATCCCTGGGACCCGCCCGAGTCCGAGGTCGGCCGGGTGGACTGGCGCGAGGTCCCTCTTCCCACCGGCTACCCCCAGGACCGGGCCGAGCGCGAGGCCATCATCGACGGCAAGCCCCGCCACTGGCGTGCCTGGTACGACGGCACCCTGGTGTCGAACTACGAAGCCCCCGCCGACTGGGTGCCGGCCACCCTCACCGATGATCAGGTCCGTGAGGTCAACGCTCGCAACGCCGTCGAGGTCGAACTGATCGACGAGGCGCTGGGTCGGGTCATGGCCCGGGTGGCCGAGCGCGGCTGGAGCGACGACGTCGACGTCGTCTACACGACCGACCACGGCGAGCTCCAGGGTGATTTCGGACTGCTATTCAAGGGCCCTTATCACGTGGATGGCCTGATGCGGCTGCCCCTCGTATGGCGACCTGCACCTTCATCGCGGGCCGAAGGAGCCACCGCATCGGTGGTGACTCGTCCCGTCGGCCTGGTCGATCTGGCTCCTACGTTCTGCACCATCGCCGGCATCGAGCCGCCCGAGTGGATGCAGGGCAAGCCCCTGCCGGCCGACGATGCCGATGCCGAGACCCGCGGCTTCGACAAGGTTCTTACCGAGTGGGACAGCGAGCTCTTCGGTATCGACGTCCACCTGCGGAGCATGATGCGCGACCACTACCTGGTCACCGTCTACCGTCCCGGCACCAGCCACGACGGCACCGAGGGCGAGCTCTACGACATGGCCGAGGATCCGCTCCAGCAGGTCAATCGGTGGGATGACCCGGACATGCGCTCCTTGCGCGACGACCTGGTGGCCGACCTGTGGGACTCCCAGCCCGAAGCCCATGTCGGGCGGCTCTTCCTCGAAGCTCCGGTATGACCGCAGACCCGGATCTGTCTGCCTACTGGTCCGGTCCGTGGCCGGGCGAGGACGGCGGGCCTCGGCGCCTCCAGGTACCAGGTCATGGTGCAACCGTGCCGGTGATCACGGCGTCCACGACGGCAGACATCGTGTCGCGGACGGACCCGGTGGTGACCATGGTGGTCGTTCGCGACCCCGGTGAGGTCTACCTGCTGCGCAACACCTTCGGTGGTGGCGCTCTGATCTCGGTCGTGGAGCGGATCGATCCGTCCACCCTCGAGGTACTCGGTCGCTCCCCCGACCTGGTCGGCGGGCCGATGTGGCCGGGCAGCATCGCCGTCCACGGCAATGGCTCCCTCTATGTCGTATTCGGAAACCACGCCCATCGACTCAGCCCCGACCTCGAGCTGCTGGCCTCGGTGGAGCTCCCCCACGACTGCCCCTACAACGGCTTCGTCATCCTCCCTGACGGGACGCTGATCACGAAGGACTTCGCCGGATCGTCCCCCATGAAGCCGGTGGCCGCCGACGAGCGGCACCCGTGCGAACTCGTCGCCCTCGACCCCGACACTCTGGCCATTCTCGATACCTGCGTTCTGGCCGAGCCCTCCATTGCCCGCCTGTCGTCCATGGGTGACGACATCTACGTCGTGGGTGACACCAGCCTCCTGCGGGTTTCGTGGCGCGACGGACACCTGGTGCCCGATGACACGTTTCGTGGCACGTACCGAACCATGGAGGGGCAGACCTACGGCTGGGACTGTGTGCTCACCCTGGGTGCGGCCTGGTTCCTGGATGATGGTGATGGGAATAGCAACTTCGACGGATCGTTCCAGGGCAAGGGCATCTCCACCGCGCCGCTCCACCTGGTCCGGGTCGACCTCGAGACGGCTGCGGTCACCCTCACCGATATCTGCGGGCTACCCGGCGGACTCATCGCCAACCCTCCGCTGATCGACCCGGATCGCCAGATCGCCCTCGGCTACGACAGCGGCAACGGCGTGATGGCCGCCTTCGACATCGGCGGCGACGGCACGTTGACGCCCCGGTGGACCAAGACTCAGAACCACGCCTCCCACATGATCCTGCTGGCCGAGTCCGGCGTGGTCATCACCGGCGATCACAGCCGCGACCGGATGATCGATCAGGTCGTGGCCATCGACATCAGCACCGGGGACGAACTGGTTCGCGCCGACACCGAGAGCCCACTGCAGGCCGTGGTATTTCCGGCCCTCGGATACGACGGCACGGTCTACTGGTGCTCGATGTCCACGGTCAGCCGGGTCCGCTTCAGCTAGCGGTCCTGCACCGGGTTTACCTGGATGTGGCTCGTGCCGTGCTGGGTATTCGGTCGCGTCGGTGTAGCTACACGCTTTGGCCATGGTGCCTCGATGTCCGTCTTCCGGACCGTGTCACACCCTCCTGAAATCATGTCCTCATGGCGCTGGCGACGTTTTCTGAAGTACCTCCGAACATGTTCTCGGGACCTGGCGGGCCGGTTGCTGGCGGGTCGGTTGCTGCTTCGGCTGCCCCTGTCGTCCCGGTCGTCAAAGACGGCCTGGCGGCCCGGGTGTCCTCGCTGATCGCGGCACTGGGCTCGTTGGTGGGCGAGCTCGATCCCGG
>Ga0194051_1001443_pt1 | contig 12545 bp, 9 predicted proteins | sample SepL2320m_MetaG_FD_161275 | JGI IMG/M metagenome (GOLD analysis project Ga0194051, IMG submission 161275) | Anoxic zone freshwater microbial communities from boreal shield lake in IISD Experimental Lakes Area, Ontario, Canada - Sep2016-L239-20m | ecosystem: Environmental > Aquatic > Freshwater >... | reverse complement strand
TGCCCGTTCGAGTTCCTGATGGATCACCTTCTCACCCGAAACCAAACGACTGGCCGACACGCTGGTGCCATAGATATCCAAGGCGATTTTGGCCGCCGCGGTTATTTCTGGTTCCCCCGACATGCCCAGATAGTTGTAGGTGGCCCAGCTCACCATCTCGCGGCCGCCAATGCGCGTGCGATCGTTGGTGAGCCCTTCGTGAACACCGAAATACGGATTCTCTAGCCCCGCATCGCGCACCATTGCCAAATTCTGTTCCAACGCGCGCACCTCGGGGAACTTTGCGAAGTCGTAGGTCTCGGGGTCGATTTCCGCGATCACGCGGGCCGCCGCCACTTGCCGGCGACCATCCAAGGGCATGTGATCGAGAATCGCCTCTGTCACTTCGCGGCACGTTTCAATCTGCGGCAGAACCTGTTCGGGAAAGCGGCCGCCGAAGGTTTCCTCGAGGCTGGCTACGATCTCCATGCGTTCCAGCGAATCGAGACCGAGTTCAACAATATTGCTGTCCAGCGTGAGATGCCCCGCGCGCTCCTTAGCGATCTGCCGCACATGATCAAACACGGCCTGCACGATGTCTTGCGGTAACTCGCGGTCGGGTCGCATGGCCCGCGATGCATCGCCCATGGGCCGCAGCCTGGCCAGTCGTGGCAATTCGCCCGGCGGATGCAAAGCTCGTGTCGGCTCAGCGGTATCTGTCGGCACAGCATCCACGGCCTGACCTGCCTGCATCCAGCCAATATGCTGCTCGACGACTTCGAGGGTCCCCTCCAAAAATTGCCGTTTGCAGGCGTGTCGCTGAATCTTGCCACTGGACGTTTTGGCAATGCTGTTAGGCCGCACCAACACAATCGCCTCCAGCGCAATCTCGTGCTCGATGGCCAACTGTTTACGGATGGCGTTGAACGATGCCAGCACCTCGCCTGCCTCGCGCTTGCCGCGTTCGAGTTCGGCAACCACCACTACCCGTTCGCGCCCATCGATGTCGACGGAAAATGCCGCAACCGATCCGGCACGCACGATTGGACTGGCCATCTCGGCGGACTGCTCAATGTCCTGTGGGTAGTGGTTGCGACCGCGGACAATGATCAAATCCTTGAGTCGGCCGGTGACAAATAATTCCCCATTATCAAAGAAGCCTAAATCGCCAGTGCGTAGATAGGGCCCTGGGTTGGGCTGCCATTTTTTGACCGATTGTGTGGCCGATCTTGTATCTGGCTGCGCAAGCATGGCCTCAAATGTCGCCGCGCTCGACTCTGGCCGGTTCCAATAGCCTTGGGCAACACTCGGCCCGCTCACCCAGATCTCGCCGATCTGTCCCGGTGGCAACGCCTCACAAGCTTGCGGATCGACAATACGCACGTCTTGCCCGTCGAGTTCACGACCACTGCCCACGAGTCTGCGGGAGTTGGGAGCGAATCCCGTGCGCGTGAGCACGGTCCCTGTCTCAATCGATGTTGCATCGAACGTCCGGACAACAGGTGGCTCAAACTTCATGCCCCCGGTGACGAGCAGCGTGCTTTCGGCGAGGCCATAGCAGGGGAAAAAGGCCTCACGACGGAAGCCGGACGGCGCAAACGCATCACAGAAGGCATCGATCGTCTCGGGTCGTACCGGCTCCGCGCCGTTGAAGGCCAACGTCCAACTCGATAAGTCGAGCGACTGTTTCTGCTCGGGTGTGATCTTTCGCACGCAGAGTTCGTAGGCGAAGTTTGGCCCGCCGCTAATGGTGGCACGATACTTCGTGATTGCCTGCAGCCAGCGCAGTGGCTTTTGTAAAAAAGCCACTGGCGACATGAGCACGTTAAATTTACCGCTATAGAGCGGCACAAGAATCCCACCGATCAGGCCCATGTCGTGGAAACTCGGTAGCCAAAACACGCTCGCCTGAGAGCGTGTGATCTCAAAGGCCTGCATGATTCCGAGCGAGTTGTGGAGCAGGTTTTCGTGCGACAGCATCACCCCCTTGGGCGTGCCGGTTGAACCGCTTGTGTATTGCAGAAAGGCTAGCGTATCGCCGTTGATATCTGGTCGCTGCCAGCGATCGGCCCAATCGCTTTCCAATTCACTGTCGACTTTCCAGAGCAGCTTTTCAAGGCTCGGCGCCGTGGCCCGCAACGCGTCGAACCGATCGAGCACATCGCGAGTGGTGAGCGCCACAGAAGCATTGGCATCGGCAGCGATTGCCTCGATCCGCTCGACCGACCGATTCTTTCGCGGCGGGTAGGCCGGCACCGCAATGGCACCGCCGTAGAGGCAACCCATAAAGGCGGCAATAAAATCGAGCCCTGATGGATAGAGCAGAAGCACCCGCTTGCCGGCCATGCCCGAGGCGATCAGCCAGGCACCGAGCGAGCGGGCTTTTCGATCGAGTTCGGCATAGCTGATATTGAGTTCTTCGTTTTCGCCATCAATGAGGAATGTGAACGCCCGGTCATGGGGCCGGTAGCTGGCCCGCTGTCTCAGAAGGTCCACGATCGTTTCGGCAAACGACGCTTCGTTGTTTGGATTGGGAATCACGTTTTTTTTGAGCCTCAGCCCAACCTTCCGTTCCTCTCGAGACGGTTTACCTGCAGAACCCTCAGCCACTTTCGGCACGATGTGGTCGACAAAAACAACCCGTACCCACGCCAGCCAGACAATCGGCAGTTTCGGTGTACCCGGCGTGTAGATTCGGGTACCGCTTTAAGCCACGCACGACTCCATCTGATAAAGAGTAGGCACTAGACCGGTAAAGCGGATTGTGACGAGGCAGCACTAGCGGCCGTTTTTACGGTGAGGCCCGGGTTTATCAGGTCTGGGTGTATCAGGCCCAGACTTATCAGGCCCAGGTGCGGCCACTGGCGTGTTCGGCACGCGGCGGAAAATTACCCAGCAGGCCACCGATCACGTCCCACGTTCCGTGGCGACGCACTTCGATATCCCCCTGTTCATTGATGCGCACTAGGCATGTGTCGGTGAGGCCTGCCTGCTGGAGTTCGTCCGGCGAAACCTCGTCCGGTTCGAGCATGCTCATCAATGTGCGGCCGCTCATTTCGATAAATTTCATACGGTATTTCCTTCGCAGTGTTTCGGGTTGGTAGCCACAGAGTCGACAGGACACATTTTGATTTTAAAGCTGCGACACGTGTCGGTAAAACTCCCGCTCCAATTCGACGAAAAACGGGGGCGGGATTTCCTCTGCCCGCACCGAGGCAGTCAATCCGAGCGATTGGTAGACGCTTTCGACTAAGTCACGTGCTTTTAGATTTTGCTTTCCCCCGGCGATTCGCACAAGCACGCCTCGCAACAACTTGCGCCGATGGCAGAATACATCCCGAACAAAGTCGTGAAATCGCCCCAAATTCTCGATGGTGGCCCGGCGAGCGGGTTCAAGATCGAGTCGCACGATTGCCGAATCGACTTTGGGACGCGGCCAAAAAACGCTCGGCGGGAGGATGCGAACGATTTCTGATCGGCACTGCGCCCCGATCCACACCGACAGCGCATTGTAGGCATGGGAACCGGCGGGGGACGTCAGGCGTTCGGCCATCTCCCGTTGCACGGTGACAGTCGCGCTATCAAATGGCCGGGGCAAGGCCAGCAGATTGGAGATGACCGGTGTGGCCACACAGTAGGGCAAGTTGGCCACCAGCAAAAACCGGCCGGTCGGTGCCGCGGCCATTGCGGCCTCGACTGCCGCGACCAACTGCGGAGCCATGCGGTGTTTGGATGCCAGCGCGTCTCCCTCGAGAAGCGTGACGCGGTCAAGGTTGCATGAGCCACCGGGCAGAGCGTTGCCGGGCAGAGCGTCAGACGGCAGCCAATGGCTCGGCAGGGTCGAGCCAGCCAGCAGCCTGTCGCGTGCCAGCTGCGTTAGGCGGCGATCGATTTCAATCGTGACAACGTGCCCAGCCGCGTGGGCCAGTCGTTCGGTGAGAGCACCGGTGCCGGTGCCCACTTCCAGCACAACGTCTGTGGCAGTGATACCGGCAGATCGTTCCAGCAGTTCCAGCAGATTTAAATCGACGAGAAAGTTCTGTCCCCGTTTTGTGTCGATGTTGAAGCCGACCTGAACAAACAACTTTTTTAAGTAGGCCGTGGTCTGTCGGGCTGGAATCGAAGACGAAACAACGGAGTGTTTCTCTGCAACAGACGGAGAGTCAACGGGAGTCTTCATAAGTTTTGTGGGCCTGCATCAGTGTCCGGAAAGACAGTTAACGATTGCTGGAGAACCGGCACCAAGCGTTTCCAGCCAACGCGCAACATACTTGAAAATGAGATCGGTTTCGAGGTTAACGTCGCTGCCGGTATCGAGCGTGCCGAGGGTTGTGCTCTGGAGCGTGTGGGGAATCAGGGCCACGCAAAAAGTGGTTGCCGTCACACCAACCACTGTGAGACTGACGCCGTCGATTGCCACTGAGCCCTTGGCAGCCATCTGGTTCAGCAGGGCCGGTGGGGCAAAAAAGTGACAGTTGACCCAGTCGCCCTCCTGCACGCGTTGCACCAGCCGGCCCACGCCGTCGATGTGGCCTGTCACCAAATGCCCGCCGAGTCGGTCGCTGGGTCTCATCGATCGCTCGATGTTGACCACGCTGCCGACGACGAGTGCGCCAAGCATTGTGCGGCTCAGTGTTTCGGCCCCCAGTTGGAATGCTACGCCCGAGTCATCGACGTGCACGACCGACAGGCAGCAACCACTGATGCAGATGCTTTCACCGATCAGAGTCTGTCGATCGAGCGTCTCAGCTGCGACGACGAGCCGCACACCGGGAGCTTCCGGGATAACGGCAAGCACGCGGCCGAGTGATTCAACCAAGCCAGTAAACACGGGGGACCTTGCGAGTGGGCGAGTGGCGTTTAGACGTCCAGAAGAATAGTCGGCAACGCTCACGCCGGCCACGCCCTTGCGTGCCAGCCGACCACAGGCACAATTGCCGCCTGTCAAATGCCATGCCCCCTTTCCTTCAAGAGGCTATTTTCACCATGTCTACGATCGTTGACATCCACGCACGCCAGATTCTCGACAGCCGCGGCAATCCTACGATTGAGGTTGATGTGAGCTTGGCCGATGGAGCATTTGGCCGCGCTGCGGTTCCTTCCGGAGCAAGCACCGGCGCCCACGAGGCTTGGGAAAAGCGCGACGGCGATCAAGCAATCTACCTAGGGAAGGGTGTGCTGGAGGCAGTTGAGAATGTCAACACGCAGATTGCCGAAGAACTCGAAGGCAGCGATGCTCTCGACCAAACGGCCATTGATCAACGGATGATCGACCTCGACGGCACACACAATAAAAAGAATCTTGGCGCAAACGCGATCCTTGGCGTGTCGATGGCAGTGGCCCATGCGGCGGCTGAACACTGCGGCGTGCCGCTCTACCGGTATTTGGGCGGCGTCACCGCTCGGCTGTTGCCGGTGCCGATGATGAATATCATTAACGGCGGGGCGCACGCTGACAATCCGCTCGATGTGCAGGAATTCATGGTGATGCCGATGGGATTTGATACGTTTAATGATGCTCTGCGTGCCGGAGTTGAAACATTTCACGCACTCAAAAAAGTTCTCAAGGACAAAAAACTTTCAACGGCAGTCGGCGATGAAGGCGGCTTTGCGCCGCACATTGCCACCTGTGCCGAGGCGCTCGAGGTCATTTTGGCTGCCATCTCTGCAGCGGGCTACAAGCCTGGTAAGGAAATCTGCATTGCGCTGGACGTAGCAGCAACCGAGCTTTTTAACGCCCAGACCAGCATGTACACAATCGAAGGCAAGTCGCTGGACTCTGCCGGCATGGTGGAGTTTCTGGCCAGTCTTGCCAGCCGCTACCCAATCGTCTCGATAGAAGATGGATGTTCCGAGGACGACTGGAAGGGCTGGAAGCTGATCAGTGAAAAACTGGCAGGCAAGGTGCAGCTTGTCGGCGACGATTTATTTGTCACCAATTCCGAGCGGCTCGGCCGGGGCATTGCCGAGGGGATTGCCAACAGCATCCTCGTGAAGGTCAATCAGATAGGCACCCTTACCGAGACGATTGCAGCGGTGCAAATGGCCCATCGTGCCGGCTACACCTCAATCGCCAGCCACCGCAGCGGTGAAACAGAAGATGCCACAATTGCAGATCTTGCCGTCGGTCTCTCGACCGGCCAAATCAAAACAGGATCCGCTTCCCGCAGCGATCGGGTCGCTAAATACAACCAATTGCTGCGAATCCAAGAGACGCTTGGTGAGAGTGCGATCTACGCGGGTCATGAGTTAGTTGCCCGTTGGCCGGGCATTGCCTGATTGGGTAGGGCCACTGTGCATGCGTGCATGCGGGCCGAGGAGATGCTGTCCCGATGAAAGCCCAACCCGAGCCGCTACGGCTCACCGACAGCCCGTGGCTTTGGACGTTGCTCTTTTCGCTGATGGCGCTGATTGGGACTGCCCTCATTGCCCCAAAATTTGACAAGCGGCAACGGCAGATCGAGAACCGATTTTTAGGTCGTGAGCAGGCGGCGCACGAGCGGAACCGTCGCGCTGCCGGACTGCCGCCCATTGATTTGGCGGTCGATGCGCAAGAACCCGATGCTGTTGCCAAGCCGCGGATGGTGCCACTCTGGACTCTCGGTACGGTAGCGGCACTCGCGGCGATCGTTTCTGCCGGCATGCTCACGCGTGAAATCTACCCAAGGATCGAGCGGCGACGCAAAAGATAGTCCCAGACAACAAAGCGATCCAGCGACTTGCCGGCGCTAAAAAATACGCGACCCTTGGCCGTTTCAGCCAGCCGGTACGCAAACTGAATATCTTCGCGTGACTGCGACCAGCCAGTCAGTAAAAATACGTTGACTGTAATGCCTTCGCGGCGACAGGCACGGGCTTCGCGGATGGTTGCTTCCTCGGTGCGCGGATGCGGAGGATAGAGCAGGAAAAGTTGGCTGCCCTCGAAGTGTGCCGTGGGCAGGCCATCGGTGATGATAATAGCCTGCTTGTTAGGCGTATCTTGCCGCCCCAGATACTGCCGCGAGAGTTGCAAGGCGTGTTGAATATTCGTGAAGTGGGGTGGAATATCAGATTCCGAAATCGCCGGGTCGCTCATGTCGGCCCGCAAGCGAACAACCGAATCAAACACTGTCACAGGCTTGGGTAGCAGTGAGAGGAGTTGGCCGAAGGTGCGTGGCTTGGCAAACGAATACATTTCGATGAATTGCAGAAAGTCGCCGGGGTATTCTTTTTGCACGAGCCCTTGGAGGGCTAATGCCATTCGCTTGACATTGGTATGCAGCCCACCGTAGCGCATCGATCCACTCATGTCGAGCACAACAGTCGTCGCGCATTTGGGCGTGTTTCGTGTGCGATGTACCTCGATGTCGCGTTGCAGCAGTCGCAGTGGCCGCGTGCCACCACCAGGCTCGGCAGCTTCTCGGAGCAGTGCATTGACCAGCGAACCTGGTATATCCATGTGGGCCACAGAATCGCCAAACTCATAAGGCCGCGTGGGCACCATCTCCACTGCGCCGTCGCCAAGCACACGCGTCTGGTGGCGGCCCGTTCGCGATGGATCGAGCGCAGAGAAGATCTGTTCGAGCAACTTTCCCTGAAAAAGTCGCATGGCTTTGGGGGTCAATTGGTAGCCGTTCGGAGTGCGATCAAGACCCTGTTGGGCCGCGAGTTGCGCGATCATATCCTCCACCTGCCGCTTGAGCTGGCCGAGTGCATCGAGTTGCTCGTCGTCTGCGTATTGGGCAAGCGCGTCCATATCGATCAGGCCGATGCGGGCATTTTTTCGGGCCTCCTCCACTTGCTGCAGCAAGCGTTCGATTGTCTCCAGCTCTGCTTTCAGTTCCAGCGCCGCTGCCACCGTCAATCGCTCGCGACCGGTGAACGTCCACTTGGAGGCTAATTCATCGATCTGATAGACAGCGCCGAGCCGATCAACGAGGCTCACAAGTTGCGTGCCAAAGCGACTCTGATCGTTGTCTTGGGCATACCACAGCCGCTCTAATTGTCGCAGCTGTTCTTCGCGCACAGCCCGCGCAAATGCTTCGTGATGCTTGGCCGGCGGTTGTATTTTTTGTGCTGCGTCGCGAAAATCGCGGCGCGCCTTCTTGCGGACAGAGTCTGTTTCAAATTTCCGCAGAAGGTTGGCCCGCTGTTCCTCCAGCATTTTCTTGAGCGAGTCCAGTGACGGCCCAAGCCCCTTAATCTGATCTGGATCGAGGACGATCGCACCGGCTAGCTGTTCCTCGCTGAGACTATCGAGGTTGCCAAATTCAAGCATGTGTTCCATTGCGGGACCAACCAGATCGGCCACCGGTGGTCGGGGCGGTGGGATCCGGGCAGGATCGTAGCGCTGGTAGGTGTGAACGATTCCGCCAAGAGTATCGCGAGTGGGCATGGCTTAACGAAAACCGCGGGTGTCGTAAATCGTGCGACCGTGCATTTGAATCCGTGAAATCCGTTCGGTGGCGTAGAGACCCGCCAGCACAAACTCGATGCAACTGGCGCGAATGGCTGGATTCTGCGAAGCGTTTACTTCAAAGGCCTTCTCCCAGATGGCTGGCACATCGGCAACAATATTTTCGTACGACGAAGACGGCACTGCATCGCCAACCTCAATCTTTACACCCTCGGCAAACACCTTGGCGATCTGATCGAGTCCGTGCTTTTCGACATATTCGGCAAACACGCTGGCAATCGCCTCCGCAATCACATTGTCGAGCACCTGTCGCTCGGTCATCTGATGGCTCCCCATCATGTCGAGTTCGAGTTTCCCCAGACCCGATGCATAGAGATGCCCCATGTCGCTGATGCGCGGCACGGCGGGCTTCTCCCCGAGCAACACGCCGCGCTGCCGCGTGCTGGCCACGAGCGTTTTGTAATTTGCGATTGAAAACCGGGTGCTCACCCCCGACTGCTGGTCGATAAAAGTGCTCTTACGGGCCGCGATGGTGATCTCCTCGAGAATCTCCTTCATGAAGTAGGGCACTAAAACCGGCCATTCGCCCCCGAGATCAATCGCCGATTCCTGCTCGAATACCCGAATGCCGAGATCACGTTCACGGGGATAATGCGTCTGAATCATCGCGCCGATGCGGTCTTTGAGTTGTGGGATCACCTTTCCGGAGCGGTTGTAGGTCGCGGGATTGGCTGAAAAAAGCAGCATCACGTCGATGTCAAACTTGATGGGGTAGCCGCGAATCTGCACGTCTCGTTCTTCGAGGATGTTGAACATCCCAACCTGGACGAGTTCGTCGAGCTCGGGGAGCTCATTCATTGCAAAGATGCCACGATGCAAGCGGGGAATCAGTCCAAAATGCAGAGCCTCCTCTGTTGACATGCTTGTGCCGCCCGCTAATTTTGCGGGGTCGATCTCACCGATGATGTCGGCAAACTTTGTGCCTGGCGCAAGCCGTTCGGCATACCGCTGAGCGCGGGGCCACCAGGCGATCGGGATTTCGGCTTCGTTGCGGTCGGCCACGAGTCGTTTGCCGGCGCTGGTGATCGGTCGGTAAGGATCATCGTGAAAGGGAATGGCCGGATCATCGAGATAGGGCAGGTACTCGTCCAGAAAACCGACCAGCAATCGCATCAAGCGGCTCTTGGCCTGTCCTTTTTCACCCAGAAAAAGCATATCGTGGCCAGCCAAAAGCGCAATGTTGATTTCCGGGATCACCGTGTCGTCATAGCCCACAATACCGGGGAACAGTTCAACTCGATCGCGCAACATGCGCAAAAAATTCTCCCGTACCTCTTCCTTAACGCTGCGGCTTTTCCAGCCGCTGGCGCGGAGTTCTGCGAGAGTTTTTGGCAACTGTTGGGCAGACGCAGGTAGTGTGGTCATGAAAAGACAATCTCCGGAGCGGGTTTTGACTGATTGTAGGCAGTTGGGAACGGGAGGGCATCTCTGCCGAAATTATAGAATTATAGTCGGCTGTTGGATCGCAGGGCATCCGCAGAGCAGATCTGCAGAGGGGAGAACCATTCTGCCACCCAGCGGTCAATCCCGCTGTGAGCCTGCGTGCCCTCACGCAGCCGGCTTGATCGCGGGCAGGCGAATTGTGATCGCCGTGCCCTTGCCGGGCGCGCTTTCCACGCGAATTCTGCCGCGGTGGCCTTCGATGATTTCACGGCAGGCAGTTAGCCCGAGGCCGCTGCCTCCCTTGCCGGTTGCATCGGGGCCACTCTTGGTTGAGTAGTGTGGGTCAAACATGCGTCGCATCACATCCTGCGTCATGCCGCAACCTGTGTCGCGAACCAGCAGATCGACGACCCCCAGCGATTCGTCCTGCGAGAGCCTGAGAATCAGACGGCCGCCTCCGCTCATCGCTTGTCGGCCATTCACGAGCAGATTAATGAGAACCTGTTGGAGTTGACTGGGGTTGGCCGATACCCGTGGAACGGGACCGAACTCACGCTCCACCTGCACGCGGTATTTCATCAACTCCCGTTCGAGCAACACAAGCACATCTTCCAGCAGGAGTTCGAGATTGGTCGGTTCAAAGCGGCTCGAGCCGGGCCGCGACATGTTGAGAATGCTGGCCGCGATCTTTGCCGCCCGAGTGCCGGCCGAAAGAATGCGTTCCAGCGCCTTGTCTCGCGTGGGCTGATCGCGGTGGCGCAGGCCCATCCGCGCGTAGTTGAGAATGGTGGTCAGGGCATTGTTAAACTCGTGCGCTGTGGTGCCGAGCAGTTCGCCAAGGCTGGCTGCCTTCTGGGCGTCTAGCAACTGCCTTCGCAGCGCAGCCAGCTCAGCGGTGTGCCGCAAGCGGCTCACGTCCAACAACCGCCGGAGTTCGCCGCTACTGCCATCGCCATCACGGTTGCCCGCAGCTTGTCCGCCTGTTGTCTGTTCCCCAGTCCCAACCATAGAGGCCTCTTTGCCTGCTGATGTGCATCAGTCGCCGCTGCGGTGCCCCCGTGCCTGAGCCGACCAGCGTGCATGCCAACCAAAGCCCAGCACGCCGTTTGCGCGGCACGGATGACGCAACAGGCATTCCTAGCCCAAAGGCCACGTTTTCGCGCGGTTTTTCGCCGGAAATACAAGCCGCGTGGGCAGTTGTGTAGTATCGACCAAGCAGGAAACCGGCCTCCACTAATGGCCACGCACACCTTTTGGATCGCTCGATCGTTTAATTTAAACAGTCCTGACGCATCCCCGTACCTTTTGCAGTCTGTTTTTTGGGAGTCTCGATGACCGTGTCCCAATTGCCCACCTGTTGCCAGTGGCGTGGAAGTGATGGCCCCGGCCCCCGTCAGGGGTTGACGTTGATCGAACTCCTCGTAGTGATTGCCATCATCGGGCTCTTAGTCGGATTGCTTCTACCGGCAGTGCAGTCAATCCGCGAAGCGGCCAGGCGCACGACGTGTAAATCCAATCTCAAGCAGATTGGGATCGCCGTCCAGATTTTTATGGACCGCAAGAGCAAGGGCAAGTTTCCAGATGCAGCGGTGTTGCCCAGTGAGGAGCTCGAATTCTTTACCGCTGATCGACCGATCAAGCCCAGCATCGCCAGCGTGTTGGGTCCGTTTATTGAAAGCAGTCGCGAGGTGTTTCACTGTCCATCCGACAACGTTTATTTCCGCAAATCGCCAGAGGCGATAGCCGAGCTAGAGACAGAATTAGCCGCCATCGGTCGTTCGCTTAACGACCGCCCGCCCGAGTACAAGGATCTTTCCTATGAGGGCACTAGCTACGAATATCCGGCGCGAAGATTAGCGAACAAAACGCGGAATGAGGCGCTCCTTTATCGCGGCACTGCCGGCGCGAGTTCTAAGCTGTGGGTGCTCTATGAGTTTGAGGCGTTTCATACGGTAGGGTTTAATCTTTTTCCCAACAGTGATGACAATGCATTCAATGACCCCGATGCCACGCGACCAATTCCATCCGAGGGCGCCCGGAATTTTCTTTACTTTGATGGACATGTCGATAACTTATAAATGATTGTGAGGTCTGTTATGAGTTCTGCTTCTCGCCGCATAAACACCAACTTCCCGACTGCCTCTGCGCCAGCGAATCGCTCTGCTCCTGACGGCTCTGCGAGAGCATGGCCCCGCTATGCAGCAGTCTTACTGCTGCTCGGATTGATTGCGTTTGGCCTCGCTTGGCTGCTGGGTTGGATCCAGTTCACAACCGACCCACGCGTGCTTGAAATTCGTTTGCTTCAGGAAAACCTGCGGCAGAAATTCGTTGCCAGCGGTGGTCCCACCACGCTGCTGCAGGCCCAAGAAGGCGTTCGTGATATGGAACTCATTCAGGAAAAGATTAAGAGCCTCCCCAAAGATCTCCGGCCAGAGGTGGAGCGAAACACCGGTGGGATGTTTCAATCGGCCATGCGGTTAAGGATCAAGGCTTATTTTGGAACGCCGCCGGCAAAGCGACCTGCCGAGCTGGACAGGCAGATCAATCAGGAAGAGTTGATGCGCAAAGCTTGGGAGGCCAGCAGAGCGGTCGCCAGCACGCCGAGCGGCCGCACAGCCAGTTCTGAAACAAGCGGCAGTCCGCAAGGCAGTCCACAAGGGGGCACAGGCACAGGGAGCACGGATAATCGCGGCGGGTCGTCGCGAGGCGGCACAGGAGGCGGTACAGA
>Ga0194051_1001442_pt1 | contig 12546 bp, 12 predicted proteins | sample SepL2320m_MetaG_FD_161275 | JGI IMG/M metagenome (GOLD analysis project Ga0194051, IMG submission 161275) | Anoxic zone freshwater microbial communities from boreal shield lake in IISD Experimental Lakes Area, Ontario, Canada - Sep2016-L239-20m | ecosystem: Environmental > Aquatic > Freshwater >... | reverse complement strand
GGAGTTGCGCTCGTGATCCCGTTGCACTTGTCGAGCTTCGAAACCGAGATGACCTTGCCGTTGATGTCGCGCTTGCCGTAAATCGGGAAGCCATCGAAAGCGACTCCGAGAATGTGTGAGGGGCCGGTTGAGGTGTCGACGGTCTTCGAAACGCAACCCGGAAGGGCGTGGTAGTGATACTGGCCACCCCCGTTGCCCATTGCGGGGGTTGAGTGGCCGTTACAGCTATCAATGAAAGGCGCTACCGAGCCGTCTGGCGCTGTCAGCGAGAAGTTGTTTGCCTGCGCGACCGTCGTGCCATCGCCCTCGTACGGATTGAACAGCACTGCCCCTGAGATCATCATCCCGATCGAACCGAGCGGAGCAGCGGTTGTCTTTGAGATCTTTTTAGGACTTGTCGTGATCTTGTAGTCGTAGCTCTGTTCATTGATCGGGTCTGCAGCAACTTCCGCATCGGCTGCAGTTATGGCTCCAAGTCCCGCACCCTGCTTGGGGACTGCGTAGTACTTCGGGCGCGAGTGGTTTGGAATTCCGTTGGAGCGCAGGCGAACCGTGCTGGTTCCGTAGCTCACGGTCATGTTCTTGCCCCACTTGGTCTTCTGAAGGCCAGCTTTGGTGCTCGAGCTGGTCGTCGCTGCTGTGGTCGCGGTGGTCGTCTTCGCAGTACTACCGCTCGCGGCGACTCCTCCGCAAGCGGCGAGGGCCAGCAATGCTGAGGCCGACGCAGCGGTCAAAAGTCGGTGGTGATGGGTTCGATTGATTGTCATATTCGGGAGCCTGCCTCAACGGTCTAAGAGAACTCTGAGAAACGCTCAGGAGCGGGAGCGACGGGACTCGAACCCGCGACCTCCGGCGTGACAGGCCGGCGCTCTAACCAACTGAGCTACGCCCCCAGGCGCCTGCGAAGTATGACAATCCCGCCGCAGCATCGCTCAGCGATGACCGCAACTCCTGATGACGATCAGGGTTTTAGCCCCCACATCAGCACCAACTACCCCAAGGGAAGGAACCCAAATGCAACGCAATCGAATCATCCCAATCCTCACCACTTCATTGGCCGCGCTTGCAGCTACGGCCTCTGTTGCATCGGCAGCCAGCTTGACCGGCACCGACTCAGGTGAACGCCTTGTTGGAACGAAGGCAGCAGACTCAATCTCCGCGCTCGGCGGCAATGACCGCGTATTTGCGCTCGATGGCGCTGACGTTGTCAGTGCTGGCGAAGGCAACGACCTTGTTGTCGGCGGCCGCGGCGACGACGCACTCTCAGGCGACGCAGGCAACGACCTGCTGTTCGCGAACGCTGGCGTTGACGTCCTAAACGGTGGCGACGGCAACGACCGCCTCTGGGCAGTTGCGCGCGCCGACGTTGTTGCTGGCGCTGACGGAGCAGTCGACACAGTTGGAGACACGCTCAACGGTGGCGCCGGTAACGACCGCCTTAATGCGCGTGACGGCGAAGCCGACATGATCAGCTGCGGCGACGGCACAGACGTGGCCAACCTCGACAACGCCGACGTGATTTCCGATGCGACGGCAGAGAACCCGAACGGCTCCTGCGAGACCGTTAACCGCGCCGAGCCAAAGACGCTCGACGCCAACGCAGTAAACGAAACCCTGCAGCAGCGCGTGGCGGACATCGTCGCCAAGCTGCGCAGCAAGCGCTAAGCAGCAGCACAGCACTCAGCAGTAGCGAACGGCCCCGTCCCCCCGGGGCCGTTCGTCTGCTTGGGGCCAAGCCACTGCGGTAGCCTCAGTCGCGATGCTCGAAGGCCCCGCCCCGCACAGCCCCAACCCGCTGAAGCTGATGCTCCAGGACGTAATCGACGACCGTGCGGCGACGGTTCCGTGGCCACCCGGGCGGAGGAACTTCAGCGTCGCCAACACGCGCCGTTTCTCCGACGACCCGCTTGGCATGTACCTCGAGTACTACGAGCGCTACGGGCCGGTCTTCACGATCAAGGTGCTGCACTTCAACGCCGTGATGATGCTCGGGCCCGAGGCGAACCACTACATGCTCGTTTCCAACGCCGATAATTTCACCTGGCGCGACGGCTACATGCGCGACCTAATTCCACTGCTCGGCGACGGAATGCTGACGATCGACGGCGCCTTCCACCGTTCGTCGCGCAAGCTGATGCTGCCGGCCTTCCACAGCAAGAAGATCGCCAGCGCAACTGAGATCATCAATGACGAGGTCGATCGCGCCGCCGAGGACCTAATTCCCGGCGCCGTGATTGACCTCTACGACTGGGTTCGTCACCTAGCGCTGCGCGTCGCGCTGCGCGCACTCTTCGGCCTCGACCCTGACAAGGCCCGCGCCGGCGACTTCGACGCCGTGACCGAGTTTGAGAACGCGCTCTCATTCCACGCCCGCGAGTTCGCTCTGCAGCTAGCGCGCGGCCCTTTCACTCCCTACTCGAAGCTGATCAAGTCGCGTGAGCGTCTAGACCAACTGATCTACGGCGAGATTGAGCGCCGCCGAGCCAACGGAGAGCGCGGCGACGATGTTCTCTCACTGCTGCTCGACGCCGAGGATGAGGATGGTCAAACGCTCGAGGACCGCCACATCCGCGACCACGCGATGACGCTGCTCTTCGCCGGCCACGACACCACGAGTTCGAGCATCACCTTCATGTTCTACGAGCTCTCAAAGAACCCGGAGCTGCTTGATGACCCGGTGATTACGCCGGAGATGATCTTCGATGAGACGTTGCGGATGTACCCGCCGGCCTACATCGGCCCGCGCCGCTCGGTCAACCCATATGAGTTTGCAGGCGTAACCGTTCCCGGCAAGGCGCACGTCAACTACTGCTCGTGGGCCAGCCACCACCTGCCCGACGTTTGGGATTCGCCTGAGACCTTTGACCCGATGCGCTTCACAGAAGCGGGCAAAAAGGCAATGAAGAAAGGCCAGTACATCCCTTTCGGCGGCGGCTCACGGACCTGCATCGGAATGCGCTTTGGCAAGGCCGAGGTCGGCGCGATCATGCGCGCGATCTTCGAACGCTGCCGGCTTGAGGTGCTGCCCGGCTACGAGCTAAACATCCGCCTCGCGCCAACAATCTCACCAACTCAAGGAATGCCTGTGATCGTTCACCGCGCCGAGCCGGCGCGAGTCTTAAGCAACAAACAGCAGGCTGAAGTCGAAGTAGCTGCTTAGCGCGGAAAAGGCTCTTACCGATAAATAGCGTCTGATAGCTTGCCGTTATGTCAGCTAGCCAAAATGCAGCGCTGCAAGCCCCTTTAGCCCCGATCATCCCGAAACAGAAGACAACTGCGGTGCTACTTGCAGTCTTTCTTACTTTTTGGACTTGGATTTACACATACGAGGTCGATGCCTGGAAGTTCTGGTTGAACTTTGCTCTCAGCATCCTGTCACTTGGATTGTGGGCTGTGTTCGTCGCTTGGCCTTGGGCGATAATCGATGCCGCCCGGCGCAGCGACGACTGGTACTTGGCGTTCCCGAACGGTGACATCATCAATCATCGTCAGCAAAACGAACGCGCGCTGGCGTACCAGCAGGAGTTGGCCGCGCAGCACGCACCGGCCGCGCAGTTGGCTCAAACCCCGCCGCCGGCACCCACCGCCCCACCACTGAGCGAACCGCCAAGCGATCCGCCGGCGTAAGCCAGTTATCGCTTGCGCCTCTAGACCTACAGCGCGCTAACGGATCGCGTTCAGATTCACCAGTGCGACGAGCCAGGGGCCGAGCAGCAGCGCGAATGGCAATGCGACAACGGCTGCTGGGTGAGCCTGTAGCCAGCCACCTAAGCGCTTCGCCCAATCTGGAAGCGCCGTGCGCCGCTGCCAGACCCGCCAGGCAGCTGTGAACATCGCGCCCGCGATCACAAACCAGATCACGAGCCAGCTCCAGTTGAAGCGCAGCGCGCCACCGGCGTCGCCATGCGAGAAGAGCACGAAGGCTCGCGTAGCCCCGCAGGCCGGGCAAGGCACGCCGGTCGCCTGAAGCATCGGGCAGCCGCCGCCGCCGTTGGCGATCGAAGTGCTGAAGCAGAGCAGCGCGGTGAAGAACGGAGCAAGCAGCACCGCTATCGCGCCAGCAGCGAGATGGAGTGCACGCTGCCGGTCGGCTTCAAGCGGTCGCTTGTGAACGTGCTCGCAGTTGGCGTGTGAAGTAGCGATCTTCGTACCCGCTTAGTTGGTGTTAACGCTGTTGAAGTCGGTGCTAGCGACACCAATGATCAGCGCGATCACGAAAAACACCAGTGCGACGACTCCAAGGACCAAGCCAGTAATCCACATCCAGTTAGGTGCGCCACGCTTCTCGGCCTCTTTCTTGCCGAGGACGCCGCAGATAACGGCGGCGATCGCCACGGGAATGCCGATGCAGCACCAAGACGTGAGCAGACCGATGATGCCGCAGACGAATGCTGCGATCGCAAGCCCACCCTGGCCGGGCGTGACGGCCGCTGGCACCACAGGCTGACCCACCGGCGGGGTCGTCGGTGGCGGCATTTCAGGTGTCGCTGGCGGCCCGGCAGGCGGGGGCATCGCTGGCGGCGTTGGTTCAGCTGGTGTCTCTGGGGTTTCGGGCGTCTCAGAATCTCTGTTCATGCGCGGAAGGTACACCAGCTCCGCGATTCGGCGCAAACAGTTTCATCGCTCAGAAACGACAACGGGCCGCCGCGCTGCTGCGCGACGGCCCGTGGCCAGTGACCAATGCTTGAGAGCTGCGTTTACGCAGGCATCTCCCCGCTCGGCATCTCTGTTACCTGCTCAACGACTACAACGGCAGCTTCACCATTGGCCTCGAGCAGGTCGTAGAAAAGGACCGTGCGAATTAGCGCTGAGTACGGGTAGAGCAGGACGCCAGCGACGACGAAAGCGATCACGCCGACGATCGGAGCGATTGCAGCAAGCAGCCCAGCAATGATAAAGATGATCGCGTAGATGATCACCAAGACGATTGCCAGCCCGATCATCCGCCAACGGTTGCCGTTGGTGATGTTGTAGCTACGACCGAGCGAGTCGAATATGCCGCGATCTTCAACCATCATCGCCGGAACGCAAACCGACCAGATAAGGGCGACGAAGAGCCCTGGAATGATCAGGAAGATAAATCCAACCTCTGTGCAGACGGCAACGATGATCCCCATGATCAGAAGCGGGAACAGTTTCCGTGTAACGCTGCCGATCAGGGCGCCGACCGTTGAGACCGGCGCGCTGCCGTCTTCTTCGGCCTCTTGGACGACCTTCACAAGGGAGCCGGTGAGATAAAGCTCGAGAATGAGCATCGCAATTCCGCCGATCAGCCCAAGCAGCCACGAACCCGTGTCTTGTTCGAAGTAACGAATGATCGCGACAGGGATGATCAGGATCAGCGTCACGACCCAGATCGTTACCGCCGACCTCTTGTAAATATCGAGTCCGTCCCTTAGGACCTTCCCGATATCAATGTGGCCGGGCCCTGCGCCTGCGGTAGTCATCTGAAGAATTGCTCCTTGGTTTGGGGTAGTTACTACTAAATTGCTGGTACGCCATCGGGGAGTTTCGCCATCGCATCGTCCATCTCCTGCTGCGAGAACTCAAGATTTTCGAGATTCCCTGCCAAATAGGCGTCGTAGGAGGCGAGATCGAAGTTTCCGTGGCCGCAAAGGCCGAACAGAATCACGCGTTCCTCGCCTGCCTGCTTGGCTGCCTCAGCTTCAGCGATCGTGACGCTGATCGCGTGCGTTGGCTCTGGCGCCGGAATGATTCCCTCAGCTCGGGCGAACTGCAGCCCAGCGGCGAAGGTGTCGTTCTGCGCAACTGAGCGAGCCTCAACCATCCCACCGTGCACCAGCGCGGAGATCAGCGGCGAAGCGCCGTGGTAGCGCAGCCCACCGGCGTGAACCGGAGGCGGCACGAAGTCATGACCGAGCGTGTACATCGGCATCATCGGCGTCAGGCCCTGCGTGTCGCCGAAGTCGTAGGCGTACTCGCCCTTCGTCAGCGTTGGGCAGGCGGCAGGCTCGGCGGCGATGAAGCGCGTCGTTGCGCCGTCGCGGATGTTGCGACGTATCCAAGGGATTGCAAGGCCACCGAAGTTGGAGCCGCCGCCGAAGCAGGCGATAACCGTGTCCGGCTCCTCACCGGCCATCTCCATCTGCAGAATCGACTCCTGGCCGATGATCGTCTGGTGGAGGATCACGTGGCTGAGGACTGAACCGAGCGCGTAGTTGACCTCCGGGCTCTGGGCGGCGATCTCAACCGCCTCCGAGATCGCGATCCCCAGCGAACCGGTCGGGTGCTGCGCGTTTGCGCGGCCAGCCTCGGTCAGGTCGGACGGTGAGCGGTGGACTGTCGCGCCGAAGGTTTCGATCATTGAGCGGCGGTATGGCTTGCTGTCGTAAGACGAGCCGACCATGAACACCTCGCACTCGAGGTCGAAGATGCCGCACGCGAAGGCCAGCGATGAGCCCCACTGGCCGGCGCCGGTTTCGGTCGTCAGCTTCTTGATTCCAGCCTTGGCATTGGCGAATGCTTGCGGAACGGCAGTGTTTGGCTTGTGCGAGCCGGTCGGTGAGACGCCCTCGTACTTGAAGTAGATGTGGGCTGGCGTGTCGAGCGCCTTCTCGAGGCGACGGGCGCGGTAGAGCGGCGTTGGGCGCCAGAGCTTGTAAACCTCGCGCACCTCTTCAGGGATCTCGATCTCCGGCTCCGGTGAGACCTCCTGCATGATCAGCTCTTCGGCGAAAATGCCGAGGAAATCTTCCGGGCCAGCGGGCTCTTTCGTGGCCGGGTTTAGCGGCGGCAGTGGATCGCCGGGAAGGTCGGGAGCGATGTTGATCCAGTGGGTTGGGATCTTGTCTTCTGTCAGCAGATATTTCGTTGTTTCGTCGGACATCTCGCTTGTTCGCCTCCTAGGCAATCGGTAACCGGCAATGAACTCTACATCTGAGCGTCAATCCGCGCCATACTCAGGGCGCGCCCGTAGCTCAGCGGTTAGAGCCCCCGACTCATAATCGGTCAGACACAGGTTCGAATCCTGTCGGGCGCATCGAGCAGTGCCGCCCGATACACGGCTTCGAAGCGTCACGAAGCGGGAACAGTTTCGCTCGCACGATTTGCTTTACTTTGCGCCATGAAAAAACTGATGCTGTTTCCGTTTCTGATCGCACTCGCTGCTTCGCTTCCGGCCCAAGCGAGCGCCCAGCAGTACGGGAAGGTGATCTCGGTTCGAACCGTTTCGATCGATTCCCCCGGCAATAAGTCGGTCAGCATCGTTCCCTTCACCGACGCGGTCTACCCCTCGTGCGCTGGCGTTCCCGATCCGGTGCCCGCGCCGTTCGGCAGCTGTATGGCAGTCGGCGCCGTCAAGAACCGGTACCAAATCGGTGAGCTTGAGGTCACAGTTGCTCAGTACGTCGCGTTTCTCAACACAGCCAACTTCGGCCTCACGAACCCGCCGCGACTCTTCATGCCGCGCTTCGAGACCGCAAAGAGCTGGCCGCGCTTCGGCTCAATCAATTTCAATCAGCGCGCTGCCCCCGGAACCCGCTACAGCGTCGCTTACCCGCAGTGGGCAAACAAGCCTTACGCATTCGCCACCTTTGGCCGGGCCGCTCGTTTCGTCAACGCGCTGCAGAACGGAACGCTGCTGTCGAAGAAGACGAGCCAGACAAATGGGCGCACAATCACCACCTACCGCGTCCGACTGTCAGCAAGGACCGAAACCGGAATGTACGACCTCGGCGTCACGCGGCCGAAAGGTGGCAGCGGGCGAAAGGCTTCAAACGGCTTCGTGATCCCAAGTCAGAACGAATGGATCAAGGCGGCCTACTACGACCCTAACGGCGGCGGCACTGACTCCTACTGGAAGTACCCGACCAACGCAGGCGTGTTCGGTGACGGAACCGCAACGGCGCCAAACGCCTCAGTGCTCAGCCCCGGCACGGGAGCGGTTACGAACGGATCGAGCCAGCCGCTCTCGAGCTATACCGCGCCGGGCCTACCGTCACCAAACTGGTGCCCCTCGCAGGTATCGGCTGCCAACTGCTCGGTCTACCCGTTTGCCGGAGACCCAACCGATCAAAACAATCTCTTCCAAGGCAACGTCAGCACCGTCGGGCAGACGCGCACGCGCTCGCCATGGGGGACGCTCGACCAAGGCGGAAACGTGGTCGAGTGGACCGACACTGTGACTGCGGCGCCTGTGGGTAAAGACAGAGCGCTTACTTGGCGCCGGATGCACGGCGGCATCGCCAGCTCTCCCGCTGGCGAGAACGACGCGATTCAGCTCTGGCTATCGGCCGTCGGCCTCAACGCCGAGGACGACAACTTGAAGAACCACTACCCATGGTTCGGCTTCAGGATCGGCGTGATCGGCTCGCTGACCCCGACGCCTGGCGGCGTCACCGGCTAGCAAGCCACCGCAACGTAAGCCAAACAATTCGCCATAACTCTTAGCCACTCGTCTATCTTTGGCGGGTGGCAATCACGCTCACGCAGCTGCGCAGCTTTCTTGCCGTAATCCGCTCCGGCTCAGTAACGGCTGCCGCGGAGGAGCTGGTTGTGACGCAGCCGTCGATCTCGGCCGCGGTTCGGGCCTTAACGCGTGAGATCGGCACGCCGCTGCTGGAGCGCGACGGCCGCGGCGTAACGCCGACCGCGGCGGGCCGCGCCTTCGCCCCTTACGCGACCGACATCATCGGCCTGCTCGACCGCGGGGCGGCCGCAGCCGTCGAAGCTTCCGGCGTCGCCGCCAGCGGGCTACGGATCGCCGCCGTGACGACCGCCGCCGAATCTTTCGTGCCGGTGCTGCTGCAGCGCTACGCCTCGCGCAACCACGATGTTGACCTGACGCTCGCGGTCGGCAACCGCGAGCGCGTGCTGCAGCTGCTGCTGCGACGCGAAGCAGACATCGCTTTTGTAGGGCGGCCTCCAAGCGGCGGCCGCGAGGGAAGGATCAAGTCGCAGTCGGTGAGGCCGAATGAACTGGTGCTAGCTGGCGCGCCTGATGAGCCGCTGACGAAGAAGTCTTCGGTGACGGCGGCCGAACTAAACGGCAGCCGCTGGCTGCTGCGCGAGCAAGGTTCCGGAACGAGGACGGCCAACGAGGATTACATCGCCGCCAACGGGCTGACTGTCAGCACACTGACGCTTGGGTCGAACGGCGCGATTAAGCAGGCCGTCAGGTCGGGGCTTGGGATCTCATTCCTTGCCCGTGATTCGGTCGCCGGCGAACTGGAGAGCGGCGCGCTTGCCGTGATTCCACTGACAAACATTCCCCCCGGCCGGCCCTGGCACGTTATGCGCTCCTCGGTCGGGCCGAAGACCGGCGTCGTGACGGACTTCTTCGACTTCGCCGTTGCCGAAGCCGACAAACTCGCCAGCTAGTAAGCCTTCAGCAGCCTCAGCTTCAGCGACCCAACCAAGGCAACGTTGCCCTTGACTGAAATCCCAACTGCCCTAAATGCCTTAGCGGCCGTGGCGACGTTCTTGACAGCGACATCAACCGACGCGACCGAGTTGCTCGAGCTGCGGATCAGCTGAACGACGGGCCCGCTGGGAAGTCGGTAGACGTAGCCGGCGGAGGGCTTGGCCGGAGCGAATAGCTTGCTCCAGGAAGCAGGATCCTTGGCGTTAATCCTCACGCGCGAGACGCTCACCAGCCCGGCGTTATTTGCGGGAGCAACGCGCGGAATTGGCTCGAGAAAGTTGTAGACGCAGAACTGAGCGGTCAATTTGTTGGCCTGCGCGAAACTCGGCAGCTCAACGAGCGTGTAGAGCAGCTTCGGACCGACCGTTTGCGGGTCGGGCGCCCCGTGCTTGATCCCGCGCTCATCTAGCGCCGCGGTGAGCCCGGTCAGCGTGGGCGGCTGGAAGGTTACGAACTGGCTTCCCGCCTCCGGCGAAGTACCGGCTCCAAGCTCGAGGTTGACGTTCCCCAGCCGAATCCCGCCCGATGAGATAGCGCTGTACGAGGCAAACGGCCACGCCGACTTAAGCTTCAGCTTGAGCAAAGCGTTGTAGAGCTTCTGCGCTTTGGCCTTGGTAGTAACGGCAGTGACATGGTTGAGGTCTGTGACGATCGAGCTGCCGATCGGTGGGTTGATCCCAATCGTTCCAGCACTCGCTGAGCTACTGAAGACCAGGACTGCGCAGCTGGCGAGCGTGGCTGCGATCAGCAGGCGGCGGAATGAGAGTCGGTTGTAAGGCATCCGCGCACCGTACATCATCATCTGAGGCCAGCGAGCCGATTCGCCGCCATCAAACGCCCGACCATGCGATCATGCCTGTGGGCGGTTAGCTCAGCTGGTTAGAGCACCTGCTTTACACGCAGGGGGTCATCGGTTCGAATCCGATACCGCCCACTCGGAGAGACGACAGAACAGACGACAAAAGTCGAAAGCGAGCAAGCACGGGCTTGGCTGAGTCTCCCGGGCGGCTGCGAAGTCGGCCGGGAGCTGTTCTGTACATCACTCAGAGCTTTTAAATGCTAAGACCGCCGCCGGTGAGTTATGGTCGGCTCATGGCAGCCGACCCCGCGAGCACGGTCCGTGATTTCGTCGCCGCTTTCGCCGTGGCTGACGCCGCGGCGATGGCTACCGTGCTCGACGAGGGCGTCGTGGCACACATCACCAACGCCGCGGGCGGCAGCGACTGCATCGAGGGCCGCGACGAGCTGCTGGGGCGCATCGGCTCGGTCGACTACGGCGCGGCCGAGCTAACCATCAAGGTGACCAACACCGTCGAGCCTGCCCCCGGGCAGGTGCTGGCCATGGCAGAGGTTCACGCCTCCGCGCCTTCGGGGGACAAGCTCCACAACTTCGCCGGCCACCTCTGCTCCGTGGAGGACGGCCGGATCACGGAGTGGTGGATGGTCGAGGCGCTCCCCGCCGAGAGCGACCGTTTTTGGGCTGCTGTCACGGCAGGCTGAGATCCCATCGCATGCTGCTCGATGCGCTTGATCGCGTGAACTTAATTGTGCCGGTCGCGCGTTGGCTGGACGGGGCAGATAACTCGCCGGATTGATCGGACGCGCCAACACGCACTCTGTACAGAACCCCGGTGCGCACGTGTACAAACAGGCATCGGGCCCCGTCCGGAACTGAGCCTGAGCAGGGGTTTTAGAGTTCTGTCGTCTCTCCCACTCTCTCGGCGCTTCAGTTCAGTCGTCGCTGGTGCCTTCAACGCCAGCGCCGTGGCGACCTTCGCCGGCTGCGAAGCGGGCCGCTCCGGCGGCGCCTTCGATCACGGTGCCGGTGCCTCGAGCTGCCTCGCGCGCCAGTCCTTCTGCCATTGGCAAGCCTTGCGCCTCAAGCGTTGATTCGCGGTCGGCGATCATCGTGACCCAGGGGAAGCCGGCGATCTGCTCGCCGAGTTCGAGTGCCCGCTCCATTGCTAAGCCGTCGGCGACGCTCTCGTTGACGAGGCCGATCTCCTTCGCTTCATTGACGTCGATCACGCGGCCGGTTAGTACGAGGTCCATTGCGCGGCCGAGGCCGACGATCCGTGGCAGCCGCTGCGTTCCGCCGTCAATCAGTGGCACGCCGAAGCGGCGCTCGGTGAAGCCGAAGCGGGCCGACTCAGCTGCGATCCGCAGGTCGCACCAAAGCGCCAGCTCCATTCCCCCCGCCAGGCACCAGCCCTCGATCGCGGCGATCACGGGCTTCGGTGCCGTCAGCCTTGTGAAACCGAGCGGCCCTTCCTCGGCCGTCAGTCGTGGCGCGAGAGTTTCGATCGCTTTTAGGTCAGCTCCGGCGCAGAATGCCTCGCTGCCGGCGCCGGTCAGGATCATCACCTTCGCCTCGTCGTCGGCAATCCAGCGCTGGTAGGCGGCGGCCAGCGCGTCGGCGGTGGCGCCGTCAACGGCGTTACGCCGCTCCGGCCGGTCGATCGTGATCACGGCGCAGTTACCGCGAAGTTCGTACCTGACTTGGTCTTCGTCGAGCGGGCTCATCAAGGCAGGTATACCTGAGCAGCGCGCTCTAGGCAGGCGCGGCGCCAACGTCCAGCGCCGTCAGCAGCTCGTGCTCGAGTGCGGCGACCTGCGGATCGGCGAGCGTTTCGAGCGTGCGTGGGCGCGGCAGTGGAATCTCAAGTTCCAGCCGAACGGTTGCCGGGCGCGGGCCGAGCACGTAGACGCGGTCGGAGAGCAGCACCGCTTCGCGCACGTCGTGGGTGATCAGCACGACGGTCCAGCGCTCGCGCTCCCAGATTTGCTCGAGCCAGAGCTGAAGGTCGGTGCGGGTCAGCGCATCGAGCGCGCCGAAAGGCTCGTCGAGCAGCAGCACGTCGTGGCCCTGCGCGACGGTGCGGGCGAGCGCGGCGCGCTGGCGCATCCCGCCGGAGAGCTGGAACGGGCGCGAGTCGGCGAACTCTTCGAGACCAAAGGTTGGCAGCAGCTCAAGCGCCCGTGCGCGGGCCTCACTGCGCGAGAGGCCCGCCGCCACCTCAGCGCCTAGCGCGACGTTGCCGAGCACCGTTCGCCAGGGAAAGAGCACGTCATCCTGCGGCATCCAGGCGAACGGCTGGCGCCCGGCGGCGAGCGGCTCGCCGTCCGCGAGCAGCGTTCCAGAGTCGGCCGGTTCGATTCCGGTC
>Ga0194051_1001438_pt1 | contig 12566 bp, 11 predicted proteins | sample SepL2320m_MetaG_FD_161275 | JGI IMG/M metagenome (GOLD analysis project Ga0194051, IMG submission 161275) | Anoxic zone freshwater microbial communities from boreal shield lake in IISD Experimental Lakes Area, Ontario, Canada - Sep2016-L239-20m | ecosystem: Environmental > Aquatic > Freshwater >... | reverse complement strand
GCAGCGTTGTTACGGGAACCGTCTCGGGGGGCAGCGTGGCCGGCGGCGAAGTGGGGGCTGGGACTGCTCCAACTTGCGGAAGAACAGAATTCACCACAGCACCAGCGACCAGATCGGTCATGGCAGCGGCCCCTGCATTCGTTAGGTGTAACCCGTCACCTGCGGTCAGTCCTGTCGACCCAGCGGTGTACGCATTCCAATCCAACACGGTCACATTGGGGTGGCCAGCGGCTACTTCTCGGATGGCCTGGTTTGCCGCTGGGTAATAATCGCGAACCTCTCTAATGGTGAGCCAGTACACATGCGGAACACCAGCAGTAGCCGACAGAATCTGCTCAACTTTTTGGCGATACGAGGCAGTATTTCCGGCGTCGTTTGCACCAAGATTGATAACCAGTGAGTCCGTCAGTTCCATCCAGTGAGCGTCAATCGCAGCTGCACCTGCAGAGGTTGACCGGCTGACCACCGCATCAAAATTGATCCCCCAGCCAGCGTTGCTAAATGCTGCAACCATCGGAGTCTGAGCACCCAAAATAATGCTGTCGCCTACCACGACCACGCTTCGTTGTTGCGCCCCAGAGGGTGCGGCAAAACTCAGCAGGATTGCCGTCATCAAGCCGGCGAGAAGCAGTGCCAACATGCGTTTCATAGGCAACAAGCGTTTCACCGGCGCCGGTCCCGCTGATACAGAACAACTGCTTGCTGCACGGGAACAAGATCTCGGCGGTAATGCCGATGCACCGAGTCAACATCTTCAACAGCTTGTGACTGCGCTCGTTCAACAGCCTCGCGGAGCACCTCGACCTCATGTTCAAGTTGCAGCACCCGCTTGACGCCAGCCAAGTTGATCCCCTGTGCGGTGAGGTCTTGGATTCTGCGCAGCAACGCAATATCGGCCTCGCTGTAGCGGCGGCTGCCACCGCGTGTGCGCCCCGGATCGAGCAGGCCCTTGCGCTCGTAGATGCGCAGCGTTTGCGGGTGAACTCCGGCAAGTTCTGCAGCAACCGAAATCACATAAACGGCGCGATCAAAATCAGCCATGAGTTGCCCCAAGATGTGCACGTGGTGAGTCCGAAGCGAGTGCCGCATAGGCCTGAAGGGCTTCTCGCTCTTCGGCAGACAAGTTCTGGGGGATATCGACCTCGACGGTAACGAGCAGGTCTCCCTGCGTCTTGGCCCCAGCCACTCCCCTGCCCCGAACCCGAAAGGTGCGGCCGCTTGCGGTTCCTGCTGGCACCCGAATCGTGACTGGTTCACCTTCCGTGGTGGGCACAGCAATATCTGCTCCGAGGGCTGCCTCGGGGTACGTGATCGGCAGGGTCACGGTCAGGTGGTCTCCCTTTCGTCCGAACACTGGATGCGATTCCACGTGCACGCGCACGTACAAATCGCCTGCGGGGCCACCGTTTGCGCCAGCGCCACCCTTGCCTTTGATCCGAATTTTTTGACCGTCCCGAACACCTTGTGGAATACGGACTTTGACTTGCCGAGGCCGGCGCACGGCTCCGGTGCCAGCGCAGATCATGCAAGGTGAGTCAATGACTCGACCGCGACCGCCACAGGTTGAACAGGGCCGACTAAAAGAGAAGAAGCCTTGGTCCTCATCCACTGCACCCTTACCGTTGCATTCAGGACAAACTCTCGGTGACGTTCCCTTTGATGCACCGCTGCCCGAACAATCCGGACAGCGCACGTCTGAGGTGACGTTCACCGTGGTGGTTGCTCCACGAATCGAATCGTCAAAAGCCAGGTGAAGATCTGCCTCGATATCGGTTCCTCGGCGGGGTCCAGAAGGTGGCGGTTGCTGTTGACCCCTCCCGCCGCGACTAAAGAGATTACCGATCAGATCCGAAATGTCGCCGCCGTCGAATCGCGCTCCACCAGGGCCCCCAAAACCGGGTCCCCCAAAACCAGGGCCACCTGATTGAGACATCGGTCCAACGCGGCGCGCCTCGTCGTACTCGGCACGCTTGTCTGCATCTCCGATTACCTCGTACGCAGCCGAGACCTCTTTGAACTGGTCTTCTGCAGCGGAATCTCCAGGGTTGGCATCGGGATGCAGTTTGCGAGCGAGTTTGCGATACGCCGCCGTGATCTCTTTTGCAGTTGCCTTGGGAGCCACGCCAAGGGTCGCGTAGTAGTCCTTCTCAAACCACTCTCGTTGCACGCGACTCACCTCACCCTTCTGCTATTCGTTCACTCAACCCAGGACTTTGACCATGGCTGGACGCAACACTCGATCGTTCCAGAGGTAACCCGTACGAAGAATCTCGGCTACGACTGATGTGTCACCTTCAGATTCGGCCTCCTCGTGCATCACCGCTTCATGGATGTTCGGATCAAATTCCACATCCGACTCGGCCACGCGAGCCAAACCCTGTTTTTCAAGCGTACTCAGCAACTGCGAATAAATCGCTGCTGCATCCTGCATTCCTTGTGCAGAGGCTGCTTCGCCGGCGTCGAGAACAGGGAGTAGTTCCCGAGCGAGTTGTTCAGCAGCCCGAGCTCGAAACTCGAGGTTTTGCTGATCAACGCGTCGCTTGTAGTTCTCGAAGTCAGCCTGCACCCGTTGGGCCATTTTTAGATACTCGTCACGCTCAGCCTCGAGTTTGCCCGCAAGTTCAACCGCTTCGACCACTGCAGCTTCTGCGTCAGCTTCTGGGTCAGCTTCTGCATCATTGATTTCTACCTCGATGCCAAGATCCTTGAGCAGGTCATCCATTTCTGGAAGGTCGGCTGAGATATCTCCGAGGTCTGCTCCCTCGAGCGGGTTTGAGTCACTGCTCACTGGTTGTCCTGTGGCTGATCTGGATCGGCGGCGTCTTCCTCGATGATCTCAGCGTCAACTACCTCATCATCTGAGGGTGCTTCTCCGTCTGAACCGGCAGCAGAGGCAGTCGCATCGTTCTGTGCAGCCTGGTCATAGAGCGACTGCGAGAGCTGCTGGCTGGCCGAGTTCAGCGCTTCAGTCGCTGAGTTGATTGCTGCAGCATCGCTGTTGTTGAGCGCTGCACGCACTTCGATGAGTGCTGACTCAACGGCAGCTTTTTGATCGCCAGGAACTTTGTCTCCCTGATCGGCGAGCAGCTTCTCGGTTTGGTAAACCAGCGTTTCTGCACGGTTGCGGGCGTCGGCCTCTTCACGTCGAGAACGATCCTCGTCGGCATGCGACTCGGCGTCACGAACCATCTGATCGATCTGATCTTTGGACAATGAGGACTGCCCGGTGATCGTGATCGACTGCTCTTTCGAGGTGGCCCGATCCTTTGCAGCAACATTCACAATGCCGTTGGCATCAATATCGAAGGTGACTTCAATTTGCGGAACGCCTCGCGGTGCTGGCGGAAGGTCAACTAACTGGAACTTACCCAGCGTCTTATTGAAATCGGCCATCTCTCGCTCACCCTGAATCACATGGATCTCGACCGAGGGCTGGTTGTCTTCAGCCGTGGTGAATGTCTCGGTCCGGCGGGTTGGGATGGTGGTATTGCGTTCAATGAGTTTGGTCATCACGCCACCCTTGGTCTCGATCCCGAGTGAAAGCGGGGTGACATCGAGCAGCAGAACATCTTTGACGTCACCCTTGAGCACGCCAGCCTGAATTGCTGCACCCATGGCAACAACCTCGTCTGGGTTCACTCCCTTATGGGGCTCGTTGCCAGTGAGTTCCTTGACCAACTCCTGCACGGCAGGCATACGAGTCGAACCGCCCACCATGATGACATGGTCAATCTCGCCCGTGGTCAGTCCAGCGTCTTTGATGGCATGATCAAAGGCAACCTTGCAGCGCTGAATCAGGTCTGCGGTGAGTTCTTGGAACTTGGCCCGAGCAAGCGTGTAATCCAAGTGAAGCGGCCCAGCATCGGTCGCCGTGATGAAGGGCAGGTTGATCTGCGTTTGCGCAACCTGCGAGAGCTCAATTTTGGCCTTCTCCGCTGCTTCACGAAGGCGCTGAGTAGCCATCTTGTCATTGCTCAGATCTACGCCGTGGTCTCCCTTGAAGGAGTCCACCAGCCAGTCGATGATGCGCTGATCCCAGTCATCGCCGCCCAAGCTGGTATCTCCATGGGTGGACTTCACCTCGAATACTCCGTCGCCGATTTCAAGAACCGAAACATCGAAGGTTCCGCCGCCAAGGTCGAATACCAGAATTGTCTGATCCTCGTCTTCTTTCTCCATGCCATAGGCAAGAGCAGCGGCGGTTGGCTCGTTGATGATTCGCAGAACTTCTAAGCCGGCGATTTGCCCTGCCTCTTTGGTGGCAGTGCGCTGAGCGTCATCAAAATATGCAGGCACCGTGATGACCGCCTGGGTGACCGAATCACCCAGATAGGCCTCGGCATCTCGCTTGAGCTTCATGAGGGTGCGAGCCGAGATCTCTTGGGAGGTGTACTTCTTGCCATCAATGTCGACTGTCCAGTTCGTGCCCATATGGCGCTTGACTGATCGAATGGTGCGGTCAGCGTTGGTGACGGCCTGACGCTTGGCGACCTCGCCGACGAGTACTTCTCCGTCTTTTGCGAATGCTACGACTGAAGGTGTGGTGCGAGCGCCTTCGGCGTTGGGGATCACGACAGCCTCGCCAGCTTCAAGAACGCTGACTACTGAGTTGGTGGTTCCAAGATCGATTCCTACTGCTTTTGCCATGCTGTCACTCTCCTGTTTGAACGGACCGGGGGGATTACTGATTCTAGGGCACTTTCGGATTATCCTCGCAACCCGGAGACGATCATGATAACAAAGTTGAGTGTACTTGCATCAACTTTGTTGATAGATCTGAGAACCTTCTCTGTTTCTGTTAGTTGCGAAGCTTCTGCCCGAGCCGAAGCTTCAATCCATTCGCTGATCTCAGCAACTGATAGCCACGCGCTCCGGTCAAACTCAGTGCTGCCGCTGCGGTTCGGAGCCTCCAGAACTCTGCCGTTTTTCGCAGTTCAGGAGCAGCCACAACTGCTTGACGCAGATACGAAGCAGCCCGTTTCGGATCTTGCGCATCATTGAGTGATTGCCAGGCAAGGATCATGGCAATTTTGCCCGTGGCTAGTGGTCTCAGTGCAGCACGCTTCGGTCCAACCCCGGCAAACACAACTTCCAACATGTTGCGGTACGCGGCCTCAAGGGAGTCAAGATCCGTTGAGGAGTTGCCATCGTGTCGGCGGTAGCGAACCACCACCGTGGGCGTCAGGCCCACTCGCCAGACTGCTGCAATTCGAATCCAGAGTTCCCAATCCTCGACGTCGACCCGGAATCGATCTCGATTCTCTGCAAAGTTTCCGACTTGGCCAAAGACCTCCCGCCGGACCATCACCGCAGAGGCCCCCACAGGATTCGAGGTGAGAAACTGCTCCCACGCATCGCCCTGAATCTGTGAGGTGCGAATGCGACCCGTGGATTCACCGGCGGCGTTAACGACCTCATAGAACCCGTAGGCCAAACCGATTCTGGGATCGGCATCAAAACAGGAATACAACTCGGCCATAGCGCGTGGGTTCCACATGTCATCGGAATCACAGAAAGCAACAAAGGACCCGTTCGCTGATTCGATACCTAGATTGCGAGCGGCCGAGACACCGGCGTTTTCCTGGCGAACCACCCGCACCCGGTCATCGCCGCGTTGTTGCGCCCAGGCACCCAACTCATCCGATCCGCCGTCATCCACCAAGATCACTTCAAACTCATCCTGCAAGGTCAACGGAAGTTCCTGAGCCAATACAGCATCCAAGGTGGCTGGCAAGAACTGCAACGAGTTGTAACAGGGGATCACCACAGAGACTTGCACGACCATCAATAGTATGGCGACAGCCGGGCCGGTAGCGTCTGGCTCCACAAGCGTCTTGAGTCAGCAAGCTCGACACCAACATGAGGAAGTCCCCAAATGCACCAACTTGTACTGCTCCGCCACGGCGAGAGCGAGTGGAACAAACTCAACTTGTTCACCGGTTGGTATGACTGCGACCTGACTGATCATGGCCGCACAGAGGCTGCCGCAGCGGGTGAAATGATGGCCGAGGCCGGCTTCGCTCCCGACCTCGTTCATACCTCTTTGCAGGTGCGAGCAATTCGCACCGCAAACATTGCCTTGGACTCCCTGCAACGGCTTTGGGTTCCCGTTCGGCGGAGTTGGAGACTCAACGAGCGTCACTACGGCGAACTCACTGGCGCAAATAAGGCAGAGACCACAGCGAAGTACGGGGCAGAGAAGGTCAAAGTCTGGCGGCGTAGTTACGATGTGCCCCCACCCGAGATCACAGCAGAGAACCAGTTCAACCCAAATGATGATTCGCGTTATAGCGATCTGCCCCCCGAGTTGTTGCCCACCTCAGAGTGCCTTGCAGATGTTGTTTCGCGGATGATGCCCTATTGGTTTGATGCAATTATTCCCGACCTAGCAGCGGGCAAGCGCGTGCTTGTGGTGGCTCACGGAAACTCACTTCGGGCTCTTGTTAAACACCTTGAGAGGATCTCAGATGAAGAGATCTCCGAGGTCAATATTCCAACTGGCGTGCCGCTGCACTACGAGCTTGATCAGGCCTTTCATCCCGCTGAGTCCAAGCCACTCGAGCAGCGGTACCTGCTTGACGCAGAGGCCGTCAGGCTGCGTGCCGAGGCCGTAGCGAAACAGGCCTCTGGCGGTTAACTCTGGCGGTTACGCGACCTAGGGCTGACTTGGCAGCTGAGGCTCTAGGTCAATGCGCTCTTCCACCTCTGCCCACAATCTGCGGTACGCGACTGCGGCCAGATTGTTGGGCGAGGCGAGCACAGCCGGGATCTGTTCCATGCCCATCCGCTCAACCGAAGAGGAAGAGGGAACCGCAGCGAGAGCAAAGCGACGGTCACCTCGAACCTGAGCTACGAGCTGGCGATGTAGCACTTTGCGCTCATCGAGCATCGAGAGAAAGGCCAAAAACGGCAATCCAGGCCGATGGGCGTGGGTGAACTCCTCGAGCTGATCCAAACTTCGTACTGCTAACGGAGCAGGAATAATGGGAGCCAGAATCAGGTCCGAAGCAGCGATGACAGATTCGGTCACGATCCCCAAACCAGGGGCGCAGTCCAGAATCACGACGTCGTACTTGCGGTCGAGTGGCCGCAGAAGTTTGCGGAGTACACGGTCTGGCCAGCGCCTTGTCGATAACACCGTGTCGACAACTCGAAAAGACGGGTCAGCTGGCAAAAGGTCAAGGCGCTGATACTCCGTGGCTCGGATGAACGCCGCTAAGTCTCGTTTGCCACCAAGCAGTCGAGTTGCTCCACCCTTGACCTTGGCCTGGGCTCGGTAACAATGCGTGGCCGCACCCTGAGGGTCTAAGTCCCACAGCAGGGTTCGATGACCTGAACGGGCGGACAGGATCGCCAAGTTCACCGCAGCTGCCGTTTTTCCTACGCCACCTTTGGCCCCAGCAACTGCAACCACCCTCATGTTTCGAACGCTCCTAGAAAATTAGATCCCTGCTATTCAACCTTAGATAGAGCCCACCTGCACAGAACTACATCCGTCAACTGCTTCGCGCTGCATTCATGGTGGCCAGCTTCTACTGTCTATACCCATGACAAAGTTCGTGGATGAGGTCGCAAATATTCCGCTTTTCTCTGCCTGTTCCAAGAAGGACTTGCAACGCCTGTCTCGGGCTGCAGACGAACTCTCGATTTCTGCAGGCACTGACCTGACCGTGGAGGGAACCATTGGACGCGAGGCCTTTGTGATTCTTTCTGGCAGGGCGGCGGTACTCAAAGCAGGAGAGAAGGTAGCCACCCTGGGGCCAGGCGATCATTTCGGCGAACTCTCGCTTCTTGATGGCGGTCTGCGCACTGCAACCGTGACGGCTTCCACCGACCTCACCGTCTTGGTGTTGTCCAAACCAGCGTTCAACGGTGTACTCGACGAGATCCCAACATTGGCTCACAAACTGTTGGTTTCGGTTGCGCATCGACTGCGCGAGTCCGAGCAATCGCTCAATCACTGATACCCGCGATAAGTTCACCACTGTTATGACTGTGACTGAATCGAACCAAGCTCAAGACACCGACGAGAAAGTTCCCGGGCCGCCCCGGTTGCGCCCCAATCAGATCGCCATCGTCATCGGAGTCGGCATAGCAGTAGTCGTTGCTTTTTCTGGAGTTGCTGCCACTGTTTTCCAGTTCCATGACGACAGCGCTATCCAGCGCGAGGTATTCGAAAACATCCCTGGCCCCATCAGGCTGGCCTTCTACACGGTCATCCCCATGATGTTTGTCTACGGGGCAGTCATGTTCTCGTACCGGGTTCGCAACTGGGAACGCGGCGGCCCTGATAAGCGAGATATCACACGCAAGAACGGCAAAGCCCGTATGGCACGCCTTCGCACCGGGCTCTACATGCAGACTCTGCTACGCGATCCCGCTGCAGGAATCATGCACTCGATGATCTACTTCGGTTTCTTGGTGCTGCTCGCCGTCACCTCGGTGCTTGAGATCAATCACCAACTCCCCGTGGGCCTGAAATTCCTCCATGGTTCGGTCTACGAGGGCTACGCCTTCATTGGTGACCTTGCAGGCGCAGTCTTCCTCGGCGGAATTGTCTGGGCGATTCTGCGGCGCTATGTGCAGCGGCCGTATCGCATCCGCATCAAGTCAAAGCCAGAGCACGCAATCATCTTGGGCACGCTATTTGCCATAGGTGTCACGGGCTTTTTAGCCGAGATGTTCCGCATTGCTCTCGTGGGACGGCCAAGCTTCGAGAAGTGGTCCTTTATTGGGTACCCACTTTCTGGGCTCGTGCAGAACCTCAGCACTCTGTCGGGATGGCATCAGGCGATGTGGATGCTGCATGTGTTCACCTTCATTGCCTTTTTGGTAATTCTGCCGACCACAATGCTGCGGCACATCTTTACCTCTCCGCTCAACATGTACCTGTCCGTCAAGGACCGGCCAAAGGGCGCGATGAAGCCCATGCCCAACCTGATGGAAACCGAACTCGAAACCTTCGGTGCTTCAGTGGTCGAGGACTTCACGTGGAAACAACTCCTCGACACCGATGCATGCACCATGTGCGGACGTTGCACCTCTGTCTGCCCAGCACATGCCACCGGCAAGCCACTTGACCCGAGAGAGATCGTGCTCAAGTCGGGTGCTGTCATGGCTGCTTCTGGGTCGCCCGTGGTATCGCCTCCAATCGGCGAAGACCCGCAGATTGTGATCGCCGCCAACTCACTGTTTGAGCGCATCACGGCCGAGGAAGTTTGGGCCTGCACCACCTGTAAGGCTTGCGATGAGAACTGCCCAGTCAACATCGAGATCCTCGATAAGATCCTTGACATGCGTCGCTATCTGACGCTGATGGAATCAGACTTCCCAACAGAGCTCGGTAACGCATACCGGGGCATGGAGAACTCGGGCAACCCTTGGGGAATGTCACAAACTGACCGTGGGAACTGGGCAAAGAACCTAGATGGAATCACCATCTTGGACGGCGGCGACCCGTTTACCGCTGAGTACCTGTATTGGGTGGGCTGCGCTGGTTCCTTTGACGACAAGAACCAAAAAGTCACCCAGGCGATGGCCAAGTTGTTGCAGCGTGCCGGAGTCAGCTTCGCCATTCTCGGCCCAGCCGAAAACTGCACCGGAGACCCAGCTCGGCGCTCTGGAAATGAGTACATCTTCCAGATGCTCGCTACCCAAAACATCGAGACCCTCGACGGCATGGGTGTTCGCAAAATCATCACCCAGTGCCCACATTGCTTCAACACTTTAGAAAACGAATACCCACAACTCGGCGGCAACTACGAGGTGCTGCATCACAGCCAGTTCCTGGAAGAACTCATTGATTCAGGGCAGCTCGATATGACAGGAGCCAAGCTCGAAGAGCGCATGGTCTACCACGACTCCTGTTACTTGGGACGCCACAACGATGTCTACTTGGCACCGCGCAAAGTCCTAGGTTCGCTCAAGGGAATCGAGATTGTCGAAGCTGAGCGCAACGGCACCAAGGGAATGTGCTGCGGTGCTGGCGGCGCTCGCATGTGGATGGAAGAGAGCACCGGCAAGCAAGTCAACGTTGAGCGTTCCCAAGAACTCATCGCCACCGGAGCCACGCGCATCGCGACGGCCTGCCCCTTCTGCTACATCATGATCGACGATGGCGTAAAGGCTCAGGGTATGGAAGAAGACCAGGTCAAGGTTGGCGACCTTGCCATGCACGTTCTTGAGGCACTCGAGAATGCGGATCCACTCGGCGATCGTGGTCTGCAACTCGAGGCCTGAGTGAGCGCAAGGGTGCTCATCTGCGAGGATCAGCCCCAAGTAGCCGACATACTGCTCGCTGTGCTGCGCACTGCCGGTTTCGAAGCGCAGTCCTTAGCTCGGGCGGCTGACGTGGCCGATGTGTTACTGCAGGAGTCTGTGGCGGTTCTGCTGGTATCGCTCAGTGGTCGCGATGCTTCCGCAAGTTACGAACTTGTCAGTCAGCTCCGCGGCCGCCCAGAGCCAGTTCTCAACCAGGCTGCGATTCTGGTCATGAGCGATCAGCCGTTAGCGCCAGACTGCAGTGCTGATGCAGCGTTGCGAAGACCCGTGGATGCTCAGCGGCTTGTGGATGCAGTCACTGAGGTGGCAGCCACGAGCGCCCTGTCAAGGGAACTCAGAAGAAACGCAGCTCAGGTCTCTGAGTAGTTCTCGGAGTACTTCGAGGCAACTGCTCCGCTTTGGCCTTGGTATTTCGACCCAAGATCCGGGTGACCATACGGGCGTTCGGCGGCGCGATCCATCTGTTCGAAAACCATCTGCGCAATCTTCATTCCCGGACGCAGCAGAATCGGCAGGTTTGCCACGTTGGACAACTCCAACACAATGACACCCGAGAATCCTGGGTCGACAAAACCTGCCGTGGCGTGAACCTGCAGACCCATGCGGCCAAGACTGCTCTTGCCGTTGACGATGCCAACAAGATCATCGGGAAGGCCAAACCTTTCGGCAGTATGACCAAGGGCAAACTCACCGGGGTGCAATACGAACGGCTCACCCACGGCAACCTCGACGACTTCCATCAAGTTCTCGTCATGCACCATGGGGTCAATGTGGGTGAGGCGACTGTTGCGCATGACCCGAAACTGCGTGCCAAGACGCACGTCTACAGAGGCGGGCTGCACAAGGTCGCTGTCATAGGGGTGAATGCTCAGTCGACCTTGATCAACCAGAGCACGAATGGAGGCATCAGCAAGAATCATCGCCTCGAACCGTAGTGCGAGTACGCGGTCGTTCCCGCAGCGAACCGATTTTCTCTCTTCTTAGTTCTGGTTGCTAGCTAGTTGCTCTGCGCCTTGTTGCCACCAAGTTCCAGCCGAGGGTCCACCGTTGCACTCACCATCGCTCTCACCGGGCTGCTTGATCCACAATTCGGCAACCATGTTGATGCTCGGTGTATCAAAGGTTGGCTCGGTTCCAATACGGGCCCCAGAGGGGTTGCACCATTGTGCTGGGGGAACTGTCCCGCCTGATCGGGAGATGTCAACCACATACTCCTTGCCGAGTACGTTCGACAGGTCATCACCGTAGATCTGCACCTCGTTCAGGTGAACAAAGTTCGACACGTTGAGCGCAAATCCATCGGCCTTTTCCACGCCAGCAGCACGCAGTCTTGCGGCCTGATCACCTACCGATTTCCACCCGGGATGACCTCCGTCTACGTACACATAGGTAGAGGGATTGACCTTCAATGCCTGAACTGCCGAGGCAATCACTCCAGGATCGCCACAGTCCTGGGAACTGGCATCGGGCTCAGCCACCACAATCGCTGCAGTGTCACCGAGTTGCGTCGCAAGGTCCTGCACAGCCCTGAGATACGCCGCTGACTCCTTCGAGCTGCTAGTCGACGCGGCGGTGTTCGAAGAAAAACCACCGCAATCTCGCTGCGGACGGAGGTACAGCACGAAGACCGGTACGGAATCGTTACGCTCTGCCTCGCTCAGCGCAGACTCAACGGCACCCGGAGCAGTATCGGCATCAGTGAGCCACACTGCAGTGGGCGTAGTGGAAATGGATTTGGGAGCGATTGCGGGTGCTGCACTCGTATCAGTGATCTGCATACCAATAAACGGCCGCGTTGTGTCGCTCAAGTGATCAACGTCAAGGACGCATCCGGATGGGTCCACCGTAACCTCTTGCGCCGAGTCACTCAGCACAAGGCTGCTCCATTCGGGATTCACCGGGACCTCGGAACTCTTTCCATCGGTGGTCACCTTGATGCCGTTGGCGCAATCGCCCTGACTCCTCCACCGCACCCACAGCCGGTTTCCACCCCAGTTGAAACTGAATGGCTGGTCTATGCCTGCCTGATAGGCACCCGAGGTGGCTTCTGAGCCTTTGGACTCAACGCCCGCAGGCGCGGCCACCTCTGGCCCTGAAATGTCTGAGCTGCTGCTGCAGCTTGCAGCAAAGAGGAGCGCTCCTGCTAGCGCTGACAGGACTCTTAGGGTTGATTGAGTTGGGGTTGATTGAGTTGGGGTTGATTGAGTCAGTCGAAAAGGTGCCATGGGTGGTTTTTTGGTGTTTTTGGTTGTGTCAGTTGTTGTGTCAGTGGGTGGGGTTTGGGG
>Ga0194051_1001428_pt1 | contig 12613 bp, 9 predicted proteins | sample SepL2320m_MetaG_FD_161275 | JGI IMG/M metagenome (GOLD analysis project Ga0194051, IMG submission 161275) | Anoxic zone freshwater microbial communities from boreal shield lake in IISD Experimental Lakes Area, Ontario, Canada - Sep2016-L239-20m | ecosystem: Environmental > Aquatic > Freshwater >... | reverse complement strand
ACTCTTTGCTGGAGCGCGCGGGGCGTCCGCTGCCGATCGCGAGGCTTTCGTCCACTTAATTCTTCGCCTCGCTGACGCCACTCGCGATTGGCCAGCGATGAGCGAACTAGACATTAACCCCGTTACGGTTCTCTCAGATGGGGCTTGGATCTTGGATGCTGCCTACGTAGCGCCCGGCACGCAGGTAGACCACTCACAGGTAGAGCACTCGCAGGTAGAGCACTCACAGGTAGAGCACTAGGAGAGACGATGGATGTAGGGACACTTGTTGCGCGCTCGATGCGAAAGTATCGCGATCGCATCGCACTGACTGGACCTGAAGGAGAAATCACCTTCGGCGAAGTCGGTGGACGCATCATGCAACTTGCGCGCGCACTTCGTGCTCTAGGGCTCGAAACTGAAGACCGTGTACTCGATCTCCAAAGCAATCAAAACACTTACATCGAAACCGATCTCGGAATCTCTACCGCTGGACTCTGCCGGGTCGCTCTTAACTACCGCCTCCATCCCACGGACTGGATTCGCATTGCCACCGACTGCGGTGCCCGAGTGCTTATTCTTGATGCAAAGTTCTGGGATGACGCCAAGGAAGTACGCGAACTGGTTGATCATGTCATTGTTATCAACGGCGAACACGAGGGCGCCGTTTCTTACGAGCGCTTTCTCGCCGCGCAATCCAGTGAAGAACTGCATCTGGCAGTTAATCCAGATACTTTGGTATCGCTTAATTATTCAAGTGGAACCACGGGCAAGCCGAAGGGCGCTATTCGCACCCATCGTAATCGTTTTGCCAGCCTTAACAACATCGTCACAGATCTCTTCGGTCGCATACCAAATGAAAATGATGCCTGGCTCCATACTGGCCCTGTTACACATACCAGCGGACTCTTCGTGCTCCCCTTCTTTGCTTTTGGTGCTCGTCAGATCGTGCATGCCAAATTCGACGAAGAGCACGTAGTCGAAGCCTTCGAAAAAGGCGGTGCTACCGCAACTGCGATGGTGCCGACCATGGTTGCTCGCCTCCTTGCCATGAAAGACATCTCCCCCGAACGCCTTAAGAATTTGCAAATGCTCGGATACGCAGGAGCGCCGATGCCCGCCGAGCAAATTCGCCAATGCCACGAGCAGCTCACGACGCACATGGTGCAGTACTACGGATTGGTCGAAGCCATTCCTCCCGTCACCGTGCTCTCCGAAGCAGATCACACACTCGGACTCACACGCGAACCCGAAGTCCTCACGAGCGCGGGCAACGCCTGCAAGGGTGTAGAAGTACGCATCGTGGACGAAGACGGCAAAGACGTTCCTCTCGGGGAGATCGGCGAAGTCATCACCCGCGGCGATCACGTCATGCGCGGGTACTGGGGGGCAGCTGGCCAGGACAACACCGTAACTAAAGCGGTGCGCGACGGTTGGCTACATACCGGAGATCTAGGACGTCTGGATAACTACGATCGTCTCTTCTTAGTCGATCGCAAGGGAGACATGATCATCAGCGGTGGTTACAACATCTACCCGCGTGAAATTGAGGAAGTAATCGCACAGGTTCAAGGCATCCATGAAGTGGCCGTCGTGGGAGTAAAGGACCAAGAGTGGGGCCAACGCGTCACCGCGCTCATTACCCTCCTTCCTGGAGCTCAGGTGGATCCACAAGTTGTGATGGATCACTGTAAGGCGAGCATGGCTTCCTACAAGAAGCCAAAAGAGGTACGCATTGTTGACTCTTTCCCGTTGAATTCCACCGGAAAGATCGCTAAGAAGGTCATCAGGGAAGAACTCGAAGCGGAATCTAAGTAAGGATTATTGTGAAAGAGCAACCGGGCGAGTATCCATACACGCGTGGCATCAGTGCAGAACCACGCGTCTGGACCATGGGTCAATACGGTGGTTTCGGCACTCCTGCCGAAACGAACGCGCGCTTTCGTCAATTACTCGACCAAGGTCTTACTGGTTTCAGTGTCGCACTTGACCTCCCCACGCAACTTGGCCTCGACTCAGACCATCCACTCGCTGCTGGCGAAGTCGGCAAAGTGGGTGTCGCTATTGATTCACTCCGCGATATTGAAATCCTGATGGATGGAATCCCCCTCGACAAAATCAGCCAGGTGCGCACAACTGCGAATTCGATCGGTTACATCTGGGCAGCGATGTTTATTGCCCTCGCTGAACAACGCGAGGTCGACCCAAATGCATTTGGTATCTTCATACAAAACGATGTGCTCAAGGAGTACATCGCTCGAGGTACCCAAATCTTCCCGGCCGAAGCCGGTCTCAAACTCTCCGTCGACGTCATCGAGCACATAGCCACACACATTCCTAAGTGGGTATCCCTCGCAATGAGCGGTTATCACATCAGAGAATCCGGATCCAATGCGGTACAAGAGGTGGCTTTTACCTTCGCAAATGCACGCGCTTACCTTGACGCGGCAGTGGCCCGCGGAATCAGTGTGGACGCAGTGGCGCCCACCCTCTTCACCTTCCTCACGTCAAATATGGATTTCCTCAGCGAGATTTCAAAGTTCCGTGCCGCACGTCGCACCTGGGCAAGGCTCATGCGCGAAAAATACGGCGCACAAAATCCACTCTCAGAGCAATTACGTATCTTCGCTTTCACTGCGGGTTCATCACTCACTGCGCAACAACCCATGAACAACACTGTGCGCACCTCAGTAGAAATGATGGCTGCAGCGCTCGCCGGAATTCAGACCATGCACGTTTCTGCCTACGACGAAGCCCTCGGCGTTCCGACCGAAGAAGCCGCCACTCTTGCCCTGCGCACCCAGCAGGTGGTGGCATACGAATCAGGTGTCACCAATTACGTAGATCCGTTAGCTGGAAGTTATGTCATTGAAGAGATGACCGAGGACCTCGCCCATCAAATGTGGGCAATGCTCGACGATATCGAGACGCGTGGCGGCGCCTTAGAGTGCATCTCCTCTGGCTATTTCCAGAGAGAGCTTTCCGATAGTGCCTACCAACTGGCACTCGAAGTTGATCGCGGAGATCGCATTGTGGTCGGCGTCAACAAGTTTCAAGGCGCGAGCCCGAGCCTGGAAGTATTCCGTGTTGATCCGGCCTCGGAAGCAGCGCAGGTCACTTCGCTTCACCAGCTTAAAGAGAGCCGTGATAACGAACGTGTCGCCAAGGCACTCACCGCGCTCAAGTCGGCTGCAGATAATGATGAAAACACGGTCCCCGCCTGCATTGAGGCAGTGAAGGCGTATGCGACCGTGGGCGAGATTGTGAATGTACTTCGCGAAGTCTATGGAAAGTGGATACCTAATACTGTTTTCTAAATTTACTTTCAGCGCATCACTAGATCCGCACAACATTTCGCACGTGGGCAAGAGCCCCTTCCGCCAACTTATCCTTGAGCGCAAAGAAAGCGTCTGATGACTTATACCCGGGCCAATCACGCGGTAAGAAGTTCGCCGGCAAACCTGGGTCAAGATACGGCAGGTGGCGCCAGGCAGTAAGGATGCGGGTGTAATCAACGAATGCCTCTGCTGGAGAATCTCCACCACCCTTACTCCACTTAGCAACGAGCGGGTGATGTGCGTCGAAGAAAGCAGTGTGCATCTTTGCGATGGATTCCAGATCCCACCAAGAAGCCACTGCCTCCGCCGTGGGACGAAAGGCAGTGTGGGTACTGGAGAAGACGTCCATGTGCTTCTCGACACCGAGCTCTGCCGTCAACGTAAGTAATTCATTCTTCAGTTGAGCGGGGGCAATCCATAGCCCACCAGTCACTTGCGCAAATCCAAGCCAAATGAGGCGAGAGCGCAGTCGGTACCGTAAATCACGATTACTTTCAGGAATTGAGAACGCCGCCAGCACCCAACCTTCGTCGGCATGTACTTCTCGTCGCTCTAACACTCGAGCATCGCCCACATCGAAAGTAGCGCGTGCAGCATCGCTCAGTGCGTAGCCAGCAGCTCCTCCGCGCTTATCGGCGATCAAGATGCCACGGCGCTTGAAGCGACTGAGCGCGCTACGTACCGTGGCCTCTTCAATTTCTAATGCCTGCATCATCTCCACTAGCGAAGCGACAGAGAGCCAACCGTCGAGCACACGTGAATAGGCACCGTAAATGGTGAAAATGAGGGATTGCGGCCGAGTAGCCCGAGTGAGAAGATCGCTCGCTTCTCCACTAATGACGCTGACCACGCCGTTACACTAGCCGGTAGGTACCCCATTGACGACGGTCTAGCGAAGGAAATCTTGTGCCAGCCAGTATTTCTATCACCCGCACCCTGCAATGGGTTGAGACCGACGCCTCTACACACCAACACTATTCAAGCGGATTTCGCTGGGCCGAAGAGGCCGAACATGCACTCTGGCGACGTTTAGGCTTCGGCATCGAGATCGTGGGAGCGATTCCACGAGTGGCTGTATCCATGGAATATCTGCGTCGAATTTTCTACGGTGAAGAAATTGTGACTCATCTCCGAGTCGAGAAAGTGGGTACTTCATCGTGCACCTTCGCCTTCGAGGCATACGTCAATGGAGAAATTGCTATGCGCGGTCAACATACGTGTGTGCATGCACCAAATACTTCCGGATCAGCGCCCTGGCCAGAGAACGTCCGGGCTGCACTACTTTCGGATTAGGCCTTAAGTTTAAATCCAGCCGGACACTTGGGGGTTGCGCCCGTGACCTTCTTAATGGTTTTGCCCTTCACACATGAAATCGTCGTAACCTTTGTGACAACTTTTGAGGTCACCGGTGCGGGTGCCGTCGCTGGTGCGGTTACTGAAGTCGTAACGGGAGTCGTGACTGGAGTCGTAACTGGCGCGGGCGCGGGGGCCGTCGCTGCCGGTTCTGCCTTCACTACTGGGGTGGCCTGAGTAAGTTTCACCTTCAAAGTCGGGGAAGAGAAGGAAAAACCATAGACGCCAAGTTTCAGCCAGCCATTTACTTCGCGCAAAGTAGCGGTAGTGACTCGGGAAGTTCCATCTGAATCCACCACTTCAACACTTGCTTGCAGAGGTGCACTGGAATCTGAGTAGCCGTAAAGGCAGCGTGCGACCTTGGCATCCATCACCAAGTCATATCGGCCAGAGAATACCGAGCCATCAGGATTAAAGTGCAGGCCGGCCACTTTATAATTCAAGGTTCCATCCACGAACTGTGGTGGCGTTGACTCATAGGTCATCGAATTCGTAGTCACAAGTCCCACGAGCGCGGTCGTCGAGGAGGTCCCCAGAACTGCACCAGTAATTGCAGAAATCTGTGATGAGCACTTCGCTGCCGCTGCGCCCATTCCCAATGCAGTTGCCACAGATGCGACACCTGACGCCGACGGAGCACCCATAATCGGCATCTGCGGCAGCTGCGCCAAGAAATCTGCCGGCGTGGTTGGCGTTGTTGCTAATACCGACTGCGCCGCGCTTGCGCCTAACGCTCGAAAAGACCACACAGAATCGAGGCGGGTTGCCTTATCGCCAAAGAACTTTTCAAATCTTGCAAAAGTGCGCATCGCATTCGAATCCGACGCCTCTACCATCATGCCGATATCTCCGGGAGGCAAATTTCCTGCGAGGTCGCGAAAGCTATCAACAAGTGCGGCATCCGATGCGTCAACACTCTTTGAAGTCTTCGAAGCGGGAACATCCACCGGTTGCGCTTCAACCGTGAGCCGGTTTTGTTTGGTATCGATCGCAGTGATCGTCACGCTTGGATCGGTAAGGCGGCCGTGGAGCCACGAACTCAAATAATTTCCGATATGCACGGTGAGCTTGACACGGGCATCCTTTGGAAACTTTCCTTCCACTCCACACTGGGTCAATTCTTTCCAGATACAATTAGGATCTGCTCCAACTGTGCGGACCGAAGTCTTCCCAGTTGCATCTGCGAATTCTTCTGAACGCATCGGGGAAGAAGATGTGGTGCCTAATGTATACGGAACGACTGAAGCGGAAAAGTCTGTAGATTTAATTCCAACAACAGGAAACTTCTCCAAGTTGACCATTACTTTGACTGCATAAAGGTATTGCTCACCAGCGCTCTTTAATTGCGGAACTTCAAAAAGACTCCAATCGGCTCCTTCGGGTGTACCCAATGCGGCATCTGCTGGAAAAATTGTCGTACCTATAGTTTTCAAGAGTGTTGCAGTTCCGTTTTCGGCTCGTGGTGTCGAGACTGCAAGGCCTTCTACACAATCTGCTTGGCTGATATTTGCACAGATGGGAAGTATGGCACTAGCTACCGCGCTACCGGAGCACTTCAGGTCTTTAAAAGAGGAACAGAGAACATACGGTGCGCCCGTAGTCATTACTGCTGTAGGACTGCTGGTAATTCTTGAAATCGAAATACCAGCGTAATGGTCTGCAAAATTAACGTTGAGATTCTGTGCGGAGTGTGCCACTTGAGGCGCGACGAGAAGGACAACTAGGGACAATATGGTGATTACTCGGATACGCATGTGAACATAATACTGAAAGGGGCCCGATGAGCGCATTGCTCATCGGGCCCCTCACTTAGAGTTTTTTTACTTCTGCTTGTAACCTGCTGGGCATTTGGGAGCAGTGCCAGAAACGGTCTTCTTGACACTCCCCTTCACACAGGTGATCTTCTTGATGACAGCCTTGGCTGGAGCGTTAGCAGCAGGGGTACTGGCTGAAGGAGTACTCGCTGCAGGTGCTGCCGCTGACGGCTTGTACGTTGGCTTGATCTTCACCGAAAGCTTTGGCTTGGAGTAACTAAAGCCAGTGGCATCGATAATGATCGAATTGTTTTTCACGGAAATGTTTGTCGTAGCTGCCGTCGAGCCACCAGCTTCGGTCGTGATCGAAACTTCAAGAGCAGTGGCTGCATCAGCAGCATTCTTCAGACCCCAAAGCAGATCGGCATCCTTTGCAGGAATGATGGCGCGATAGAAGCCCTTGTTGACCGTAGTGCCATCAGCAGCAAAGTGAGGCGCTGCAGCACTCCATGTCATTTGCTTCTGATCGTTATTCCAAATCGGAGTGGTGAGTCCACAAGATCCGTTGGAGGCAACCATCATGCCACCGGATGTTCCGGGAACACCGAAACCTGATTGATCGTCATTTTGCGGAACAATGATGACCTGGAATTGGCGAATGTTTGCAATCGCTTTGCCGGTTTCACCGGTGCATTGCTTGGAATCAGATGCCACGGGAACAGTGACTGGGCTTCCAGTTATCGTCACCGAGTTACCTGTCGCAGCATCGATCACTGCTTCAGTAGTAACCGCGTTACCGATAGCAACGGTGACACCGTTCTGGAAATCACCAGTCTTCAACTTGATGGAGATGACCATGTCTGGATCCATCGAGGTGGCAAAGAGTGGGTTAGCGGTGGTGCCGGCAAGTTTGACGAGATTATCCGTCGTTCCGGTAAGAGAAGGAAGCACGTCAACCATCACGAAGTTAGAGAATTCGTTAGCGGTGTGTGCATCGACTGCGACACCGTCGTATCCGAGTGCACCGAGACCAACCGCACCCCAATTAGCAGAGGTCCATCGACCGGCCAGCGCTTTGCCTGCTGTTGCCAGACCAGGTGCAGCCGCGGGAGCAGGAGCAACTGGTGTTTTCGCTGTGGAAGTATCAGTCGTTGCTGTCCGAGTATCAGTCGTTGCTGTCCGAGTATCAGTGGTGACCGGTGCAGCTGGCGCTGGCGTGACAGGCGCTGCAGTACCACTAGCAACATAGGTAAGTTTGATAGGTGCTGATCCGAGTTGTGTGACAGTGACGGAGTCAACGCAGTAAGTAGTGCGCACATCTGAGCATGCGGGCCACGTCGTCTTCGGAACGCGAAGTACGGCAGCATTTGCCGGCGCAATCGCGACGATCGCACCACTCACAAGTGCAAGGCTAGCGACGATGGTGAAGAGCTTCTTCATGAGACCCCCAGAATTGGCGGCAGATCATTTGTCTGCACGATTTAACGCTCCCGTGCGCACCAGAACTTGTCAAGCGCTACACGAACTCGCCTCACAGAGTTTACCTGTATTACGGGGGGATTGCCTATAAACGGGCGGCGCTTTCCACCATTTCAGCCAACCCGCGAGTAGGTCGCCAGCCTAATAACTGCCCCGCCCGAGCGATGCCAGCGACCAAAACCGCAGGGTCCCCTGCGCGGCGGACACCTACCTTGAAGTTGGCTTTAGCTCCCAAAACCTGCTCAGCGGCCGTGATGACCTCTCGAACCGAGTACCCGACTCCACTTCCGAGGTTGACTGCCACGTGGCCAGAAATTGAAATATCGCCTTGCCCAGATAATAAATTCAACGCCTTGATATGGGCATCGGCCAGATCCACTACATGAACGTAATCACGAATACCGGTGCCGTCTGGCGTCGGCCAATCATCACCATGAACGGTCAACTCCATAGGCATGGACCCACGGACAGAGTTAAGGACATTTGGAAAAAGATGAGTCTCTGGCATATGACGCTCGCCAACTACAAGATCATCATCGGTAATAAGAGCCCCTGCCACGTTGAAGTAGCGAAGACTAATTGACGAGAAGACTTTCTCAGCTGCCAAGAGTTTTTCAACTGCGAGTTTAGTTTCACCGTACACATTGGTAGGGAGGGTGGGGTCGCTCTCGTCGATGGGAGTTCGGGTTGGTTCACCGTAAGTGGCCGCACTCGACGAAAAGACAATACGTTTAACATTCGCACGCTTCATGCCATCGATCAATGCTGCGGAGCCATCGCGATTAACACTCCAATATAACTCTGGATTCTCCATGGATTCCCCGACGAGTGACTTACCTGCAAAGTGTACGACCGCAGCTACTTCCGAGAGAGCGCGCGCTACTGCCTCAGGATCAAGGATGGAACCTTCAATGAACTCTGCGCCTGCTGGGATCGCATCAAGATAGCCCGTAGATAGATCGTCAAGGATGACAACTTGGTGACCACGTTCAATTAAGAGATGTGCGGTAACTGAGCCGATATATCCTGCGCCACCAGTAACTAATATCTTCATACCGTCGCACTCCTTGCATCATCTGGACCCGAAAGCGAGTGCGGTGTGGTTAACATAAATGGAAGGGGCGCGGAAGGCTTCACCTCCACCGCTCGATCACGTACGAGACCATTGTAGGTGGCAATCAAGGTCTCGCTCTGCCGCTCCCATGAGCGTGTGCGGAGCACCTCATCGGTATAGGCGGCTCGATACTTGGCTGGTTCAGCAATCACTCGCCCTACGGCGACCACGAATTCGGAGGCATTTTCGGCGGTAAAAACTTCACCATTTCCTATCGTGCGGACCTCTTCGGCCATAGTCTTCACGTCCGAGACGATAATCGGGAGGTTTGCCGCGGCATACTCACCAAATTTAGTAATCAAGGAAATTTCATGGTTAGGTCGATGCAAAAGTGGAATCAATCCAATATCTGCACCAGAGAGATAACTGACCAATTCTTCATTCGGAACGTAGGCCACATTCTTCACGCGATCAGACAGTCCCATGCTCGCAGCTCGCGCCATCAACTCTTTGACATACACATTGCTCGGGGCCGCAATGATGACTAAGGCAATTCCGGGTAATAGTGGAAGCGCATCTAGCACAGTTCCTAATCCACGCTGCGGAGCAACTGCGCCTGAATAAACCATCAGTGGCACACCTTCAGCGATACCAGCATCGGCTCTGAGCAAGCGCGAACTCTCCCGACGTCCTTGACTGATCGGATCGTTTGCCACAACGGCCGCATCGAGGGAGATCTTCAGATACTCCTTAAGCATTGGCCCCATCTGTGGGCTCACCACAAACATCGCATCGATTTTCTGCGAAATTTGTAACTCAGCTGTTGAGTACGCTTGGTGAGCAGACGATGAAAGATGTTGCGTGCCTTGCAAAAATTCATGAGCGTCATAAACAACCTTGGGTCGCACTCCCCCCGAAGATGAGATGGCGCTCGCAAGTGCGTCAGCTACCGGGAGTGCGCTGTAATCGTGGGCATGGATGACATCCGGTGCAAAAGCTTTTGCATATGGCGTCATGATGAAAACCGCACGTCCAAGACCTGGAATAGCCGGTGGTTTGGTTGGCAGGAAATGAAACTTGAAACGTGCCACGTAATAGCGCCCGCGACGCAAAATTTTCGCGAGTAAGCCGGTGCCGACTGGCGCCTTTGCAGGTACGCGTAATACGCGGGCGCGACCTACTTCGAATTGATCCTTACTTCCGTTGCGGGTGGTTCCCAAGATCAAAGAGTTCCATCCTGCTTCTCCCGCGGAGTATGCGCACTTGAGAACTCGAGAGTCCTCCACCACTCCATTGAGGACGATGGCAAGGACCCGGGGCGCTCTTACTTCAGGCATACGCCCAACTTAGTCGCACACTCATATTCAGAGTGCAAATTTTCAGCCGATCAGCCGGCTGGAATCAGTTGATTCGGACAAGTGGCCAGGATCTTGGCCATCGCATCCTTCTCTGCCTGAGTGACCCAGAGACCATACTTCGACTTCACCGCTACCTGGCGAGCAACATACGGACAGCGATACGCCTTGTTCGGTGGTAGCCAGGTGGCCGCATCTCCGTCACTCTTCTGCCCATTGAGTGGACCATCGACCGCTAGCAACTCCAAGGGGTCGTTGGCCAGGTTGGTTCGCTTGGCAACGGTCCAGGCGAATGCTCCTTTCTGCCAGGCGTCCGAGAGGGCCACTACGTGGTCAATCTGCACTTCGCTGCTCGTGGCGACTCCGCGTTCGAATTGGATGGTGGCGCCCGAATAGGGATCGCTAAGAGCGCCACTGGCGATGACACATGAACCTGATTTATAGATGATGTCGGCGAGGTCTCGCTTCAAAATGTCATTACGGGTATCGCAGCCATTGCCATCGACGTCTTTCCAGGCCGCCCCGAACTGGGCCCGGGTGTACCCGGTTTTGGGAGCACGCCCTTTCACGAGAAGCGTGTTCAGGATGGAAATCGCGCTGTCACTCTTCTTCGGCTTCGTGGCTGCTTGACCTGGGGTGGCACCGCTCAAGCCAGCAACCAAAACTGCGGCCAATGCGACTGATAGAGGAGGGTGAATTCGCATACCCCTATCTTGGCTTGCCCCACCCGTCAAGACCACCCCCGCCGCCTGTGGGTAACCAAATTTTCAGTTGATAAATGAGTAGGAAGTGGCGTGCCGGTCGATTCACAAGCACGCCCCACACGCTGGTAAGGTTCCAACGCGCGCAAGCGCATGCGCCGCTAGCTCAACTGGCAGAGCAGCTGACTCTTAATCAGCGGGTTATAGGTTCAAGTCCTATGCGGCGCACTTTGTATGAAATGTAGACACCCGTCATCGCAATGATTACTTGGATGCCGCTACCTCAAAATTCCTTTGAATTGCTGCTCACTTTGGCGCAAAGAAGAGACTCCACCTCTCCGGCCCGAAGGCTGGAGCGATGGAGTCTCTTGAAGGATTAACCCTTCGGATCTCTACTTTTCAGCAGCGACACTACTCGCTGTGAGCTACACCTGTGTCTTCTGGCTCAACAGGTGCAGCCGGCAAGACATCGTGGAATTCGGCACTCGGACTAGCAGGGAATTCAGACGCTGCGACGGCGGGGGCCGCCGCGAAGTCCGCACTCGGGCTAGATGCTGATTCGACGGCGGGGGCAGCCGTGTGGTCAGACGAAACTTCTACCGGGGCTTCAGCTGTGGTACCCGTGTCAACTGTGTCGAATGAGGCAACAGTAGGTTCCGCCCTAAAGCCTTCTGCAACGAGTGCGGCCATGTCGGGTGCTGATGGGCTTGCAAAATCTCCCGCTCCTGTATCAGGCGCCGTACCGGTATCGGCAAAACCAGTGCCCGTATCCGTGGAGACAGATGCTGTCGTACCCGTATCCGCGACCTCAGTGCTCGTTGTAACCGTATCGGTGGAGACAGATGCTGTCGTACCCGTATCCGCGACCTCAGTGCTCGTTGTAACCGTATCGGTGGAGACAGATGCTGTCGTACCCGTATCCGCGACCTCAGTGCTGGTTGTACCCGTATCGGTGGTGACAGATTCTGTCGTACCCGAATCAGTAACCTCAGTAGTGGTCGTACCGGTATCTGTAGCCTCTGACATCGAAGTACCCGAATCAGTGACCTCAGTAGTGGTCGTACCGGTATCTGTAGCCTCTGACATCGAAGTACCCGTATCAGAGACCTCAGTAGTGGTCGTACCCGTATCCGTAGCTTCTGCCAGCGAAGTACCTGTATCAGTGACCTCAGTAGTGGTCGTACCCGTATCCGTTGCCTCTGACATCGAAGTACCCGAATCAGTGACCTCAGTAGTGGTCGTACCCTCTTCAGTAACCACAGTAGAAGTCGTTCCCTCTTCAGTGACTGCAGTAGTAGTCGAACCCTCTTCTGTTGTCTCCGTCATAGTCGTACCCGACTCAGTGACCTCAGTAGAGATCGTTCCCTCTTCAGTCGTCTCCGTCATAGTCGTGCCCGACTCAGTGACCTCAGTAATGGTCGTTCCCTCATCGGTGACCACAGTGGTGGTTGTACCGTCATCGGTGACCACAGTGGTGGTTGTACCGTCGTCGGTTGTTCCGGTCACCGTGGTTCCGGTATCGGTAGTGCCCTCAGTGTCCACACTTGAAGACGTACCCGTATCCGTAGTGACCGTCTCAGTGACACCCGTATCAGTGACC
>Ga0194051_1001426_pt1 | contig 12624 bp, 8 predicted proteins | sample SepL2320m_MetaG_FD_161275 | JGI IMG/M metagenome (GOLD analysis project Ga0194051, IMG submission 161275) | Anoxic zone freshwater microbial communities from boreal shield lake in IISD Experimental Lakes Area, Ontario, Canada - Sep2016-L239-20m | ecosystem: Environmental > Aquatic > Freshwater >... | reverse complement strand
CAGGTCTCCGGGGCCAGACCGCGAGACGGTCTGGAACTCGTCTTCGGTGAGACCGATCTGGAAAATCCATTTGTGCCGACCGAGCAGATGATGCCATTCCTACCGTTTGTGCGATGCAGGGATGCTGACGAGGCGATCCAGCGGGCCTATGAAAGCGAACATGGTTTTCGCCATACAGCGATCATCCACTCTCACAACGTTCGCAATATGACCAAGATGGGCCGGCTTCTCGACACGACGCTGTTTGTAAAAAACGGCGCCAGTGTGGCCGGCCTCGGCCTTGGCGGCGAGGGCTACCTTTCGTTCTCAATCGCCACGCCGACGGGCGAGGGTGTGACGACGCCACTGACGTTTACCCGGCAGCGTCGATGCACGCTCGTTGATGACCTTCGCATCCTGGGAAGTCCCGAGTAAAGCATCGCTAACTCGCGCTCACGCACTCACAACACGCAGCACACGAAAGCTTCCTGATTATGCAACTAGCTCATGTCATCGGCACGGCGACTGCCACGGTGAAGCACCCTTCGCTGGTCGGTTCCAAGCTGCTGTTGGTCCAGCCGGTGATGGCTGATGGCCGATCCCCCGATGGCGATCCGCAACTTTCAATCGATACGGTATCGGCCGGGGTCGGCGATGTGGTCATGCTTTCCAGCGACGGAAAACTGTTGCGGTCGCTCCTCAAAAGTGAGGCAACTCCCGCACGCTGGACCACGATTGCTCTGATTGATCCTCCCACATAATACGCCATGACGCACGAGATATTCACTTCCGAGATGGTGGCGGGACTTGTCCGCGAGGTGGTGCGCCGAATCCACGCCGAGGCCGCCGAAGCCCCGGTGGCAGGCGTAGCGGCCGTCATGCCTCCTCCACCGCCGACGCTCTGCGTCATTCCGAGCAAGGTGATCACGCTGGACACGTTTAAACTCGTGCCACAAGGCACGCGAAGGGTGGGTGTGCGATCCGATGCCGTCATCACACCTTCGGCCAGGGATCATGCACGAGAAGCAGGGATTGAATTGGTGCGTGGCGCTGTACAGCCACCTGTGCACTCCACGATCGTCATCGGCCAAGCCGACTGCCTCGCCAACGCCGCCAGTCGGGCGGCGTCAATCGCTCGAGCCGTTGCCGGTGCCCAGCAGTTGCCGGCGTCGGGGCTCGCTGATGTGGTCGCCGCGATTGCGTTGCACGTCGGTCGCGACGGTGCCAAGGGCGTCCTCCTGACCGGCCGGCCGGCGGCGGCAGTGGTGCTCGCCAATCGTTTCAGCAGTCTGCGTGCCGTGACGGCCAGAGACGCGGCCACGCTGCTGGCCGCAGCAGCACAGTGCGCAGCCAATGTACTGATCATCCATCCACAGGAGTTTGCATCCGGCGCTCTTGAAAGGGCCTGCGTTGAATTCGCATCGCGGGACACGGGAGTCATTCCCAACGAACTCAGCGGCTCAACAGAGTCGCACCAACCCTGCAACTGCAACGCCAATTCCCCTCACTCTTCCTGAGACACAACACGATGAGACTCGGACTCACTATTGGCACTGTGACACTCGTCCAAGCCCACCCCACACTGATAGGGGGCGTGCTGCGAGTCGTCGTGCCTTTATCGGCTGGCGATGTGGCGCGTGGCTACGGGATGGCTGAGCCACTTGTGGCGTGGGATGACCTCGGCGCTGGCGACGGCCAGATCGTGGCCTTCTCTGAAGGGGGAGAGGCCGCGCAGCCGTTTCACCCAGCAAAAAAACCGATCGATGCCTACGTGGCAGCAATCATCGACAGGCTGGATGTGCCGGCCTCACAACCCGCACGACAGGCATAGCCGTCACTCAATGCAATCCGACCGAAACCGAAAAAGTGATTCATAATCGTTACGATGCCCCACGTATTTCTGGAGACACTCACACCATGCCCATCAAACCAACCATGAACAAACCCATGAGCAGTAGCCCGACGACGAACAGGCCCGCGACACACAAATCGGCTCTCACCAAGCCCGTTGCAAAAATAGCCCCCAAATCACTTTCCAAGCTCAAAGATGAAATCTGCGACATCGGCCGCCGGATTTACAACAAGGGCTTCGCCGCTGGTAACGACGGCAACATTTCGATGCGACTGGGCCCCAACGAGGTGCTCTGCACGCCCACGATGGTATCCAAAGGTTTTATGAAACCTTCTGACCTGTGCATCGTGGACATGGAAGGCAACCAGATCTCCGGGAGTCGCAAGCGATCCAGCGAGATTCTCTTGCACCTCACAATCATGAAGGAGCGTCCAGACGTGAACTCCGTTGTGCATTGCCACCCACCGCATGCGACGGCGTTTGCAGTGGCCCGCGAGCCGATTCCGCAATGCGTGCTGCCAGAGGTGGAAGTGTTTCTGGGCGATGTTCCGATCACCCGGTACGAGACGCCTGGCAGCCAGAAGTTTGCCGATACCGTCAAGCCGTTCGTCAAGAACTCAAACGTTTTGATTCTTGCCAACCACGGTACGGTGAGTTGCGGCGAAACGATCGAAAAAGCCTACTGGTGGACCGAGATCTTGGATGCCTACTGCCGAATCCTGATGCTGGCAAAGGACCTGGGCCGTGTCACCTATTTCACTGCCGAGGAGGAGCGAGAATTGCTGGATCTCAAGCAGAAGTGGGGCTACAGCGACCCTCGCCTGGACAAGTCGATGGAGAATTGCGACATCTGTGCCAACGATGTTTTTCGTTCGAGCTGGGGTCAGACTGGTGTGACCCGAAAGGCATTTGACGCGCCGCCGGCAATGGGTGTGGCGTCATTGCCCACTGCTGCTTCACCCGACTACGACACGATTGTCAAAGCTGTCACCGAGCAGGTCTGCAAGGAGTTGGGAATCTCGGCAGCCTAACAAAACTATTTTCTGTGCTGTGTTCAGTGCTGTGACCTCCACGTGGCTTGGCATCCAAGAGGCGGAGCAACCCGGACTTTTTTCTAAAGGGAAACGCATGAAGGTTGGCATTATTGGTGGTGGTGGAATCGTGGGGTCGTCGGCGGGCTTTGCACTCCAGTTGGGTGGAATTGTTCACGAGATCGTGATTGTGGATGCAAACGCCGATCTGGCCGATGGGCAAGCACTCGACATGCTTCACGGCACGGCTGCGATTGCCGACCAAGTGATCCACGCCGGCGGCTATGAAGCGATCGTGGATGCCGATGTGATCTGCATTACAGCCGGACTGCGACGTAAGCCCGACGAGAGCCGTCTGGCGCTCATCAACCGTAATGTGGAGCTGTTTGGTTCGATTCTCGCAAGCATCAAGAGCAAGGGTCTGCGATCCGACGCGATCGTGCTCGTCGTCAGTAATCCAGTCGACATCCTCACGCATTATGCGGAGAAAGAACTCGGACTTCCAAAGGGGCACGTGATCGGGCTAGGCACACTCCTCGACACGCTCCGCTTCCGCAGTCTGCTCGCCATGAATCTGAAGGCTGCATCCACACAAGTGTCGGCGATCATCATCGGCGAGCATGGCGACAGTATGGTGCCCGTATGGAGTAGCGCAAGTATCGCGGGACTACCGCTTGAAAAATATCCAGGGTATACGCCACAACTCGGGGCTGATGTGTTTCAACGCGCCAAGACATCTGGTGCCGAGATGATCAAGAAGAAAACGGGCGCAGGGTTTGCCGTTGGCGTGTCGATTGCAGAAGTGATTCATGCCATTGCCCTAGACCGCAAGCGAGTACTGCCGGTGTCGACTGTACTCACTGGCGCGTATGGCCTGCGAAACGTTGCGATCTCCGTCCCCACCGTCGTGGGCCGCAGGGGCGCAGAGCAGATCATCGAAATCGACCTTTGGCCAAAGGAACTGCAAGCCCTGAAACGCAGCGCCTCCGTCCTCCAAGAAACGGTGGCAGCCACCAGATTTGGTTGAAACAGGCAGTCTTGAGGGCTAGTGGGTTACACAACCTGCCCAAGAAACGGTGGCTGCCACCGTTTCTTTTTTTCACCAGAGACGCACTGTGGCGTCCCACGAGCCGCTCAGAACGCTTCTGCCGTCTGGTGCAAATGCCACGGCCCATACTTGATCCTCGTGACCGCGCAACACCATTGCGCATTGTCCGCCGGCCTTATCCCACAGGTGCACAGCGTCCCAAACACACACCGTACCGTCGGCCGTGCCGCCAGCCACGCGCGTGCCGTCGGGCGAGAAGGCCACCTTCCATATCTGCCTCGCTGGCCCTGTCAGTGCGGCCAACTCGCGGCCGCTGGCTGAGTCCCAGAGACGAACAGTGGCATCGGAAGACGCAGACGCCATCCGGTCGCCCGCATTTGAAAACGTAACCCAGTTGACTGCTCCAGCATGTCCTGCGAACTGGCGTACTTCCCGGCCACTTGCCACATCCCACATCCGCACAAGCCTATCCTCCGATGCCGTTGCCAAGCAACTGCCATCAGGCGAAAACGATGCGCAAAACACCCGCTTCGGATGAACGAGTCGCTGCAACTGACGTAGGCTTACTCGATTCCAGACCCGCACGGTTTTATCCTCAGAGGCTGTCGCTAAAAGCGCGCCGTCGGGCGAAAAAGAAACGGAATACACTCGCTTGTCATGCGATCTGAGAAGGGCGATCTGTGGCAGACTGTCGACGGCGGTGTGTTCACTCTGAGCCATCGCATGCATCCGGACGGTGCCATCGTCGCACGCTGCGGCGAATCCACTGCCGTCTGGCAAAAAGGCGACCGAATTGACTCTCCCTGCGTGAAGTGAGATGTGGCCTGCTGCGCGACCAGTTCTCATTTCCCAGAGACACACCTCTGAGTCTGCCGAACCAGAAACTGCTCTGGCTGCATCTGGTGAAAAAGCAACAGACAACACACGATCGCTGCACGCAAACACTCGGCTCGTGTTGTTTTCGGCATGCCATACGCGGGCCGTTCGGTCAGCTGAACCGGTTGCAAAATGCGTGCCCCACGGAAAGCCGGCCACCGACCAGATCGCGGCGGTGTGCCCCTTGAGACGCGCAGATTCCCGACCTGTGGCCACGTTCCAGACGCGCACCACGCTATCCCCCGAGGCGGTGGCCACCAGCGTTCCATCGCCGGAAAAAGCTACGGCATTCACGCGAATCGAATGCCTGAACAACGCAACCTCCGCGCCGCTCTTCACATGCCACACCCGCGCGGTGCCATCTTCGGAGGCCGTCGCCAATCTCTGCCCATCGGGCGCAAAGCACACGCTAAAGACGCGGCCAGTATGAGCCGCGAGAATCGCGGTCTGTCGCCCAGTCGCCACTTCCCAAAGACGAACAGTTCCATCCAGCGACGCGGTGGCCGCGAGCAAGCCATCGCCGGAAATAGCCACGCAGTAGACCGTGCCTGCGTGCCCCTCAAACACCATGCGCTCGCGGCCGGTTGCCACATCCCAAAGCCTCACCGACGCGTCGCGCGAAGCCGTCGCCACCGCAAGGGAATCTGGCGTGAATGCAACGGAATACACGGTCCCAGTATGCCCGCGTAGAACAGCCACCGTCTGGCCTGTGGCCGTATCCCAAAGACGTACCGTCTTGTCGGCCGACCCACTGGCCACCCGCAAGCCATCCGGCGAAAACGCAACCGCCCAGACCTTCGCATCGTGTCCGCGGAGCACCCTCTCGCTGCTCGCATTGCCCCGCTCCTCAAGAGTGCCGCTTGCCCCCGTGGGATCAGTCGTGCCTCCTGCAGCACTTTTCTTTCCGTGCGCGTTGTCGAGGGAATACGTCCGCACCGTGGCATCGGCTGAGCCGGTAGCCAGTCTCCGGCCATCTGCAGAAACGGCAACGCTTGTAAGAACGTCCGCATGGCCTCCGAACGTGGCAATAGAATCGTCCAGCGAGGCCGCGAGGCAGTCCAGCTCCATCGGTTCATGGGGGCCAGGTGAACCAGCGAGCGTACGGGCCTCATCCAGCAGGCGAGTTGCTTCGGCAATGTTGCCGCGATCGCGCGCATCAGCCACCAGATGCAGATTCGAAAAATACAACTGCCTTCGGGCGTTGGCTGCCTCGTGGCTGGCTGCAAGCTGTTTGACTTCAGCGATCTGTCGGTGCGACTCTGCAACCAGACGCTGCCCCTCCGATCGTACGTAGAAAAACCAAATTCCCACGACTGCAAGCACAAGCGATACCACGATGCCAGTAGCCGCCGCAGCCGCGGCTCGGTATTTCTGCCCCCAGCGGCACGCAGCCTCAAACCAACTGGGCGGCTTTGCGAGGATTGGCTCCCCGGCCAACCACCGGCCCAACTCCGCCTCCAACTCACAGGCTGTGGCGTAGCGATCGCACCGATGCTTCTGTAGACACTTGGTCACGATCACACCGAGGCTACGGGCATCGCGCACTCGGAGGCCCGTGTCCGATGCGCACAGTTGTTCGCTCACTGCCTGTGCCCGCGGCTCAAAGCCGCCCACGATTTTCGCCGCCTCCACGATCGACTTCCCTCGAACATCATACGGCAATCTGCCGATCAAGAGTTCGTGCAGCACGAGCCCAAGCGAGTAGACATCGGTGCAAGCATCGACGGCACTGGCACGTTCACAGAAAGAGCCTGCAGCAGAACGTGCTTCGCCGGAATAAATCTGCTCGGGACTCATGTACGAGAGCGTACCGAGGAGTTGACCAACGTCGGTGTCAAGCGTGGTGCTGACGCAGTCCACATCGGTCGACCTAGCCACGCCAAAATCAATCACCTTCGGCTGCCCACTGGCATCCACGAGAATGTTGCTTGGCTTGAGGTCTCGGTGAACGATTCCTTGCTGATGACCATGTGCCACCGCTGCGCAGACACAACGCAACAGGCCCACCCGCTGCCGAATCGGAACGGCACGTTGCTCGACATACTGATCGATCGGCTGGGCATTGGCAATCAGTTCCATCACAAAAAAAGGAGTAGTGGTGCTGCCGTGAGCCCATGTGCCAAGCGTGTAGATCTGCGCAATATTTGCATGATTCAATCGCGCCAGCACCTCTGCCTCAAAATCAAACCGCTTCAGGAACGTCGGTGACACGAGGCCGTCACGGATCACCTTCACGGCCACTCTCCGCCTCGGCGACTCTTGCCACGCCTCGTAGACGCGGCCCATCCCTCCTTGAGCGAGGAGTCGGATGATCGTCACGCCCCCCAAGTCTGTGCCGGCAGGGAAGTCGGCAGGCGGACTCCCCCCGAAACCAAACGGCTCCGCAACACCACTCAGGATCGATGCATCGGGCGCGGACGCCTCGACTGCCGGCGAGTGAACTGACTGCTGGGGAGTGCTGTCCGGCGTACGTGCTGCCATGCCGGAGTGTACACCGGTTACGCCGCAGGATATCCAACCCCATGCGGTATCTCCGCACACTGGCGAAGCGACTCGTAGAGAAGCCCTGCCGAGGGGCAAAAGGGGTGCCAACTGTCTAGACTGCGGGTCTCGACTGCACGCTGCAACGCCCATCGCAATCGACCGCTGGTATGCCACCGCCCATCGTTTATTTTGTACCTATGACGCCCGACACACCTGACGACTCGCTCTATGCGGCATTGCCGTCGTGCTTGGCACAACTGGCAGCGGGCGATCTCACGGCCCGAGATCGAATCATCGAACTGTGTAGCGATCGCCTGCGGACGTTGGCCCATCGGATGCTTGCTGGCTTCCCAAGCGTGCGCCGCTGGGAAGACACAGACGATGTCTTCCAAAACGCCGCCATGCGATTCCACAGGTCGCTGGGCCAGATGAAATTCGAAGAGCCACGTTTTGTCATGGTCATGGCAGCCACGCACCTGCATCGCGAACTCATCGATCTGGCCAGGCACCACTCAGGTCCGACAGCGTATGCAGCCAACCATGGCACCAATGCAATTCCGGGCCGAGGTGCCCACGGCGACGAGCACTGGTTCATCGACCAGGCAAACGCCCCAGAACCTGACCTCGCACGCTGGACGCTTTTTCACGAGTCGATCGAAGGCCTCCCCCCCGATCACCGCGAGATCTTTCATTTGGTCTGGTATCTGGGCGCCGATCAACAAACGATCTCACAGCTTCTCAACTGTTCGCTGCGCACTGTCAAAAGTCGATGGCGTGAAGCCCGCGAAGCGGTCAAGGCATCTCTGGATGGTTGCACACCCGAGTGAACTGTCTAAAAACGCAACGACAATCAGGATTGTTCGATGCGTCTGATCTGGTCATTGCCGCAGAAGTCCATTCGCTGGCACATCCAACTTCCGCCAACGGAGTTTTTGAATGCGGGCGGTTGTGGCATACGTGGCAATCCCCAGCGGCTTGGATGGAATGAGCTCGTCGCGGATTGAAATCCTGCGGTCGTTGAGGGGCTGATCGACCAACTTTTCGTTGTCGATAAAACATTGAATGCGATCGGGCGTCACACGCACGGTAATCGCATACCAACGGCCTTTCTGAAAGCCTCGAAACACAGTGGTGTCGTTGTTGGCCGCATCGAGGCCGTCGACGCTCGAAAGCCCCACCACACCGCCACCCCACCCGCCCACGATGAGGCTGCAGGGATCTTCGCCAACAGGAAACGTCAGTCCACAAAAAAAATCAGAGCCGTCGACGCGCTGCGCTTCCAACGCAATCTCGTAGTGTTGTCTGGGAAATGGTTTGGACCAAGTGATCCCGGTGAGATCTGAACCCCTTGCGATTTGAATCGTCCCCTCTTCCACGGCCACCTCCCCGTCTCCGCCAAACACGGTGGGCTTCCAACCACCGAGCGTTATGCCATCGAAGAGCGGCTCCCAACCGGCCGCGTGGGGGGCAGCTTCGCTACCGGCCTGCTGTGCAGCAGCAACCGGAAGCACAGCGGTCGTGCTCGTAGATTCTGATGGCTGCCGTGTGATTTCCGATGCGACCCGATGCGCACCGGCCTGCGATGCATAGACCGTGCGAAGGGCCGCGATAATTCCAGCGGCATCCACCGACACTGCTCGTGCCTGCGTATCATCATAGGCAATATTCAGCACGAGCGACTGAAGATTGCCGTCAAAGATGAGTCCGACCAACTGCCCATCTCGGTTGACGACTGGGCTGCCCGAGTTGCCGCCAATGATGTCGGCTGTGCTCGCGAAATTGAACGGCGTCCTCAGGAATCTTTTGTCCTGCTCCAGAGTGGTCCGCTGATCCAGCCACCGCTTGGGTAGGTCAAAAGGCGGCGTGTCGCGTTTGGCACGGGCCCGCTCAAACAAGCCGGCGAACGTGGTGATGGCAGGAATGCGTTGGCCATCCTGCTCGTATCCCTTCACCGTACCAAAGGCCAGGCGCAACGTGAATGTCGCATCGGGATAAACCGATTCCCCTTCGCTCGCCCACTGCGCCCGCTGGATCTCGGCGTGGGACTGCCGCTTGATCTCGCCGGCGGTTTCAACCACCTTTCGCAGCGATCTGGATTCCTCATCAATGATCTTGGCAAGGCCGAGCATGCTGTCGTTAGAGGCATCCACAGCCCTTTTGCCACCAGCCACCAGAGCCTGACGGCCGTCGGGACCGGGCGTCTGGCCAGCCACGGATGCACGCGTGCCGAGCGTCGTGCCGCGCACGCACTGTGCCGCTCTGGCACGCGGCGAAAGACCCGCCAGGACTCGCTTGACAAGCGGATCCTCGTACCCCAGCGAGACGGCTAAGAATGTCAGCGAATCCGCGAGTTTCACCATCTCGAAGGCGTCGTAGATCGGTTCGTTGGAAAAGAGTTGCTGCTCGAGCGACTCGCGATTGGAATCGCGGTATTCCCGTAATCGCTCAACGCTGGGTTTCGATGCTTCGTCTGCAATGCGGAGAACCGTGCGGGCGTTTCCAAAATACGGACTGTTGAAGCCAACGGCACCCTCGAGCAAATTGTAACGCAGGGCCACGCGTGCGATGGCATCCTCGGCCTGCTCGATCTTCTCGAACGGAGTGGCTCGCGGTGGCCGGCCCGCGGCGGTCGCTTGCGCGGCGAGGATCTGCCGCAGTCGCTGATCGGCCTGCGACTTGCGTGCCATGGTGCTCGGGTCCAGCAGGCCGGCCAGAATGCCCTCGCGATTCTTGCGCCCATTTTGAACGCCAAACAGATCGCCCATCGCCTGCCTGGCCTCTTCTGGCCCCTCTTCACCAAAGCTCTTATACAGCACCTCCAGCCGATTGAGCACTCCCAGCGTGAATGGAATCTGGCGGTCTCGCATGGCAACCAACTCTCGCAGCGTGCTGGCGCGATCGGTGTGGCCGGGGTGGCCCGATACAAATACAAGCTCCCCCTCGACCACCGACCGCTCGCTCCACGCCAAGTGGTGCGGCACCGCGGCGGGTTGGCCGTTTTCATACACGCGAAAGAAGCAGACGTCGAGGTTGTATCGGGGAAATTCAAAATTATCGGCATCGCCGCCAAAGAACGCAATCTGCTGTTCAGGTGCAAACACGAGCCGCACATCAGTGTACTTTTTCAACCGATAGAGATGGTAGCGTGCTCCTTGATAGAGCGTGACGACGTCGCTTCTCAGGCCCGTTGCCGCAAGCGATTCTTTTTCAATCGATGCCATGACCGCACGCCTCGCGGCAAAGGCGTCCTCCGGGCTCAAATCGGCGGCAACCGCCGCCCCGACCCTCGCTGTGACATCCTCAATCGATAGCAGCACGTTGAGTTCCAGATCAGAGCAGCGGAGTTCGTCCTCGAGGGTTGCCGCTGCAAAGCCGTCGCGATAATAGTTGTGCGACGCATCGCCAAGCTTTTGAAGGCTGTCGGCGCCTACGTGATGATTGGTGAGCACGAGCCCCTCGGCCGACACAAACGATCCTGATCCACCGGAGTTGAACCGCACCGATGACTGTTGCAAGTGGAGCAGCCACTCTTTTGAAAGGGTCCCGCCTGGAAGCTGTGTGCCGTAATCCTTCTTGAGTCGCTCCAGCGGCGGATGGTTGAACAGCCACATGCCTTCGTCGGCGCATGCGGCCCCGCACACGAAGGCTATGCTGACCAAAAGACCCAACGAGCGGGGGCAGATCGGAGGCATCGTGGATTGTTCCAACGGTGACAGGTGCGATGAATCAATACGTCCGGCAGGCTTCGAACCGACACGGCGCCCCTTAAGGTAACGAAAAACGAGCTCGAGCGCATCTCGGATAGCTCGGGCAGCGAAACAGGCACGCTGGGAAGGCCGGCGTTACACCAAAGCCGAACGCGTCAAGCCGCCACAACCGGCCACTTGCCTTCGGGGGTGAACATGTGTACACTTTGCTATCGAAACCCAAAAAGGACCAACGCCCATGCTTGCCCGACTCCAGACGTTTTCGCTGGTTGGAATCGATGCTGTGCCCGTCGACGTGGAAGTGGATGTGTCGAGCGGTTCGCTCCCATCGACGGTACTTGTCGGACTGCCAGATACGGCGATCCGGGAAAGCACGCACCGCGTGGCTCGCGCCATGGTCAACTCGGGATTCAACCGTCCCAACGATAGGATTGTGGTGAATTTGGCGCCGGCCGAACTGCCCAAGCAGGCTGCTACATTCGACCTGCCGATCACATTGGGGATTCTGGCGGGCAGCGGGCAATTTTCATCGGATCGTTTCAATGACTATGCGGTTGTTGGCGAATTATCGCTGGAAGGATTGACTCGCCCAGCACGAGGCACGCTCTCGATGGCCATCACCGCGGCCCGGCAGAAAAAACTCCGCGGCGTGGTCGTACCATCCGCCAGCGCCACTGAGGCAGCCGTTGTAGAAGACATTGAAATCATTCCCGTATCGACGCTCATCGAAGCAGTGCAGTTTTTTGCCGGCGATCTCCAGATCCCACGATCACCTCCACGCCTACACGAGTGGTTTGAGCGGTTTGCTGCGTACGACATCGACTTCGCCGATGTACGCGGCCAAGAGGCGGCAAAGCGCGCAATCTGTGTGGCCGCTGCGGGCGGCCACAATGTAGCTATGCTGGGCCCTCCTGGGGGTGGAAAAACAATGCTTGCCAAGCGCATCCCCACAATTCTGCCTCAGCTCTCGGCTGCCGAATCGATCGAAACCACCCGGATCTATAGTGCCCTAGGGATGCTCTCGGTCGGGCAACCGCTTCTGGCGACGCGTCCCTTTCGCGCTCCGCATCACACGATCAGCGAGGCTGGCCTTGTGGGCGGTCGATCGACCCCAATGCCTGGCGAAATCAGCCTCGCACATAACGGCGTGCTTTTTCTAGACGAACTGCCAGAGTTTCACAGGCGTACGCTGGAAGTGCTTCGGCAACCCTTAGAGGATGGATGTATTACGATCAGCCGCGCGAAATCCACGAGCAGTTTTCCTGCCGACTTCATGCTGGTTGCGGCGTTGAATCCTTGCCCATGCGGCTACCGCGGGGACCCTCGACGAGAGTGCCAGTGCACCGTGCCGCAGGTCGAACGTTACATGAGTAAGATTTCCGGGCCGCTGCTCGATCGAATCGACATTCATCTGGAGGTGCCGGCGGTGCCGTTTCGCGAGCTCTCGGCCTCTCGCACGGGCACATCCAGCAGCCAGATGCGTGAAGCCGTTCTGGCTGCCAAGCAACGGCAGTTAGAGCGGCTCAAGGGTCTATCCATTCGATCCAATGCCCGCATGTCGAGCCGGCAGATTCGTGAGTTTTGCCAACTGGGATCTGCTGCCATCGAGTTGATGCGTGCTGCGGTCACCGACCTCGGACTGTCGGC
>Ga0194051_1001425_pt1 | contig 12631 bp, 7 predicted proteins | sample SepL2320m_MetaG_FD_161275 | JGI IMG/M metagenome (GOLD analysis project Ga0194051, IMG submission 161275) | Anoxic zone freshwater microbial communities from boreal shield lake in IISD Experimental Lakes Area, Ontario, Canada - Sep2016-L239-20m | ecosystem: Environmental > Aquatic > Freshwater >... | reverse complement strand
AACGGAGACGGTTCACCCCCACATACGTGGGGAATACTCTAAACACCAGTACACTGTGCTTAGAGGTCAATAATGTGATCTTATCTTATAGTTTTTTCTTTTGTTTAGTAATTGCTGGAAGAAACCAGCCTTCGACCTCGAGCATTTGCCTTTTGGTAATCCCAATTTCTCTTAAGTCAAATCCTTGAGGAGTGGGACTGGTCCAGATTTGAAGAACCCTGCCATTTTTCCGGTTATCAAGAGCGATCTGCCAAAGCTCATCTCTAACCCTTTTTGTCGGGTTCCCTAGGAAAACCCCCTGAAGAGGTTCCACCATCCAACGTGATAGCTTTCCCTTCAAACTCGTTGGGACTTTCTCTGTTATCATTACTAGCACCAAGCACCTCCGCTATATCAGGTAGAATTTTATCCATAAGTTTGTATTTGTGGAAGGCGTCCCTGCAGGCTAATCTTACCCTCCTTTCAAGCTGAATCTCTCCTTCTAGAACTTCTTTAAAAGCAATTGGAATACTAATTTCAGTTTTATAGAAGTCTGCCACATCATAAACAAAGCTAAGCATCTTTCCTGTATGAATGAAGCCAATACCTGCGGAATAGCCAGCCGCAACAATCCCCGCATGGACAATGCCATATAAGCATGCGTTTGCGGCAGACAAAGCCCTATTTGGCAAATCGGCGGCAAACCAAGAGCCTTGGTCATAATCTCGGCGTTCCCAATTGATATTGAAAAATGTTGCATATTTTTGATAGCAAATGCGAACTCGTTGCCCTTCCATACCTCTAAGTTGTTCAATGCTCATACCAGTAAGGTCGTCATCAAATCGTTTAAGATACATTCTTTTAGCAACAGCAAGTCTTTCATTATCATCAGAGGCAAGTTTTGCTTGAAGCAGAAGGCGCCTGGAACTAAAAGTTGATCCTGTGGAGTGCGCATACATTCTAACGCCTTCTTCTCCGACCCATGCAAGTAAACAGCTATTGTTAGAAAGCACTTTGACAGCTTCATGTGTGATAGAAGTGCCGGGCCCTAAAAGAATGAGGTTTAATTGATCTATAGGAAGGGGTATCTCCTCGCTCCCTTTTACAAATCTAACCCCAGAAGCGTGCACATCAAGCTGGCCATGTTCAAGAAAAATATGTGACCAACGATCAGAAAACTTAGGTAAAGGATGAAGAGACCTCATTCTGAAACTCTTATTGGGGCAAGAGAAAGAAGACCGAAGCCAAACCCTTTTCCGGACCCTAAACCTGATTCCAATGCCTTTAGAAACAATTCTGAATCTGTGACAGTTATTTTGCCTTCAAACTTTACAGCATCGTGTGTTTGCACCCTACCACCTAGTGGTCTATGAACCTCCATGCGTCCCTCTTTAATAATGACAAGATTTTTACATGGCCTAGCTTCGGCAATAGATTCTTCAAGGTCAGTTACAATAAACCCAGAATGATTTGCTTTTCTCAAAAACCAGGTTGCAAGATCACTTTCAGAGTAAAGTCCAAGGCGTCGGCCTTTTTGGCCTACCGGTTCTTTTTTTCTATAAGTTGGGTTAGCTCTTAAACAAAATGTAAAAGTTTGGCCATTTTTAAAGTTCGGGTTAAATTCTTTAACCTCTGGCACAGAGGCAAAGTAATCTACTGCGGGATTGAGTAAATTCCAATCAGGCTTTTTATCAGATTGAATCAACACTAGTGCAATGCCTTCTCTCCGTAAAAGGTCGATACGATAAAGGACCCTTCCTGGACCACCTTCTCCTTCCTCAGGAAAAGCTCGAAGAATTGATCGATGCATCTCATAGATTTTTGCAAAGTCTCTGCGCGCAATATTTGAAGAAAGATCAAGTTTTAATTGGCTAATATACATTAGTTAGATCCTTTTATCAGGCGAATCATTAGGCTTGAATATTAATAAAAAGAGTTGAAACTCTTCGGGATGAAAAATTTCTTGGTTCAAATGATATGGGAAAATCATTACGAATTTCTGCACCTTCAGGGCATTCAACAACAAACCTAAAACTGGAAATCGTATCGCCTGAAGGCCCTTTCTTATCAAGAGGAAAGGCTTTTAGGGCTTCAAGAGGGTCTGTTAGATCTTTAAGCAAACCATCTTTAACAAATGGGGGAACCCCAGGAACATAAGCTTTTCTACCAAGAAAAAGTGGCCACACGGGGGCATCTAAGGCCAGGTGCACTTTTTTTAGGAATTCGTAATCCCCTGCTAAAGCTACTGTAAAAGAGGCATCGGCAAGAAAATGCTTTCGTGAGATTACCGTATCTCCTTTGCTTTTATCAGCCTTAACAACATTGAGAGCGGTCTGAAAGTCTGTGGAAAACGCCCCCTCATGGTCAACTCTTGTTGCCATCTTGATATGGTTAAACGGTTCTAGGGAGAGCTCCCTTCCCCATCCAAGGGCACAGCACAAAAGACCAATTAGCCCGCTCCTTGAAGGATCCTTCCCGGTGTCCCTGTCGGAAAACCGGCTTTGTGTCCCCCAAGATTGCATCGACCCCTGAAGGCGAATTATAAGTACAGCCATTATGAACCCTTTGCTACAATGGTTTTAAAGGTTGCCAATAACTCATTGATACTGTTGACTATTGTAAGATCTTTACTTTTGGCTAGGGTTGATGCTGCGCCTTTATCGATGACACAAATCTGGGCAGATTTAATATGCCCATTTCCATAAGCATTTGAAATTTGGGAGTAATAACTACACAACTCCTCTATTGATCCTTGTAATAAACTTCTAGATGCTTCTGTGCGTACTGGTTTTTCAAAAGCATTAGCCAAAGACCACTGCCCGCTGGATCTGATTACAATCATAACCGCACTCGGCAAATTGTGAGCAGCCATGCTGTTTTGCTTTCCTGTGGGGATAGCATGTACCATTCCGTTGATAAATTCTTCTGTTGCCTTTACAGCAAGATTTTGATCATTGTGCAGGTTCTTTGTTAATTGACTTACATCAACAACGGCATATCGATAGAAACACGAACTGTTAAAGTCCACGGTTCCAAGCATTACTGCACCTGAAGTGTCCGCAGGTTTTAAATCATCAATTGCAGTAAAGTAATCGGACTCCATAGCTACCCTATGAGTTGAGATAGCATGGGCGACTTGGCACGAAGCCTCCATGCTTTTTTCTGGCAAATTAGTAATCATCCTACCGAACAGCGCGAGATCTACAGCTTTACCACCATTCAACACGGCAAGAACCTGCTTTGCTATATCGGAGTTAACCACGTCTTTTTTTTGCTTCTTTTCATTTTTAGCCGGTGCTTTCTTCTTGGTTTCTAAAGTCTTATCGCCATCTTTGGTAGAAGCTATAACAGGCAATAATTTATCAAAGTTCTTACTGGCAATCTCTGCAAGACTAGCTATTTCCCTTTTACCTAGAAAAAGAAGGTATTGAGACATACCATCTTCTAGTTTAATTTCACACAATGCTAAAAGTGCCTCGCAAACCTTGGAGATATCTTCAGGTGATTTTTCTGATACAAGTTTTACTAATTGATCTGAAATCGCTTCTTCAATTCTTATGGTTCGTAATGAGAGATCATCCGGCTGGAACGTATTTGGATTATTGAAGTAATTTCTGATTGATTTTTTAAAGCACTGGCTCGAAATACGAGCCCTGCGTACCCCACCAAATTCACAGTCTTTCGGAGTATTTGTGTCATCCCTGTTAAGGTTTGCAGGGGAAAAGTTTTGAATCAAATGAATTTCAACAAACATAAAAAGTCTCCAAATTAGAGGTAATCGAACATTATTTAGCAGTTGATTCTTCGGGATTTATTGAAATGGTCCAATAACTTCTAGCCCATTGTTTTTGAACATACCGGTCAGGATGCCCCCATCCAATAAGGTCTTTTAGTAATTGGGGCCAATCAATATCAATACTTTTGCTTTTTAAAAGCGAGACAGCATGCCTTAATCGAATTGGTAAGTCTTCGCCTTCACTTTCTAAGAGATGCGAAAACCTTTTATCAATACCCTCAGAAGCGCCTGAGCTTTCAGCAACGCAGGCTTTTTGGAAGTTTTTAAACGAGACCCCAAAACCCCCCTTGAAACTTAAATTTGGATTTTCAAGATTAATGTGGGATGAAAATAACCCAGCAATAAGAATATATTTGGCTTCGTCCCAGGGCCTTTGTTTTGATGGTAAAAAAGAACCAATCACAGGGTACGCTGAGAGCTGTGCCCCTTCTGCCCTACCTAAGCTTTTTCGTAAGCTTGATAAGTTAGCACGATCTTTATCTCTGGCTATCTTATAAAGCCGTTGAAAGAACGGTGAGGGCTCGGAATTATTAAGTAGCTCATTTTGCATGTACAGCCTCCGTGGGTGGGTGTGTCATTCCTCTAAGACCATCATCAAGGGAAGCTTCCCCATTAATTTGGGCTTTTAAGCATGAGGAGTTAAAATCATAAGCGCTTGTAACCTGTGCATATGTTTTTTTAGCACAATGGATAACGGTTTTATTTACCCAATCTTCTAGATGAATCTTAAGAAGAGTATCGTCTTTTTCGGAACCGATATCGTTCGCAAATTTCAAAAATAAGATATCTAGAGAAGACCAGAAACGATCAGTGCCTTGAAGACTCTTGGTTGCAGAACGAAGGCTTTTCCGAACAGGAACGGAAAACTTTGTATCTGATTTTGAATTCGGAACTTTTATGCTTCTAGTGAATTGAAAAAGGGCTTCATCTAATATTTTTCCAACTTCCTCTGCCTTTTGCAGCGCCATTCTTATGCATTCGATGCGATCTTTATTGTTTAACAAGCTTATTGGAAGCGGCAAAGAATCTTGCCTCCAAAGGAAAATTTTAGCTTTATCATTGCAAAGACCAAATACCCTTAAAGCTAGTCGTTCAGAATTGAGCAGATCTGCATCTTCCGCAATCTGCGCAAGCCACTGAAGAACTTCAGGTCTTTTTGTACTATCATCCATTACAGATAGGTTTAATAAAGACCCACTATCCCGCCAGCAAGCTTTAGATTCATTGGTTTTTAAGCTGTACCAGCCCTTTTTTTTACTTTGTTTATACGTAAATCCAGGATCAAATAGTATAGCTTTAGGACTGTACTCTCTACCCTGAGCGTAAGATACTTTGGAAATAACAACTTTATTATTAATCTCTTCGGCATGAAGTTTAATTGTTCTTGTCTGCCAAGTGAGATAGTCCTTATACCCTTTAGGCGATTTTTTCCCGCTAACTGGCGTTACACCTTTTTGCTCCCATGCAGGTTGGTCATCAATTTCAGGCCATCCATTAAAAGCTGATTTACCGACATAATTAAGAAGAAGTGTTTTAAAGAGGGTCGCCCCTTGAACAAGGACCATACCCCCAGACATCAAAGGCCCATTTGTTGAATTTGGATAGCCATCACCAGTTTTCCCTCCACCTACAGCCCATCCTTGAGATGCTATCAAATATAAAGCCCCGTCTGCAGGGCTTAAGAGTACAGCTTTAGAATCATAGTTGTGATCATAAATAACAGCGTTATTACCTGAGGCTAACTCATGAATAAGCCGCTGGGGTGACGATGGTTTTTTGCTGTTGTAATTTGCTACTTGATAGAATGGGGTTTCTTGATCAAATAAATCAAAGCACTTCCTGTGAGAGTTAAGGTACTTTTTTATTTTTTCAATTGGAAAATTCCCCGTTTTCCAAAGTGTAATCCACGATGTTTCTGTGGGATAATCAAGGGCGCTATAAATAACTGCCAACAGGAATCTATGTAAGGAAGAAACTACTAATGGCGAGCTATGTACAATCTCTTTTAAATCATTCGCTTTTTCGAAAAGGTCTAAAAGGCTTAAATCTGCCGACCTTTTGTTTTCAATATTGGAAACTGGAATCCAAGGTTCGTCAAGTAATTGAAAACTATAATTCATTAATTTGCTCCTGTCTTTTTTCAATCATAATACCGGTATGACAATCAATTGAAACTTTATAATCACCGATGATGCAGGAGTTAGCTTCATCTACAACAAGATGTTTGTAAAACCTTAAGCTTGGGGTTTTCTTGAATGCAGGCAGCGCTTCAAGTTTTAGAAGATCGTGAAAGATTCCTTTATTGCTTATCTGCACTGATGAGCCAATCAATTGTCGTTGTTGGTTGGCATCATATTTTTCATCGCAATCCAGCACCATCTCGGGGGTACAAAAGGGACTTATTTTTCTAAAGCTTGGGCTTTTAAGAAAAATTACACCTACGGATGGTTCTGAATCTCGGGTTAGTGCCTGAAGGTTCTTATGAAGACTGGGGTTTTCATCTTCGTCAAGCTCACGGTTGAAAGTATAAAAGAAACCATCGCCCGGAGCTGGGATAGAGACACTGTCTGCAAGGCTTTCTTTTTTTTGTATCATTTCATTTAGATCAAGCAGTGAGGTGGAAAACAAATCTTTTAGTAATTCATTATCTGAATGATCTGTTTTTTGGTTATAGACTTCCTCCACTAAACATTCAATCTCTTCATCTACTTTGAAAGATGTTTTATTCTTAACAATGCTCCAAGTTTTAAGCAGTAGGTATTTGGGGTAGATGTATTCGTTAACCCCGAATGAAGGCATTCCATTACTTGCCATTTGAGGTTCAATGATAGATATTTGTGGCGTCCTAAAGTTTTCAGGCCTAAAAGTTTCTTTATGCCTGTGTAGCCTGCCAACTCTTTGAAGCATTAGATCGATGGGGGCCATTTCTGTAACAAGGTAGTCAAAGTCTAGGTCTAAGCTTTGCTCCACCACTTGTGTTGCTACAAGGATACATGATTTAGGTCGTTCGCCATTTCTGCCAAATTTCTGAATAACCGATTTTTCAATTTCCACCCTCATGTTTACTGGAAATCGTGCATGGAATAGTAGAACTTTATCTCCGAAAGTTTTGGTTAACTCTGCGTAAACCTCCTGTGCTTTGTTAACTGTGTTGCAAACCACCAAAGCGCATCCGCCATTCTGCAGCTTTTGTTTAAAATCTTCTGTTAAGTTGGTGGAGTTGGTCCAAGAAATAGCAATTTCAATTGCCCGTGACTTATTAGCTGGAACTGGATGAACTATAGTTCTAGAGTTTTCTATATGGGTTATTCTGGGGCAAGGGTGTTCTTCAGCAGAGCCTCCACCCCAAGCTTGAATAATGGATTCTTTTGTTGTTCTGGGTAATGTTGCTGAAAGTATGATTACTGAAGAACCAAGCTCTTTTAACCATTTTAAAATTTTCTGGATTAGTGTTCCCATATATGCGTCATAGGCATGAACTTCATCAATAATTACAACTTTATTAGCTAGGCCAAAAAGCCTTACAAATCCATGCCTTGTTTGCAATGCGGCCATTAAAACTTGATCAACAGTTCCAACACCGAAAGGGGCGAGAAGAGATCTTTTTCTAGAAGTAAACCATTCTTCAGCGCGTACTGCAGCAGAACCGCTGTCTTCATCAAATAAAGATGAAGGCTTTAATTGATTATATTCTTCCGATAAAAAAGCCTGGCCGTGCACAAGATGAATATTGGCTGTTTCCCCAAGTTCTTTAAATCTGTTTTGTAAATAGGCCACAGTTCTTGAGAAAATTTGATTGCTTGTAGCTGTCGTTGGTAATGCAATGTAAAACCCTGTATGCTTAAGTTTGCAGATTAAAGAGTCAGCAAGAAAAATAGCCGCTTCAGTTTTCCCTTCGCCCATTGGGGCCTCAATTATTATTAAACAGGGACTACTAATAGACTCGGAAATTGCGATTGCGACTTCTTGGAGGGGGCGAGGAGGTTTACAAGCAGGAAACATTTGAATAAAAGGCTTGGGAATTATTGCTGTTGGTTTAGTCCAACCTAATTCTAATATTGCGTTTTGAGCTTGTAGTTCAGATTCTAAAGCATAAGTAGCTTGGTCCTTGCAGGAGGATTTGTAAGGGAAATAGTTTTCTGAAGACCCAATCCAATCTGATATAGTCGTGAGGCCTGCAAGCAATGCCAGTTGTGGTTCTGTTATTTCTGTTTCATAGATATGTAGAGATTCAGCTTTAAAAATGCGGCTCAGGGTTACGATAATATCTTTGGCACAATCACTCCAAATTGATTTTTGTCCTAAAACCATTACGCCCAAGTCTATAAAAGATCCTTTACGCGGAAAAACTCCATGATGGCCGCCAAGCGCAACACTAAGTTTTTGCACCATTTTTTTTGCTATTTTTGGCCATTTACCTTCGGTTGGTAGTAAGTCACAAATCAATTTTGCGCTTACAGTTCCGTGCTCTACCCCTTTAATTTTTAATTGGGAAAAGTCAAAGCCGTTGTTAATTAAATAAGTTCTTGCTTCAGGAATCTGGCCTTGAAAAGGAGGACAAGCTTTACCAATATCGTGAATTGATACTAAAAATGCTAGAAAATTTACGGTCTCTTCGTAGTCCTTCAGCTTAAAGCTTTTTTGAAATGAAAGTACAAATTTAGTTCCTAGGCATGTCCGACATATCCTACCTGCAACCATACCAACATCAATCGAATGATATAGTAGGGGGTGGTATTTTTCTGGGTATAGATTGGATTTACCAATTTTCCCCCAAAGATAATGGCTGCTATTAATTGTCATTTTGTCTCAGTTATTCTTGATCTACAAAAAGCTATTGGAACATGTTTTGTTCTAGTAGCAAGGTTAGCAGCATTAGATGCATATATTTTTACAGTTTTATTCTTCTTCTTTTAAATGATTCGTCAGCAAATTTTCTGTTTCTAATCTATTCCCATGGATTAAGCCACTCGCCTGATTCTTAGGCTAAGCCTCTTCTTCTTCGCAATAGTTCATATTGATGCCAACATGAACAGCATTCGAGAATGGCCCGTTATTGACGGTAATAGAGAACACTACCAGATCCTAAACTCTACCACCTGAAGACCCATTACCACGGCAAAGATTTCTACCGGCTCCTGACTCGTTGTATGCGAGATTAGGATTCAGGAAGAAACGGCTGGAGGCGATCGTATTTTAAGCATACCATTAGCGTGTGCTTGAGTTGACAAACGGGATCAAAAACGATTGAGAACTCCAAGGCAGATGCGGTTCTTTTTTTTCAAGTTGTGTCATGTGAGGAATAACCATGTTTACGCCCCGCCAAATCATCGACGACATTCGAAAGAAGGAATATGGCATTGGTTTGCCTCCAAATGAAGAATATCAGGAAGTGGTCGCAAAATTGCGAGCGAAAGTAGACAGGGCTCTAAAACCCTTGTCCAAAGATTTATACGCAAAGAGCATTCACTTTGTTTTAGAATTAGTGCAAAATGCCGAAGACAACAATTATGCCTCCGGGGTGTTGCCTGAAATCCGATTTATTCTCAATGAAAAGGCTATTCTGGTTCAAAACAATGAACTTGGATTTGCCGAGGAGAATGTAAGATCATTATGTGATGTCGCAAAATCAAGCAAACTCAAGCGGTTAGGCTATATCGGTGAAAAGGGCATCGGCTTCAAGTCGGTATTCAAAGTAAGCGACGAACCCTACATTTCTTCGAACGGATACAGTTTTAGCCTTCCCATTCACGATCCCTTGACGAATCTTGGATATATAATTCCCGTTTGGCAGGAAAAGATACCAGCCGGAATTAAGCCTAATTGGACCAATATTCTTCTTCCCTTGACACAAAATGGAAAATTGGAGGCTCCAAAAGTAGCTAATATTCAGCCCAGCCTCTTGCTTTTTCTCAAGAAGCTACGCCGTATTGAAATACACGATGCTACTGGAACTTGCACGAACCAGATTTACCGAGAAGGGGAAGGTAATAGTGTCCAAATCATTTCTAATGCTGGAACTGATCACTGGAGGGTTGTAAGGCGAGTCTTGCCGGTCCCCACTACTGTCACTGAAGAAAAGCGAGTTGATGTTTTATCAGTTGAAATCGTTCTTGCTTTTCCCTTAGTAGAAGACGGCACTGCCAATTCGTCGTTTGAGCATTCGGTGTATTCCTTTTTACCTATTCGATCTTTTGGATTCCGTTTCGCGATTCAAGCCGATTTTATCCTATCAAGTAGTAGAGAGGATATTCTATCTGATATTCCTTGGAACCAATGGCTTCGGGACAGGATCCCTTTTCTTTTCTTGGAAGCCGTGGATCTGTTCAAGGCCGACGACAAGCTACGAACCAACTACCTAACCTTCGTCCCGTCCTCTGAAAAAGTCACTGATTCCTTTTTTAAAGAGATTCCCGCAACGATTACTGATCTTTTAAAGGAAACGGATTGCATCCTAACAGCATCGGACCGATGGGCCAAGCCTTCTGACGTACTACAAGCATCTGAACCCATACGATCACTTCTTTCGAATGAAGACGTGAAAAAACATCTGAATAAAGAGTTCATCGAAAAAGATTTTAAAGCCGACACTCAGCTACTTACCTTGCTCGGGGTCAAGCGTTTCATCTTTATCGATTTGTATGTATGCCTCAATGATACGAAATGGCTGGCCGCCAAGGGCGACGAATGGCTGCTCCGATTGTACGCCCACCTTTCCATCTATACGGGCAAAGAAACATTGGATGATTTTCGTAAATTGAGTCTAGTTCCACTTGAGAACGGACTCTTGGAATCACCCACCAACGGCCAAATCTTTCTTCCGTTAAACAAACAGACCAATTATGGGTTTGAAACTGGGCTCCGTATTGTACGAAAGAGCCTTTTCAAGGCCGGAGATGCACAGACTGCTGAAGCAGCACGCAAATTCTTGAGGGACTCCCTTGGCATTCGTTCCCCAGGATCCACCGAAATCATAAACCAGCACATTCTGCCAGTATTTGAAGATAAAGACTCAAAAACCAATTGGAAAAGCAAGGGCGAAGGCTTCTACATAGGGGCGGTTGAGTATATCAAGAATCACTTGGATCAGTATGTGAAGGACGAAGGTTCATTGGAACGGCTGACCAACAGTTTGTTCATCAAATTTAGGACTGCAGAAGGCAGTTGGTTTGGGAAGGCATCAATCCTTTATCTTCCAAAGGAATATGACAACCCGAACGACTTGGAGGCAGTGTATAAAGGCATCAAAGACATTAATTTCGTAGATCCGGTCTATTTTACTCACTCCGTGACTCGGCTCAAGGCCGCAGAAAAAAATAAGCCAGTCCGTATTTCTATCAAACAGAAACTTGATCTGGCCGATAGTTGGAAAGCTTTTTTTGTAAAAATTGGTGTTGAGACTGTCCTTCGGGTTACTGTTTCGGCAGGAACATCAGATCCGGAAAAGATTGAGTCCAATGACCTTGCCGAGGTGATAAAGACCAAGGATGCGAATCGCCTTGCCCATATTCTGCACCTGCTTGACAGCAATTGGGTCCGATACCGAGATCTACTTTTTGTTGAGCAGTCCGTAGTGATTCGTAAAAAGTGGTACCCGTCGAGGTTCAAACCCACCGCCTTTTTAAGTTTGATGTTGAATTCCGAATGGATTCCCACACAAAGCCATGGCCTGTGCAAGCCGTCACAAGTATGCATCGACTGCCCGGAAAACAAAGAACTTCTGGGGGACAATGTTCCGTATCTTAGTGTTTCCCTTACAAATGAAGCCCTAATTGCCAATCTTGACTTTCAGAAAGAGCCCTCCGTATCAGCGACCCTAGCGTGCCTTCGAGAGTTGGCGGGCAAACCAACTGTGGATATCATTAAAATCCATCGCCTGTACGACTTTTTAAATAAACATTTTGAGAAGAGCTCTGTGGCTATCACTATAGCATTTCAAGATGAAGCGTTGATTTACACCCCAGAAGGTCTAATGCGTTTTCACTCTCGGTCTGATGTGTATTGGAAAGACATGTCCAAGCTTTTTGGGAAGAAGCGGGGCTACTTGAGCAAATACTGGCGTGGCCTAAAAGATTTCTTCCTCGAAAAACTTCATGTTCGTATGATTCCTGACCCAGAGGATTATGTTGCATTGCTCAAGGAATTAAGCCAAACTAACCCGCTCGATAGCAATGAAGTGGGTAAGGTGTGGGATATTTATCTAGAACTTGAAAAAAATCTAAAGCCCGGTGACAACGACGAAGATCCCACTGAGATGATATGGTGGAAGGATTTCATATCTTCAAAGTTGTTCTGGACCGATAGGGAGGAATTCAGGAACAATAAAGATAATCTATACATCAACGACCAGAAGGAATATTACGAGTTATTTAAGGGAAAGGGGAGCTATGCATTCCTTGCGCTACCTGAAAACCAATTCCCCAACTTTCGTCATCTGATCGACGCTGGCAAGCTTCAGATGCTCTCAGAGTCGGTTACAGTATGTGAAGTGATGCCACTACAACCGCGTCAGAACCAAGAATTGACATCATTATTGAGAGAGGCTGCACCTTTTATTATTCGCTACCTATATTTTAAGGAGAATGAAGTATATCGGGATCTGGGAGGGAGCGAAGCACTTTCGGAATTGATCCCAACCAGTGTGCATATGTGTGATGGAATGACCGTCGCCTTCGAGTTTCACGGTGAACGAATAAAAGTAGAACGGGATGCAGCGGAAAATGTAGGCCGGCTGTATGTGCGAAATGGCTTAGAAGACATCATAGATTGCCTAGGTGTGGTCGTGTCTAATTTGCTCCACCGTCCTCATGGGCTTGACTCCTTCATCTGCCATCTATTGGGAAAGAAGAATAAAAA
>Ga0194051_1001422_pt1 | contig 12638 bp, 13 predicted proteins | sample SepL2320m_MetaG_FD_161275 | JGI IMG/M metagenome (GOLD analysis project Ga0194051, IMG submission 161275) | Anoxic zone freshwater microbial communities from boreal shield lake in IISD Experimental Lakes Area, Ontario, Canada - Sep2016-L239-20m | ecosystem: Environmental > Aquatic > Freshwater >... | reverse complement strand
AAAAGCAACAATTGACACATTTTCGTTGGTCGGTATTCTGCTGGCGCGCGAAATTGATCAAAGCGAAGCAGCAAGATTTAATCACCATAAATCTGCGTGGACAGCAATCGCTAACACTGTTGGTCTCGGGCTCAGACTTCAAAATTTGCAGACAGACCCACTTGAAACACCTTTAGATTTTGCGAGTTTTATGCAACGGTTATTCAACGGCCCAATTCAAATCTGGCAGTTCGCTGCTACGGCTGTTCCGGCTGGTGTTGATAATCCAAACTCGTTAGACATGTTCAGTCTCGACCCATCAGAAGTGACAATGATCATGGCTAGCGTTGCACCAACTTCGGTCACTGGCTCGGGTGTGGCAGGTGCTCTCGCTGTTCAGATTGACAGTCCGTTTAACGATCCCGCAGTGAGTCGTGAGATTGTTCGTCGTCTTGTGGCAATTGGTTTTGATGTGGCACTTGTGCGCGAGGTGCCTGGCCCGCCTCAAGAACTAACAGAAATTCGATATGTTGACTTGAATGTTTTGGCCGATATTGGTTTGAAGGATTTTATTGGCGACTTTGAGACTGCTCAAACCCGCGAACGCGCCCAAGGCATTGAACTGCAGATTGTTTTAGGCAATTCATTTGTTACGTTTTTTAAAGACAATCCGAATCTTCCTGCCACTAAGGTTGTGCCTTCAGAAGAATGAGTACTTACACACCACAATCAGACGCTTTGCGCATTGCCAAAGTTGCCGCGCAGGCAGCTGACGAAAAACAGGCAACCGATGTGACCGTTTTAGATGTCGGTGAGATTTTGGCGATTACTGACTTGTTCGTGGTTGCGAGTGCTGGTAACAAACGGCAGGTGCGCACGATCTGTGATGCAATCACCGACGCGGTTCGACGTGAGACAGGTCGCTCGCCATTATCTAGCGAGGGCGTAACCGAACAGCAGTGGATTTTGATTGATTACGGCAGTGTTGTGATTCATGTGTTTGATGACGAGACACGCAGATTTTACGAAATCGAGCGTCTCTATCGTGATGTACCAGCGGTCAGCTGGCGCCTCGTCAGCTAGTTACTTAGTTAATCTGCTGGTCGAGTTGCAACAATAAAAAATTGCCTGCCGAACATTCGCCAAAAAATTGGCACTGCTAAATAGAGTTTCACAAGCCAAGGATTAGAAAACCGCTGCGAGCGAAATGAAAGTGGCAAAAAGCGAGCAATAGTCGAGTGGTGCAGAAGGTCGGCTGCAGCCAAATGCTCTTCGATAGTTCTGTGTGTTAGTGGCAGTAAGTGGTCGGCAAAGTCGTAATACTCTTTTGCACAATACCTAAAGTTAGGTCCCATGATCGCGAGTTTGCCACCGGGCTTGAGTGATTTACGAAGTTGCATCAAATATTTATAAACATCATCTGGCGTTGCCAAGTGTTCTAAAAAGTTTGAAACGAAAATTAAGTCAAAATAGTTCTCGGGCAAGTCAATTTTGTAGATATCGCCGAATCTCGTCGTGATCCCAGTTGGCCAACTGGTTCGTTGATCAGACAAATCACAAGCCCAACGCTCAATTGCACGAGATGCAATTATGAATTCTCCGCGACCAGCGGCCGGGTCGAGCACACTTTTTGGATTATCAAGCCGTGACTCGATCCAACGAGTGACAATTGCCCAAGTTGCATCTTTTTTTTCTTGTTTTAGTTCAGCAAATCTAAATTGATAGACCTTGCCAAGATCCAATTTTTGGCTTGAGCCTTGCCTCGACATTGTCGGTAAGGCTAATGCCATCCACTTAGATCTATCGGGTAGCGTATAAAAGTGTTTTAGGGGCTGTAGCTCAGTTGGTAGAGCGCTTCCATGGCATGGAAGAGGCCAGGGGTTCGATTCCCCTCAGCTCCACAATCAATATGCAAAAATTGGATGTTAGGAAAAGAAATCGATTGCCCAATGCAAAACTTGACTTTGGGTTTCTGAAAATATTTCTGGCAATTCTTGCTTTGATAATGGTGTGGAGCACGATGCTTCCGTTATTTGCAGGACCAGATGAGCATTCAAATTTTATAAAGTCTGCCGCTGTTATTCGGGGCCACCTAGTTGGGCGAAATATTCCCGCATCGCCAGAGATGTTCTATTGGACAACCTCAGTGGATATTAACCCGCGATTCAGTACAGCACTTGCGGTGCCGGCATGTTTTATTTTTGCGAGCGAGAAGCCCGCATGTGATGTGCCTGTTGGGTCAATTGCGATTGTTAGTGACCCACCATGGACGCAGATGGGTCGATACCCGCCAATTGTTTTTTTGGTTTCAGGAGTCGGCACATTGTTTGGCCCGAGAGATTTGTCGGCATTTGCTTCGCGCTATGTCGTCGGCTTGCTTTGTGCTCTGTTTCTTGCAATATCAATACACGGCTTGCGCAGGCGAGCACGCACGACGCTAGGCGTTTTGTTAGCAGTAACCCCTGGCGTCATTTTTATCTCAGCAGTGAATAACACGAGCGGCGTTGAGATCTGCTCGGCTGTGCTGGAGTGGACACTCTTGCCTGATCTTTTGGCTGGTGAAAAGATGTCCCGTTTTGAACGATTCGCAATTGGCGCCGCTGGCGTATTTTTGATTGGTGCAAGGCCACTTGGCTTTGTGTCGTATTCAAGTGTTATTACGTTGATTATCTGTGCATCGTGGACTAATAAAATTTATATCCGATCACTGCTCGAGCGTAGATGGCTGTTATCTACACAGCTAATTGCGATGGTTTTTTCGATTTGGTGGTTTGTCAGGATCTATAGTTTTCAGACTTCGCCCAGTTATGTCAGAGACGTTCCAGGATTGCCGCGTGGTCAGCTGATTATTGAGACACTGAGTCATTTGCCAGAAGTAATCAGACAGTCGTATGGCAACTATGGCTGGCTCGATACACCGACGTCAACGCCAGCGTTGTATTTAGCGGCCGCAATGGCGGTGACCGTGTTTATCATGCAGTGGAGAAAAGTTTCGCAAGGCACACGACTCACAGCCCTATTGATTATTGCATCAGCTATCGCGTTCGGAATTTTAGTGGACATACAGATGTATTCGTTTGTGCGTGGTTTTGGTTTGCAGGGACGACACATCGTTCCGCTTTTAGTTGGAGTGCCGATCGTTTTATTTGCTCGTTCCGACTGGCGTGCTAGCGGTGAATATTGGGTTGCATCAGTTTGGACAATTCTGATGATTTGGTGTGGAGCAACTGCGTTGAGACGGTATTCCGTGGGCATTAAGCAAGGTAACCAACTTGAGATGTTTACTAACGCGGTTTGGAGACCAAAGATAGGCATTTTGCCTTCGTTGGTGCTGCTTGCAATTGCGGCCTCGGCAGTGGCACTGGTGTCAGTGCGGCCCAGGCAAAAAACTTAAATTCGAATATTCGTAATTAAAATTAGCCAGAAAATAAAAATCGGGTTGTTAGTTCGATTGCTCGAACTAACAACCCGAAAGTTAATCAGTTATTAGATTCAGATTATTTGCGGTAGCAAATTGCTGAAACGTCTTTTGCTGTTACTACGCACATCCATGAGCCGGAGCCGTCTGTTGTTGCGCTTGATGCTGTGACAGTCATGTTTCCAACCGATGTGAAACCAGCGCCTGGAGCAAGTGTGACCAAGCCGGTGCCGTTGTTTACGATTGTGAACTCAAATGTCGTTGTTGCCTTTTCGCCATCAATTGCAGTAAGCGTTGCTGCTGCAGTTGGCATCGTGATTGTGATTGGAGCTGTTTGGCTCGTCACAATGATGCGGTTGGTCAAAAGTTGAGCAACAGTGAATGTTGATGTTGTGCTTGCGTATGATACGAAAGCGTTTGGAAATGCTGAAGCATTTGAAGTAGCTCCACCCATTGCTGGGCCAGTTGCACCAGTTGCACCAGTTGCACCAGTTGCACCCTTTTCACCAGTTGCGCCAGTTGCGCCCTTGAGTGAAGAAGTTACATCTGACTCACTTGCTGAACATGCACTTGCCATTCGCATTGCACCAGTTTTTTTGTTTGCACATACGGTGTTATTCGCCGCTGCTGAAACGCCACTGACTGCCATTACTCCAGCTCCGAGGATCATTCCTACGGAAACTAGCAATACTGATTTCTTGATTTGATTTAACATGTTTTCCTTTTTTTTTGGAACGCCTTCGACTTCAAAATTAGTTTTCAACTTTGATATCGATTGCTTGGTTGGTTAACCAATTACGTAAACTAGCAAATTTCTAAGCGTTTAGTGCGAATCAAGAGACAGTGACATCGTTCACGAATAGCCATTTTTGAGGCTGATCATAAGATGCCGGTTTTGGTGGAATTTGCAGGCAAATGTGCTCAGTTCGGGCTTCTGCTCTAAGGTTTAAGCGTGCGGATTGTAAAAGTTTCAATTTTTTTGATCCCAATTTTTTTGATATTTGGCTATTGGGCGTCAAGCACGCCAGTGTTGACCACCCGCATAAACGGCTACGAAATCGCGCCATTCGCGGTTCTTGCCGACGCAGATTTAGAAGGGACGATATTAAAAGGCGCAGATCTTCATGGCGTAGTTCTAAACAAGGCGAATCTAAAGAACTCGATGTTGGCAGATTCGGATTTGTCTGGCGCAAATTTGACCAGTGCCGACCTTTCTGGCGCCGATTTATCTGGCGCCGATTTATCTGGTGCAGAGCTCTTCACTGCCAATCTTGAGGGCGCAAACCTTAAGGGCGCAAACTTACGAGGTGCGAATTTGCGAGGTGCGAATTTGCGCGGAGCACTGATGTCTGACAGCGACATGACCGGTGCGAATCTCACTGGTGTCGATTTGTATGGCGCAATCATGACTAATGCACTATTGCCTGACGGAAAAATTCACGGCTAGCGCGATAGACGCTAAGTTCTATTTAGATGGTTACGTCACCGAACTCTCAAGATTTCTCACTTAAAGGTTTGCGGGCTTTGGTGACAGGTGGTGGCTCAGGAATCGGCAAGGCGATAGCCGATGCGTTCAAACAAGCCGGTGCAACAGTCGTTGTCTGCGATGTCAACGACAGCACAAAGCCTGATTATGTTTGCGATGTTTCAAAAACCAGTGATGTGACGGCGATGTTCTCTGCGATTCAAAGCGATCTCGGTGGCTTAGATATTTTAGTAAATAACGTCGGAGTGCCTGGCCCGACTGCGCGAGTTGACGAAATGGATGCTGACGCCTACGACGAATGTGTGCGAATAAATCTGGGCGGCACATTTCGATGCACAAGTGCCGCAGTGCCGATGTTGCTGCAGACTCGAGGCTCAATTATAAATATCTCGACGAGTGCCGGAATCTTCGGCTACCCGTTGCGCTCGCCATATGTTGCTGCCAAATGGGGAATCATCGGCTTAACTAAATCTTGGGCAATGGAGCTCGGCGCAGAAGGGGTTCGTGTCAATGCGATTTGCCCTGGTTCGGTTAGCGGCCCGCGTATGGACGGCGTAATCGAGCGCGAAGCTACTGCAACACGAGTGAGCGCGCAAAGTATTCGCACCGGATATGAGAATCAGGTTTCAATGAAGACATTTGTTGACGCCAGCGATATTGCAGCATCTGCAGTGTTTCTTAGTTCGCCTGCCGCGCGGTTCATCACCGGTCAAGTGCTGCCAGTCGACGGCAATATTGAAACAATGCGCGCTTAATAATTCGGGGGATAAATGATGCCAGCAATTGAACTTGACGGTGCGGTAACGCTAAAGAATTTGTTCAAGTCATACGGCGACCGAGATGTAGTCAATGATGTTTCTCTCGAAATACGTGCCGGCGAGTTCTTTTCGATGCTTGGCCCGTCTGGCTGTGGCAAGACAACAACATTGCGAATGATCGGTGGTTTTGAGCAACCTGATAGTGGCAATATTTTTATAGACAATCGCGATGTAACAAATGACGAGCCAGAGGCCCGACCATTAAACACTGTGTTTCAAAACTATTCGTTGTTTCCACATTTGAATGTTAAAGAAAATGTGAAGTTTGGTTTACGATTCGAAAATGCGTTTATAAAAAGTTCGAAATCTGACGAGCAGCGGGTCGGCGAGGCGCTTGAGCTTGTGCGACTTGGCAGTTTTGGTGAGCGCCGCGTGCACCAACTTTCTGGTGGCGAGCAACAACGGGTAGCACTTGCTCGCGCTCTGATTCTCGAGCCCAGCGTGCTTCTTCTTGACGAGCCACTAGGTGCGCTTGACGCACAGTTGCGGGCGCAACTTCAGGTTGAGTTGGCAACATTACAGCGGCAAATCGGAATCACCTTCGTTTACGTCACGCACGATCAACACGAAGCGTTTACGATGAGCGATCGGATTGGTGTGATGCGAGAGGGCAGATTAATGCAGGTGGGTGGCCCACGTGAACTTTATGAGCAGCCCAACTCTGTAGAAGTTGCACGGTTCGTTGGTGCTGCAAACTTGATTCAGTGTCGTGTCATCTCGCGCGGTGTGGTCGAAGTGGGTGGCGAGAAATTTATCGCGCCTGATTCTGCACCGCTTGGTGATGGCACGGTGATGATTCGCCCGGAGCGAATTCGAATTGGGTCTGGTAGTCACAATGCAAAAATTGAAAGAGTAACTTTTGCCGGCTCAAGTTTGCGTGTGGCATTAAGGCTTGGGGCGATTTCATTAACTGCCGAGGTGCCGAATGATGAAACGACTGCAAGTTTGCGTGACGGCCAAGAAACAACGATTGATGTTCTGCCTGATGCTGTGCGAATTTTGCCGCTAGCTAGTTAATTCGCGCCAGTTAATTCGCCCTAATTAACGCGCTTAATTTTCCATTTGGGTTACGTCGGCCAGTGCCTCACGAAGGCCACCATGTTCGCCGTGCCGCTTGCGCCAAATTGACAATCCGAAAAGCCCAATAACTAGCGCTGTGAACGATGTGATCACCAAGAGCGTGGCAAGTGCGTTAAGTGCCGGTGTTGCGCCGCCACGCACAGATGAATAAATACGCAATGGCACAGTTTCTGAATCAACCCCCGATGAAAGAAAGCTAGTTATCACGAAATCGTCAATCACAGTTGCAAACACAACGACAAGACTTGCCATCACTGATGGCCACAGCATCGGCATCAGTACAAAACGCAATGCTTGCCAGCGAGTTGCGCCTAAATCTCGCGCTGCTTCTTCGAACGATGGACCAATTGAAACGAGACGCGCCCGCACTATGACCACGACGCTCGCCAAAGAGAACGTGACGTTGCCAAGTAGTTGTGCAGCAAAGCCAAGAGGTACGGCTGTAAACAATCGCGTGAAAGTTATTAGTAATGCTGCACCGACAACAATTTCGGGTGTGATCAATGGTGCTGCAGTTAAACCTTGCACAACATTGCTGCCTCTGCCACGAATTCGTTGCGCGCCGATTGCCAGTGTGATGCCGAGTGGGGTAACAACGAGCATTGTGCTAATTGAAAGAACTAGTGAGTTGAATACTGCATTGCGCATTGAGTCGTCATGCCACAGCGAAGCATTCGGATCTGTAAACCACCAACGAAGTGAGAAGCCCTGCCAAACGGTGCGGCTACGACCATTATTGAATGAGTATATGACTGCGATTAATACTGGAACAATGCTCCAGATAATGTAAGCCCAAATTATAAATACAAGCGGTGAGGTTCTTGCACGCCTCTGAGCCTGACTAGTCACGAGCGTCATCGGGTTGTTTGACGCACATTTTGTCTAGTGCTTCGTAAATAAAACGACATGAAGGTTAGAAGAAAAATAGAAAGCGCGAGCACTAAAAGTGCTCCTCGCTGTGGTTGAGTGCTGGCATTTAAAAAGAAATCAATTTGGTTGCCGAGCATTTCAGTGTTTGGCGACCGTGATAGCAAATCATTCGTGTAATAGTCACCGAACATTGGCAAGGCGATGAGAACGCCCGCGGCAACCAGTCCAGCTTTTGACATCGGAACGGTCACTAGTCGAAATGTTTGACGCGAGTTGGCGCCAAGATCTCTCGCCGCATCAATGAGCCGCCAATCTAAACGCTCAAGAGTTGCGTAGAGCGGAAGAATTAAAAATGGAATGTATCCATAAACAAGACCGAGAATTACGGTTATCGGTGAGCCGTCGAGCCAGTTGTAGTGAACGCCAAATATGCTCATAAATCGACTGAATAAACCGCTAGGACTAAGTAAGTTAACCCAAGCCAACATTCGCATTAAATAATTGACCCAAAATGGCAGAATAATCAAAACTAGATACATCAGTTTTCGTTTGCCAGAGTGTCTTGCTAGAAAATATGCAACGGGAAACCCAATCAAAAAGCACAGCAACATTGCACACACGACGTAAGCGACTGTTCGTATTGCGACACCTTGAAGTGGGCCAGTTGTCAGACTTGTGAAAATTACTTTTGCTTCCGAGAAATCCCAGGTGAGTGGGTTCCAGCGGGGTACTGCATCCCGAAAGATTGGATCAATCGAGCCGAATGCAACACACGCGACCGCATAAAACGGCACGGCGAACAAAGCAAGCAACCATGCGGTGCCTGGAAACGCAAAACCCGTCCAAAGTCGAGGCGATTTATTCGGTTTGCTCAATGCTTAACCGGCAGTGAACGCAGTCCATTGATCAAGCCAAAGTGCATCGACCGCGGGATCGAGAGTCACTTGAGATAGCGCGGCGTCATAACGTTCTGGCGTGACCAGCGCGTCAATCAATGATTCAGGGATTGTGCCACTCGAAATCAAAAGATCAACTGTGATTGTCTCGAGTGCTGGCTGGTAGCCAACATATTCACGGTTCAGCAACGCGTTATCGGTGTCGCTTAAAAAATTAATAAGTTGATGCGCTAGTACCGGTGCTTTTGCAGTTTTTGTGATGCAAAAGAAATCATTCGTGGTAATTGTTTTTGGTGGATACCAGAAACCAAGAACGCTTGGCGAAACACCCTCGGGCAGATATTGCAATGCTGTAAATAAGTCACCTGACCAAGTGAAGTTAATATCACGATTACCAGCCGGGAGCTCTGTGTATGCCAAGATGTCAACTTTCGGGTTAGTCGCTTCGCGCAGCGAGATTAAGTCATCTCCGGCTTTTTTGATAATTGCTGGGTCGCTTGTGTTTGCATCGAAGTTGCCTGCTCTGAACATTGCCATCGCAAGTGTGTCGCGCGGTGCATCAAGTACCCCGAGTTTGCCCTTGTATTGCGAATCCCACAACAGGTCATAACCGTTTCCAGAGGTGAATGCATTTTTGTCGATGCGATCAGTGCGATAGCCGATGCCGTTTCCGTAAATCATGTATGGCACTGTGTACTGCGAGTCAAGGTCGTAATACGGATTACGTAAACCAGCAATAACATTGCCGAAGTTTGGAATGTATGACTTATTGAGCGGCTGCAAGATATCGGCAGCAATTAGTTTGGCTAGACCAGTCGCTGACATGCCAAAGATTAAGTCAGGCTTGAACGTACCGTTTCTAAGTTTTGCAATCGCCGCTGCTTCGTCGTCGTAAATGCTTGTTGTGACTTTTATGCCAAACTGTTTTTCAAATATCGCAATTGACTCTGGATTGAGATAGTCAGCCCAGTTAAGAATTTCAAGCGTGCCCGTTTCGTTTGCGAGTCCATCTGCAATGGCATCAGTAGTAACCGGAAGTTTGATTGGCTTTTCAGGTGTACCGATCGCTAGACCGTCAACCGTGGTGCTGGTTGATGCGCCACCGCACGCCGCGAGTAGGGCACCGCCGAGCGTTATCCCTCCGCTAGCTATAACAATATTTCTTAAGAAATCGCGTCTTTGCATACTGCTAACTTAGCGACGATCGTGTTAGCGCACGAATCGGCACTGACTCAAACGATCTCGCTTCGATAGCGACGGATTAATTGATGGCAGTAGCGCTCGATCTTTGTGTGGTACGCGCGGACAAATGACCTAGAGGAGACGCCTCGTTGTACACGTTCGCAAACTGCGATGTCTTGCTGATTGACCATGTCGCTGAACGAGATCGTTGGTTCGAGGTCGAGTGTCTCGTCATCTACGACACTTTTTGGGAACAAATAATACGTGTAGATGGTTGTATGGGTCGGAGACTTCGGCACGTATCTAGTTAGTACTGCCACGGTTGGTGAAATGTCAATCAACATATTTGGATATACAAAAGCACCGAATACTGAGTACTCATCTAAATCTTCCATCGATGGCAATAACGCCAAACTTTCGTTTTGATTGTGCGATAACGAAGTTTTACCTGGCGCCAAACTAGCGCCCCAGTCTTGGCGGTCAGGTTGAATAGTTTTGCCAGTTTTGTAAATCGGCACGAGGTCAACGAGTTCAGGGTGAACTACCGCGCAGTGCAAACATTCGCTGTAATTTTCGGCGAGTATCTTCCAGTTTGCTGAAACTTCATCAACCGTCGTACGAACGTTTACAAGTGAATCCATCTTAAATTTTTCTAGTTCACGTGGGCGAGAATAATGCGCGTCAAGCCACTCAAGTAATGGCTTTGTGTTTGGATCTAGTGAAACAAAAATGCAACCTTGCCATTGGTCTACTCGCACTGATTTTAAGTTCAGTGTGTCTCGGTCAATCGAATCTTTTTCGTGAAGAGGTGTTGCGATAAGTGAACCTTCAAGCGAGTAACTCCAAGAGTGATATGGGCAAGTGATTGCCGCACCAAAACCCGAACCACTTGAGTCGCAAAGTTGCGAGCCGCGGTGTTGACACACGTTGTAGTAGGCGCGAAGTTCGCTTTCGCGATTGCGCAGAATCAAAATACTTTCGTTACTGATTTCAACAACCAGTCGGTCGCCAATTTTGTTTAAGCTTTCGCAAAGACCAGCAAAACACCAATTAGTGCCGTAGATCTTTTTCATTTCAACGTCAAAAATTTCTGGAGAATTATATTCTTCGCGTGTGAAGCTTTCGCTTAGACCATGAATTTCGTTTTCGGTCATTGTGCCCAACCAAGTCCAGTTGGGATGTCTTCATAATCAACTGTCCAGAGTCGGCCACCGTTCAACTCTGAGGCGTCATAACAGCGGTAGCCGAGAAGTTGCTGTTGCTGTTTTGTGAAAGTTTTGGCACGTTCTTCAGTTACGCCGAGGCACCCCGCTTCTTCTGGTGTTAACCAGCCGTAGATATATGACATGTGTAGACCGAAGCGCGCTTGGTCTTTGGTCTTGTTGGCGCCGGCGCTGTGCAGAGTTTTGCCGGTGTAGATCATGCCACTACCTAGTGGCATCACTGCCTGAGTTATTTCGCTGTCAATGGCTGCTCGCGAGAAGTCACTCCACTGGTGGCTTCCGGGTGCGACTCGTGTGGCGCCGTTCTCGGCAGTGAAATCAGACAGCGCAAACATGCAACTAATTTGGCAAATTGATGTACTCGGTGTATTCATTGTCGGCCAGTCATCTGAATCGCGGTGCATATATTGTGGTGCTCCGCTCGGCATGACAATCATCATCTGGCCGGTATTCATCCAATAACTTGCACAATGCGGTTTAAGTAATGCGTCAGCAACATTAATAAGTATCGGATGAATTAAAACTTGATCGGCAAATGTTTGCGAACGTTGAGCCAACCGAGTAAATCGCTTAGTCTGCTCACCCCAAAAGTAATTGACGTTTGCGCTGTCGACTTTTGGACCGACTACTGTGGCTTCACTCGTTGGGTCAAGTTCATGGCGAAGTTTTGTAACTGTTTCTGGTGACAGCATGTCTTGCACAATTACACCACCATCACGAGCGAGAATCTCAAGAATCTCGGCCAGTGACGCTGTGTGTGCGCTAACGGCGGTGAGGCTGACGCTTGCGTCGATTTTTGGTGCTCTCACGTAATAATCCTACCCAGACATGTATTTGTGCTGGACGAGAACATTTTCAGCGAATTAGCCTGCAGGCATGCGTTTTGATTTACAAATTAATCCGGGCACCGCAATCTGGCCGATAGCACGCGACGCAGCGCTGGCTGCAGAAGCGGCCGGGTTTAAAACTTTCTGGACAGTCGACCATCTCGCAGGTGATGTGATGCAAGCGCCAGACATGCCCGAGTGTTTTACATTGCTCGGCGCGTTGGCCGGCGTGACATCGACAATCGAACTCGGGCCATTAGTTGTGAATGTCGGTAATCGACATCCGGCGATGCTTGCTAACAGTGCGGCAACGATGCAACAAATTTCGCGTGGTCGTTTTATTTTGGGTCTTGGGGCGGGTGCGTCGCCGAATAGTCCGTTTGCTGCAGAGCGTCGGGCGATCGGAGTGATACCACCAGCAACAATCAGTGAGCGTCACGCAGTATTGACGAATTCGTTAGATGTGATGAACGAAATGTGGGCGCCAAATCGTCGTGCTGACCTTGCGGCTTTTCCGATTGCAAACCCAAAGCCTCTAGTCATCATCGGTGCGAATAGCGTTGCGTTGGCAAAAATTGCTGGCGCTCGCACGAACGGCATCAATATTCGCGCGAGCCACGAACGTGCTGGTGAAATTTTGGCTGCTGCTCAAGACGCGCACAAAAGTTCTGGAATCAATAAGCCGTTTACGGTTTCGGTCTGGGAGCACTATGACGAAGCATTAGTACGTGGCGACGACGCTCGTCTTGAAGTCTGGCGCCGTTGGGGTGTTGACCGCGCAATCTTGTTGATGTTCAAATCTGTCGACTTCGACGCAATCAACCGCGCCGCACAGTACTTGGATTAAACAGTTATTTAT
>Ga0194051_1001421_pt1 | contig 12643 bp, 9 predicted proteins | sample SepL2320m_MetaG_FD_161275 | JGI IMG/M metagenome (GOLD analysis project Ga0194051, IMG submission 161275) | Anoxic zone freshwater microbial communities from boreal shield lake in IISD Experimental Lakes Area, Ontario, Canada - Sep2016-L239-20m | ecosystem: Environmental > Aquatic > Freshwater >... | reverse complement strand
GCGCCAGGAAACCGTCACGATTCCCGTGCTGGGTGCCTACAGCAAGACCTGGCCGCTGGATTGCCCGAAGTCAAAACGCATCATCGACGAGGCCGCTGCTTTTTATGCCGATCCGAAGAAATTCAACCAGCAAGGCATTCCGGGCGCCCTCGGCTGCCTGTTCCTGCTTTCCACCGGCGATGACCAATATCTGCCCCGGGTGAAAGCCTACTTCGATGCCTTTCCGAAGGACGTGAAAGCCATCGGCGAGCACACCTGGAACAATGGCTACAACGGGATTGCCTGCGGCGAATACTACCTCCGCACCGGAGACAAGTCGGTCTTGCCGATCCTGCAACATTACTGCGACGACGCGAAGGAACGCCAGATGTTCGACAGCGGCTGGACCCACTGGGGCCGCGGAATCTGGCCGGGATATGTTTGCAGCGGGCTGATGAACCCGGCAGGCGCGCAGGTGCTCACGACACTGCTCTTGGGCAAGGAATGCGGCGTGAATGTCGACGAGAAGACTTTGCTGAACTCGCTGCGCTTCTTCTATCGCTTCGCGGGGCATGGCACGGTTCCCTACGGCGATCACCGTGGTGAAGGCGGACTCGGCTCCAACGGCAAGGACGGCATGGTCGCCGCCGCCATGCAGATCGCAGCGGGTGCCAGCGGCGATGTCGCCGCCTATCAAAAAGCCAGCAAGTATCTAGCCTTATCGACGATCGAAAGCTACTCGTCGATGATATGTGGCCATGCCGACGAGGGGCGTGGCGATGGCATCTGGCGCGGTATCACCACCTCCTATCTGATGAAGGAAAAACCCGCGCTTTTCCGTCAGTCGATGGACCGCCTCACCTGGTGGCACGATCTGAGCCGTGAACCGGGCGGCAGCATCGGCATCGCGACGCTGTCCTTTGGCAATAGCGCAGTCGGCCACTCCGGTCCCGGCATGGGGTTCTCCTACACCGCGCCCTTGCACACGCTGCGCATCACCGGCGCGCCGAGAACAAAGTTCTCCCAGCAATACACCCTGCCTGAAAACCTGTGGGGCACTCCGGCCGACCTGGCGTTCCTCTCCCTCGAACACAACCCGAACTACTTGAACTACGGCCCGGAGGAACCCACGCATATTCCCTATTACGCTTTGGGCGGCGGCTATCACCAACCGGATAAGGACCTCAAAACTCTGCCCCGTGAAACGTTTCTCAAGAACATCTATCACCGCAACGACATGATCCGCACCCAGGCGGGCAAGGCGCTCCGGGCGACGGGTGCCTTCGATGACCTCGAAAAACTTCTGCAAGACTCCGACCCGCGTGTGCGCCGCGCCGCGCTCGACGGTATGATCGATTACAACTACTGGTTTGGCATTGGCAAGAACCCCATCCCCACGGACAAGTTCACCCCCGCGATGCTGGAAAGCATCACAAAAATACTGACCGATCCCAAGGAGTCGTGGTGGGTGGTCAACGGTGCGTTGATGGCGCTCAAGTTTGCTCCGGCGAATGAAATCCAGACACGCCTGCCGCTCATCATGCCATGGACCAAGCATTCCGATTGGTGGTTTCGCGACTCCGCCTTCGCGGCGCTCTCAGGCCTTCAAAAAGATGATGCCCTCTACGTCGAAATCCTTCCCACCCTCCTGACGCTGGCGACCAGCGAATACCACACCATGCCCCGCGAGTGGATGATGCAGCACCTCAACGCGGCCCTGCAGCAAAAGAAACCGGAAAGCGACGCGGGCAAACTCATTCTTGCAGCCCTGCGGAAAGGCGTGGACACGAGCGAGATTAAGCCCGGTGACCGTGCCGCCGAGGGGGCTCACAACGTCATGCAAACCCTGAGGGTTTGCCTGCAGACCGACCCAACCCTTGCCGTTACACTCGCCACTGCCCTCCAACCGCGATTCAGCCAATTGAAAACTGGTGATCTCGTCGGCATCTTGGCATCTCCAGGCGCAAATCCAGCCGGACAGCCATTCGGGTTTTTCTCCGTTCGGGAAAAACTGGATTCCACGCAACGCAAGGAACTCGAAGACATCCTTTATACGGTTTACCGCCCGGAAATCGCCAAGCGGCTGAACGCCAAGGACTATGCAGAGGAAGCCCATAGGCCGGGCATCGTGAGCACCCTCATCGACCTCGCGAAAATCCGGAATCCTGCCGCTGGTTGGAAACCGATCGGCAAGGTGCCATCGTCGGAGCTTGTCTGGCGCTTCAAGTCGTTCGACCCCATCGCGGAAAAAGACCAAGTCCCAACCCGCGAGAAGACACGCCATCGCGACATCCAGTTGACAGATGATTTGAAGGACTGGTTCAAGCCCGAGTATGACGACAGCACGTGGAGCACGGGGCGCGCACCCATCGGCACTGGCATCTTCAAAGCGGGCAAGGATTCCTTTCCCAATCAATCCGATTGGGGCAAGGGAGAATACATCGTCGCGCGCACGACCTTCGAGGTGGAGGCTCTCGATTTCGATTCCTACCGCATGAGTATTCTGAACCCGCAAGGCTTCAAGGTTTACCTGAACGGACACCTGATCGTGGGCTATGGCTGGTGGCAGACCAAACCCTTCTATGCGCCTTGGCCGCTCGGACCCGGCGAGGTCGCACACTTGAAAAAGGGCACCAACGTCATCGCCGTCTATACCAACGTGGAATACGACGGGACGACGAAAGCCCCGTTCGGCCAGGTAGATTGCTCCATCGAGGGCTTGAAGAATTCTGATCTCCAATGAGAGCGGAACCCATCACGTTCGTTTGATCGACTAGGCCTGTTGCCCGTCAGATATCACCCCCAACCAGGAGAATCCATGGACGACTCACGGCGCGATTTTCTCACAACGTGCACCGGTGGCCTCGCGGCCGCGGCGGTGCCGTATTTCTTCTCGACGCCCCGCACCTTGGCGGACGAAACGCGGGCCAAGAACGACCGCATCGCCCTTGGGCTGATCGGCTCGGGCAGCATCGCCAACCTCAACATCAAAACGGCCAAGGACTGGATCGATGTCGTGGCGATCGCCGACGTCGATGCGGGGCGGGCCGCCGGGTTCAACGAGCGGCATGCCGGTGGGAAGGCCGACGTCTACGACGACTACCGGCGGATCCTGGAACGCAAGGACGTGGACGTGATCCACGTCGCCACGCCCGACCACTGGCACACGAAGCCCGTCGTGGAGGCGATGCTCGCCGGCAAGGACGTCTACTGCGAGAAGCCGCTCACGCTGACGATCGACGAGGGCAAACTCATTCGCCGGGTGCAGAAGGAGACGGGACGGATCGTGCAGGTGGGCACCCAGCAGCGGAGCACGTTCAACCTCTTCACCAAGGCGATGGCCATCGTGGCCGAGGGGCGTCTCGGCCGGATCACGCAGGTGCAGGCGGCGATCGGCGGGGCGCGGTCGAGCCCATCGATCCCGGTGGCCGCGGTGCCCAAGGGGCTCGACTGGGATCGCTGGCTCGGGCCCGCGCCGGCCTGCGACTACCGGTTTCTTAACGATCCCGAAATTGTCGGCAAGGAAGGAAAGGAAAAGACCAACTGCCACTACGAATTTCGCTGGTGGTACGAGTATTCGGGGGGCAAGCTCACCGACTGGGGCGCCCACCACGTGGATCTCGCCATCTGGGCGCTGGCCCTCAACGGGCAGACAGCGGGGCCGACTTCGATCGGGGGCACGGCGGTGCACCCGGTTACGTTCCGCGATGGCGTGGCTGTCGAAAAGGACCGCTACAACACGGCGACGGCCTTCTTCTTCAACGTCGATTACCCCGGCGGCACGAAGCTCTTCATCCGCAACGACACCGACAACGGCGTGCTCATCGAGGGAGAAAAGGGGCGGATCTTCGTGAGCCGCGGCAAGCTCTCGGGCGGCCCGGTCGATGACCTGAAGGACAACCCGCTCCCGGAGGATGCCATCGCCAAGGTCTACAAGAACCTGCCCATGGAGCACGACGAGCGGAAGGGACATTGGGCGAATTTCCTCTGGTGCGCCAAGGAACGGAAGGAACCGATCTCCGACGTCCACTCCCACATGAAGATGCTCAACGTCTGCCACCTCGCGGGCATCAGCGGCCGGCTGGGGAGGTCGCTCCAGTGGGACGACGCCAAGGAGCAGATCGTGGGCGACGAGCAGGCCAACTCGATGCTCGCCCGACCCTACCGCAAGGGCTACGAGATCGACATGGGCTGATGACCTGCCCCCATGAATGACGCCAGTTCTTAAGTTAGGATTTTACCCTCTTGCCGCTCCCCCGAGGCTCACGAGTCGCTCGTCAGCCGGGAAAACGTTGCGGAAGTGCCATTGACTAATCTATGCTTAGAGATCTTCGGAACCTTTTGAAACCCGTGTCAAAGTCGCCAAGAAGGTAAAGGCCGAAGCCCCGGAAGTATTTGAATGGAATTCTTCATTTTTTGTGCGGGACTGCTCATCACGGCTATCGTCGCTGCTGGCTACGGGCTACGGCGAATGTTTGATCCATAAACCATGAAAACCATGAAAACCATGAGTACCATGAGTACCATGAGTACCATGAGTACCATGCGGCGAAAAAATAAAGTCCCTGCCCCGACCAAGGTTGCAGAGCATCGCAGCCATCTCGAGGGCGGCTATGCATGAGGGAATAAGGAGCACTCTTTGAATACGCAGGCGATCCGTGAGGTGTCGTGCGAGCAGCGCCTCCGAGGTCATCGATTTGGTACGGCAGGCCGTGGGTTTCGAGCCCTGTCCGCCGATCGTCACCGCCGTCTGGACGGGAGCACTACCCGTGGAGATCGAGGTGGTGGCACATGATCCGACTTCTCGCAACAGCGCGGACGGCGACGAGACGATCTCCTTCATCACACCTTCGGGCGTGACTCCGTCGGCCGGTTACACGCGGATCGTCCGGATTGGCGTTGGACCATCGATCTGGACGGGCGGGATGGTCGCCCGCGCGGACGCGTCGGAGGGAGATCATGAGGCGGGCGACGTATTCGACCGGGTGGTCACAACGGTCGAGGCGCTGGGCGGAGACCGGCGCCATCTTGTGAAGGCGACCTATTTCGTCACGTCCGATGCGGCGGCTGCGAGTCTGCGGCGCGTCCGTGCGACGCTGTACGAGCGCGATCGCCCCCCGGCCGCCAGTCTGGTAGCGGTGCGGGGCGTGGGCCATGCCCGCCGCGGCCAGTCGATCGACATGATCGCGGTGCCTGTGGAACCGTAACCGGACAGTTTCGGACTTCTGTTCGGCCGCTGCCGTGCTCCGGTGCCAGCGTGAGCATGCGCACGAGGCCGCGGCCTGCGTCGACGAGCCGCTGGCGGCTGAGACTTCCGCAGGGAGAACGTGCTTCGCCGGGTGGGCGCCGACATACCCCGGCAGCGGGCTGATGAAGGGGCCTTCAACATGGATCCCGGCGATCGCGTCGCGGATATGAGCATCCGCTGCGTGAAACTCGGCCAGCCGCTCGATGCGGGCAACCATACGGTCGAGTTGGTCGGTGATCACCGTGGCCAGCATCCGGCCGCCGCCGTCAGCTTTCAAAGCGGCGCACGCCTTTTGCATGGACGGGAGCGAAAGGTCGTCGGTATTAAAATCCACGCCCCCATAGCCGTTGAGCTGCAGTTCGAGCGGGGTCATGCGTGCGCACCCGCCTTGGCAGGCCGCAGCAGCGTGGCCGACGCGCGGTCGAGATGAAACCGACAGTCGCGATGCTGCCGCAGAACCGACCCCGGCACGTCGGGCGTGAGCGGGCCGTCCACCGACGCCCGCACCGCCTCCGCCTTGCGCTGATCGGGCACCGAGCAGATCAGCGTGCGGGACGCGAGGATCCGTCGCACCGACATGGAAATGGCATGCGTCGGCACGGCGGCGAGCGTCCCAAACCAGCCCTCTCCGACCTGCTGGCGGCGGCAGCCCTCGTCGAGCGCCACGACCAGATAGGGCTCTTCGGTCTCGAAGTCGGCGGGCGGATCGTTGAATGCCAGGTGGGCATTCTCGCCGATCCCGATCAGGGACACGTCGAAATCGCCGGCGGGCACGAGGCCCGCGAGCCTGCGAACCTCTGCCCGAGGATCGGCGTTGCCGTCGATCTCGTGGAATGCGGCCGGGGGCTTCGGGAGGCGGTCGATGAAACGCTCGCGCAGGTACAGCCGAAAACTCGCGGGATGGCCGTTCGGGAGCCCTACATATTCGTCGAGGTGAAACACCGTGATCGCCTCCCAGGGGATCGTGTGCATGTCGCTCAACGCGGCCAGCACCTCGAACTGCGAGGCACCGGTGGCGACGACGAGGTTTGCGGTGCCGCGGTCCCGGCACGTGGCCAGGAGCGACTCCGCGGCCTGATCGGCAGCCGCCCGACCAAGCGCCGGACGGTCGGCATGGATGGAGATATTCACGGTGATAAACCCTGGGATGTGACGCCGTCGGCGGATGATCGTTTGCGCCGAGGACGAACTTCAACTCTATCGCACCGCACGAGGCCTGAAGAGCCTGTTCCCGCGTGGAGCGGACGCGCATTTATTTCATTTTTTCCAGCACAGATTGCGTTTTTCCTGCCGGCTTCGCCGCGGCTATTCGATCATATCCGCCCGGTTGTGAACGCCGGTCGAAAAGTGTACCGCGGGGCGGGGTAGGCCGGCCGGTCGAAAAATGCAGCACACAACTGTGCCTCAGTGGCTCGGATTACAACCCCCCAGGCGGCTCAAGCGGATCGACCGGCCCGCGCAAATGTGGTGAAGACTTCGACCCCTCAATAGTGTGAGCCCATGGCTTTACTCTCCCAAGTGCCTAACTGGGCTACCCTTTTTGAATACGCGCGTTGTCTTGAGAAGATACGACTGCCCTGTCAAGCGGGCCTCCTTAACTTCCACATTTGCGTTCCCCACCATCACGTGGTTCAGGCCGGCATACTCAACGGAACGCCTGTGGCTTGGAGAACAGAGATGGCGGTCGACGACGAGCTGCGGAAGCGCATTGGGGACCTTGAGATCGAATCTCGGATCGCTCACGGGGCGACTGCGGTTCCTTCTCGCCTTCAACGGGCACGATGCCACAAACCCCGGCGGTTGGGTCAAGGCGTTGCGGCCAGCGGTTGCCGCAGGAACGCGATCAGGTCGGCCACGTCGCCGAGCGTCAGTACGGCCTCGAGGCCCTCCGGCATGAACGACACGTTCGTGGCGTGCAGGCTCTCAATCTGGCTCCGCAAAATCGTCTTTTCCGTGGCGTCGGCGCACTTGAAGCGGATGCCCGAGTCGGTCTCGCTCGTCACGATCCCGTAAAGCTGCTCTCCAGAGTCGAGCGTGCAGACGAAGGCGTGGTAGCCAGGCTGAATGTCGCAGCTGGGATCGAAAATGTTCGCCACGATCTTCTCCGACGGGTGGCCGGTGAAGGTGCGGGTGTCGGGTCCGATCTCGCGACCCTCACTCCCGTGCCGGTGGCACGCTGCACACACCCGGAGGTACACGGCCAGACCGCGCTTGCTGTCACCGCTCATCTCGACCGACGGCCGATACTTCTCCACCACCGCCGCGCGGCTGCCGGTGGCGGCGCCCAGCACCCGCTTGGCCAGTTGCGACACTTCCTTCGAGCGGTGCCCTGCCAAACGCGCTCTGGCCGATGCGTCGAGCGCCGCGGCTGTCAGTTCCCCGCGTTCGATGCGGTGGAGCAGATCGAGGCCCCATGCCGGACGCCCGACCCATGCGTCGAGGACGGCGGTACGAACAGCCGGGCTGCTTTGCGGCCAAAACTCCGCGAGGAGTCTCGGCACGTCATCACTCCCCGACGCGGCAAGCGATCGAACCACCGACTGCTGCACCTCGGGGGACTGTGTCGGCGTGAGCAGGGTCGCGAGCACGGCAACGCTGCGGTCACGGTGGGCAGGGCTGCGTACGGCGATTCGGGCTGACGCAAGTCGCACGCCGGTTGCTGTGTCGTCACGCTCGGCCAGACCGGCCATGGAATCGAGCAGCGCCGCCACCCGCGCGGCCTCCCGCCGCACCGCGGCGTCGGTCGCATCCCGCGCGACCGACGCCAGATCTGTCTTCACCGCAGCCAGACCATCCAGCAGGAGCCCCAGCCGCGTGGCCACCGCCGCGTTATCTGGTGGTCCTGTCACGGACGCCAGCAGCGTGACGAGCGCGGGACCGTTCTGCGTGCCGACCGCCACCTGCACCAGCGGCATCAGAACGCGGTCGAGGGTGGCTGGAGCGACCGCAGCGGCCGTCGCTAGCGCGGCGAGATGGGCCGGAGCCGAGCTCATGATCGCCGCGTCCATGAACGCCTCGTGTCCGTGGGCGATCAGAAGATGCGCCAGCGCTTCCCCGGCCTGGCTGGCATCGCTCTGGCCCAAGGACAGAGCTGCCTGGAAGCGGACTCTTGGGTTGGCGTCTGCCGCGTTGGCTACTACGGCGGCGACCACATTTGGCTCGCCGGCCGCCGACGGGAGCCACGGCTCGGCCAGACGCAGTGCGTTTTCCCGCAAGCCGCAACGAGGAGCCGTCAGGGCCGCCGCGAGGTCGGCCGCTTCCAGCCGGCCCAGACCCTCGAGCACGCACAGCGCGTGCAGACAACCGAGCGGCCGCGTCGGATCGCGGGCCAGGCCGCGAAGTGCCGCCAAGGCGTCGTCGCCACCCCGCCAGAGCAGCATCTGGTGGGCCTTATCACGCAGAAAGCCGTTCTCCGAACTGAGCTGTTCAACGAGCCCCGGACCGTCGAGCGGCCGAAGATCGGGAATCTGGTCCCGAGCAGCCCCTGTGGCCACCGTTCGATAGATCCGATAGATCCGTCCGCGATCGTCGCCATGGCGGTACTTCGGCAGCAGATCCTGCTTGCCATCGGGAGGCAGCCAGTCGGGGTGTTCGATCATGAAGCGGTACATGTCGGCCACCCAGAGGCAGCCGTCCGGACCGGTGCGGACCATCACCGGCCGGAACCAGCGGTCGGTGCTGGTGAGAAAGTCGCGGCCGTCTGCAAGGACCGGCTCGCCGGTGAACGAGACTCCGGCGTCGCCCACGCGTACCCGCTGGACGAGGTTGTGGAACGGTTCGCAGACAAAGGCTGCCGTTTCGTCGGCGCCGAAGAGTCGGGGGTCGCGATGGATCATGCCGCCGCAGGCACTGGTGTAGTGCCCCGCCTGCTCGAAGTTGTGATAGCGTTTCTCGGGCTTGTGGGCCGGATGGACGGCCACGTCGTTGGGCAGCACCGGATGCGTAAGAACGCCCGGGGCCACGAACGGATTCCGCGATCCGTACCGGGCCGACAGCACGTAATGCCAAAACGGCTTCGCGTTTTGCGTGCCGAACCAGCGGCCCCAGTCATCCCGGTTGCGACCGAACTGAGTGGGCCCTGATTCCGCTTCGAGTTCACCCGTGTCGGGGCGGAACCGGAAGTCCCGCGACCCAACGGTGAGCCGTGTGCCACTGCGGGTTGAAACCAGCGTGGAGTCGAATCCACCACCGGGCGACCCAGAGGCCACGTAGACCCAGTTGTCGAGACCCCATCGCAGGCCGTTAGGTCGCAACTGCTGGTTGCCCTGGGCCAAGCCGCTGACAAGCACCTCGCGAAGGTCGGCGACGCCATCGCCGTCGGTGTCGGACAAGAACAGGATATCGGGTGCAGCCGTGACGATCACGCCGTCCCGCCACGTCAGGCAGCCGTTGGGGAAATTGAGACCGTCGGCGAAGAGTGTAGCCGTCTCGTAGCGGCCGTCGCCGTCGTTGTCGGCGAGCACGCGGATGCGGCCCCCCGCGCGGCCGGCGTCGTCCATTCCGAGCGGGTAGTCGGCCATCTCAACGACCCACAACCGTCCCCCGGCGTCCCAGTCGAACGCGACCGGATCGAGCACCTGCGGTTCGGCGGCGGCGAGGGCCACCTCAAATCCAGGGGCCACCAGAACCTGAGACCGCGCCTCGTCGGGCTCGAGCGCAGGCTGGTCAGAGACGGCCGGCTGGCGTGCGGCGGGCAAAGCATCCCCATTCAAAGATGCTGCACAGACGAAACTTACGGCGGCCGCGAGGAGCAAGCGACTCAGGCAGTTGTGTCGGCCCGTGCCACAGTGTGCTCGGGAGGATTGCGTCATGGCCAGGTTTACTTGTCGGGCGTGACAGGATGGAGTTCAACGAGCCGGAAGAAAATTTCGGCGCCTTCGGACTGAAGCAAGATCCTACCCTCACGAAACGTGCTGTCAGTCAACTCCAAGATTCTAGTCCCGTTGAGGAAGTAGGCGATGTCTCCCCCGCGAGCCACGATTTCCACGCGGTTCCAGCCGCCGAGCGGCGCCTCCCGATCGGCCGGGCCGCGGACCCCCAGCACGTCGCGCCAGCCGACATCGTACGTCGATTGGAAGAGAAAGCACCCGCTGAATACGCCCGGCTCACCTGTCGGATCCCAGATGTTGTTCTGCTTGGTGCGCATGGTGACGCGGGGCCCAATGATCGCCGGTTGGCCCCGGTCGTAGCCGCCCACCAGCACCACGGCGCCGGTCCGTCCCTCCTGGATCTCGTACTCGATAGACCGCAGCCAAGGGCTCTGGAAATTGGCCGCATGGTTGCCGTCCTCCCCCTGGCAATGGAAGAGGATGCCGCTGTTACGGGACATGTGCTTGCGTTGCTTCCATGTGACGGTGCCCCAGCGGCACTCGACGGCCAGCCGGTAATCCCGATAGCTGCTTCGGGTAATGAGCCCGCCCCAGTGCTCGCCGCTGATACGGATCGCGGGTGCACCATCGATCAGGTCGACCACCGTGTAGACCCGGTCCGGATCCTCGTGCCCATGGTTTCCAAGCCAGGTGGAGAAGTGCCGTAGGTCGGCGACAGTGTTGCCGTCGTAGAGCGTGATCGTTTCCCGTGGGGTGACGGCCGGGGCAAGGATGTCAACCTCGGCGTTACCGGCCGCGGCCAGACTAAAAAGCCAAAGCGTCAATGCAGCGACCACATTGGCACACAGCCTCCGGGTCAGGAAATCCGAAGCATTCATCCCTTCCTCCTCCTCGTTCGCCAGCGGGTTCCTTGTCCAATCGCTGCAAAAACCAAGCATAGTTATAGTCCGATCAGCGCCGCTATCTGCAATGTCTGGCGACCAACCTGTAACTCAATCGAGTCGACGCGAAAGGTTTTTTTGACAGGAACAACAATGTATCATGAGGCATCCGTCGGGGGGACAGATTGCCATCGAAATTCGCGTTACCACTTGACGTCCTCCCCGTTTATTGATCCATCAGGGATGTTAGGGTTTTACCCTTCAATAGACCAGCCTCATGCGTTTGCTGAGGCGTAGCCGAAGCGAAAGCACCTGCTGCTGATAAAAGTGGCGACCGTATCGGGCCGCGCCAGCTAAATTCTCGGCAAAACCCGGGCATATTCCTTGAGCGGCCACATTGGTGTTGGCCGCGATCTTCACACCAAGGAATGTGCCATGCACGACTTTCTTTCCGAACGAGCCGGCCAACTCCAGCGGCTAGCAACGACGATTCGAACCGGCCTCGATCAGGCCGAGTCTGCGATCCCCAGCATCAATCAACAGCTCGCCGAATTGGCGAGGCTGGGGATGTCCGATTTTCAAATTGAAGGGCCGACTATCTATTGCAGGCCGATGGGCGGGCTATCATTAAACTCACCGCTCTGGGGGGATGCTACATTATTTTAAGGAAGTCATGCATGGAAGAGGGCTTCGGATTCATTTCTGGTGCGATTGGGGTTTTTGTAGGAATCCTCGTCTGGACTTTCCTAATTTCAAAACTCATTTCTCTGGTGCTTGGTGGGGGCGTAAGTCTTGTCGTACAAAAGCTGTCGATCCGATCAGGGGCAAACGCTGGGCCCATTGGCATTGAGCTTGTCGGGCGGCGTGAGGGGGTGGTCGCTTTTTTTCTAACGCTTGTTGGGCTAAGCCCAACGACAACATTGGTTGTCGATGAACGCGAGTCGGTGTGTAAGACGGCCGGCCTGCTCGGTGTTGCTCACCAGAGTATCCCAATGGACCGTGTAGCTAAGGTGACGTCGGGCAGCAATGTGGCGTTCGAATACATCGTCAGCGCTAGTATCACCGGGCTCGTTGGTTTGTTGATCACTTTAATGAGTCTGATGAATTTTGCGTTGTTATCAATAATTGGAGTTCCTAAATGGTGACCGTTGGACACAATCGAAAACGCCCTGCGAGCAGGCGATCACGCAGTCGCAGCCACAGCCAAACGAAATCGTCGTCCTGCTGAAAAAGAAGCTAAAACGCGATGCGATGCAGCCGCAGATCGTATAGATGATCAAGGCGGGCAAAAGCTGCGAGGCCGTCGCAACGGCCTTTGGCATCAGCACCGAGGCCGTTAGCAATGCGATCGCTGTGCATCGTGCAGCCAGACGGCTGCCCGCTCGGACTGATGACAAGAGTCGGTACAAGCCGACTGTGCCTTTCGTGGCCAAGTACAAAACAATCGCTGCGGAGGTTCTCCGTCGGCGCAAGGCCGGCGAGGTCTTCGAGCAAATAGCCCGCGCGATAAAAGCCAGCATGCGCACGATCCGAGCGGCCCATGCGTTTGCCATGCAGACGCAAGCCGATCAGCCGACGCACACGCCGAAGCCGAAGTGAGCGTCGCAGTAGGAAGGAAACCGTGGGGAGCGATGCGAGCACTGGAAGTGGTGCCGCTAGAAGGGGGGCAGGTCAGTCAGATGTTGTCGTTCGCAGTTTCCGGCGGG